>Ga0080013_1000040_pt1 | contig 169967 bp, 211 predicted proteins | sample ETNvirenome_6_85_FD_69236 | JGI IMG/M metagenome (GOLD analysis project Ga0080013, IMG submission 69236) | Marine viral communities from the Pacific Ocean - ETNP_6_85 (SPADES assembly) (version 2) | ecosystem: Environmental > Aquatic > Marine > Oceanic | place: Pacific Ocean | collected...
ACTTCTTTCCCAGGCTGGAGTTCGACTCTTCCAAGAACTCCCCCGGGCACCAAGACCTTCCGATCGTCTTCATCACAATCCCCTTCCTCGCGGTTTTCCCCCCACCAGCACTCTGGAAGTTGCTTGACTACATCATCGCCGATACTCCACGCAGCCCATACACCATCCAGCGGCCCACCTATAACAAGCCCACGATGCTCATTGTCCAGGCCCAACTGATCAATAAACACAATGCGATGATCTCGATCCTCGGGTAACGTGATCCAGCCCTTTACCATTACGATGAATAGTCCAAGGGTGACATTTTCGTACCCTTCATCAGCTAGCATCGTGTTCTTGTTTACAGGTACCGGGTATCCTTTATCTAGATTCTCAATTAGCCTAAAAAGCCCTTGTGTGGTCATTGTCTCCGGTGGCATTAACCCATAGTTGGTTGTCCATATTAAATCAATGGCTGCGCGTTTCCACGACCCTCCTTCCCTGGTATAGACGACCCAGGCGGGAATTTGTTTGGATTGATCATCTGGACGAGTATAGATAGCAACATCTCCATCGAAGTTTCCAACATTGATCAACTTAGAGAGCCCGTCAATAGCTGTGTGCTCCCCGACGGATAACCTAGAATGACCATGTGAAGGATCCACAGTGTCCTGGACGCCATGAGGGCGATGTGGACTCTCAGCCAAAGATTTTCTCAGCTCTTCATTGATGATTCTTCTTAGTTGATTACGAGTTATCTTCATTACTTGTTCTATCTCTTCGAGTGAAGCATTCTTGCAACGAAGTCAAGAATATCCTCATATGTTAAAGGGTCGTCACTGTAATTTAAATCTGTTTGACCTACCGCATTTTGCATCATGTCAAGAACGTCAGAAGCTAGATTCTCAAGAGGCCCATCCATTGGGGGTGGTGAAAAAGATTGCTCATTAATGACTTCCTCTTTAATGATCTGTCTTAGCTGTCTTCTAGTTATGCGCATAGTTCTATCTCTCCCTTGCGGTTCCTATATACATATTCCTCAACTCTGTGATTTTACAACCTAACCACGCTTAAGATCCAGGGTGAAGGAGGCTATCTCATCAAGGCTCTCAAGGATGACGATCTTCACGGGATTACGCTCCTGGACATCATTCATCTTGTGTCTCGCCGCATCAGTCCAGTAGCCTTTCACCTCGATGTAGACGTCATGATCAGGGAGGTAGAAGTCAGGGATATAGTTCCGAGATCTACGACCCCGCGTGGTGTACTTCAACTTGATGCTTGGGTTTCTTATCCAGCGAATTCCAAGTTCATCCAGGCGCTTAGCACAGGCAACCTCCCACGTGCTATCCATTGAGATGATCTCCCCGTCGACTGTCGTGTAATCTGAGCGCTTGCTCCAGAGCCCGCGACGCTTACGACGTCGTAAGCGTTTCTTGTGTGCCATCACACACCAAAACTATATATTAGTGAATCTATACAGCGGTCAGTCAACCCCCCTGTCTCCCTTTCCAGACAGATTTATCACTTCTTCATGACCGAGATCATCATCTTCGTGAGAATGATGTGTTATACGCATTGACGTTACGAGTTTTATATGCTCTACTTTATCCTCGAGATCTTCGAGCTTTTTCCAAGGAGAGAGAGAATATTCCCCTTCAAACGTGTTGACAAAGTCATGATTATATGCAATCATCAGCGCCAATCTGTCAAGCTTTTCTTCTAAATCCATTTCATCCCATCCGGGAATCATATCCGACGCATCCCCTTCACTAAGCAAGACAATCTCTTCTTTAATGATTTTCCTTAGATGGCTGCGAGTTATCTTCACATCTAGCCCTCGAGACATTTTCCTAATATCTGTAGCCACGATTCTGGCATCTGGTCCTGTGTCGATTCTTCAGTGGCTTCGGCTTCTTCAGAATCAAATCGACTGTTCATGTCCTGAAGAGATTCCTCCATCTTTTCCAGGAGGTCCTGCAACCCTATCGCGTATGCATCTTTCATACCGTGATCATGCTTGCCGTTCCTATCGATCTGTTCCCAGCCCTTGAGCTTCCATCCAAGGTATCCGAGGACCGAGCTGGAGCGATCCACGCTAACGACTCCCCCTCTCCCGTCACCTGTCAACGACAATAGACTGATGGGCCAGTAAGTTCCGTGTCTGCTGGACCAGCCCTCACCGACCATGGCGATATCGACGAAGAGGTTGCCCTTGCGGTAGAAGACATCCATCCACACGACTGCTCCTTTACCCAGGATGCCTACGAGGTCGCTTATATTCCCACCTTCGCCGAGGGCTGTTATGCCCTTTGAGTAGATCTTTGCCAATGAATCTCTCATTTTCCTGTCGCTGTCATCAATGATCTTGTTCAGCCGATCATCTTGTCTCTTCTTCTTAATGTCGTCTCCCTGTTTGAGGGCTGTATCGAGTGCTGTAGTTTCTGATAGTAAGCTTATCTCTTCCTTGATAAGTCTTCTGAGCTGTCTTCTAGTTATGCGCATAGTTCTATCTCTCCCTTGCGGTTCCTATATACATATTCCTCAACTCTGTGATTTTACTATCTAACTGAGACTATCTGAGATAGGGGATTAGGTGAGATACGGAGAGCTATTCTCTACTTCTATTCTCTAGCTCTTTAGTGAGAACGATGATGTCTCTACCCGTAGATCTCTGATTGTAAAGTGATAGATCAAGATCAGATATTCTCTCGAATACAATGGCGTTGCGCTTGTGGCCACCGTGTGTTTCGAATATTCTGATTAGTTCTTTTATCGCTGAAGAGTGTAGTTTCATTCCTTGCCTCTGTTCACTTACAAGTATATCACTCTGGGCTTCTATAGTTTAACCGCGCTCGGTTTAGTTAAGACCCAGCAGTTTTCTAAAGTGAGCCCAGTCATCACTTGTCATCGGACAGTCCTCGAGATTGAGCGCTACAGTCATCATGTTGATCATATCACCTGTTATCGGCCTCTTAATCTGCTTCTTCTCCGCAAAATCAACGAAGTGTTGTCGAAAGTGACCTTCATCAATCTGGCTTCTATACATGATGTTCATAAACTTAAGATACTCGCCTGTGGTTACATCATCGGCGAGGAAGCCTGAATCAATATTGGCTTGAAGGCCAGACTTCTCTGGGTCCAAAGCACTTGTGATGCTGGATACTGATATCATAGGTCTCGCAGCCTCGCAGAGAATCATCTCTTCCTTGATGATTCTTCTTAGTTGTCGACGTGTTATCTTCACTTGTTGTCTCTGTGCTTTTATAGTTTAATCCAGGATGTTACCCAGTATCTGCCGCCACGCTTGAGGCATCTCAGAAGTGGCTGTTCCCTCACTCACACCTTCTGCTACCACGACCGCATCTTCTGGACCATCCACATACCAGCTCGAGTCGTCGAGAGTATCAGTTCCCCACCAACCAGAATATGACTTTCCGGGCTCAACAAGTGTCCACTCAGGATCCTCTTCGTCCTTTATGCTGTTCTGTTTTTCTAACCAGGCATCGAGTTCAGACCTGGAGACATCCTCCTCATAGATCTCACCAAGCCTTGCATGGACTATGTCACGAAGATCTGATGCTGAATCATCAATTGCATCCTCAATTGCGTCACCTACAAGCGCTTTAAGCTCTTGGGCTTCGGGCTTGCTAAGCTCACCGTCTCCGGTCTCGAGTTCATCTCTCGCTTCAAAGTCAAGAGGATACTCCTGGACCAGCTTGTCGGCCATACCATCAGCATTCTTTTCCACCAGAATGTCGTGAATCTTAAATAAGCTATCCGGATACTGAAGTCCGAATCGAACCTCAAAGTCCTCAAATGCGTTATCAAAATTGACCATGCGCATGCTATGTTCACCGGGGCCAATGAAACGCTTCACGACAAATGACACCATGTCTTCTTCTGACGTCGATTCAGTGAGGACTTCTTGAATAAGCCTTCTTAGTTTTCTGCGTGTGATCTTCATTTCTTCCTCAGCTCTTATATAACTATTTGATAGACTAGCCAATGTCTATGTCAAGTGCATCGGCAACAGCATCAGCCACTAATGACTCAAGCTCGTCGGCTTCCCCGGCCGTGAGCTCAGCTCCACCCATCGCTTGATCCACTATCGAGCTAGCCCTCTCTCTAAAGTCTGATGGGCATCTATCAGATGCTGTATTGCGCTCAATAGCACTTTCGATGGCTGGCTCTAGAGTGAATGTTTCAACTGTAAAGACCTCAGACATGTGTGGATCAAGAAGATCTTCTCCATCAATAACTGTAATCTGATCCTCAGATATCTCGCCCCTGTCATCGAAGTATCGACTGTTAATGAGAGCAACAACATGTCCGATATCATAGTCTCCGGTGAAGACATCCTCGCCGACGTCATGCGCATCATGAACCATGATAATGCGTGCATCCTGAGCTCCTCTTCTCTGTGCTTCCCTGACAACAGCTATTGCCATCATTCCACAGTTTCCGTAAAGCTCCAGTCCTCCAGAGGCCTCTTTGGCAGCAGCTCGATCGGCGTCAATCTGAGCTAGAATATCGGCTGCTGATGATGATTCATCGAGCTTACGAGCAAGCTCTTCCTTGATGATCTGCCTTAGCTTTCTACGTGTGATTTTCATTTCAAAAGTCATCTCCGTAAGCGTCTGCTTGGTGGTCAATCGTAACAACAAGCTTGAGATCCAATCGATGACGTCTTAGTCGCCCAGGAGAGCTAACTCTTCGATATGCACCTGCTGAATGCTCTAAGAAGTCGATGATCTGCTCTTCAAGATCCGGAAGAAGTGATCTAATCTTAGACTTTTGACGATTAAAGTTTGCTGGGTCACTAAGTATGTAGCTAACAGTTTCAGGATCTTGATATACAACACTGACTGCTTCTTCCCCAGTGGGATCAATTTCAAGATGTTCAATCCCTTGAAATGTAGACAGCTCAGAGCGAAGACTGCTCGCGATTATGTTTAGAAGGCCTAGACCTATTTCACTTGTTATGAGACCTCGATCACTTCCTGCGACATACAGCTTTAAAGTTGAAGTACAGCATTCAGGCCAGCCTCTTCTATTTCCAGCTCTTTCCTGGGAATTAACCTGGTCGATGTACTCGGAAGGCGTGAGAAGTCCTTCCAGAGAAACCCTTGACTCCTCCACATCAAGTGTAGATATGGGTGATCCCAGGGCTGAGGTCCGAGCTTGAACAGTATCTGAAGATTTCTGGGTGATGGTAGTAACGCCGCCAGGTTCAACATCGTCGGGAGCAGAGCTTCTCTTCTCAGCAAGAACAACTTCTCTAATCAGTCTTCTTAGATGCCTACGTGTGATCTGCATGATCCTCTCCCTAGTTGTCTAGCTGTCAGGCTCCGAAGCCCGATCCAATCTGCGATCATATTGTCGACCGAACCTGGACATTCTTCTTTCTTCCTGTCTGTCAGCTCGGGCTCTGCTGCTGATGAACCCTTTGACTCTTCTCATAAGGCTGATTAGCTCATCAGCAAACTGAGACCTATCTTGAGGCCTGTAGTAGTGAAGGTCACCAAAATCAATGATGTCAATTGGAAAGTTAGGTGTTGGATGTGAGAAATTAAACCCATCGAAGTCCTGTGCCAGCTGGGTCTGTCCGACCTCAAGAGCGTCTTTACTTCTAGCACGACGCTTTATAATTCGAGCAAGATCAATCACCTCATCAGGAGTCATGACGAGAAAAGCTCTGGCATACCTGCCGGGTGTGGATGTACTATCCTGGAGAACCGGATTCCCCGTAGAGAATCCTTGAACAGCTCTCTCGAGGTCTGTGTTACCCTGAACAATGTTGTAGACCACATCTGGGTCTTGTTGACCGGATGACTCAGCTGCCTGAGACTCAGACTCAGAAAATGAATCAATCATCTCTCTCGCTTCTTCAGGATCTCCGGCACGCCACTCAGCTGGACCTGGTTCGACAGGGTGCTGCCAGCCACTCCAGCCAGTCCTTGATTCTTTTTCCTGTTCTAAGAGAGCTCTGCTTAGCTCTTCTTTGATTATCTTTCTTAGCTGTGTTTTAGTTATCTTCATCTTAAATCCAAGTAAATTATAATTGTCATCTATACATATTCCTCGTCACCTAAAGTGTCACCTGATTCTTCGTCATCTAGTGCATCACCAACTGCTTTGTCGACCAGGGCTGAGAGCTGATCTGCCTCATCAGGCGTAAGCTCTTCAGGCTCTTCCACTGGAGAAGGGACTGGGCTTAAAACATCGGAAACCCACTGCCGTGCAGTTGCTGATAGGGGAGATGAGATGAAGCCCTCTATCGCACTCACGTCATCAGTGCTAACTGCCTGACCTTCGGGTTTAGTATTATCAATCTCTATGTAGTTATCACCAAACAGATCCCTGTATCTGTTGGCACCCTGCACTACGATAAAGTTTCCCTGGCTGTCTCTTTTTAGACCATCGGGCTGGGTGGGATCTCTCTCCCATTCTTTTCCTAAATTCAAATTAAGTGCGTTGCAGGCTCCCCTGACAGCACCTGGATAAATAGATCGCTTCTTAGGATCAATCGCTCTTTTGGCATTTCTCTCCTGAGCAACAGGCTCTGGAGTTACAACTGCTACCATCATTACGTCGTATCCCAGCTCTTCAAGTATCTGTTTTTCTCTTTCTATCTTTTCGTAATTGCGAGCAGTTCCGTCGATGACTAGCCCTTTCCTGCCTTGAATATATGTCTCAAGTTGTGTTGGTTCCCGAGAAGTCTTGCCGGGTTTGTACCCATAAGAAGTATCATCTAGTCCGACATGACCAGGAGCTACGCCCTTAGAACCTCCGGTCATCTTCATTCCTGCACGATGTTGCAACTTTCCTGCTGCCGATCTATATGCAGAAAGTGAAGGATCGTCCTTGGGAAGGTCCGGAGCGGAAAGAGGCATGTCCGCCGCTGAAAGTAGATATTCATAAAGCTGATCTGGATTCACGATCCTTAGCCCGTGATGTGTTGTTCCGGTGCTTCTTCCAAAGATAGCCTCAATCACTGTCCCCTTCCCAGCACCAGGACAACCAGCCATGAAGATGGCCTTGAATATTCCCTGATCTCTTGGGCCCTCAAGAAGCAGAGACTCTCTAATAAAGCTTCGCAACATCATTTCTGTGACAATCATGTTTCAATCCCAAGCGACTGCTGAATGTATCCGATCACAGGCCACAGCCTTTTGGGCATGATGTCATATAGTTGTGAAGCTGGGACCCACTTCCACTCGTCATGCTCAGGGTGCCCAAGTTCTGGATTGACAGGCAGGTAGGGCTGTTTCTCACTGAGCCTATCTGCCATGAAATAGGAAGCTGTCTTTTTCTTTTTTCCGCTGCCGTAAGTTACTGAAGGTGTTTGCTCACCTGTGAAGGACCAGTCTGTGTCAGCCTCTAGCCCAGTTTCTTCTAGGGTCTCTCTAGAAGCTGTCTGCTTTTTGTCCTCACCGGGATCAGTCCTACCCTTTGGAAAGCCCCAGTTGCTGTATGCTCTGAGGCAGAGGATATGGGGATCTAATGGGTCTTGATCTCTATCTACTATGATAGTTCCAGCACTTTGAATCATGTCCTGTGCGTCCTCTATTGCAATACCAACAAGACTCTCGAGCTCTTGAGATTCACTGCGGCTTAGTTCTCCATCGAGACTTTCAATCAAGACAGATCTAACAATGTCTCTAAGCTGAACACTAGTAAGCCTCATGCTAACAGCACTCCCATAGGAATAACTATCATGCATGAGGCTTAGTTTTTCTGTCTTTATTTACCAGGTACCAGGCTCTTATCTAGCCAAATCTGACCCGAAGATCTACCCGGTGTCAGAAAGTTCCAAACAATCCCCTTCTTCACCTTCTTACCCCAGACCTCCTGCCAGAAGACAGTTCCTACTGGGAAGATGGTGCCCGAGGTTTCCCACTTCTCTTCAATCTCAATAGACATATTCATCCCGTCGTCTCCTTGTAGCTTAATGACGACAGCTCTTCACTGAGCTTATCTCTCATCCACACATCTTCGGCGATAAACCACCTCTTCGATCCGCCCTGATCCTTCCGAAGGATTGCGAGAAAGATTGGAATACCGATGTGAATCTCTCCGTCCTCGATCTTGTTATCAACATCAGAAGGATAGAAGCCCAGAACACCGTAGTACTTGTGAGCATCGGTGAGTGTTGGGAAGTAAGAAGTTCCGTAAACCATGTTGCCTCCTTAGTAGGTGTTACCATTATACCATATCAGAAACTTTGCTACACGTATTGTGCAGGGTCAACCACCTTCCGGTGCTGGAACCGAACGTATCCGTGCTCCGGGTGATCTTCGATCCGCTTAGCTTCTAAGCTCACCCAAAGTCCTTCATTTCGCATTCCGCTTTCTCGAATATATCCGGGCTCTCCGCTGCCGTCAGGGCAGAGTGCGAACTCACGATTGGCCTCAGCCATGGAGAAGGAGTGACGGTTACCACAAGTGATAGGTGTCCCATCAGGATTGGAGTGGTCCAGCAGCTCGAAATCGATGTAGACATCACCGACACCATTGCTATGTGCCGCGTTTAGTTCAGTCTGCTTAATACCGATGATCCGTGCACGAGACCCGACAGGGATGTCAAAGGGTTCGTAGCCGCAGTAGTTGTAACCGTTAGCTTTGACATAGGATCCTGCAGTATGGACGATATCACCCAGCTTCCAGCTGTGCTTGTTTTCGTCTTCACAGCCGAGGTTCTGGGTGTTTCGATATTTCTCTGTATCTGGCATGTTGCCTCCTTGATACTTCTATTATACCATGGCTTAGGCTTAGCTACACGTAACCGGGCATCCAGCCCGATGGTCATAGACGAGGGTGCCTCGTCGATCTCCGCTCCAGTCACCAACGATAATACGCTCAAGATGCGGCTTGCCCGGAATATCTTGAAGTGCGACGACCTGGAGATCATAGGCCTCGAAGACATAGTTGAGACCGTTAGCAGTTCGTGTCTTAAGTGCTAGCGCATTGAGATACGTTGTGGGAATCTTCTCTCGCATCACTTCAACCCCATCCGACCGGGGTCATGAAGCCTAAGGCCACTCCCCTCAGGGATGTACCAGCGACCTTGGATTGCCATGGCGACATCGGTGATCCGCTCAGCAAGCTCCGGGCTGCCGTCCTTGTGGCAGCACAGCCAGTTAAGAAGCGCATCATACGCCTCACGTTCGATTCCCTGATCGTCGTCGAGCAGGGCGTGAATGAGTCGGTAAGTAAGCATATTGTCTTCCTTAGTTGGTGACATTATCATTATACCATTGCACTGCCAAAGCTACACAAAACTGTGTGCTAGATTTTATCAGTGTCTTCTATCTTTTCGCAATTTCTCAGATAGGCGACGCCCAAGGCTCCGTCTTCAAGAAGAACTCGTACAACTGCAGTTCTCTGATCTCGATCTCCAATGATCTCAACGATCACTCCAGTAGCCTTGTCATACCAGACAGACAGATCATTCTTAACAATGACTAGATCACCGACATTTATCATTGATAGCTCCATCTGCAAGAGATTCGAATGCAGCCACAAACTTGGTCCAGTACTTATCTGACAGCATGCTATCAAAGTTCATTCCAGCAAAGCTAGATCTTACTGCATCAAAAGATACATCAGGATAGATGACCTCTGATCCCGAATCTTGAAGATCATTTGACAGATCGTCAAACCAGTGAAACTGGATCAGCGATCTGTTTCTATCAAATATCATTTTCTTCTGTGGGTCAGCCAAAGTCTTTTCCATCAGCGCCTGGTCTTTGATAATCTTTGTCGCTGTCTTGTCTCCTACACCCTTTATGCCTGGAATATTGTCACTCACATCACCCCTCAGTGCCTTCCAGTCGAGATAGATGTAGTCTGGATTCTCAATAAAGACTTTCTTGATCGGGTGATATATTTTCACTAGATCTGGATTCATATTGTCAAACACCTGAATGAAGTCTGAATCGAAAGAAACAATGATGACTTCATCTCCAGAGTCACAATGATGCTTAGCGAGATTGGCTATAACGTCATCACACTCATAATCTGGGTGCTTGATCTGAATAACTGGCAAGCTCTTCATTGTCTCTAGTATTTCGCCGCACTGCCTCCAGAATGAAGACGGCTGAGCAGGTCGATTCGACTTGTACCCATTGTACTCTTCAGACCTATGAGCCGGTTTCCCTTCTAATACAAAATACGCTAGATCAGCACTAAACTTTTCCGCTAGAGGCTTAAAGCATCTAAAGAAACTATAGGTTAAAGCATGATCACCTTTGCTAAATGAGTTTCTTGACCTATGTATCAGGTTCATCGCATCGAATAAGATTACTTTCACTTTTTACCTCCGTCGCTTATGACCTTGAGATCTTCTGGCTGATCGTTTCTGTAGTGCCAGTCACCGTTTATGTTATCCCACTGAACAACAGTGTATTCTTTTGTGATCTTAATCACAGTCCCTCTGACATCTTTATGACTTAGAACCTGATCTCTTAAGACTCGACTTCCGACCTTCACTTATCACCTCCAATTGATGCTCTTGCCACCACCCTATAGGATTTGACGGCGAAGACCACATCACTTTCGCTTCACCCATTTTTGCCTCCAGCACTATACCCACACACCCAAGCCTGCGCTGAAGGTCATAGACTGCGCAAACAAGATCACCAGCCTTCATCTAGATAAATCTCCTCACCCAGGTGTTCAATTCTACTTGCATGAATCTGAAAAAGCTTACCATCGCAAAAGACTGATGTCATTGCATCAGAACCTCCGTATCTAACTAGGATTCCAACTTTACAATCCCATATTCCACAATGATCAATATCAGATCTTTTAAACACTTCTTGTAGAAACTGGACTACATCACCGACTTTCATTGACTAGCTCCAGCTGTCTCATTGGCCAATGAATCAGTTCACCAGTCCCAATCATGACGGTCCACCAGATATAGCCATCGTAGCCATTGATGTTCTCCCACATCTCTATGACTGTCCCAATCACCTCTGTATCCGTCATGGTTCCTATAACCCGTACTAGATCACCGATTTTCATTGATCGCCCTGTAGTCGTTAACAATCTCCTCACATTCATTTTGAAACGTCCAATCGTATTTGCTTGGAAACTTTTCATGCGAAATACCAAGATAATCTCTTATCCTTCCATAAGACTTAAACCTGTCTAACAAAAACTCTTTCTTTGGAGTAGGCACATTAAGCAAATGTTCACCTACTCCCCTTGCAAGATACAATGCATCAAACTCAATACATTTATCTTGATCTGGATCGATTCCACAACGATCATCAATTGTGTTTATGAAGCCAACAAACATTTCAGGAAAGTAAAGACCGACATGGCACCCAACCGGACGAGGTGCATCACCGTAAGGAGAGCTGGCGCTTCTATATCGAATGTCACATGTTCCGTACCCGCCGTGGTGCGAACAACAGCCTCTTCCGCCGTCGCAGCCGCAGGAAGAACTGCGCCATCCATCAGCACAAACAAGCGTAGCACTATCAATAACTTCATACGGTGCATAAAATGAACATGTTTCAGATTCATCTTTTCTTATCTGATTGACACTTAGTATTTCGATACAGTCTTCATAAACGTTCTTACTAACAAGAGGCTTAGTATTCTCAGGTACTGATTCAACAGTGTCGGTGATACAGCCTGCTAAGATTATCAAGATGATACTAGATACTTTCACTGATCACCTCCATTTGAAATGTTGGAACAGAATACACGTAATTATCGAACATCACCTTGGATCTGTGAAGAGGATGAGCCTCCTCATTCGGACCTGAAAAGAACTTCCAGCCATCAACTGGGCCCAGAAATATTCCGACAGTGATGTCTTGTGGTGGGCAGATAAAAACAAGATCACCGACTTTCATTGATCACCACCAAGTCATAGTCCCAAACATTATTCCCAATCTTCCCATCGCGCCACAAGACACTGAACACATCATTGTTCATAGCTAGAGGGTCATGTACTTTCTCAAGAAGAACGCCAATCATATTCTCACGCTTGTGAGCGAGAGCATGTTTTACCAGATCACCGACTTTCACAGATCACCTCAATCTCATTTTCAAGTGCACTATCAATTTCACCATCTTCATAAAGAACTTCCCAAAGTGTTGATTCTGAGCCGCCGGTCTTTAGCCATCCAATGATGATTCCTTTCAAACCATTTGCAGAATCGTATACCAGATCACCGACTTTCACTGAACACCTCAAGATTTCTAGCTGTTGATAAGACGACCCTACCCGTTTCTATCTCCAGAAGCCTCCAGCAAGCAAACTTAGAAGAGCTATCGAATCTCTCTGCATCCCATGGTTCCATATTTCTTTCAAGCACGAGAAAAATCTCATTCCCTCTCATTGGAATGCGAACCAGATTACCGGGCTTCACTAGCCGCCTCCAGATAGTTAGCACCCAGCACGATCATCTTATCACTAGTCATCACAACAAAACCGTCTTGGTTACTAAACAAATCCCGCGATTCAACAATAACTCCGACTTCGCCTAGACAGATGGGAGTTCCGTTTCCATACCCAGGTGTTTCCCATCACACAATTGTTACCAGATCACCGACTTTCATTGATAATCTCCAGATCTCTCATCTTTTCTACAGAGAATCCAACATCAGACCAGTGAACCTTTATGTATCTCACGGGCTGAATAGGAGTTGTATCCATAACTTTTATAACGATGCCAGGCACACTGTATCCGCGATTCATCTTTACAAGATCACCAAGCTTCATACTACAACCTCAAGTCGAGTGGCGGCAAAGCCTACGATCCTTCCGTCAGACATCAGTACATCGATGGTACAAAGTACATGATTGGGATCGTATTCACCGTAATATTCAATTCCCTCACCGGTCTCGAAGTCTCCAATGATGACGACATATTCGTGCCACCACCCTTGGCCAGGTACTCCATACCCACCTTCGAAGTTTGAGTTTCCAACGTGTGCTTTTGCCAAAGAGCCAACGGTCATTATGGCATCTCTCTCAATACTTGCAAATCATCATCAAGGAAGACTGCCAGCTCTTGGCCAAAGCAAACTGTCCAGAACCTTTCGAGTTCAGGTAGCCCCATCTCCGCGTCTGCGTTGCCGACAATCACTCCTGTTTGACCAGGAAACATGCACCATGAAAGGTCTGTCTCAGCTTCTGTTACCAGGGTTCCGATAGTCATGTGACCTCCTTGATTATATTTTACTATAAGTTATGTCTAATTGCACGCATAAGAGGACACTATGGAATCACATCTGTTCCTACGATCCATCCCTCTCGCACCATTAAAAGCATTACTGTTGAACCGCTCGTCATTGAAAATGCACCACAAAGGCAGTACTTAAATCTTTCAGAATGTTCCTTCTCATCGAAAAACCATACCATGAATGGAAAATTCATAAGAGGTAAAAAGAAGCCGAGAAATGCCTGTAGCACAATCCAGTCGTGAACAATGGCATAGCTGTACCAGTTTGCCCAAAAGTCAATCAGCACACCACTACAAAAGATACAAAACATCTTATGATTATTCATCCACCTCCAGATGGGATCAATAATAAATTTCATAAGAATCTTACGTGCTCTCATTTACAACCTCCTGTACTTGAGAACCTAAATTAGTCGATGTCTCTATCTACGACGATACAATGTCTGAGACATACCTCACTGCTTTCCCACCTGACAACCTCATAGCAGAAAGAACCATCCTCGTTCATGTGCGTTCTAACATGTGTCCCATAGCAAAGTGACGGATATTTCTTAACCTCTACATTCCAGATTGCAACAGCTTCATCTCTGTCAGGTGCTTCAATTATTACGAGCTCTTCAATCGGACACGGATATTGCTTCACTTAGCACCTCAAGCTTAAGACTAGAAATTTGTCTCACGATCTCACCATCTTCCATCATTAGATCAACCATGACACATGTATTGTCTTTTAGATCGTAGCATCGAATCACAAGACCCTTCCTTGAGTCTGGACGCTTACTCTGGAGTTTTGATCGCATTCTACCAGTGAGCTGAGCCATCTCTTTAAACATGACTAGATCACCGGCTTTCATGCATCTATTATAATCTCGACTACTAGATTTTACACATGTTGAAATGAACTACTTAAAAATTGCATGATTCGACCGTCAGGCATTAAGACCATTGCGACTCGATCATTGGGCAATAGCTTAAGAACAAGACAAACTTTCTCGTGATACATTCCAATCTCATGTGCAGAAATTGTCTGATTTTTCGTCAAGTCAAGTCTAACAAGATCTCCTGAACCGTAGCAGTCATTGATCATGAGATCTCATTGACTCCTGACACTAGCTCAAGAACCTGAAAGATCTCTTCGTATATTCTGCCGTCTTCCCACATCACCTTTGCGACAGTGATAGGAACCTCTTCACTGCCTGGCCACGTTCTAGTACTCAAGACAAGCCCGAAAGAGCCAGGGTACGATCTGTGCTTCACCAGATCGCCTGGAGAAAAACAGTCATCATCCTTAAAGTCAATGCCAGACAGGTGATATCTCCAGACAAGAAGTCTGGAATTAAGTATATCACCTATCTGGCATGTTTAGACTTAGCGAGGCCTCATTGAGGCATCGCCTTACCTGTTAATTGTAATAGGCTTAGTCTGACCTGAAGTTACAACTGATCTAATGGGAAGACCATCAGGGCCAGCTGAAATTTCGACATCAAGATGATAGACGCCTAGCCCTGCGACACCTTCACTCACACCATTTAACAGAGATGATCTGAGTGTGAAGCTACCATCATCATCAAACCTACACATCAGCAACTGATCTTCAGGCAGAGCACCGAAGACAACAACAGTGTCATCATCATTGCCTGTATAGGTCTGTGTCAAGCTCGACCCGACATTCCAATTTCCAACCTCTGTGCTTGCAAACATCGTCTGCGTAGGAACTGTAGCGAATCCATAGTTTTGCCAGGGACCGAAGTAGCTACTAAAGTTACCTTGAGCAAAAACATCTAACACATCGTCTTCGTGAATATCAGGTCGATCAGTTACAAGATCATCACTTTCCAGGCTTACACTATTCCAATCATAGTATGGCTTCCCACTGACTGTCTTCTCATCGATGCGATAGGATTCACCTGCTGCAATTTCAATCCAGCTACCTGCAGATCTGGCATTCTCAGGAATGCCTGGTACTACGCTTTCAGGAAAGTTACCTGTGATCTCCTCACTATCACCGACCCAGCAATCACCTGGAGCCAAGGCTTCCCATGGATCGTCACAAAGCTCAGGCGGCCCTGGTGGATACCAGAACAAAGCTGACATGTGATCTGCATCCCTTGCCTCGTTATCCTTGACAATCGATGACAGATTATCTACAGCTACTGCACCAGTTATCCTACACACATCAATCTGAATATCTGGCAAAGGTTGACACTCACTTGCAGATGATGTTGAGCCATCGATAAAGAATTCGCCCTCTGATTTTGACCAGTTTCGATTACCTACAAAGGTTGCGCCCGTAACAGTCACACTATCACCCGCCAGCACACTGCAATTATAATAGCCATCATCGTCTGCAACCACAACAGAAGTTGTCTGACCTCCAGCACATCTCACAGAAGCACCTCTAACCGGAAAGCCGATGACATCGACAACTCGACCTGTTGCGCATGTTGGAACAAACCCCTGATCACAATTCCACCATGAAAAGTGAGAAGCATTAAACTCAAAGCGCAATCCCTCATCCTCTGACACGACTTCGCCCGGTGATTCTTGAACCCATCTACCTTCACTGGCACTAAACGACCAAGCAGGAGGAACATCGCCTCCCGCTAAAGAAACACTGTCAGGCAACTGGCCATTTGAAATTGGTAGAGAAACCGGAACATTCACACCATCTGCTAGTGTAAGAAGCTTATCATCATCAGTATACAGTGTGATGTCAACCATCCCATATGAGACTAATTGAACTAACTCAAACCTGGCGGTGCCGTCATCCTCTTTAAAGGCTAATGCAGAAAGATCACCTGGTGTGCCTAACGCTGAATCCTCGTGCGGATCAACATATGTTACCTCTGCCGTGACCTGACCTCCGTAGGTATTTCCCCATGAGTCAATCAATGAATCAGCTGGAAAATTAGCTCTAACACCGGCAACCTCAACCAGACCACCATCAGATCCATTGAATGTATCTGACCCATCAATTTCAAGCAATGTTGAATTCGCGCTTACAGTTTCCCATGAGCTAAGAGATACCATCGCATAATTTTTTGCAAAGCCCTTCTTCGAATATTCCACGACTAGTTTATCTGAAGGTTCGACATCTTCAAACACAAATGTTCCGCCACTATTTGTGCTGACCATTGTGTATCCATCGATTGATACATCTACGCCCTCAACTGGATCACCCTCTAGGGTGGTGACAAGACCCGCTACCTGTCCGTGAACAGGCCCTTCATAAAAATCAAGATCCTCGCTGGGATCTTCACCTGTTGTGCATGAAAAGCTCAACAAGAGTAAACAACAAAACCTAAGCACTTTAATTCCTCCGTGTGATAGATCCTTAGATCATATCTCACGAAGCCGCACTTGTTTCAATAAGTGTTAGATATCTTGAACCACTCTGGTGTAGACCCGTTTTTCCACTTTGCGAACCTTACTTTGTCGCGACGATAGTACTCTCTGTAGCACTGGACGGGATCTGTGCTTACCTTATATGCCTCGTCCATGCATACCTTGAAATCGGTCTGACCGATATCTTCAATGCTGGGTGGCATATTCTGATGGAGCCACATGTGAACTCTGAATCCTTTATGAATCTTGTGATATCGTCTTGAATATTCAGCACATAAATTGATTCCAAGATCAGCATGCCATCTGTAGTTTGATAGTGACTCTCTCGTCCAGATGCTGCAAGGATGGTTGATATGTGTCATCAGCCACGGCGGACGATGCTTCTCTGGTACATTTTCTCTTAGCCAGAGTTTAGCCTCTTTGTGAGTGTCGAAATCAAGAAGAGACTTTCCAAAGGTGCCAAGCCAGCCGATCCAGTGTGCTGTGCACAACATCTGGCCGGATTCAAGTATCATCTTGCATACATGTTTATCGCAGTGATCTTTTGCTGCAAGTCTCGGGTCAGTATTTAGTACAAATATGTTCATAACAAAATGGCACCCCTTGGAGGATTCGAACCTCCGACCCACGGCTTAGAAGGCCGTTGCTCTGTCCGCTGAGCTAAAGGGGCAGTGCTTATTATTCTACTCCGCTCTTTGAATAAGTTCAAGTTCATCATGCTGATACCACATGGCTCTACTTCCAATAGCAATAACTTTGCAGGCAGCATTCTGAATCTCTATAATAAGACCTGCCTTAAAATCTGGTCCAATGCCCTCGATCTCATAGAGTAGCGCGTGATCAGACTTCTCCGGAACGTGGCGTACGACATCACCGACTTTCATCGAATTGTACCAACCAAGACTCCCACTCAACTGTTAGATCTCCATTACACCAAAGAACTTTTGCTACGAGCTGTTCCGTCATTGTCGTCAACGTAGACGGCCTTTCAAGAACAATTCCAACTTCCCGGCTTTTACATAGTTTAGAAGGTTTGCTAAGACGAACAAGATCTCCTTTCTTTATTCTTCTGGTTCGCCACACCTGATCTCTGTCACTCCATCAGCATACTCAAAGTAAAACATATCACCCTCTTCAATCTCACAAGGAAAAAGAATAAGAGGAAAAAGCTCAGTAGCCATATGAGACTCAGCAACACACGCTCCTTTCTCACATGCAGCCAGTATTTCAACTCTAGCCACACCACTTTCCAAATCAACATAGTCAACAGTGCCTAGCATAAATGCTCCAGCACAAAGCAATTCAAATTTCATCTTATCTCCACACACATTGTAAAAGAAGCAAGTATAACCACATTCACTTTGTGTGTTTAAAGATCTATCGACTTCTTTTTAGAGCTGAGATAGAAGAGTTCATCGGCCACCCACTGTGATGATACTTGACATTCGGATCACGTCGTTTGCGACGAGAAGCCTTTTGTCGACGCTGGGCCACAGGAAGCTGTCCAGTTTCTGTTAGCATTTTATGCCTACAGGCACGAGCAACAGCAGCTCGTTCGCCTCTGCTCCACGGACTGTTCAGAACAGGACCAGCGTTAACAATCTTAAAGATTGGTGAACCTTGATAAAGGATGCTCTTTGCATCGAAGCTTTGACCATTGCATGTTCCAGATGCTCTCCAGAAAAGATCATCGCTGCCTGTTCTAACAAGATCAGCTACAACAATATCGTGTTTTGACACTTAGCATCTCCCCGCATAGTTTCCAATGATTGAACAGTCGGGATACATTCCACGAATGATATGAAGAGCTGCATGTTGATTGGGTGCCTGCACCTTAACCTCAACATCTCCCCAGGGTGTCTTTACCGTAGCCTTCCAAGTTTTCATGCTATAGCCTCTTTTATGGCTACATCATACCACTCTATTTCTTTTTTTGCACGCGTTGCACCTGGCTACGAGATAACCGACCTTTGCCACCTTTGGGAGGTTCCAGTGTCACAGTCTCTAGCAACGCAATACGATGTGACCCTGTTATCTCATCAAGCACACTCACAGCAGGACCTTCAGCATTCGCGGGATAAAACTGTGTGATCTTGCCGTAGGCAATTGCACCATCAGCACGGATACACCAGACATCTTGGCCTATTTCGAAACCTTTCAATTCCGTTGGGCTAGTTCCAGCCGACAACCTCAACCTCCACTACAGGAATCAGCAGATATCTGTAAGACGATCGAACAAGAATTCTATTGTGCTCATCCATAGTTTTTGGAATTGGAACAACCTCAGTTCCCCTCCGTGTTTTCACCATTTGATTAACATCAGGATCGAGGTACCACCCCCAGCCTGATCCACTTATCATGTGTGTCGGTGAATTCAACGCTTCAATTACCTCAGCATCCTCAAGCAATGCAACACTATTATCCTGCATGACTACCTCCTATTCTAAATATCTAGACACAGAAGACAAAGCGGAAAGGGGCCGACATAAAGTTTATGTCAACTTAGTCAGTGTGTACATTCTCCCTGGATTCTAATCGGTGGATGTCTAGGTGAGCTATGATGATGACCATCCATATCTTCTCTCAGCTCTTTAAGTCTTGCTTCAACATCATCAACTCTGAGATTGGCATCGTGATGGGAGAAGGCAGCCAGCCCCAAGGCTAGAACACTTAGTATCAAAGGTAGGTGCGTCTTCCAGTTCATTTGTTTTCCTCTATCTGTTCTTCAACTGTTACTATCGGATTGTTGAGTCTATCTGTGTAAAGTGTCGCAGTCTCCTTAGACAGCGCGGTACCAATACAAAATTCAGTTCCAGTGATAAAAATTCCCCAGGGACGAGACTTATCCGTCTTTCTAACTTCGTAAGCAGCTTTGGGTGATTTACTCATCAAGATTACATATCTGTGCTAGATCAATTCTTTCGAAACGGTGTGACCCATTCACTTAGGAATATTTCTACATTACCCTCAGACGTCATAATTTTATAAACAGGGCTGCGTGTTTTATCTCCAATCGATGTTGATGCTACATTAAATGCACCAAATACTTCTACTATGATCCCAGTCAAACTTTTATTATCATATTTGTACGAAGGTCGATGGAGTATGACAAGGTCACCCATCTTCACTTTATGTTATTGACGGATGATTTTATTTCCTCTTCAAAGTCTGTTCGTAGTCTAATAAGAGGATTAAAGGTTCCCACCCTACGATCCAGTATCAACGAGCCTTGCGGTTTTACAAGCTGCCCTTCAATCTCAATTCCCTCAAAGTCAATTTCTGTTCTCTGCTTATATACGATCGTCCTGTCCTGCGCATCAGGCTCAGGCACGTCCTGTGCAGCTACCTCAGAAAATGACAGTATGAAAAGCATCGCAAAGATCTCAATTGCTAAACGCATATGCACCTCACAAAAATTATAATGTGAAGGGAGAGAACGTTTACTTTTCCTTCTCAGTCTTGATATGAAGCCTTTTCTTTTGTATCACAAAGTCCTGGCTTTCAAGCCTTTTCTTTAGCTTCTCGCTTGGCCCTTGTGGCCACCAGGGCGCATCAACTTCACTAATGATACGAAGTAGCTGGTTGATAGCATCACTGCTAAGCTTCATCGATCATTCCTAAAGCACACAAACGTCGGAAAGCGAAGTGACCCGTCAGGTGTTACCTCCTGGTATCTTATCTCAACAATACGACCAATGAATGCATTGGGATCTGCCCAGATCTCATCTCGCAATTCATCTGAGAAGCCTGAGCCCACCCTTACTTTTACACCATTGAATGTGACCTCAACTGATCCTAGCTTACCAACATGCTTACCTGTGCCCTCCTGAAGAGATTCTATCTCAAGGTCGACATCTTGAAACTGTTTTAGCTTCATGACCTCATAACCGCGACCGAATCTGTAAGGTGCGTCTAGATCTTTTACCATTGCTCCTTCATATCCAGAGTCTATGAACACCCTGTGAAGCGTCTCGATCTTATCCGTGTCAGCCTCAATCTCCCATCGCGTTATCATCCTGATATGCTTGTGATTAACGTTTTTCAGCCTGCCTTGAAGCTCTACTCCGCGATCTCTGCAAGTCATAACTGTCTCACCGGCCAGCCATTCATCAATTGGAAGAAAGTCAAATAGTGACAGATAGGTTTGTGATGTATCTACGCCATCCTTTCTGTATGCCTGCCTCATTAGAGATGTGAAATCCTCTCCCATCAACTCACCATCATAGCAGCCATCACCCAGTTTAGACAGCTCCTTTCCGATTGTCAAGTCAAAGTTTGTTATTAGCTTTCCAGATCTTGCGAAAAGTTGTGCACTGCCATTTCGAACCACAGCAAAGCATCTTATTCCATCAAGCTTTGGTTCAACTGCTACAGTTTTCTTTCCAGTCAGGCGCTTCTCATCAAACTTTTGTGCAAGAGAAACATCAAATGTAGGAACGAGTCCAGGGAAAACTTTGTTGACAGTCTTTGTAGATGCACCAATAGCAAGATGCTTCTTGAGAATCTTGCGCATCCACTTCTCGTTTTCTTCACTCACACTGGAAAAGCATGCTTGAACTCTATCAATTGCTGCATTTCCTGTTACCTGCCTGGTCGCACACTCGTCTGCCACAGTAAAAAACTCATTCCACGATTCTTCTTCGGAAAGCGGAAGCTCAAGGCGAAATTTCACCTTTGGAACTTTCACGACGTTAAAAGGAGTAAATGGATCGAGCCCATACTTGAGAGCTTTTTTCAACAGCTCATTATCGCTGTGACTCTCAAGCAGAGCTTTCTTTGCATTTGACCCTTGTGTATCTTTGATTTGTTTGAAAATTTCTGCTACCATAGTATCCTCCCGGAGGAGGGGGCATTGCCCCCTACGCCAAGCTAACTCGGCTAACCTCCATAAAACCACTCTCTCGAAGAGCCAGAAAGAAGATGTGACCAGCGCCACCAAATCGATTCTTCTCAACCTGGAGAACTCGGCAACCCATGAGATCCTCATCACGACGTTCAATATCCAGCGTCACCATTGAGTCAACCATGTGCTTCAAGACATTTGCACCGGCCATCTTTCCGTCCTTGGTAACCTGACCGATTACAAGAGCATTGCAGAAATTCTCCTTACAATAATCAGTAATCATTGCAAGAGACCGCTGTGTTGTCTTTGAGTTAGTTTGATGCTCACCGTACTTGCCATCATTGAGTGTCTGGAGAGAGTCAACAATAAGGAAGAACGGACGGTTTGGATGCCGAGCACGCAACTCATCGCAGTTCTTGAGCAGGTCAGGTACCATTGTTTCTTGGCCTGCATTAAAACCAGAACGAAGACGCAGCCTTTCAACAGTCATCTTGAGCTGATAAAGCGATTCCTCAGCAGTATTAAACAGAACGTTTCCACCACGAAAAGTAAGAGAATTTGCAAGCTCTAGCATCATGGTTGTCTTTCCAGCACCAGGTGTGCCAGTAAACAGTGTCACCGCAGAAGGAGTGAAACCCTTACCACCCATAGCATCGTCAAAGTATTCGAGTCCAGAAGAAATCCTCTTTCGTAGAGCCTCGGGCACCTCGACATCAAGAATGTTTGTTCCAAGAGGAACAGTGCCAATGTTTGTATTAAGTCGCATTTTATATCCCTTGCGTGTGGGTTGTTGTTGTTGCTTACCTGCTTATTTTACTACAAACGTTTGCTTTTTGCATGTATTGCATAGCTCTTAAGGGTCAAGTCAAACACTGCTCGGTGTCCCTTTCTAAGCAGCTTCTCTGCTTGTTTCGTGAGATCAGGTCGTCTATACGCGATGGCTTTATCATGGCAAAACCATCCCTTGTTGTATTCAACTTCTATCTCGGTGAGGGTCCTGCCCTGGCTCAAAAGCTCGCGGTTTAAAAGTGCGATACACATACATCTTTTGTCCCAGGCATTCCATTTTTGCATGAAACTATTTTAACAACAAATCTAATGATTTACATGTCAGAATCAATCAGCTTCAAAAGGTACGAGATGTCAGTAGCTGCACGATCAATTTTATTCGCCAGATTTCTGGTTAGTGGATACCCAATTAACTTATATGAAGACCAGCTCACTGTTCTAAGCTCCTCGAGGTTCTTCCTGATTTCCTCTACCTTTTCACACTGCTGCTTGTCCACTTGTTTCTCCATGAAAAATACTGAGAAGAAGAACATCCCTAATGCATCTTCTATAATACTTTATATCACCTTTAGAATATTTACATGCATAATGGCTGGCAAATACGATCACATAAACTTTAAACCTCCAGCGTCTGTTGCCAAAGCTGCTAAGCGAGGGCTCGAGCTTCGAAGAAAAAACAAAGGCAAGGGAGGGCTGAGTGCTAAACAGGCATCGAAGCAAGGAATAGGATCTGGTGTGCAGCGCGCATCAAATCTTAAGAGTAGATCAAATCTCTCTCCGAAAACTGTCAGAAGAATGAAATCATTTTTTGATCGTCACAAAAAAAATAAAAAAATAGATCCAGGAAAGACTCATGCAACAGATAGTGGTTACATCGCCTGGATGCTCTGGGGTGGTGATCCGGGTTATAGCTGGGCGAGAAAAATCGTGAGACAGATGGATGCAGCCGATAAAAAACCAAAAAAAGAATCAATCAATTTAGTCAGAGCAGAGCTTTTAGAGAAAACCTTTAAGCCGCTCCTAGAAGAAAAGAGTAAAAAGAAAACAAAGAAAAAGGATCAGGATGGAGACGGCGACAAAGATTTCGCTGATATCATGATTGCAAGGATGGTTGCCTCAGGTATGACAAAAGCCAAGGCTATCAAAAAAGCTAAAAAGCATGACACAAAACAAGAGCAATCACTCAATGACTTGTATCAAGATCCACAAAAGTTTGGAATAGATCTAGAAAACATGTATGATCCTATCACAGAGCCTGAACTGTATAGATTGCAGATTGTAAGTGAAGCAATTAAAATCATTCAAGAGAAGCAAAACAAAAAAGATTCAGCACACAGAGCTGGCTATAAAGCCCCGGAAGGTAGCGAGAGAGACAAGCTACTAGACAAAGCAAAAGAGCTCTATAAGCAGGGCAAGAAAAAAGAAGCACAAAAGCTTAGAGATAGAATGGAAAAAATGGCTAGGTCAAAGCCGGGCTACAAAACAAGAAAAAGTAAATACACAAATGAAGTATTACAAATCACTGAGATGAATGAGCTACAAAGCTTACTTGAAGAAACACTCGATGAAATCCATGGTGATAACATTCTAGAAGGATTCTCAGCAAAAACAAAAAAGTCTCTCAAGAATAAAGCAAAAAAGCATAATGCACCGTACGGTGCTCTTGCAACAGTCTACCGCAAAGGGCTTGGTGCATACACATCCTCAGGGTCTCGACCTGGAATGACTTCTGCCCAATGGGCGATGGCCCGTGTGAATAGCTTTCTAAAGGGTGGACCGGCAAGACGAGTTGATAAGGCGCAGTGGGAAAAGGTAAAGAAGCACCGCAAGAAGCGCAAAAGCAAGTAATCTACGGATTCAAAGCGTCTTCAACCCACCCTAGTATGACACTCTCATTCCAGCCATTGATTCCGTGTGTTAGGACCATCTCATCATCTATCACAACAAGGGTAGGCCAGGAGCTGATAGGATAACCCTGTTGACCACTCATGTCTATCATGTCACGCGACCCTACTAATACAGGTGATGTTGTCATTCCATTTCTATCAATCCAGTCCTGAGCTTCTGAAAACTCTACACTCTCACGATTATAATCCTCGACGATAACAGTTACCCATAAGAAATCGTATCCACGAGAAGTGTAGGCATCCTGCATCGTCTGAACATGTGGCGCGATGCTATTGCAGACAGCACACCACATTGTCACAAATTCGATTACCATCACAGTGCCATAGTTGCTGTATAGAGTCCAGACATCACCGCTTGAGTCATACAATTTAAAATCACATGGATGGTTGCCTGGCCACTGATCACACTCAGTCCATGTAATGGGCGACTCCTCTTCTTCGTCACTATCAGCACTAGAAGAAGCCGAAGTATCTGCGCCTAATAGATCGGGTGATACATTTATTTCTGGTGATGTAAAGTCATTATACGATGACTCAGATGACTCAGCGTCATCTGCAGTTTTAGGATTGATATCTGCACCGCTGTTGCATGCGAAAATTGCTGTAAAAAATAAGCTACCTAACATTGAGACTCCAGATATCAAAATTACCGTCAAAGTCTAGAAAGATAAATGTTATTTCACTTCTTTTTTTCCTGTCTTTCGAACGATCCTTCTTCTCTTTCCCGAGCGGCTTAAGCTTTTTTTGATGTGCCAGGCATAAAGATAGCCCTCGACATCTTCAGGTTTTTCACCTTTCTTAACATAGACATTAGCTTCTCGCAAAGCTTTTAAGTCTGACTCTCGAACTAGAACACAGCTATATGACACATCATCTAATACCTGTGTGATCCTGACGTGCACTACAACACCGGCAAAGGTATTAACCTCATAGAGATCTCCTACTTTTACTTTTTTTCTTGCCACACTATCTATCTGTCAAGCTTACTAACAATTAGCATTTCCCAGTCTTTGAATATCTCTCCGCCATTGGTGCATGTCCACCATAAGTGCCCACCTGTGGAAATCTGAAATATGCTACCACTCACAGATATGATTAAGCCCAGCTTTAAATTGCTGAAATATTCCAACGAAGGTGGATCGGTGTCATCGTGAACGAATCCCTTATAGAAAACCAGATCACCAATTCTCACCCTGGTTCTCCTACTTTAGCGCACTATTTTGTGTTGTTCAAGATTATCGCTAGCCTTGTCTCTTGAAGAACTCAATATCCCTCTCACGCTTTCTAGCTGCCTTCTTTGAGCTGAAGGTGCCGAGATTTCTTCTCTTGCCTGTTTTTGGGTTTTTCTTCTTTGAATATACCCGATACTTTTTAGCACCGACCTTTCGTATAATCTCATCTAGCTCTGCCTCGCTAAGTGTAAAGTCGGCGTGCTTGTCGCGACCCTCTGATAAAGACTCACTAATAGCTCTTCGAAGCTGGCTTCTTGTGATCTTCACTTTATTCAATTAGTCTCCGCCGTATGTTATCCAAAGTTCTATTACTTCTTCATACTCTCTGCGGGCTTGTTCGCTAAGCTTCGCCAACGCTCTATCCAGATGTTTCATTCATACCTCCTAACAACTCCCTCAATAATTAATTGCTTATTGACACTTTTATCATCAATAAATATCTCACCTAAGCATCTACCATATTTTCCAATGCCATGTGAAATGAGTGTGAAGGCTCCATCAGTCTCACTGAGGATCTTTTGTAATCTCTCCTTTGCAGCGATGCCTAGCTGCTTTTCCTCGAGATCTCTTGTTCTCGACTCAGGCGCATTGATGCCAGACATACGGATTCTCTTCTTAACCCAGACGTTAAAACCTAGATCAATACGAGCATCAATAGTGTCGCCATCCACGACACGCATAAGCTCAGCCTGGTACTCATACATTCTTGCCACCTCGCTCTTAAGTATGACAAGAAATGCAAAAAGAAAAGCGTTACTTTCTTGTAAGAGAGGGTCTACCTTGGCAAGTTATCCATCTTCACAACAACGTCATTCGGATGAGGTTTGAAGTACAGCTCACAGCCGGGAAGTAGCACCCAGCACCGACGCTTACGTGAGGGTCCAGGGTCACTAGCCTGACCATCAGTCAGAATGATATGACCATCAAACTCTGCTCCATCCTTCTTCAAGTGCTTCTCAACTGCTGAGAAACAAGTTCCTCCTGACCGCGTCCTACGGGCATCTACCTTTTGACCGCGGCGCCACTTAATCTTATTCTTCGTATCAACGGCAGTATCAAAGAAGAAAACGCTGAATGATGTGATTCGTCCGAGCTGATTCAGCGCACCAAAAAACATGCTGATCTCATCGCTTCCAACAGATCCTGACTGATCAATATAGACGACCACTGAAGCACTGTGGCCGCGACGGGTTCCAGCGTGAATGTACGGATACTTGCGATTAATCTTCTTCAACGTTCTAGAACGGTTAGCACGCTGGCTTCGTCCACAGAAGTTATGGAGCACCTTCTTCCAGTTAACAGAGTTATTGCACAAAGCACGCAACGACTCTCGAGCCGCTCCTGATATAGATCCCCACTGACCCGTTCGATCACACTTCTTAACAGCCTCATTTACTGCCTGTCGAATCTTACCCTCAGCAATCTGTTGCTCTTCATCGCTAAGCTCACCCCAGCCACCATGATCATCAGTGGGACCTGGGCTTCCGCCCTGGCCGCCCTCTCCCGAAGGATCACCCTGCTCTTCAATTGTCCGTCTCACATCAGGATCTTGTCGAAGCAGCGCCATGTACTTCTCAGCTGCCAGTCCAATCGGAAAAGATTCAATGAGATCAGATACCTTCTTCCACTTCTCAAGTTGTGCTGGATCTTCAATCTTACTAAGGTCAAGTGCCTGGCCCGGACGAAGACCACCTTCAGGCAGTTCTTGTTCTGGAAGCAGCGAATTAATTGCAAGGTCGGTTGCCCAATTCCAAAGAATGTGCGGGTCCTGCTTTCTGCCTGTGCAATGCTTGAAAACGAGATGCAGACACTCATGCTTAAGCAGTCCTCTAACCTGAAGAGAAACCAGTGCAGCAAGAAATCGGGGATTGTAAAGCATTGTGAACTCACCATCCCTAACTGTCACACCCGCTGTAGGCAATGCTGAACTACGAACCTTTTCAACCCTTCTGAGAATGTGGCTGTAAAACGGTTCGTGAAGCATTAGATTAACGAGATGTGGTTCAATGTTGAACCTAGCTGCATCCTCTTCAGAAGCAAGCTGACCAACTGGAAGATCAACTGATGTTCCCTTATCCTGTGACATATGATTCCACCTTTATAGGCATATTTTACTACATTACTGCGCTGATTGCACGTATTTCAAATGCTGCGATGATACCACTAAGCTTCTAGAGCTTTTCATGGGCGGCGAAGATACTATCAGATCTACTTTTTCACCTGGCCCTGAGATGATAATCAACCCAAGCCTGCCATCGTATCGATTTCCCTCCAGGGCAATAACTGCGAGGTCACCCTTTTGAGGTGACCTCCTGCTTCCCCTGTATCGATTCACGCCTTTTGAGCTGCTGTTACTGCTTCAACCACAGCCATTCCAATGAACTTGTGAACTGACCGAATGTTTGGTACGTTGTTTGTGTCCATGATGGAGTTGAAGAAACTAACAAGAAGCTCATCAGACAGTTCTCGAATGAAGTCACAAGCGTTCTTGGTTTGTGTCACACTCCACTCATTGTCTCGGCTGTGATCGACGAGCTTCTCAATCAGCCCATTGTGCCTATCAACTCCCATTTTCAACACCATCTCAGAGTTCTTGCTCCATCGGTCCAAGATATCCTCAGCAGAGATCTGCAGCTCATAATTCTTTACGAAGTCACGAAATGTGATTGCTGCCTCTGTTCCAAGAAATCCCAGAGACACAGCATAGAAACCGTCCGGAATATCACGGCCAGCCAGATCAATCGGATTCCAAGAAGCTGACTTGAGTGCTACATCAAGCTTCTCATAAGAACGAGGTGATGGGTACACCTTGCCCGGCTCAACTGTACCCTTGTGACGCAGGTGACAAGGATTGTCTCGAATGAACTCAACGATAATGGGATCAATGTCACTACTCTTTGCCCAATCAATCCAATCCTTCTCATTGACATCAAGATCAACAACCCAGAATCGATCAAGAAGCGCGGGATCCATCTCATTAACTTGATAGTCAGAGGAAGCATTCACAGCACAATAGATTCGAGTCTCAGGATGCAAAACATGTCCATTCAGCTCCCGATCCAAAACAAGCTGGAAAGCACACTGCATCACCTCAGGTGTTGCTCGATTGATTTCATCAAGCATCAACGCTACCGGCTCACGACAAGCTCGCAGCAACCATTCAACAGGAGCAAATCGAGTCACACCATCTACCAATTCAGGCAGTCCAATGATATCTCCCTCAGTCATTTGAGCAAGCCGTCGGTCAATAAGCGGAACTCCAACAGAACCATCAGAAAGAACCACATTTTCAGAAATTTGACGGAAGAGTTGTGACTTACCGATACCGTGAGGTCCACGAACCAGAATTGCTTGACCTGCTGGCAGCCTCGGTACGACTGATGTAAAAGTTTTGATATCCACGATTTTGTTTCCTGTGTTGTGTGTTTACAGTCTATTATAAATCTAAGTACCTGTGTTTGCACGCGCCTGTTGCTGCACCCTGTTTAGGTTTGCTGCCCTGATCTGATAGGTTCCACTGGGTGTTAAAACAGTGTAGCTATCGGGTGTAGGCTGAGCAATAATCAATCCCCAGAGATCTCTGTACTGAACTAGATCACCCAAACGAAAAGACCAAGTCTTCCTTAGCTGCTTCGCTTTGCCGATCTGGACAGCACGACGCATTCCTTGCTTAGCTTGTTTTTTAAGCTTCTTGGGGATTCTTGCTGCCAAGCATGCCTCCTGTCTCTATTATACACAAGGTAGCACACATTTGCACGCCTAATTCGTGTTGGTAACTAACCAGAAAACTGCTGCGGCAACTGTACCTGAAAGAATGCAACCTATACCAAACATGTATATTTCAGGAAGTCTATTTCTGATTTTCCCAACAACGGACTTGATCCACCTGGGAATCCTGAAACGATTTTGCTTATATTCTAGCACGTCGAGTCTTTCCAGTGCCCGGATTGAACTCAATGACTCTAGCCTCAAATCATCTGTATTTTGCTCTACAAACAGCTTTAATTGTGAAAAGTTATCTTCGAGAACTTTTACACGAGTGTTGAGTGTGTTGTATATTTTTTGCTGGTTCTGCGCAATGCTAATTAACTTAGCATCAAGCTCATCATGGCGATGGCCTGCTGATTCCTTGATACTATCTATTTCTTGACTTTTATCATCTGCAGGACTATGTAAACCCTTGACAAGAGCCTCAATCTTTAGCAATAAGTCCATTAACGGTTTGATATCCATCTACTAATAGATATTCGACTCTAGATAGATTCACTGCTCTACGAGGGATAAATGCTGGGCGCTCGATGAAAGTTGGGCACTCGATGAAAGCTGGGCGCTCGATGAGCTCTAGTATTTGCCACCTGTCATGTATTCCCAACCACCACGAGTATCTATTGGGAGTGTAAGTTCTTCTTCCACAGGTGGATCATCTTCAACATCCCCTCCAGCCACAGACCGAGGATCATCACCGCTAAGCTTTGCACCAAGTCCTTGCGGTACTTCATCAATGTCATCATCAAGAATTCGACTGATCTCCTCACTGATAATCTGTCTTAGACGAGACTTAGTGATTTTCATTCTTCTTCCTGTTCAGTTCCAGATTTTCTTCCCCACTCATAGGACACCTCATCCTCGTCAATGGGACCACCGCTTGCCCAGGTATCACACACCCTGGCACTTAGGCACTTAAAGTGATGCATCCAGCAGTATCCAAACTGCACATCATACTCCTCAACATCAAACCCAGGTAGATCATCTCCAAGCACATCCTTAACATTAGCATCAGCCAATGGCATACAGTCCTTCATCCTTGGGCTGATATCGAATGCGACACAATTTGCACAACGAGTGCTCAACGCTTCCTCAATAGTAGCATCCCACTTATCAGCTATCTTCTCCCAAAACCCCTCACTAGGCTTCGAAGGATTGAGCGGTCCATAAGCATGATTCTCTCTGGTCGCATTTCTGTTCTCTGTATTTAGTGCCACGTCCTGTGTTGCTAGTGGGCAACCAGCTCTATCTTGTCCCGCATCAAGCTGCTCTCTAACAATCTCCGCAAGATCTGCTCTTGAAAGCTTAAGCTTAGAATTTAACTGACTGAATCCCTCTGATGTCGTGAGCTTATTCTGCATCTGCGCAAGCTGACTCTTTTGAGCTATGATATCACTTAACTCTCCTTGTAGCTGTGCCACCTTAGTTGAGCGAACACTAGGGTCGGGCTCTTTCTGCGCTGCTTTAATCTCTTCTTCCTTAGTCAGTTGCTCCTGACCGAGCTGCGTGATGACCTTTTGTATATCTGCGATGTCAACAGGTAGCGCACCGGGAAATGCCTGCGTTGCAGTCTCACTCAGTAAGTGTCTCACCTGTGACAGCAATTTTTCTCTCATGTTCATATTCGAAGCCTTGCGAAATAACTATTTCAAAGTAGGATAAATGTATGCTATTGAAAACAGCTAAAGACCACCTTGAAGACGTTGACATGAATTACTGTCAACATTTTATTTTCGCACAGTATGTATCTCTTCGACTGATTTCTGTGGGAATCGCATGCTGCTTACATGCGATTCATCCTGGAATATTTACTAACACTGCATCACATGCTATTAGTAAATTAAATAAATTGCTTACTCACTAAGCATTCTTCTAAAAAAATCACGCGCGAGACTTCTTTCATCAAAAGACTCAGGTGATTCAGCAACAATGTTATTTCTATCATCCTGTGATGTTCCTCGAAGAAAGCTACGAACCAATGTAGAAAAATCTGACATCGATACTGTCTCATCAATTTTTGGTCTGACAAGTCGCACATTTCCCTCTTCGTCTGTTACGACCTGCCTCACATCCTTCTTTATTCCACGATCATCTAGAAAGTTAGCTACTGCCTTGACATTCTTTCCTGAGTCGTCATAGAAAGAGACAAATTGAATATTGGGGTAATCTTCAAGATACTCTTCTATTACTTTAACTTTTGCTGCAGGATCTTTGCTATTAACACCCCTGAAGTCTATCTTTCCTGCTGGATCAGATATTCCCACCTTTCTCTCAAGAAAGGACATCACATCATCAGCAACCTCCTGCCCACGCGCTGTAAGTATTAATAGCTTTCTTCTACCCTCTGTTGATGCAAACTTTCGTAGCAGGTCTGTAATAAGAGGAACTGGTGTGGCTTTCTCGATATCAACTCTAGCAAATTCTTGAAATGCTATGTCAGGATCAATTGATTCACCAGGCTGCAATTCATAGATTGCAAACTCCTTAGAGCTAATAGCTTTATACGACACTGTTCCATCTTTTGCTGTTTGGGTGATGACTACCTTCTCTACTGTATCTGCAATCGTGTCATCAAAATCAAGAACACGAAGCTTCGTTGGGTCATCATCGTTCTCAAATAGCAGATCAGTGTTATATTCATTGATACGCATTGTATCTCTCCGTTATAATTTAAATATACGAAATGTCCAACCTGATTAAATTCCCGACAGGATCTAAAGAGCAGGGTAGTAATGTCGACATGCCTCTGCTCACTGATTACCAGATGATCTTACTAGATCGTGAGATGCGCAAGTATAGAAGAAAAAGAACTGATGTCTTGACAATGCTTCTTGTTTTTTTCTTCGGTATGGCAACAGGGTTATTTATCCTGGCGATGTCGGGCATTTACTGAAGATCACTTTGTATGCTTGTCAGCAACTGCAGTTGAAGCCCAAGAATATGGTTTTATTCTGCATATGAATCCTGCTGCCTTTGTCCATCCGGTCACAATATCTGCCAGATGACGTGTTTGAGAACGAACTGTTGTTCCAACATCTATATGAATCTCAATATTCGCACCAGGAAAAATTTCCTTGACCTGTTGACCAATCGTAATTGAACTAAAAACTTCTTGCAGTATTCGAACTTTTAAATTTCTATAGGGCTCGCTCTTTCCCTTTGTTCGCGTAAAAAAGTACCGACCACCTATCTGATCATCGGCACCGTGGAGACAGATAGCAGTAACAAATGTGCAAGATCTTTTATCCAGCATACTATCAGTGCCTATAAAGATCTCTCCCTGCTTACTAGTGTGCAATTCTATAAAGGATAAAATATCAGAGTGGCTATATTTTTGTCCGCCCCCTGAAAACCAATGGTCATCCTCAAGCTTCACACAACCTCGATGCTCCGATTTATAACTATGCGCCCAATAAGCACAAACACCATCGAACAAAGCGATCAAGAAATGTGGGGTGTGCTAGCAGCTCTACATTCTTCTCAGAGCGACCCTTTGCTGCCTCGATCTCACGATCTGTGAGAAGGAGTTGCTCTATCTCACCTTGCACATTCACATAGACAAGACGATTATAGCAAAATCCTGCATCATCCCGCTTACTTCTTGAAACGACTCTAACGCGTCCAACATTGCAATGACTCATGTTTTCTCCTAAGTCAACCATTAATTGATTGTACAGAAAAGAAAGTCAGTGTATTTGGTAAATCTTTACGTTTCTTCACTTTCTTTTTCATAAAATTCAATAACAAGTTTTTTATCTCTAATTACGACCTTTCGCTTTTCACCATTTTGAATTCTTGCTGCAAGATTGCATGACATAGTATTCCCAATTCCTTGACTAAGCCAGTAAATTATTGCCATTATTGCCTCATCAGAAGTTAGTTCAACAGTTAGTCTAGTAGTGCTCTTTACATTCATAGAAATCAGAAATGGTCGGGGTGGCAGGATTTGAACCTACGACCCTCTGCTCCCAAAGCAGATGCGCTGCCAGACTGCGCCACACCCCGAATGCTTAATCTATTTTGAGAAGCTCAATCTCAAAGTTTAAATTCTTTCCTGCCATGGGATGATTTAGATCAAGCGTCACAACATCCTCTTTCAAAGAGCTCACCACACCAGTCATCGGATGCCCCATACCATTTTGCCCATGCACTGTGGCTCCTACCTCAATTTCAAAATCCTGTGGAAAGATTGACGTCGGAACATCCTGAAAAAGCTCCGGATCTGATTCACCATAAGCATCATCAGGTGATAGACTGATTGTCTTTGTTTCACCCACAACCATTCCAGTCAGTGCTGAATCAAACCCTGCAATTAATTGTCCAGCCCCTACCTCAAACGATAGAGCCTCTCCACGATCTCGTGAACTATCAAACGCTGTCCCATCATCAAAGGTTCCAACGTAGTGAACGCTCACTGTCTGTCCGGTTTTTACTTTGCTCATTTTTTCTCCATAATAAAGCATAACAGACTTTGTACCGGTCTGTCATCGGCTATGTCTCTAATTTGTTTAAGCATTGGGTGGAGACGACTGGACTCGAACCAGCAACCTTCTGCGTGCAAAGCAGATGCTCTCCCAATTGAGCTACATCCCCGGGTGGAGCCACCGAAGGGATTTGAACCCTTAACCCCCGCTTTACAAGAGCGGTGCTCTGCCATTGAGCTACGGTGGCAAATGGCGGAAGGCGGGGGACTCGAACCCCCAACAGCTTTCGCTGCAACAGATTTCAAGTCTGCGTCCTCACCAGTTCGGATGCCTTCCGTTTGGTGCGCAAGGGGGGACTCGAACCCCCACACTACATGAGCACAGGTTCCTAAGACCTGCGTGTCTACCAATTCCACCACTCGCGCAGTCATACAAAAAGATATTACCTAAGCTCTAATTTTACACCCTTAGAGCGAGTTGTTTCCTATAACTGTGAATCAGTGAAAAGAAACATCTGGTTTTATGTCAAGATATTCGATCTTGCTTACTCTAATCACAGAACCATCAGCGAATTTAAATAAGTCAGGATCTGCCTGTTTGGCATTTTGCTTCATCACAGCAAGAAGCTTATGATACTCAGATTGCTTAATCACTTTAGTTAGTGAATCATTACGACCTGTAAAGTATATGTCAACTATCACTATTTGCTATTCTCATTAAGAAAGTACAAGTTTGTTGAAGCGTCTGAACAAATCAAAAACAAATCATTGTGAACTTCAAAATCATCAAATCCAGACTTAAGAAAGAAAGAATATGAAAGCCACTCATTGCTGTTGTTATTCCAGTCAGCACTAACGCATCGAACCTTGAAAGCATTATACGTTGGTGAATGCCCGTAATAGACCTCATTGCAACCAGCTGCATCTAAGTTAACAACAAGCGCATCTGCACAAAGACTCTGGCTTGGCACAAAATTTTTCCCTACATAGCGAAGCTGTGATGCACAGCCCGACAGCGTAAAAGAAAGCATCACATAAATCATTATTAAAAAATTCTTACTCATAATAATAGCCGCTATTTTCACATCCTTATTATACTACATATCTTCTCTTCGAATCAATGTTTGTGCAAAGGCCTGATAGAGTGCACCATGAATCATTATCTCATACACATCATAATGAGACCACTTGTTTCCATCTCGAACCTTTATGGGTCGGCCTACAAATCGAATAACAGTTGCGATATCACCTTGGTTTGCCTCTGTGTACGGACCTAAAAAATCATTGTATGACGGATAGGATTCCAGATCTATTTTTTTGAATATCAAAATAGAATCATTTGACAATGATCCACAAGAAAGACCCTCTGGCTGGGGTCCAGGCAAGATGCTGACAATATCACCGGCACGATATCTAGCAGTTTTTATCAAAGATATCTTACTTTTGAGATGATTGAATAACTTTAAGATCCGGCTCATATTCCTCTGAGAGACCATTGCTCTCGTTCCACGCTGCATCTGACCAATGCACTGATACTACTTTGACCACTGCCTGTGTGGCTATGTCATCTTTATCACCCACATAAAACTCTCTAGTGCCAATAACGATCCCAAGCGGTCCCACTCCGTTGGGAATAATTCTGGGCGCTGTTGAAAGAGGATTGGACACATACCTGACAAGATCGCCTTTTTTAAAGCGCATATTTTTAAGTATTTAGCTGCTTGATGTGTCGTGAAGAATAGGTATTATTGATGATATATCTCTCACGAGCTTGCGCGCTTTTAGTAATGTTAGGAACACTAGCTGGGTGTTCAGACTATGATTTGCATCAGAAGATTGATATGATCCCTGATATTCATGTTGATCCAGGATCAATTGATTTCGGATCTCTACATTCTGGACTTGAAACTGGTATTAATGAAATCACAGTCTCCAATGTGGGCACTGACACACTGAAACTGAACGATATCTACCTAAGATCGAATCACTCAATCTTTACAATCATTCCCCCTGATGAAGACTCGCTAGAGGCGGGACATTCCACCAGCATAGAAGTGATCTATGCACCTTCCACATATTCAACAGACAGGGATAGAATCTTTATTGAATCAGATGATCCCGATGAACCATTAGTAGTTGTAACACTAAATGGTGCAGGAAATGCACCCGTGATAGAAGTGACACCTGACTATTATGATTTTGGTGAAGTGGATGTTGGCTGTGATGATGATATCAGCATTAATATCGCAAATGTTGGGAATGCAAATCTACAAGTAGATGACGTAGAATTTTTCACAACACTTCCTGTAGATTTTAATTTTGATGATAACCAGAGCATGCACGGTCGTCTTCCCTGGACTATTCCCCCAAGCAGCAGCATAGACGTAGTCATTGAATATGCTCCAAGCGATTTAATTGATGATTCTTCGTACATAGAGGTCGTATCAAGTGATCCTGTTACACCTGTTGCCAGTGCTGATCAGGTAGCGATGGGAAAGTATGCTGCCATCGTAAGTGAGTCATTCGAACAAACAGGCGAATCAAAATCTGATATTCTATTTGTCATTGATAATTCATGCTCCATGTACAGACACCAATCAAATCTGGCAAACAATTTTAGCTCTTTTATCAATGTCTTCTCTACATCCAATGTGGACTATCAGCTCGCATTTATTACAACTGATAATGAAAACTTTGTCGGAGGTATTATTGATAGCAATCATCCCGATCCTGTCGGAACAGTTGCGAGCATTATTACTGGTATTGGCATCAGTGGGAGCGGTTTAGAGAGAGGCTTGTTTGAATCCTATGAGGCAACACAGTCAGGTGCTGATGCTGGGCCTGGTGGTGCCTTTCTACGATCTGATGCAAAGCTAGTGATTATCTACGTTTCAGATGAAACTGATGGTTCTAGCAGATACTCTACCATGCTTCCACAAGACTACGCAAACCATCTCCTGGGACTGAAAACTACAACTGAGCAAATTGTTGCCCACGCTGTGGCGGGTGATTTTCCATCAGGGTGCAATCTAAATGGAATGTATGCTCAATTTGGTGGAGGCTATTACGAAGTTGTGCAAGCCCTGAACGGAACATTTATGTCTATTTGCGCAGTTGACTGGGGCACACAAATGGATACGCTTGCCAGAGAGTCAATGGCAAAAAGCTCATTTCAGCTAACAGAATTTCCCATCGAAAGTACGATCGCTGTAACAGTTAACGGCTACTCTGTAGTTAACTGGAGCTATGATCTAGGGTCTAATTCAATTATATTTGACTCTCCTCCAGCGATGAGCAGCACAGTAGACGTCGAATACGCAATATTAGGAAACTGTGAATAATGTATAAGTCTTTATTTTTTCTCTTACTTACATCTGCATGCACACCTCGTCTCAAAGATGTTGATAGTAATATTCAAACCAACCCATACCCATGGGAAGAATGCTCACAAAATGCTGGCGATCACCCTTGCAACTTTACACTAGTTGATCAAGAAGGAAATGATGTCTCTCTTTATGACTTCTATGAGCAGCCAATTGTTCTAGACTTTAGTGTAATGTGGTGTGGACCTTGCATGAATGCTGCCTCTGAAATTGATCAGGTTGTAGAAAAATACGCTTCAGCAAATCTTGAATACCTTACTGTCCTTATTGAAACAGCACTGGGTGAGCCCGCGACATCTGATGATTGTCTATCTTGGACAAACACTTTCGGAATAGAGAGCTCACATGTTCTAGCTGGGAGCAGAAGCATGATAGACTATTCTTCTGTGAGTGGATGGAATATCACGGGCTGGCCCACATTTTTCTTCATCTCAGAGGGCATGGTCATTGAACAGGTGCTAAGAGGATATAGTCAATCAAACCTAGAGGCTGGAATCGCTACAATAGTTTCTCCCTAATAGGCAGCACAAGAGCGTGATTCTGTCAATAAGCTCTTACAAATCCCAGCTATAATCTTATCTTCGCTGATGCTGCTTGACGGTGTTACCCAAACAATATCCTCGACTATTTGGGGTATAAGCCCCTTTCGTGGTGCATCAACTCCCCACAGGACACCTACAAAATTTCCATGCTCGTCGTATACACCTGAACCGGAGCATCCAAACCACGCATATGAATGCAAAAGAAGAACTTTATTTCCGTATCGATCAAATTCGTGACCAGCCACCATTCCTCTTATTGATAGCAGGCTGTGAGATGCTGGGAATCCTGCATATATGATTTGCGTTCCTACATCTGCAGGATCTTTCAATGGCCTATATTTCACTGCTTGACGGGTTTTCATTTCAGGAATAAGCAAGACAGCGACGTCAAGCTTTTTATCTGCATAGACAAGATGTCCTATTACCTTCTCACCGTCACCCATCACTACAAACTGTTTACTTCCACTATCTACAACATGTGCAGCTGTAAAAATAAGATGGAATCCTCGAAATTTCACATAGGACCCTGATCCATGACCGTTTCTTGCAACGACTTTAACAGCAGCCTCACGAGCTTTCTTTTCAAATTCTGATAAAGCTTCATTTGATACACGAGATATAAACAACGAAGACGTGATATCGACGTTATCATTAATAGTACTATGAGTAACTGATGTATCAGAAACTGCTAATGCGGACAGAAGAAAAAGGAATAAAGGTTTCATATAGCCCTAAAATAGATATATGATTTATTATCGACTAATCTTTACGCCACTTGGCTTTTTTAAATTTTGGCCTCAAAACATTATTATCAGCTGTATTTAAAACACTTGTATTAGATTCAACAGCCACCTTCATGTCTAGATTATGTGTCTTAAGCTTATCAACAGTGTCACATATTGTTTTTCGCAACTCGAAATTTTCAAGCTCTAGTTGCTCAATTCTTTTTTCAAGTAAGAATGTCTTGTGCTTCCACCACTCAACAGTATCTTCAATATTATCTGTCACTTTTTCGATAATCACTACACACTTGAATCACATCAGATTCTCTTACAGTATTTGCGATTCCATAGCCGCTAATCGGCACAAAATTACTTTCTAGCCCATAGGTGTCAAATCCTCCATTTGACAAAAGTGGATTCATTAAATGACCAACCTTCCTGAAATGTCTCCACCCAAGTGCATGACCGAACTCATGCTCTAGTACACTAGGACTATTTCCATCGCCTTTTCTTATATAGATTCTAGCACCAAGTATTTCGTGAGAATCACTTTGGAGGTACAACGCTGTCTCGCCGCAAGATGTCTCTCTCACAGAGCGATCATTCATCTCTATTGTTATCTGATAGTGAGGACGACTATCATCAAAGCAGGAAGCAGAATGCTCTGTTAGAACCCTTCCAAATCTATAGCCTAGTGATCTCCAAAAGTCGATGGCATTCATCACAGCCTTCTTTGAAACAGGCGCATTCTGACAGATCACTACATCTGGTAGCAGATTCCAATTGCCAAATTTTTTTGGTGTCTTTTTAAGAAGATGAGTAAAATCACTCTCTCTAACATCAACAGTAGCTTCATCTTGATTAGTGCAGCCAAGAAAAAGAAAAGAGAAAAATAATAGCATAGTCATAGCCAAACAATAGGTTGTTAGCTCTTCTCAGACATCTTGCTTATTAGCAGATTAATCCTGCCTGTCTTGCACAATTCTCTGTGTAATCTAATCACAGAATCGATGGGCCACTCATTTGTCGTTTTATTCCACGCATCGGCAAGATCAGATGGTGAACACTGTAGCATGAAAGACATGGCATCATCAATTTCCTCATCAGTCGGTGTGTATATTTCGATAGGTTCTGACATTTTATCTCCCCGCTTAATCTTATTATCAAATGATGTAGTGTTTATCAAACACACTAAGTACCTGATGTATTATCTAGCCAGCCATACGGTAAAAAGCAATCATCTTCACTAACAACACCGTGTTCAGCTGGTTTTAAATTCTCATCAACAGCCACTAGTATGAGCTTTTTAATTGTAAGATAAGATTTATCTGACACTCTATCTGTTACACGTGCATCAATACTAACAGATGTATCACCAAAGCCTTTTGGATTCAAGGATATTTCTAAAATGCTACCTGCTTTTACAGGACTTTTTATATCTACCTCATAAACATGTCTTATCAGACATGGTTTATTTAATAAATTAGAGCTATACTTCATTACCTCGGCATACAGCCAACGAAAGAACTTTTCAGCATGCACGACTCCATCGGAATCTACATCAGTTTCAATTACAATTCTTTTTGTCGAGTGTTTCATGATCACATCTAGCAACCATCTCAAGCTTTTGCACCTTACTGAGACGCTTGGCTGCTATCTCGGCACTTGTAGCCTCTGATCGATTGCTAAACTCTCTCCAATATACAAGACTAACAGGTCGGCGGGACCTTGTATACCTTGCACCCTTTCGTGTATTGTTGTGCTCATGTAGCCGGCGGGTGATATCTGTTGTAATTCCAGTATAGAGAGTGCCATCTACACATTCAACCATGTAGAGAAACCACGCCTTCATTCTCTAATTTTTTTATATCTAATCGATTTCTCTTTGCCGTCTATATCTTGATACGCAACTTCATGATCGTAATCATCGTCACTTGTTATCTCATATTTTTCATCTGAGACTGTTTCGATATTCGATTCTAACTTGTTGGTTCTTGTATCTCGAATCATTACTTGCTCAACTCTTTCAAAGTAGCCATCCTCATGCTTTCGAAAGAACACAATATTCTCATTAACTAGATCTGGCATGCTGTGCCGAATCTGTTTCGTTCCCATTAATCAAGCCTCATAAGATCATCTGCTCTAAATTCAGGCTCAGACCCATCTTTATCAAGTCTTACCTTAATAATGAAAAGACCTTCCATTGCACCGCCAACCATCCATTGTTCGCTTTGCTGCTGGTACATGTCAACAACAACACCTGAAAGAGACATGTTATTAATTGGAGCAACTCTATCGCCTAGCTTTATCATATGTCAGTAAATATATGAACTTTATTAAAGCTTGTATATTATCAGCTCCAACGACCAGGAATCCAGCGACGGTGTGGGCCATGTCCTACCCATCTTCCTGGAATCCAATGAGAGCTGTGATGAATTCTCGGTGGACCCTCACCATAGGATCTATAAGATCGTCCATGAACATGATGCTGCCAGTGACCAGGAGTCCACTTCCACTTTCTAGTGACAACATGGTTTCCTTTTCTAACCTTAAGATATTTCCAGTGACCTGCATGCCAGACCCATCCTGTTCTTGCCTTATTGCATGCAGCATGATGATGAGTGGATTTTGCAGAATGAGACCCACCACTCTTAGGAGCATGGGCCATTGCATTGTTTGAAACACAAAGCAAAGAGCAAGCTATTAATACACGTAACATAATTTATCCCTTACATGTATTATAAGCATCAAGTTCATTTTTATTCAATTGTTGCATCATATCTAACTCTTCTTCAAAAAAACTGTGCCTCTTATCATTGATCATAACACCATGTTGAAAAGTTGTTGTAGACTTTCCGTTTGACATTGAGTCATACATAGACATCGGATGAGAGCTTACGATAATGCCCACTGAACGCCTGAATGAATCACATCCCTCCTGCTTGATCGGATCAAATCCATGAAGAAATTGTATGTTTTCGTAAATGAATACCAGGTCACCAATGTTATACTTGCTTTTCATTGGGTCTTATCACGATAACTTGATATCCTTGGAAGATTAGAGGTAAAGCCTTTCTTACACTATAAGATTTTAAATGGGTTGTATGCACTTCAATCAAGGGCCCGCCATCGCTGAACGCTTCCTTTACAAGACATTTAAATTCTAACCCTTCAAGTACTTCTTTTTTAAAAAGCTTGATTGCCTTTTTGACACCAATTCGTTCGCTCATGTAATTACTTAACTCTTTAAATTAAATTTAACTCAGCAATTTTATCAAATGGCTGGGGCAGGTGGGCTCGAACCACCAACCTCCTGGTTAACAGCCAGGCGTTCTGCCAATTGAACTACACCCCACTATGACTTCTCCTACGTGTCAACACAGCAGAAATTCCAATAATAAATAGCCAAGTGCTACTCATAGGAATATGACTACACCGTGTGACCTTATCCTGGGAGCTCGATTGAAAATCAGACTCGGGCCACTTCTCATCTTCCTCTGGACTGTCTGGTTCAACCTGATCCGAATCTCCCGTGTCCCACACTAACTGCCCTGTATCTTCAGGCTCATCTTCAGATGCTGTCTCCCACGCAGGTCGTAGAATCTCAATATTTTGTAATCCTATCCCTAGCTCATAGTGAGTTGGATCATACCATCCTATATCAAAATTGCTAACAAAATTTAGATTGTCAATCATAAAAGGCATGCCTTCTTCTACCTGGACACTCAAAAAGTATTCGTGGTATGCTGATTGTGTTTCTCTAGCACCGAGATTCAAATACATGTCCCAAGCCATAAGGTCAGCCCGGCCATCGACAAATACATCCCATTCGTAAAGTGTGACCTCATACTGGGTCTGGACACTATACTCTGCAGAATGGTATCCTTTCACCTGTACGTTTCCTTCGGCCTTCACATCACCATCCTCGTTTAGTTGGTACTCACCGTGAGCCATGGCTGCGCCTTCCGATGTTGAACCAATTCCGTACATGTTCTGGAATGTTACTTGCCCGTAGGCATCGATGCCATAGCTTTCAAATGGAATTGACCAGTCCCATCTAAATGCTCCTTGTTCGCGCTCGACGTCAGTCATCGCTTCAACTGTCAAAACCGGATGTTCACCCCAGTCTGTCCACTCGTCAGCCCAAAGTTTGCATTGAGCTCCACGCGCCCAGTCCCAGGGTGCATAGTAGCAATCGTGGCCTGGTGTGGCTCTTGTCTTAATAACAGCTACATAAAAATCTGTACCTCGATCGATCGACGACTGGAACCAAAAGAATTCCACGATGGCGTCAATGGTATTGTCATGAGTATCGGAGTTACCAACGTAAAGTGTGTTGCCTTCGAAGAATGCGTATGGCGATGTATCATCCCTTTCATTAATATCAGAGTAGTCTGTAAATGTTGCCTCCCAATCTCCTGTCAGGATTGAAGCACCAGTGTAAGATGTTTCACTGGCACTAAGGCCTTCGGCGTGTGCGCTTAAGCATAAAGCTAATGGTATAATCATATATTCTCTCTATGTGTGTGGTAGGGAGCCTGGGACTTGAACCCAGAACCCAGGGTTTATGAGACCCTTGCTCTAACCGATTGAGCTAACTCCCCGTAGGTTTATATTAAATCATCATCTGAAAATTTACACTGGACTATATTGCTAAATGCACTTATAACCTCTTAATATGTGTAGAGCTTTCAACAGCACCTGATGATGTCTGCTTGATAAAAGATGCGCAACGTTGCAGCTCACTCACGCTTGTCGCTCCTGAATATGACAAGCCTGATCGAATTCCTTGCTCGAGGTTTGCAACAACATCAGTTGCGGATCCCTTACATGCGATAGTTGTGGACACACCCTCTCTTGAAGAGACATGACCTCGCCACTGAATCTGCGCCTCAACTGATGCCATTCCTCGATATTCCTTAAACTTTCCTCCACGAAGAAAGATCTCCTCTCCTGGTGTCTCATCTGTCCCAGCTAAAAGCGATCCAAGCATCACCATGTCTGCACCCGCTGCAAGGGCTTTAACAATATCTCCACTATTTCGAATCCCACCGTCAGCAATAATCTTGACCTGGCCCGCATGCTTAGACTCAGCGACATCTAGAATCGACTGCAATGTCGGAACACCGTGGCCAGTCTGGATGCGAGTTGAGCAGATCGATCCGCCACCGATGCCGACTCTAACTGAATCTGCACCCCAATCCGACAAAGAGTCAAATGCCTCACGTGTAGCGACATTGCCTGCCATGATGTGGATCTCTGTGCCAAAAGTATTTCGAAGAACTTGGAGAGCATGTCTCATCATTGAGTGATGTCCGTGAGCGATGTCTACACAGATTACTCTGGCACCGGCATCATAAAGAGAACGGGCACGGTTAATAAAATCTCCCGAGACACCGACTGCTGCACCAACATTACACATCCCACTTGCACATGCTTCTTGCACGAGGCTGGCCTGCTCTTCAACAGTGTTATACCTGTGAATTATTCCCAGTCCGCCGGATGCATGCATCGCGATCGTCATAGCTGACTCAGTTACTGTATCCATGGGAGACGACACTATGGGCAGTGATAATGAACCGCCCGGACCCAGATCAACTTCCAGGCTAACATCCTTTCGACTTTCAACCTCAGAGTATCTTGGAACTAGAAGTACATCATCAAAGCAAAGGGCTGATGTCATTTTATCTGCGCTTCGAGCTGGACTAATTAGCATTTTCTCTCCCGCTATAAGACTGCTTAATTTTCTTGCTGATAACCTTTTTAAATCCTGGGTTGATTTCCAGGACATCTCGCATGATGCTGTGTCTAATTCTACTTCTTGCAAATCGAAAGTCTTGATTTGACGGATCACGCACATACGGAATGTCCCTATTGTTCGCCCAATCACACAGCGCCTCTTTTTCTGTTAGCAAAAAGGGTCGACAGATATTCTTATTTTTGTAGGGCATAATTTTTGGATTACCTCTCATAGATGTAAAAAGCCACCATTCTGCAACGTCATCTAAATTGTGTGCTGTTAAAACAATACACTCAAAGCTGTGCAAAAATCGGAGCCTCTCTTCTCTCCAGTATTGCTCATATGACTCACCAGTAAGCTTATCTCTCTTAATCACATCTCTTACAACTGGGATATCATATTGCTTACAATAAAACTTAACAACATCCTCAGCCTCATCAGACTGATCGGTGCCGTGATTAAAGTGTGCGACCTGAATTTTCTTTCTACCTTGTCGAAGAAAGTCAAGTATTGCCATGGAGTCTGGACCGCCACTACAGGCTAATGTGACCTCAATGGGTGTACGAAAAAGTTGATTAATCTTTTTGAACTTTTTATTTTTCATAATTGTCAAGCTAAACAGCTCTTGAAATCTTCAGGAAACATCTTTCTATTCCTATAAAAGAACTTACTCCAATCAGCATCAAGAATATACGTCACAGCCTGATCGTCCATTGATCGAACACTTCTTCCAACAGACTGAACAATTCTCTTTGCAGTCTGCATCGAATACCACCCGTCCCACTTATTCATTCTCTTTTTCGTTAGCGGATCGCCCAGGTAGGGATAGGGAATCTTCATCACAATTTGAAATCTCGATAAATCATTTCTAAGGTCCACTCCCTCAGACATAGAGGGCGATAATAAAACTGTGTCACTCTTTGAAGAAATGTGCTTGCGAAGAATCTCATCTCTGCTAGATCCGTCATGAATTAGAAGGCGTTTTGATCTTATGTTCTTTGCAAGATAATTTGCAATCTTATAGGTGTGACAGTGGATTATTCCCTTCTGCCCTTTGTGTTCCTTAAGAATTTCCTTAACAGCACTAACCATCTTGGGCAGTGACTGATCTATGTTACTTGCATTCATGCTGCCAACCGGACAGATAAAGATGGGCCTATTCTTAATGGGAAAAGGTGATGGAATAGAGATAAATGCCACATCAGCTCTATTGATTCCCAGGGACCGGCAGAAAGTTTCATGATCAAGAATTGTGGCTGACATCATGATCACCTTTCTTCCCAATCGAAACAGATAATCTTGTGCAAATGGTGACACATCAATCGGCTTAAAGGTGAACTTTCTCATAGCCCGGTCCCGCGCAGGAACAAGATCCATAACCCAGTTTTCCTTATTGTAAACATTGAGAAATGTCTCGATCTTTCCAACATGAGACTTAAGCATATCGTACTGCTTTGCAAGTGCCTTAAAGTCAGATAGTCTGTCCTTTAAGCCCGTATTCTTAAGGGTAGCCTCCATGTGTGATAATTGAGATTTAATCTTGTTGAAGTAAACCTCTCTAATCCACCTAACAACCTGAAACTGTGTTGACTTATCAGGCCACTTCATCTTTAGCGCATATTTGACAAATCTTTCAGAAATTGTAATTTCAATAAAGTTGCTCAATTCAGACTCAATATTATGAGCCTCATCAACAACAAGCACATCTCTCGGCGTGATCTTCCCAGAAAATGTTGCTTCAGTCAGGAAGTATGGAAAATTTGTAACGGATTCAGGGGATTCAAGAAACTCCTGCTTCTCATTCTTGTACTTGCAATTAAATGTGCACGCTTTAAAAAAGCGCGTACCTGTTTCCTCACTTCGTAGTAGTCTTTGTGACTCTTGGCATGTATTTCTCTTATGATACCCGCACTTATAATTTGACGAGGACTTAATAGATCGCATGTGCTTTTTGCCAAAATCACTGACATACTGATCTTGTAAGATCTTCTGTGTTGTTACAAAGTACGCGCCCTTGCCAAAATCTGTGTATTGCTCAGCATTATTATAGAGCATTCTAGAAGCTGTTAGCCCAATAGCTGATTTTCCAACTCCTGTGCCGGCTTCAATTATCACAAACCTCTTATTAGAAAGACTTTGAATACAAAAGTCTATCGCTGTCTGCTGTGCGTCTCTAATTTCTGGGTATGGAAAGAAATCTTCAATTTTCATTATTGTCATATTCTTCAGCGTGATTCTCAAGTTGTGACAACCTATTCTCACACAATTCAATCATGCTACGAAGCATATCAACTCTGGTGCGCAATCTCACTAGAGTCTCACATGCATGGTAATAATCAATCAGTAATTTATCTTCATTAAAACTCATATTGTCCTACTGTATCTTTTGTAGTCAGGTCACCAACTTTCATTTATCACCAGAACCTTCGCAAGAATGTGTGTCCTGTTTTCATCTATTGCTCTTTGCAAGCGATGATGTCCGTCAAGAACACACTGGATCTCTCCTTCTTGCTCTACTGCGATGATCGGAAAAGATAAGTCTGCGGTTTCCTTTCGATGCTGTTCAATGATCACGTTAGATATCTGGGTCAATGGTTTAACTTCCAGCGAAACAATCGGTTCATCTTGCAATGCTGACAGAACATCTTGGATTGTTACCCTGTTTCCTTTTTCATCTTCCCAGAATGTTTTCTCCCAGTCACCGACTTTCATTTGAGTTCTCCATTTCTTTTTTTGTATGGTACGGGTAGCCGGACTCGAACCGGCAAGATCAATGATCGAGGCATTTTAAGTGCCTTGCGTATACCAATTCCGCCATACCCGCATATCTTACTTATATTATATTTCAATGTTAGACTTTGCATAACACTTTATAAATAAAGTCTCTTGTGTCTACCAATTCCACCACTCCGGCTCAAGCTTCATTGTAACCCAATAATGGGAAATTTACACGTTATAGCGCTACTTTCGGAGATTGCTTAATAGATCAATCATTACTAAGCTCGAGCAGCTGGCGACGCCACTGAAAAGCGCTGCATCATTCTCACCAAGAGAAATTGAAAAGATCATCACGACGATGTTTATGCCCAGAAGAAAATATGAAAATACGAGATGGTGCAAAAATCCCAACTTACACCTCGACTTTGTATCCGACTTCAACAAGCTCACCATAGTCAGGAACAAATCCTAACTGAACCGTATTTGTCTCTTCAATATACTCCCAGTCCCATGTTGGAGCTCTTTCAACATAGACAACTATCGACTTGACAATAGGATCAGTCTCAGTTAAAACTATGCTACTTTCTCGGCTTGTGATAAAGGATGACTCTGAAAGCCATAAGGACCAGTCCTCGTCACAAATATCTAATGCGCTTTTGTTATACAGGCCTGCGAGCTCTTCATACTTCCAGCCATAATCCCACAAGATGCCACAGTCACTTTCACTGTCGTTTAACGTAGTAATTGATACAGTGTCATGCCGAACATCAACAAATAATGCCTGCAACCAATCATAGAACGCCTGTGCAGATATACTGCTCTGCTCATCCTCATCTGAGATTAAGAATAATAAAAAATCAGAATCGGGTCGAAAAAATTCAATTCCAGACGAGGAAGATAGAAATGTGTATGTCGATGCAAAACCTTCTTCATAGATTGTCTGCGGCAAAAGGCTTGGAGCCATCATCATGTCTATTGGGCTTGAACTAGAATCATACGGCCCTACAAATCCGAGACGAGTGGAATCAGCTGTAATATACCCAAATTTATAATCTAGGGTCAAGCTCTCAATATCAGACCTTAATAGTTCCATCCCGCTTGAAACATTTGAAAAATTGTCGCTCATAGAGCAGGATGTATCAAGAGCAACAAGAACGTCTATCTTCTCAACTTGGTCTACTTGCACAAATGAATCAATTACTACTCTAGTCTCTGAGTGGTCTATTACTGTAAAATCTTGCGAACAACCTGTCGAGGCTAGCAATACTATAAAAGCTACCCAGCTCTTGACTACAAAGGCAAAAGCATATTTTTCAAATCTCGTAACTCTGTCTATGATACTCAGACTCATATCTGCCTATTAAATACATATGAGGCAAATACCTTACAGCCGAGTATGCTATGAAAAGTTCACATATGGCTTCAATAAATCATCTACTAGGCTCATCAGCTTCTCACAAAACACCGCGACATCTCTCTGTCTCATCATAGAAACAGATGGATTTTCACTTCCATCAAGTGATTTATATTTTTCTAATACAGATTCTCTAACCTTAAGTAATTTTTGTAGATCTTCCTGTTGCATAACTCTTTCCTGTTTGTTATATATGCGTAATTCATACTCAGCTTGAGAGGCCCAGTAAAAACATACCTGATTATCATATCATTTAAGATATCGGGTAATATCTGGTGCTGTCTGAGAGCATCTGCGCTGTATTAATCGTACAGCACGTCTAGAACTTCGTAGTAGCTGACGCCTTTTGGTGTCTCAAATTCAACTGTTTCACCTGCGCTGGTGCCAAGAATTGCTCGGGCAAGAGGAGATTTATAGCTTAGCTTTCCATTCGGAATGTCTGATTCAGTTTCGCCCACCACTCTGTATATATGCTGTGTGTCTGTGTCACAGTTAAGCAGCTTTGCACGCACACCAAAGACAACCCGACCGTCCCTTGCTAGATGATAATTTGTCATAATTTCAGCGGTAGAAAGAAAGTTTTTAAGATAAGAAATGCGTAATTCGTTAGATTGCTGACGATCCTTGGCATAGTCAAATTCCGCATTTTCACTAATATCACCGTGACCTCTTGCTGTTTCGATCTCATTAGCTATTTCAATACGAACTTTCGATGTGCGATGATTTAGTTCAGCTAAAAGATCATTATACCCCTGCTGTGTGATTGGATTTCTCATCTTCATCCTCCTTGTCTTGAATGCCCTTTACAAGCCAGCTGCTACTCTGAATTTTTCCGCCGCCGATACCGAATAACATCTCTATTCCAAGATTCTCGCAGACATCCATCTCAGGTGTATTTTTGTCTCCTCTGTCTCCGCCATTTGCAAAGTAGTCCAGACTAATAACCTTCTTTAGATCAGTGAGTGATTTACAAACTGTATTATCATAATCTGATGCCTTGACAACTTCGATGACACCACGAATTGAATGCAGAATTTCCGCTCTCTCTTGCCATGGCATAAAGACATAATCTTTCTTTCTTGTCAGCCATTCATCACTATTCAAAATAATAATTACATCTCCATGCTCTGCAGCTTCTAAGATCATTCTCACATGTCCAACATGAATAGGATCAAATCCACCACTAACAGCCACTGTCTTTCTTTCACTCATGATCACTCTCCTATTAAAATGAGATCATCCTCAAAAAACTCACCAACAAAGTTTGATGACATTACTACCATCAAATTAACAAGCTCACCTGTTCCTCTAGCGTTGTTGTAACCTGCAAAGGTCCTTTCACTAATATCAACAATAAGCCCATATTTCTCTTCAGGTTCTAACCCGATGGACAACATTGCTGTATCATTTAATTTCACAAGGTTTCCCGGTTGCATTGAAATGATATTACAACTGCAACGAGACTTTTACAAAGATTATCCCACACCCTCAAACTTGGGAAGCGTCACGTTATTATCTGAGCCTGTGAGTGTACCTGTTAGCACTGGGAACTGTGTTGTCTCTATGCCTGTCAATCCTGCAACCACGCTAAAGCTTGACGGGCTAGGATCTGCATCATTACAAAACCAGATCTCCTTACACCGTATTTCTAGTCGATCAGTTGTCTGGTTGCCAGAGACTAGCAGATAATTATTCGTCGCATGGTTTCCACTTGTTCCTGTGACACCATTCTCTGTAAATCCCACTCTTATCCAGTTATCAGATGTGTTATGAACGACAAAGAATCGTGTCACATATGGAAACTTGACTCGGATGGGGATGGAGTGCAACTCGCTCGAATTCGAGCTAGTCACATACGGAACACCCGAGACCTCATAGGCTGGAACAAAATTTGCGCCTTGTTTTACTCTGTTATCAATGCCCACTTAAAATACCTCACTCATGCAATATTAAATATATTCTGTTGGACGAAATTGTGAATATCATTATTCTATGATTTATCCTGTGTCTGTCTTGAACTTCCTATACTCCTCAACAATGTCATGACAGTCACTTTCATCTTGATTTTCCGGTGCAATGCCACACTGTGCCATGTAGAAGTGAGTAAGCTCATGAACAAGAATGTCATCTGACGGCTTGTCACAATCAGAACAAATGAATGACCACGCAATATTAGGAAAAACGTACGTCGTTACTCCGTAGAATTCTTTTCCAGCAGGTTCATCCTTTGTAAACGTCATAATGTTTCTATCATTTAGTTTTTTATCAGGAATAATGTGAATATTAATCAGACCATCTGTGCATGGAATTGCTTGAAGACTAGATACCCGCTTAGAAACAAATGGCACAGCCTTTCTCGTTAGAGCATTAAGCCTTTTAAAATCATCATGTGTGGTTGCATCAGAATATACAATTGTCTCACCCGTAACAGATGATGCAAAGATCTGACGAGACCCGACATATGGACCTGCATTGGTTCGTGATTGCGAAACAAGAGACACATGTGTCGGTTCTGCACATGCAAGAAGAAGAGAAATAAGGGAAAGTCTAAAAATCACTAGTATTACCTCCTACAAGATAATACCACAAGCCCTGGTATGTTGCACGAAACTAAGACATCACGGTGCACTGCGATGATGCTAGTTAGATTTTGCCCATGCCATCGTTACTTTCTGAACTTCGTCGCTGGGAAATTGTCCCCGATTTTTGACAACATAGTTAATAAGGTCTGTTTTAGACATATCGCCTGCTGCGATGTGGCCTTTAAGCATCCCCTTGACAGCGGCTGCGAGCTTGGAGCTAAGAAGATGATCTTCAAATGCTGAATCAGGCGTTACACCTTTCTGCTTAGCTGCATCAAGTACGTGTTTCGGATTGTATGCTTCGGAGTCGGAATCTACTGCTGCCGCATATTGAGAGTCTGCACCGGCAGGAAATTTCGCTGTCAGACGAACCATCTTTGCTGCAACGTGATCTGGCCCACCTGGAGGATACATCTTTCTGATCTCCTCAGCAGATGCCTCAGGTAAAAGGTGCCTCTCTAGCTCCTCTCTGATGATTCTTCGTAGTTGATCTTTGCTAATTTTCATTGTGGTGTGCCCCTGCAAAACATTATTAAATATTCTCTTTGATGTGTATTTTCACCAGTTCTGCTAGTTGTAATCCTCATCATCTACTGTTATCTTTCTTGTAAGGTAATCGACGTTTTTATCTCCGGACTTAATCCGTGCCATGACAAATCTAGGGTCAGCCATGAGTTTGGAGCGAATCTCATCCATCTCATCACAAAAGTCGAGGAATTCCTCAATTAAAAACGCGATAGATATTCTGTCTACCATTATAACAATTGAGTCAGTCGTCTCTTCGAGCCATGCGTTTTCTGTTAGCAGCTTGGGCTCTTTCATTTTCGACTCTCTGCAGATTGTGTTGCGACCATGTTTTCATCCCGCCTGCTGTTAAAACTCGCCAATAGAGCTTATGAGGCTCATCCTGACAAATGATTACTCCTAGTTCATCATCCCTCTCGTTTTTGACGAGAGTTCCTGGTAAATAACTATAGTGTTCTTGACTCAAGCTCATTCTTATTGAACCTTGTGCAGCACATAAAGCATAGATGTGTATTCAGGCATACCTGGTGCTGTTATCTTCTTAGGCTTTTTTCCCAGCAACCCTGGGATCACATCAACATCACGAGCTCGAAATATCACCTTGTGCTCTGGAAACTGGCTAACAAGATCTATCTCCGACAAAATCAAGCCTCTGAGAAAATTCTCTGAATCTGCATATTCTTTATAACACGATCTCTCCCACGTGTTCACGTCGGTTATCATTGTTTTGATAACAATGTACTCTGGCGATATCACTCTCCAGCAATTTGCAATTGCTTCAAAGTATTCAAATGATGGAAAGTGGTAAATGACAGAGAATGAAATAATCATATCAAAGCGCTTCTTAATCAAGCCTCTAATAGCTCGATTAAATGTGGGCTTATCAACAATTACATCTGTTGTTGCATGCGGAATTGACTTTTTCGCAACGTCAATCACCTCACTAGACACATCAACAAGGTGAATGTCTGTCTCCGGAGAGAGCATTTCTGATGTCCAGCCAGATCCAGGGCCCCAGTCAAGAACACTATGCACACGTGCTAGCTCACACTCATTTAGGCATTTTTGGAATGCTGTCTGTGTGTAATACTTCTTCTTTCTAACTGCGTCACCGATCTGCTTAATATGTCTCCAGCCAGGTGACACCTCATTCCAAAGCTCTGTTAGCTTGCTGTGGATGTCTTTTTTCTGGATGTTCTCGATTTCTTTGCCGTCGGTTTGGTTGTTGTGCTTTTTGTTTTCTTCTTTTCAGCAACTTTCTTCACCTTCTTCGGTGGAGATGGTGACACTAGCTTTTTCTGCGGCTCTTCTACCTTTGACTCTACTTTAATCTCTTCTACCTCTGGCTCTACCTTGGGTTCCTCTTGAGCTACAGGACGAAGGTCATCCCATGTTGGAGGAGCTTCTGGTCGAAATGCGTCCCAGAGATCATCGTCTCCAAGTGCATACTCTGAAAGCAGGGAAGCAATTACTTCCTGTGTGGGTGGTGAAACACCCCTTCTAACAAGAGCACTCACAAAATCCTCATATGTTCTTATCTTGTGTTGCCTGATAAATGTCTCAGGATCAACTCGCCTTCGCTTAGTAAAAAAATCCCAGCTCATTCCCATAACAAACTCCTCATGTCACATCAGAAATAATTATGCCACACTATGCAATCATAACTGCGACTCTTAAATATCCATCTCCTTAATCATATCCAGAATAGCTGACTGGAATCTTGGGTCTGCAGAAATACGTTTAATATTTTCTCTAGTTGGCTGAGCATCATATAGTGAGCAAGCATTTGTAGCAAACTTAGACATCGCTGAAAGAAAAATATTTCGAGCAGTGGAGTGATTCATTTTATCTCCACTGTCTGTCATATGTTCTGCAATTTCACGATAGCCCAAGCCACTTTCAGAAGCTCTAACTGTTGCATATCCATGTGTTGTCTTAAATCCCTTTGGCATTGACATTTACTTGCCCTCCTTTTGTGATACTAATTTAGCTTCTGATCCTGTCAAATTAAAGTCACTGGTATCATTAAAATTCTCTGCGATTCCAAAGCGTAGACGAAGAATTTGCTCCTCCCTGGGACTGAGCCTTTGCAGGCAATCACGAACCACGAGCAAGATCTTTTCCTTGTCAATTATTCCGTCTATGTCAATCTGATTAAAGTCAGGAACGACTTCGGAAATAGATCTGTTACCATCCTTGTTTCCAATTGTTCCATCAATAGAAATCATATTTTGAAACTTAATTGATGCGAGGCTTGCGTTAATCATATTCTCAGATACACCCAAGATATCTGACAGTTCAGCAATGCTTGGCTTTTGACCCAGATCTTCCTCATATTCCTTCGTAACTGCTTGAATCTTATAAGCCAGTGATGCGGTATGTGCCGGAACCCTAACAGTATTCCTACTTGTTCCGATATGACGACACACAGACTGTTTAATCCACCAGCTAGCATATGTACTGAACTTGAATCCTCTGCGCCAATCAAACTTTTCTACAGCTTTCATTAGGCCGATATTTGACTCTTGAATAAGATCCTCGATATTGCACCCACTTCTATAGTATTTTTTAGCAATACTAATCGCAAGTCGTAGGTTAGATTCAATCATTATGCTTCTTGCTTCTTGATCTCCCTTTTCAATTCTTTGTGAGAGCATTACTTCCTCCTCACGTGTGAGAAGATTAGTCTTAGAAACATCTTTAAAGTATGAATCGAGCGATTGTGACATTATGATTCCTGTTCTTTAGTGGGGTAAGCTTATTTTATACTGGTTCTTTTTTATTTGCACGTCATGGGCTATGATAATGTAGACACACAAGGGTGTTTGAAAAGGCCCATGAGATAAAAAGTTATGCAGACTGTCTATTGTGCTTTGCAGCTGTGTAGTTCAAATGTGCAATTTTACGAGATCGCCTTACCTCAAGCTCTCTGTAGATGTAGCAAAGCTCGACTTCGATGCCTTCGCGTGGATCTCCCTTTCGCCGACGACGAAGTCTGTTTGTGAGACTTGCATAAATCCGAGACAGATCGCCTTCATCCATTTTGCTAAGTTCATCAAAGCTGTACATTCTCATTTGTTACTCCTTGCTAGATGCATTTCAATATTACTACATTCTAGCAAAGTTTACACGTATTAGACAACGTTTATAAAGCTTCCGAACCTATCTTTAATGAGATTTCGAAGATCTTGCTTACTAGTTCTTACACGAACCTTAACTGCGTAGCGCTTTCCAGACTTGGAACCGATCTCTCTAATTTTTCCTACAGATTTTATTGCCTTGTTTGATCTCGCCCAGCGCAATCCCAACTGCAAGTCTGACAAATATGCTGCAACTATCGTTGCTGTCCTAGCTTTAGGCTTTTTCATCACACTACGATCGGCTTGCCTTTAAATGTGACCCTTCTGCCATCCATAGTCAAAACTCTGACCATTTTTACACCAGGTAGTCTCTTGATTAGCTTGCTTAAGGACAAAAGATTCTTGTAGTCACTACCAGATCTGGGCAAGTACTTTACATAAATCTCAAGCATCGTCTTTCCCTTTGGCGTTCTTTGTACGGGTTCCTTCTGGCCTACAACAGAAACTGTTGGCAGCACTCGAACACGTGTAAGTGTGTCAGGTACATGAGCGTTTGTTGTCATAGTCAAAAGACATGTGACATTAACGAGATCTCTTTTAAGACGCAGCTCTTCCTGTTCTTTAAGAATGTGGCCCACAACTAATCTAAGTTTTGACTCTTCTAGCATAGTATGATATCCCAGCCATAAATATCATGGGAAAACTGAAAGGCTAGAAATCATTATTCTGTTCTGAATCTGGGTCATCGATCATTGCACATCCAACAGTTAGCATCATGCCTGCAGCAGATGCAGCATTTTCAAGTGCAGCTCTTACAACCTTGAGAGGATCGATAATTCCCATAACAAGCATATCACCATATTCATCCGTCAGCGCATTATATCCGTGATTTGTCTTCATTCTCTTAATCTTTGCTAGTACAAGATCAGGTGTACCGCCTGAATTTTCTACTATTTGTCGGAGGGGTGCCCTGCATGCATTCTTAACCACATTAACTCCTACTTCATAACCTTCAAATTTCTCTGCTCTGTCTAGCTTAAATTCAGATGCTCTAACTAAAGCAACTCCGCCACCTGGTACAATTCCCTCCTGCATAGCTGCTCGTGTTGCGCTCAAAGCATCATCTACTCTATCTTTTCTTTCTCCCAGTTCAGACTCTGTTGCACCGCCCACACGTAAAATTGCGACGCCGCCGCTTAGTTTCGAGATTCGAAGACGTAGAGCGCTGTACTCATCCTCATCAGCATCATCAGATTCCATCTGACTTTGTAGCTCAAGAATCCGGGCAGAGATCTCCTCCTGTGAGCCTAGCCCACCAATGAAGACAGAAGCACCTCTTCCTATGATAACCTTCTTACATGCTCCGAGATCACTAAGATCAATGCCCTCCAGAGAATCTCCAGACACTGCTGTGAAGACCTTTCCATTCACAGTGACAGCTAGATCCTGCAGCATGCTAACACGAGATTCACCGAAGCCTGGCGCCCGGACAGCACACACCTTAAGTGATCCCTTCATCTTATTGACAACTAATCCCTGTAGTGCATCTCCGTCCACATCATCTGCAACAATAAGCAGGCTTCGTTGCTCATTTAGAACTTTTTCCAATACCGGTGTTATCTCCTTCATGTTGTCTATTTTCTTATTACAGAGAAGAATATACGGATCATTAAGCTCTGCTGTCATCTTATCCTGGTTGGTGACAAAATAAGGAGAAAGATAACCTCTTTCTATCTGCATTCCCTCAACAATTGTCAGGCTGCTATTAAATCCCTTAGCCTCTTCGACTGTCACAACACCATCCTTTCCAACTGCATCAATTGCCTTGCATATTAGATTACCGATCTCTTCTTCTCCATTTGCAGAAATTGTTGCAATCTGTCTAATCTCATTATCACCTGCAGCAGGAATAGAAATATTCTTTAAGTTTTCAATGACCTGATGAACTGCAAAGTCTATTCCCTTTTTTATCATAGATGCAGAATATCCTGCAGCAAGCATTTTTAATCCCTCTGCATAAATTGCCTGTGATAGCACTGTTGCAGTAGTTGTACCATCACCTGCAACATCAGCAGTGCGAGATGCAGCCTCCTTAATCATTTGAACACCTAAATTTGAAAAAGAATCCCTAAGATTAACCGCACGTGCAACAGTTACACCGTCTTTTGTTAGTACTGGGTGCTGGCCAGGTTGCTCAATTACAACATTTCTACCTCGAGGTCCCATTGTTACCTTCACAGCATCTGCTAGAATATTAATTCCCTGCAGCAAATCCTCTCTAGCGTCAGTATCAAACCTAACAATTTTAAATCTATTTTGCATCATAAATTCCTATTCGGTGAAACTAGCGTCGCTTAAAGCTTCAATATTGACTCTTGCTTTCACGCCGTCTCCCATGTCAATTTCAACACTATCAGAGCTATTCTGTAAACCTTCCTGAAGCGGTGCCTCACTTCCAAATGCCTTTTTCTGAACATTGGCGGCATTTTCAACTACTCTTGTAATGGCAACTGTCGCCTCATGTAAAAGATGATCTCTAAGAAGATCAAGCGACACAAAAAGTTCTGCATCTATACTTTCGAGTGGTACTCGACTTGATTTTTTGTCAGGCAGCTCAATTACGTACGACTCCTCCTCGCCCTCGAGTGTTCGTCTTGAAATTTGCTCAACAACCCTTGCGGGAAAAATTCGTGTATCTTTCTTCGACACAAGATACACAATCTGACTAACCTGATAACCCATCCATGACTCCTGAGCAGATTATACAGCAAAAACTTGCGCAATATACAAAAACAGCCCGCATTGCGGGCTGTTTGTACTGGAAGAATCTAATCTCTACTTAAAGCCAATTCCTGGAAACATCATGTTAACAAGGCCTTCTCTGCTGTTCTCAGGCTGATCATCCCCATAAAGCCAGGAGCTATCAGATCTGTAAACACCCAGTTCTTCTAGGATGCTCTGGATTTCTCCTCTGACTGCTTCCCGAAGCCTTGCTTCGTCAAGTCTTTCTTTCTCAGCTCGTGCAACCGCCTCACGAAGCTCACCATCATCTATTTCAAGAGTTTCATCATCTGCTTGTGAATCTTCGTTGAGAGTATCTTCGCCACCCTCAGCATCTAGATATGACTCTAGACCGGGATCTTCTCGCTTACTACGATTTCCTGCTTCTTGCAGCATACCTGCCTGCTCATCACCAGGCAGACCAGCTAGCTTGGCAAGTCTGTTTATATCAAAATTCATTGCTTATCCTCCAGCATAAATTAAGTATTTAGCTTTGAGAAAAACATCCCTAGCTAATCATCTAGATTCTGACGGATTCTAGAAGAAATCGCCTGACCCTTTTGAACCGCTGTTGAGAGAGGTTCCAATCCCAGCGCTACTCTAACCAGATCAAATGTGTAGCCATCAAGATTTTGCTTCAGCACAACCATGTCCGCATATTGATGTAAATCCCACTGTGACACAGGGACATCCTCGCCCTCAAGCCCAGGTTCATAGTCACCTGTCTCACGAGACTCAAACATATAGAGGAGACAAGGCATCTCCTCTCCCTCAGGAACAATAACGAACGGAATACTTGATGTCGATCCGTCTGCATTTTCCTCATAAAGAATCTCAGGGATCCAATTACTTTCACTCATTACCACTCCTGTCTACCTCGGAATTATTCCATTTATAAATGGAAACGTTTATAGCGGTTAGAGAGAAAGCTTTGCTCTAGCATTATCGAATAACTCTATCATCTTGCCTTGCTGCTCTGGAAAGTCCTTGACCAGCTCACTAAACCCCTGTCGCCACTCACCAAACATGCTATCGATCCATTCAGGAATTTCTTTATTTCTCAGTGTATCTTCAAGAGCAGCTAGGTCACCTGTCGTCTCTGCACTATGCTTTGCCAAAAAGTCGGAGACTTCGTCTATGTCGACATCAGCGCCAACAAAGCTTCCGTATTTAGTGATCATTTCCTGTATGCTACTAGAATTTACAATATTACTCAGCTTGCTCACAACACTCTCTAAGTCACCTGACAGGCTTTCCGTCAAAGCAGACAGATCTCCCTTGCTCAGGTTCTCTGCCTTCTCTCCTGGGACTTCTGTAAAATGCCTCGCTACAGCTGGAAAGACCTCTTTAAACCCTGCATTCCCTTTTTGAGTAATGCCTGCTAGAATTTTTGAAAAATCTGCAGCCAAATCACCACTGCCAACACCGAGAGCTTGGGCCAATCTTCTATTGACATCCTTTCCCCCAGCAAGCCAGCCCATTGTGGCCAAGCCCACAAGTGACCTCATGGACTCTGGAACTCTGAAAAACAAAAATTGCGCAGGGTTCTGTCCGTATAGCTCACGAAATGTCATAAATTCATTTTTCTGACCTATCTTGCCTAGCTCGAAGCCTGCTGCACCAACCTTCTCACTAAGAAGGTCTCTCACAATATTCTTTAACTGTTCACGATCAGAGGACACCAAACATCTCCCTTCTCTCTGCAAGTGTACGAAGCTTTAGGTCAACACCTGTCTGCTCCCTATAATAATTAATTAGCTCCTTCTCAAAATCATTCAACCACTGCTCCTTTGTCCTCGAATCACGACGAGAAAATCTTTTACGCAGCGGTGAGGGTATTCCTCGAAGAATCTCCTTCTTGACAGTCACCCAGTCATCGCAATCTCCAACATAGGATGCAACAAAGTGTAGCTGCTCTAAGATCCTATTCATTCCTTGGTCAGATGCTTCCATTGTACCTTGAAATTAAGCCCTGTAGTGCCCGAGTCACACTTGCAACCTCATTTGTAGATCCTGGAGAGCTCTCAGCAGCAATTGATCTTGGGTCTGGAAGATTTAAAGTTGACACAAGCTTAGCAAACTCCTCGCGGTCCCTCTCTGCATCAAGATCAATACCAGACTGTTTTAGTCTACGTAACGGCGAATTTTTAAGCTGAGATCTGATACCATAGTTTCCACCTCTAAAATTTCTAAAATAAACTGCACCCTGTGCAGGTGAGAAGTCAAAAAACTCTGATGATCTGCTGTTACCATTCTCATCTGTTAGTGTGATCTTAAAGTCTGGATGCAGGTGAAACAAGCCTTTTCCCTTCACCTGAACTAGACCTGCCTTTTTAAGCATGTAATACTTCCGGAGCACATCTGCTGAAACAGTGTAAACAGCAAGCAACGCGCCTGAAATATTCTCTCCCATGCTTCGAAGAGCGGGCAATACCACATCCCTATACTCCTCTTTGCTTATCTTAGCGAGGATGCTCTCTATCTCAGGCAGGTCATTCTTAGACCGATAGTCATTTATCACATCCCTTACAAGTATCAACCTCCTGTTCACCTCAGCTGCTGTTGGATCCATGTTTATAAGATCTGCAATATCTTGGTTTTGCGGCTTAGGGTTTGAAGCAAAAAACTCACCTTTGTCAAAGTCATACTTTAGTGTGGGCTCTCCTGCTTGAGCGTTTGGAAGCTTTACCTCGATGCCGAGCATTCCGCTGGCCATGGGAACATAGACATCAGATACAGAGTTATCCTCTCCGCTTTGTACTTGGAGACCAGCTGCCTTGAGATTCTCACCTACATCAATCTCATACACATATCCTGCCTTCCGTTGGCCTCCGGTGACTCCAGCAATTCCAAAAATCACCATGAGGTCATCGAGATCAGGCATGACATATGCTGGATACTTGCTACTGGGGTTAGGATGCTCATCAGGTGCAAGCTCAATGATGCCCCTCGTGCGATCAGGTGATAATCTATCGTACATAAGGTTTAATATCTTATTGATATCATGACGATCATCGACACCTGGAGCCAAGCCAAGCCTAACTAGTTTGTTTGCACCTGACACATTGATTATTTTCTGTATGTCATTTCCGAAAAAATCAGGTGATTTAAGAATGTCAAAGATAACTCTTGACTTTTCAGTGAAGGATTTCGCGCTCTCATATGTCTCAGAACTCTCGTATAGCAGCTCTCTAACCTTTTGTCTAAAGCGCAGCTCAGCTAATTTACTTTCTGATGGGGCTTTAGAAATTGTAGCATTGATCACATCGATGGCCTTGCGGGCCTCATCCCTTACCTTCTCCGAGCTGGCATTTAATCTGTGTCCAATATATTCCTCAAATCTTTCTAGAGCTTCTCTAAATTCAGGTGTGTTCGCCATCAGCATATGAGACAAGAGATCCTCAAAGGTTCTGACAGAATTCTTATCCTCTACCTGCACGCCTAGCTTAGGAAGGTAATCATCAGGATCAGGTATCCTTCCTGATACATCTTCGACACCGTTAACTTTTTCACGTAGTCCGCCTGGAAAAGCTATTGTGTACTTAATAACCCTGTCTGATGTTGACTCTCTCTCACCTTTTATTTTAGCTAGAAGAGAAAACATTAGCTTATGATATTCACCCTTAACCTTTCCTTCTCCCCCACCAGAAAGTTCCCAGGATGTATCATCCATGCTAACACTTGGAAACAGGTCAACCTGAAATAATTGACCTGTTTCTGCATCCTTGACCATTATGGCGATAAGCTGTCCCACCTTTAACACACGCGGTACACCTTCGACCAATTCATCACTGAGGTATGGCGAACTCAACATCTTTTGGTATAGTGTTTCCTTATCAGGCTCACTTACAACAAGATCAATATCACCGATCATTTGCTTGTCAGTTGCTGTACTACCCACAGGTAAGAACTTCATGCCTGACGGTTCCAGTAGATTCTTCTCAAGATCTTGGATTATCCTATCAGCCTGCTGTCTGGATATTCTATCATCTGATGTTGCAACAATCTTATTTCCCTGATCATCCTTCTTTTTAAAGGCCTTTCCACCCTCGGAGAGAATCTTCATTAAAATCTTATTCACTGTTTCACTTAGATCTTTATCACCTTCTCGGTCTGACATTTTTGCCTTGCCGTATGAAAAGAATCCACGCAATCTATTAATGGGTGTAAAAAGACCGGTTAACTTATAGGTCTTATTATTGTGTGTAAAGACAATGCCCTCTGTGGCGCGAGTAAATAAATCTTCATTAGCTTCAAGCCTCGCCAGGGCTACACGAATCCCCTCTAGTGTCTTCTCATCTTCAGATCCCAATCCAAAGTTAAACCCAGATTCAAATGCACCCCTAACACCTTTAACAAATCCTAGCAGATCTTCCTGATTACTAGCCTGGAGGGCAAGATCAAGCTTATCAATAATCATAATACCCAGTCGCTGAATGATATTCTCAAGCGGAACAATTGCTTCTTGAACTACTCTAGTCTTTACTTTGTCGAGCGATCGAAAGCGCTGATAGTCTTCGGGGGATACCATCTTCTTAAGTCGTAGTGCAACTTTTCCCTTTCCTGTCATAAATCTGTCAGCGACATCAGGAATCAGATCATCAGGAATAAATTTATATTTCTCACGAATAAACTCCTCTAGCCTCGCTTTAACATAATCACCAACTGTATTATTGCCAATTGAAAGCCCAACCTCTCCAACAACTGACTCTAAGTCTTTCTCTAGTTGCTCAAGTGCACCATCATCCTCTTTAAGACCTTTCATAAGAGAGGCCGTCGGCACCTTGTCCATAGTAAAAGCGTCTGTTGAAGACTCCCGCATCTCTGACATGAAGGATGACAGTGCATCCTGGTTAGCAGGCTCTTCTGTCAGAGAAACGGCAAGAACTGTCCTTAGAGAGTCCTCATCATATAAAATTGTATTAGGATTCTTTGAAACCATTATCTGTGATACCATCACAACCTCTCCATTTCTAAAGAGTGAATCCTGATATGGTAATGCTACGGGCTCTAGTGCCTCATAGGCAATTGCAAAACCTTCTGCAATGTTTGATCTATCTCCCGTATATGCAGACATAATCTGATTTAGCGTCATTCCGCCGCCAGCTCCACCTGCTCGAATTAGCTCTAGCCGTCGATCCTTTGCCCTCTGGCTCTGAAGGTCCATCTTAGTAAAAAATCTTAGCTGTCCATCAACAACTGTGAAAGCTAGAAACTGACCATCCATTTTTTCCTGAACATTCTCTAGTTTTCCTTCAAGCCCTAGACGGCCAATCTCAATAATATCGCTGAGAGGCATTCCTAGTTCTTCATACAGATTGTATATGTGTGCTTCCTCACCAGGCTTAGCGGTGTCTTTATCATCTTGCTCTGATAGAATTTTTATAGCAGAAAACTTTGTTGCAGCTCTTTTTATAACAATTTCTGAAATGGCTGGCTCATTTATACTGCCCAGAAGAATTTCAATGATCTTGTCCTTTTCATCATTGTTAAGAAAAGGAGGAAGATATCGCTTGGCTTCTTCTGCTGTCTCTGGAGAAGATGCGAGATCTCTAACTCGAGTACCTCTAACAGACTGCAACTGTGCAATATCCTCGTCAGACAGGTCCTTTCGAGCTTCTCCTTCTAACCCAGCATAATATCCCCTTAGTGCATCACGCGCTTCTTCTTCGGCGCGGGCCATTAGGCTATCTAACCTATCTGGATCCAGGTAGTCTTCTGGGCTTTCGGGAATGGCGCCGCCAAATTGGATCTTTCCCGCTGTCACAAAGTCTTTAAATTTTGGGCTTTTCATGTAAGGCATCATCGAAGATTTATCTCCATAGATAGTTACCTTTTCATACATGTCGGGATTCTCAACAAACTCCTCAAGATTCTTGAATATCGCTGTTACGGGTGCTCGAACTGCAGCGAGATCTCCCTGTTCATCCCTGGCCTGACTTTGCACCAGAACTACCTCGACGCCTGGGATTCTATCGAGTGCAGTCTTGTATATTTGAAAGATAGACTCAGCAACTTTCTCGTCATACTCTCTCTTTGTCTTGCCTATTCTTCTAAACTTCTGTCGAGGTGCCAGCGGCTTACCCCTCTTCCCGTATCTAATGGGCTCCACTTGCTGCATGCCGTAAAATAGATACACCTTGTCATTATCGCGTATCGCGTCAGCCAACCTTGCAAAATGTCCAGTTGTGAAGGGCTTGAATCCTCCGCCGTAAAGTCCAAGCTTCATTCTCTTCTCCTCGGCCAGTGCCCTTGCATCACTCTATATATTTCCTCGACAGCGCCGGGAAAATCTTGCATATTAATTGATAAATGTGCCCGAAGTGTTTCACCATCCAGGCGGATATCACACCACTCATTTGACGTTTCACTCTTCTTTGTCGAGACAAGATCACACAGCCTATCAACATGAATTGGCGAGAAGCCCCAGATGTCACAGCTAACATTGATCCTCTTTCCCCTAGTCCTGGGTGATATATGAATATGTCCATGAATTAAAAGATCATGATCAGAAAATAGCCTCTCGGGCACAGGATGGTGCTGCACTAGTGCTTTTTGTCCATTTGGCAGTGTGTAATTCATCTTTCTATGGCACTCATCAAATCCAACCTCCTTCATCTTCTTGAGACTCAGATCATGATTTCCCTTTACAAGAACCTTGTAGCCTTTTAGCTGTGACATTATCTCTGGCATTTTTTGCTTACCACACAAAAACATGTCACCCACAACTATCACTCTATCATCGTTGCCAACCACACCATTCCAATTGTCAATCAATGCACTATTCATCTCATCAACATTCGAAAATGGTCTATCACAATGCTTGATAATATTTCTATGTCCGAAATGTAAGTCTGATGTGAAAAAGTCCATTAGAGGCCAAACTCCTCCGACATCATTCTAACAGCAGCATCATTCATCTTTAGCAGCTTCTGGTAGTCTTTCTCATTTAAGCCTCTGGCTTTTTTCTGCTCTACATTTCTTCTAAGATTTTCCTCATAGTGTGCTTTAATGGCATTCATCATATCCAGCGCGTCATAGTCCCCTCCAGTCTCAAGAGTCAGAGCTAATCCCTTTATTCCCTTCACAAGAGATCTCATGTCTACATTGTCTTTGTCAACACCAGGATTTCCAACCAAAAGCGGATGAGGATCTAGAGTATCTCCCATAAGGTAGGCAGCAATATCTACCAGAAAATTGCCGATATCTGTACTCACATTTTCAATCTTCACATCTTTTTGAAACTTAGCAGGTACTCTCTTTCCCTCCCTAGACTTAATTGCCACCCCCTGGGTACCGACAGACATCACCAGATGGTCACCAAGAGACTTATATATGTTTCCTATCAGGTATCCCTTGACACCACGCTCTGGTGTATACCTACCCTTCATCCACTCTGCGTATCTCGGATACGTCGTGACTGTGTCTACTTGGACTAGCTCTCCACCAGGCAGTGTTACAATGACCATATATGGGCTAGAGCCCGGTTTTAGTGTTAGCTCAATATCAACTTCAGCAGGTCTAGCAGAATTTAAAAAATCAACAAACAATTGCTCATATTCTCGCTTGGCTGCATTTTCAGATTGTCGCCTGACTTTCTCATCATCTCCCTCTCGGTGAGTTACGGGAAGCTCTACCAGATAATCAATATCTCCATATTCTGCACTAGGTCTATCTGCAGCATCCTGTGAATAATAGCTTACAGACCCTACAGGCTTAATTGGCTTCACAGGATCATGACCTGTTGACTCAAGATATGAATTCCACTGTCCCAAGAGATTCTCATACACCTTTATTGCCTGGCCCACTAGGGCGGGATTTAACTTTTTATCGGAACCGCCGGGAATCTTTAATCCTCCCTCAGCGATCAAGCCGCTTCTAATTCCCAATCTTTTAGCACCATTTCTGAGATATCGAATTGCCTCGATTGCACTTTGAATTCTGTGTATCTCTTTTCTATTTTGAAGTCTTTTTGGACCACTCCTAAGCGTCCTTTTTAAGTGCTGAAGCTCGTTGATTATTCTATCAAGGTCTTCGACGTGACTTGTCGAGCCATATTCTGCTTCCGTTCCATCGTAAAGCCTTAGCATAGATTCACGAATAAGCTGTCTTAAAAGCTCTTCTGATCTCATAACATACCCCTATTGATAAGTATGATGAGACAACTGTTCCTACAGGTCGTTCCTGACAACCCAATCAGGATCAGAATCAACACCATCTAGCGCACCCTTCACACTTCCATGCACAAACATTCTAATATGGTCATCAGTTATCACATCTTCCTCTGTGAGACTAAACTGACGCCTGACATAAGTTAAAAATTCAGGTGTCATTTCTATCTCAAGATCTCCACCTGTTGGCAATGTTATTGTTCTTTTTTGCATGTCGAGCTCCGCATTTCTTTTATGGCTAAATCTTACCACAAAAAAGAAAAAATTACACGACTATCTGCTCATTAACTTTTGAACTCGCCTTCTAATCTCAGCAACACGTTGCGGACCGCCGGGTGTAATTGGAACAGGGGGTGTTGTATCCTCTGCACCCGCTTTCTCTTCTTCCTCTTCCTCTTCATCCTCAGCTGTTTCAGCAGCAGCCGGTTCTTTTTCTGGCTCTGCTGAAACCTTAGGTTCAGGAGGCTTAGCACCGCCTCCTGACATAGCAATATTCAAAGGTGGATCACTTGGATCTTGTGCATCAGCCCCAGTTACATTGTTTGTTAAAATTTTTGAAAACGCACTCATAAATGCCTGCAGTGCTTGTCTCTCTGGCGCTTCTAGCCTGTCAAAGTAGGCACGCATTTGTGCTTTGATTTCTCTGTCATCGACAGATCGCCCACTCCTTAGTGTCTTAATACTATCTGCAACACTATCGAGTGACACCTCAAGGCCCTCTCCAGAGTCATCTTCCACTGGCTCAGCATCATCAGTCGAAACAGACTCAGTGTCGTCAGTGGGCTTCGTGGCCTCTTCTTCTTCAGAAGGAAGGCCATCCTGTTCGCTAAGATCGTATATTGACTTATCTTGCTTCATCTGCTTCTCAATCTGTCCTTGCATTGGATCAGTTGACGAAATTGAGCGTTGTGCCTCCTTGATACTCTCTTCTGCTAAAATTTTGAGAAATAGCTCAACATCTCTAGCACTATCAAGTCTTATGTCACTCATTTCTTTTCTCCGTACCAGATTCTATTCTGCCAACGTTCACGATATAGCTTATTATATCTTCTTTGAGGAGTCTCCTCCTCCTGTGTGTGATTTTCATTCTTAGCAGCAGATGATTCCTTTTCACAGATATCATTTATAAATTTTTCAAATTCAAACTCTTGACTCATTATTGCCTCACATGAATTAATTATGCGGAGTTTTTTGTTGTTACGGTTAATTCTACATGATATGAATCGAGACCTTGTGCCTCAAATCTTGTCTCAAGAACATTGACGTTTTTAAATGACAAAACTGGTTCATCAGAAGCATTATGAAGCACATCTAGTGTCACACTGCTTCTATTTCCAAGCATAACAAGTGCCTGATTAGCGTCACATAAAAATGATATAGAGATAATACCGGGAGAAGATATGATCTTTTGAGGTAGAAAATCAAGAATCCTACCCATTATCTGAAAACGACAGAGAATTTCTGAAGGTGCTATATTATCGCCTAGCTGGGAGGCGGGGACTCTTCCCTTGAGAGAGTCACTCATAAAAATTGTGGTGCTAGACATCTTCGCTTCTCTCGATGAAATATTTTGTATCCTCAAATATCTCATCACAAAATTTGGCCAATATTAGATCTTGCTCTGTAACTGCATTTATTGAATGTGTATATGACTCTATGCTAACCACTCTATGCTCTATTTGAATCAAAGCGTGATGATTCATTCTTTCTTGCTCTAGTAATAATTCATCAATAAAGTATCTCATGTCATCAAATCTATCAAATTCAAAACTTTTGGCAATTCTTTCAGGCTCTTGTAAGATGACCCATTCTGGCTTTGAAACCTCGATAGGCAGTGGATCAGGTAGTGTGGTCTTCAGTGACCCCAGCGTCTGACCCACACTACTTGGCAAAGAACTACCCTCTAGTAATCTTTTGTCCACAAGATCTATCAGCGATTTCATATTATTTCCTTAAAAACTTTCCAGTTCTTTTGGGTGCAGTCTTCAACGCCTTTTCAAGAATTCCGTAAGCTATATCCTCATCTAAAATGACATCTTGAATCTTGTCAACTAGATCATTCATATACTGTTCAAAGTTTTGTGTTGTTAGCACTTCATCTGACACCTGCCGCCTGAAAGCACCATCAGCATTCATCTGTTGCATAAATGCTCTCATTCCGCCCTCCTTTGCTCCTTTTGTCTTTGCAGGATCAAGAATGGACTTTGCAACGCCCTGAATAAATGCAACAACAGCTTCAAATGAATTTCTAACGTTTAAATATTGCTGTGAATTAGGGTCCATGTCTCGAGGAACAACTGCTGTGTTCTGGACTCTTAGGTATCCTTCAATTCCATCTCCTGGAAAAGTTGCACTATCACCATCTAGCAGTGCATCTAAAACACTGGCTTCATCATCCTCATCGTAGCCTATACTCTCAACATAGTCTCGCATTGTTGATCTGAATAGATCATATGTTACACCTGTTATCTGCTTTTGTGCGTTTAGCTTCATTGGATCATATGTGCTTGGAATTTTTTTCTCGCTTGGAAATCCTAGCATTGTAGCATCTTCTGGGTTGAACCCGAATACCTTAAGATCATCATAAAGAATATTTTGAATATTATTGACCTTTAAGCCTGTCTCATCTGCAATTTTTTCTTTAAGTGCTTGCAGGGCTTTTTGTGACATCTTGAGATCAACTCCTTCCTGCTCTAGAACTTCATCACGTAGTTGCTTGCGAATCTTTGCTGCCTCATGCGGATTGATTGTCTCTATTGCTGCAACTGGATCAACAGATTCCTCAGGCTCAGAGACTTCTTGCTCAGTTTCATCAGCAAGCTTTCTAAGCCCTTTTGCATTGTCCTCCATTCCCATTGCCTCTAGTTCGTCGGCGCGATCTCTAAGGGCAGCAACAAGCTCAAGACCCTCAAATCCAGTCTCCTTTCTAACTTTAGCCATCTCCTTGGCTGGTACACGTGCTGCTGCTTCTGCTTTTCCCGCAGCAATGTATCCAGAGACTTCTTCTGGTGTCACCTCTCGTTTTGCAAATCTAAGCATCTCATTTGCAACAGCAACCCTAACGTCCTTTATCTCATCTTCTGAGAGCTTGCTTTTTCGTAGAATGTTCTGAATAACTGAGTTTTTTTGCATCTGGCTCAAAACTCGAAGCTGTACAAGTCTGGGTTCTGCAGCTCTTGTCATCGGTTTCCCACTTTCAGGATCAACACCGACAATGTCTTGAAAAAATGCAGGATTCGCAACAATGTAGTCAACTATCTTATCTGCTGCTTCAGAAACGGGATCTTCTATGGATAGCTTTATATCATCAAGAGATTCATCATCATTATCTTCTAAGAGCAGCCGAACTCTTTCTCGAAACAATGTCTCGTCAAGAGTCTCCTCATAAGTCTTAGCATCATGCCTATCTAATGCATTGTCTAAAAGCCTGTGAAGCTTTCTATAGAAAAATTCAATCTGATCTGCAGGCACCTCAGCAGATATAACAGAAGCTGCACGACCCAGTTCTTCAACATTTGACGGTATGTATACAGGATCGTCTACAGGGGGCATATCCACTGATAGCTGCACAGCCATTTGTGGTGTTGGCTCAATAGGCTCATCATCATCTGCACCTGGAATCATATCAATTCTCTCTGATCGATAACTTCGATCCTCATTTAAGATCCTTAGAAGTGCTTCTTCCAGGGCACCTTTCTTTACTATGACGCGCATACGAGACTCCTCACAGATAAATATCTGCGGTAGTTTTAATTTGCTGAGGCTTGTGAAACTGCCCAAACACCAAAAGACGTCGCCAGAATACCTGTTACAATCCCACCTACATACCAGGCTGATGCTGATGGGCTTCCTCTCCTTTTAATTTGTGTATTAAGAAGATCAATATGATCATTCTTTACAATTAAAATTTCTTCGCTGCGCTTCTCACAAAAGTCCAATCTGATCTTCTCAACATCAACCAGATATTGCATTTCAGCCTCTTTTATGGCTGTTGCCTGCTCTATTTTTATCTGGCATGCTTGCTGTGTGTTCTCAAGATCTATGGCTATCTTGGCTGCAGCAGCTGTGCTAAATAGTGTTCCAGAAAAAGGAGCTGTATCTCCTACTTGCAAAGTTACTATTTTTTCCTCTTGAGGCTCATCTGCAAATACAACTCCCATTGTAGCAATCACTAAAGCTCCAAACAGCATCATTCTACCTCAATCTTAAACCCAGTTAGAGATGCAATCTTCTCTGTGATTGCATCAGGATCATCGATATTATCCTTGATGAGTGCTTCCACCTGCTTCTTTTTCTTTGCATCAAGCTTTTTATTTTCACTCTTATACTTTGACTCAATTGAAGACAGTGCGCTTTGTAGCCTGCTTTGTGCTGACAGGATACTTTCGACCTCACTCTTATGTGATGACTTCAAGATTTCAACCTCATCACTATGTGCTTTTTGTGCACCAACCAGAAGAGAGGATATGCTTCTTGTCCTTCTACGTGTCATAATACTGACCACTATAATTGTTGCGACGGCCAGAAATGTTTCCCAGTGCGTCTTTATCCAGAGCACCAGTCTCTTTACGAGATAGTGTGCTTTTAGATAGAGCATCACTAACGACCGTGTCTATAGGCTGTCATCGCATCTACAACGGCCTGGCCACCAATATAGCAAATTGCAATCATGCCCCAAGTTTCAGAATCAAGACCATCCCAAACCATTAAGCCCGTCGCTGTAGCGAACACTAGAAGCTTTCTAGAAACCACCTTTTCGAGAACTCGATCAGTGAAACCTTTCATTCTAGTCCTCGCTGGACTCTGCGGTTGCTTCACTTGCATCATCACTAGTAGTCTCGTTACCGGTCGATGTTGTAGTTGTCTCATCAGCTGCTGTTGTTGCAGCTGTGGTAGTCTCATCAGTGTTAGTAGTTGTTTCTGTAGCTTCCTCTACAGACTCCTCTAACGCGCCAAGATCGGGCTCAACTGTACACTGACCATATGCAGTTGCTATCACAAGCGCACCGCCCACCACAGAAATGTGAACCTTCCACTTGCTCAAAAGTTCTTTTAGCTTTTTCATAATATCACCTCCAAAAGCATGACAAATTATAACAAGCTACTAAAAAAGTTAAACTGAACTAATTTATAAGATCATCGTCGTCGTCAGAAAGAATCATCATTCCTTGGGTAGAAGCTGACATCTTATCCCTAGGGTGTCCTTTCGTCACAGTGCCCAGCACATGATCAACTATATCTTCTTGCACCTTGGTGTAAGTCGTTAAAACATATGCTTGATTTATAACAATCTCTTCAAGCTTAAACATTCTTATCTCGAGCTCATTAACAGTCTTGGTTAGCTCTTGAACCTTTGAAGAAGTTGTAAAAACTCTATCGAATAACCTAGCGAACAACTCTTTTACATTAGTAAACATTTTCAATCCTAATCATCTGAGAGCGGGCTCTCCTGCGCAATTACATCAAATAGCGACTCTGCATCTGTCTGTGATAGCTTCTTAATAGTCTTACTGCGCTTTCTCTGTGAAAGATCATCAAGAATGTGAATCATATCAGGTGACCCTGCTGCTATTTTCTGCGACACTTCCTCAAATACCTCTTGCATGGAAAGCCTCTTCTTAAAGCATGTGATTCTTAACTCTGCGTGAGTGGCACGTGTAATATTAAAATGTATTGTCTTTTTTGTCTCAAAATCAATGTACTTATCAGACATCAGCCACCACCGCCGCCGAGGCCCCCTGTGCCGCCGGCATATGCACCTACAGCGTACGGCGCGTCAGGTGTGTCTTCCGCGCCTTCCAGATTAAAATCAAACTGTGTATCAAGTATCTCTCTCATCTGGTTAACATGTGCCTGGTCGTAATTTTCAAGCAAATAATTTTTCGCTCTATTCAAAATAACTGATCTCACATCAAGCAAAACAGCATTGTTCATTACAAGTCTTGCAACTCTCTTTGTAAAGGCATCGATGTTTAGAGGAAGCGCTTGAATCTCTTCAGCAGGCTCTGTGGCATCGATCTTTGTGCTATCCTCAGGCTCTGGAACCTCTGGCTCTTCCTCTTCATCCGGTTCCTCCTCGCCTTCCTCTTGCTCAAACAAAAGATCAACCAGGGATCTAACACGTGTCTCTGAAAGCGCACCCTCAGGTGAAATTGAATCCTTTTCAAATTTTATCAAAAATGAGTCTATCTGGTCATCGACAGAATCTAGACCTAGCCTAGTCTTATCAGTCTCGTCCTCGGCTGACAACATCTCTTCCATTGCCTCAAGAATGAGTTTTCTAATCATTTTTTTATTCATTTCCATCTTCAAGCCCTCAACGCCTTTTGAATCTTATCAGCCTTACGAATTCTCTCTTCGATGACATTCCAATTAAGTTGCTTCATCATTGCATGCACATATGTTCTTGCATCTCTCAAATAATCTCGATAATAAGCATGTTGCCACACATCCATAACAATGACTGGGTAAGAGCCAATTGGAATCTGCAGGCTGTGTAGGTCAACAACACAATTTACATACCTCTGAAGATATGTGCTATAAATGGTCACAGCCCATCCACATCTAGATGCCATGCAACATGCGATAAAATCCTCCTGCCACTTGTCAAAACCCCCAAAGTCACGAGAAAGTCGCATATAAGAAAGTGAATCCATTGATATCTGGCTATGAAGATCACTTATGTTTGAAAAATAAAGCTCATGAAGGTATGCTCCATTCATGTTGTATGCTTCGTCAATCTTCAAGGACCTATACTCTGAATGATTAGAATTTGCTGCAGACCTATCTGCTGTATCTAGCTCAGCACTCACACGATTGAAATTTTCAACATACCCTTCATACAGCTCAATGTGGTTCCTCTTGTTAGCCACACTTAACAGCTCCGTCGGTAAATTATATTGCTTCAGCTGTGCAACATACGCTTCATTCAGCTCTTCATTTTCATTGAGCCCTAACGATTCACGTATGTTATCTCTCAGATTCTTATTAGTAAAGTCTGACATTATTGCCTCTCATAGTCCTTAAAGTGTTGTTTTGTGATTTCAATTACAAACCCTGGACGATTACAAATCAATACTGGATTTGGTGGATCAGATAGATCTATTGCCTGAACTGTGTAAGTTACACCTGACTTCTTGTGTCTTATCTTAAGACCTGGCTTTACAATGAGTCGTCTATCCTTAGCTGGGCCTACAAAGAGATCTATGCCTTCAAGCACACTAGAGCTTTCACTCTTTATGCGATTCACAATCTGCATTATATGATCCTCGGTATAAATTTCCAACAGGCACTCCATTAATATTCATACTACATTAATTATCGGAAGCCACAGCATTTTTGCCGCCATCTAAAAATCAAGCCTGATTCTAAATGTCAGATCCTTATCATTGCTTTTCTCTACTGGCCGACTTAGCTTCGCAATTGCAAGCAAATTATCATGTGCATCGTAAAGTCCGACAGAAGTCACATATGAAAAAGACTGCTGTATGCTTTCAGATCCTGCCTCGAGAACCTGTATGGCGTTATCATCATCTATGTAGGTGGGATTGGTGGAATAATTAAACTCATCAGCAGTCGCTCTACAGAAAATCAGTGTCGAATTTATCTCTGTGGTGTTTTGGAACGTGATTGCTGTCTCAGATCCAGAGCTAAACCTACAGCTGCAAATGTGATCAAGAATATCATCAATCGATGCAGATACCATTAAATCAGGTATGAATTTTGCCTTTGGGTTTCCAGAACCTGATGATCCAATTACCATTGTGCCTATTGGTGCACGTTCTCCAGGGCTTGTTGAGTTCATCGCATCAATGACACCTGAGACATGCTGACTACCAGATGTAATTCTAGAAAGATCCAAAACAGCAACACCCTGACGGTAAAACAAGCTGCCGACAGTTGAATTGGACGCAGCTGCATCAATGATGTTTCCAACCCTACCAGAAAATTCGGTCCTTGCTGTAGCATTGGCACCCACATCAGTAAAAATCGCAGAGCCTGTCTCAGATGTTTTAAACAAATTATAGCTTTCACTATGAGGATGATCAGTCAGGGATGCTGTTGTAAAGAATCGCATCGCAAAGGTTTGAGCTTTTATTCTATCCCTTGCAAAACTACGCCTGAAGCTTATGAAGAGAGCCTCATCGACTCTCGAGCCTGTTGAGCCAATTGGTTCATCTGGTCTACCGCTCGAAGAGAGAAAAAATGGCTCGTCAGCACTGCCCAATAATAGTTGTGAAAATTGTTGGTAGACGTCCATTTTCTGATGCATCATCACAGACTGGGACGGGAAAACAAGTTTTCCAACACTATCTTGTGCGAATGCCGAATCCCTCACTGTATCACTGCCGCTAAATAAACCAACAGTTATGTCAAATACAGGATTCGCAGACTGTAATCGATAATCACTATCATAAACTGTGTGAAACAGAGAAGATGTGATTCCTGGTCCTATACCGCCTGTTGTGAATGTATTTCTCTTTTTTCTTGACGTCGAGCCTGACACATACCTTTGAGGAATGTCAATTAGCTGGTGTAAAAGATCCTCTCCCACTCTGATATCAGAGGCGGCTATCTCCTTAAATCTAGGCACTGTTCAAAACTCCAGATCACTCGAATAAGCAATACTCTATTGTATTAAATATCGCCCGGAAGTGTTAGCTTTTTTACAACAATGTCAGATTCACGAAGAATTTCTAATCCTGATGTGTCCCTGTACTCTTCTGCGTATAGCACTTCATCAATTCCTGTATTAATAATTGCCTTTGCGCACATACGACAGGGAGACAATGTGAGATAGAGCTTCTTTCTCTTAGGGTTGTTGTAATCCATCTTAAGAAGAGCATTTATCTCTGCGTGAAGCATTCCAGACTCACCAGGTGTATCAGATTCAACTTCATTGGGCCCTCCAGAATAGTTGCCATTATATCCGACTGCTAGAACCTGTGTATTGTCATCAGTCACAACAACTGCTCCAACCTGGTGACGAGGATCATATGACCTTCGAGCAATTCCATAGGCGACGTCTACCCAAATCTCATCCCAGCTCAATCTATGACCAATAGTTGAAATTATTCTTCTTCCTCTTGCTTGTCTTCCGCGTCATCAAATACTTCATCTTCGAAAAATTCAAGATCAGGATCCTCGTCAAAGATCTCATCAACTCTCATATCACCCGGCATTTGAAAACCTGATGCCTTACGATGTCCGCCGCCGCCAAATTCCTTGGCAATCTCAGATACATCAACAGTATCATGAAAAGATCTCAGGCTCACCTTAATCACCTTGTCATCGTGATCATAATACCAGATCATGGCAAAATCACAGTCAGGAGAAAGTCGAGCTCCGATCTCAGACATCCAATGGCAAGAATTTACCACTAGCACATCTAGCTCTTTATACCTTCTTGTTGATGCCTTTTCACAAACCTTTTTAACAACTGTCTTAGAGTAGGCGAGAATATATGATCCTCTCTTCACAGCATCATCGAATACAGAGTCATCCTCAAACTTCTCAAACTCTTCAAAGTCAAAAGGAACCATATCAAATGCTGCCGCAAATTCCTTCGAATAGGCAAGCTCCCACTTCCAAAGATCTCTATCTTGGATGTATTCAATAAACTTTGGAGGCTCTTTTCCTGGATGAAAGAATTCCCATGATAGTATCGCACCAGATTTTGTCATATCAAATATTGTATTTGAAATATCGTGCAGTTCAACTATTGCAGATTTATGATGATCAATAATAATCAACCCATCTGCATCTTCAATCATCTGTTTTGTTGTTGCGTTATTATAGGAGAAATCAAGAATTGCAACATTTTTCCCCTGCACATCTGGGGGAGGATTTCCGTGCTTGCATGCATAATACTCAGCTCTATTTCCTAAAAGCTTCCAGGCTGCATATGCAGCTCCAAAGCCGTCAGAGCAATCTGCGTGATAGATTACTGTATCAATACTTGTTGGTTCAATCATTTTAGTTAAGTTTATTCATATAAATGTGATATTCCCAGCAACGAGGCTCATAAAGCTCTGCTCCTCCCACCGCTATCTCACTCATAGTATCATACTTTCTATGAGTGTAATATGCGTCTCGACCCGTTATTGTGCAAACAGCTGGACAGATCTCAATCTTTGTAGCAAAGGGCATCATATCCCTCACCTCTTCAAAAACGCTACAGCTCGCTGATAGCTGTAAGGATGAAACAACAACGGTCTTGCCCATTTGAAATAGTTTTATGAGAGAATTAGCAATTCCGTCTATCATAAAGGCCTCGTCTACTGCGACTATATCGACTTTTTCTTCAGCACCTAGTGTGTGCTTTTCAACATCTAAACCGGTATCTACAGTAACTGCCTTTAGACTACCTCCATTGTGGGTGGAGATCTCTCCGCTAGAATATCTATCATCTAACTTTGGCTTAAATGCCATGATCACTTTATTCTGATAGACATACCTATCAACCGCTGCAAGGAGCTTTGTTGTCTTAGAGCCGAACATTGGGCCTGTAAAAATAATAAACTCAGGAGAAATCATTCCACCCTTCCGTAATCATCTTCAAGCCTAACAGGCTTATCTGCCATATTATCTCCAATCTCTATAATTTCACTATCTGCTAAGGCAGAAATTCTATATGGGCAGCAAGATTGTACCATCAGTGTGTCACCTTCTGCCATTGTCTCATTTTTCATTGGATTTGCAACTGGATCCAAGAGAGAGCATTCGTTTCCATATGTTACTTCTACTGTACCAGATCTAACAAATAGCATCTCAGTCTTTCTAGGGTAGTATTTAAGACTTGTTCTTTCACCCTCTCTAATGAACAGAGTCTTGCCGTGGATGCCCTGGAATCCTGACCAGTTTTGCTCTTCACCCCAGGGCTTTTGATAAATCTTTGTAGGTGTGGCTCTTATGATCCAAGCTGACTTTATGTGCTTCTTGTCTATCACTCTATTCCCCACCAGGCAAGTGTTCTCTCTAGACCCTCCCAAAATCTAACCTTTGGCTCATAGCCTAGATCATTTGAAATACTTGAAATGTCAGCACAAGTATGCATTACATCACCAAGTCGCCATGGTGCATCTCTGACAACAGTGTGGCTGAACCTATTCATAAAAAAATCTAAAATTTCTCTATTGGTTGTCTGGTCGCCGCAAGAAACATTATAAGTCTTTCCGTAAAATTTCATATCTGATGTTGCTGCAAGAACATTGGCGTCAACAGCATTATCAATATAACACAGATCTCTTGATTGACTTCCATCTCCATCACTTCTGAGAGGTTTATTGTTTTTCGTTGCATGACACCATGCAGAGACTGCTGTCGAGTAAGGTGAGTCACCATACTGTCCGGGGCCAAAAACATTAAAGTATCGCAAGCACACGATATCAAGATCATAAAGCTCACCAAAGAGACGTGCAATATCTTCAATTGCGCTCTTCTGCCAGGCATATGGAGACTTAGGGTTTCTTACAGTTGTCTCTGCTGTGGGGAGAATATCTGCTCCCCCATACACAGAAGAGGAAGAAGCCCAAACTATTCTACTAACACAATCCCGGCAGGCCTCGAATAATCTAACTGTCCCAGCGATGTTTACATCTGTTGTGATTCCTGGATTTTCAACAGAAAAAAGAACCCTGGGAATTGCTGCCTGGTGGAAAACTACGTCATACATTTCTGATCTTATGTTTGATATCACAGCAGGATGCGCAAAATCTCCCTGAATTACATGCACATCTGATGTCTCTCTTGGTACACATGATTCGTAAAAGTTTGAAAGCAAGTCAGCGAGAATAACTCTCATGTTTAAGCCTTCAAGAAGCTCTAGATGCCCATTTGACATGTCGTCAACAATATCGACTTGCCAACCCTCTTTTACAAGTCGATGTGTCAGATTTGATCCGATGAATCCACATCCCCCTGTTACAAGTGCTCTTTTCATGTAATTTACTCCGTTCTAAATAATATGTGCAGAATTTAAATTAAATCGTAGCCTGGCCTGACTACAACCTTTTCCTATCTTCTTCCAGCATTCAGATGCTAAGAAATACAAAAACCTCAAATCATGCTCAAAAAGCGTCTTCACATTACATGATCGAATCACGACGTGAAAATCCATTGTTGCATTTCTTTGGCTCACCTGAATAAAGGATATGCAGGAATCTCCTGTAAATACGAATCGTCTAGATGATAAATCTTCTTTTCGATTGTACACATTATTGCCCGCAAGTTCATTATCTATTTTCTCTAACACCGATTGATAGATCTCTTTATAGTATTCTGTCTCTGGTTCATAATCAAGAATACCTGAATCTGCTTCTTCGAACTTACCTGTATCGTATAGTGTAAAACACAGAGGAAATATCTCATTTGTCGGTGATTCACTAACAGACTGGATTACCTCACTAGCGACCTCTTTAAGCATTGCTCTTTCTTTTACATCAAGCAGTGCAACTATGCTTTCAGCGAGGTCTTCTACACCTACTTCTCTATTAACGTGAATAATATTGGGTAGGCTCTTCATGCTATTGAATCTAGCTGTAAAAATATCGTGGACCTTCTTAATAGAGGCATGATCATGAAGCGGATCACCACGACTAAGAAATCTTCTCTCAATAACACTCCAGGGCAGATCAAGTAACACGTATCTATTATTGAGATTGTGCACCTCATTATGCAAATCAGCATCAACGAAAGCAAGAGATCGCTTATACAGTCCACCAAACACATCACGAGAAAGCTGTGATCTATCCATTAGATGCCATCGATAATCTGACACATCATGTATTTGTCCAATCAATGTTGTCTTTCCGGAGCAATCCGGTCCTTCAACAAATAGTGTTTGAGTTGGGTATATTAGCATGTCTGTTATTATACATTAATTTGCTTCATTTTGTAAGCAGAAGTTGAACAGCCCCAGGCCTCACTGGATGCCACCTCGGCAAGCCAGATTGTATACAGGTCAGGGAGTTGATTGAACCTACCCCACACACGGAGCCACACACTCTCAGAGCTGCTATCGCAGACCTTTAAGCGATAAAATATCTTTCCATTCTTTGTTGTCCTTTCTTCAATTGACTGAATGCAGAACCAAGAGACATCCTTCTTGTTTCCTTCCATTTTAGTAATAGGCTTTACTTGTGACTTTTCAATTTTTTTCATCAACGCGGGAGGAAACACTATCTCTTCATCTGCTCCTGCCATGAGATCCACACTAAAGGCTATCTTGGTTGATCGAGACCAATCAGGCTCATCAAAGGTCTCTCTTATCTTCTCAGGAATAAATTCTGGAACTCGACCTGTCTCCTTCATCATTTTCTTTGCAGCTGTCTTTGACATTCCAAATCTTCCCTTCTTGAGAAGATCGTAATTACCAACTATGACTTCATGAAGCTGTCTGTGATTTTTAATATCACCACTTGACATCTCTTTCAAAGCTCCAAATGCCTCAACCTTGCACAGAGAATCGAAGCAAGTCTTATTCATCTTTGAGGGACGCCACTGTCCTTCTTCATTAAAAAGCATCTGATCTATGCATGTGAATGGTCGTCGGGACATAATTTCCTGAACTGCTGACTTGCCCACACCCTTGATCGCTGTAAGGGGTGGAACAAAGCCCTTTCTCTTCTCACTGTACACCCAGACATCTGAGGATGTATTAATATCGGGCGGTAAAATCTTGTAGCCTAGTGATTTTATCTCGGCCATAATTTTTCCAAATTTTGGTGAACCATTCCATGTTTGAAGACAGGTCGCAAGCCACTCCTTCTCATAATGTGTATGTAGCCATGCTGAGTAATACGAGTCAACAGCGTACGCTACAGCATGTGATTTATTAAACCCATAGGCAGAGAATGCTTCGATTGTCTCGTATAGCTTAATTGCTTTATTCTCATCCATTCCAGACAGATCAGTTGCACCCCTCACAAATGTTTCTCGAAGCTCAATGCGCTCCCTTGCCTTTTTCTCATTCATGTCAAGTGACTTCTTCACAAGAGTCTTTCTCATCTTATCAGATGCACCCTTGTCAAACCCACAGAGCTTCTGCGCAATAAGCATAAACTGTTCCTGAAAAACAACAAAGCCTCGACTCTCCTTCAGTATTTCCTCAAGAACTGGGTGATCATATGTGATTGAATCGAGGGACTTTCCAGCTGCGACATACTTTTTGTGGACGTTTGCTGCAAGCGGACCAGGCCTGTAAATTGCTGTGATGGTTGCGAGATCCTCAATAGATCTTGGTTTAGCTTGCACACAGAACTTCCTGGCTCCAGAATTTGTAAACTGAAAGATCTGGACAAACCTACCGCCGTGATAAATGTACTCCCAGACACTCTGATCATCCATCTTATGATAGCGACTATTTAGATTCGCATCAAAGAATTCATTGATCTGATCGAATGTAGGTTCTTCAATACCTTGATTTCTCAAAATCAGTCTAATGCTATCCTCGACCATCTTTAAAGTTGCCAGGCCAAGAAAGTCAAACTTTAAGAACCCATTTTCTTCTAGATGTCTGAAGTTCATTCCTTCAGACCAGGGTGTTTGCAACTCTCCTCTGACCTTGATGACGGGCATGTGACTCTCAAGATCAGGACAAACGAGAACCCCTCCTGCATGGCGCCCTATTGATCTTGGTTCCATAAATAGAGTTTGGATGTGCTCTGCAATTTTTGGATATTTCTGCATGAACTGACGATATGATTCGCTATACTTCATACAATCTTCATGTGTCAACACATAAGTTGACTTTTCCTCATGATCACCCATTGCACGCGGCATAACCTCTCTTTCAAGGGGCCCTGTTAGCACATTCACTTCTTCAAAGGGTATTCCAAAAAATTTTGACACATCTTTAATCAGTGACTTAAGCTTTAGTGTGTTAAAGTTTGACACCGGAATTACAGAATCCTCTCCAAAGAGCTCCCTTGCAACATCAATTAAGACATCCCGATCTCCAACATCAGAGTCAATATCAGGCCACGCCACTTTGTGAAGCCCTAGAAATCTCTCAAAAAGCAAGTTATATTGTATTGGGTCTATGTGTGTGATTCCAAGAACATAATTGACAAGGCTTCCGCCGCCGGATCCTCTCGCTGGACCGAGAAGCGTACGGGACTTAGACTTTTCAAATACTTTTGTCAGGGTTAGAAAGTAATTTTCAAATCCGAGCTCCTTAATAACAGAAAGCTCTTCCTTAATTCGATCAACATATTCGGGATCTTGGTGAAAATTATCTTTCACCATTCCATCTTTTACCTGCCTAACAAGCTGTGTGAATGCAGAGTTTTTAGGCGTGCTAAAGTTTGGAAGCTTTGCCTCGCCATCAAACCACACTTCTTTACACTGATCCCATGCAATATCGTGTGATCTTTCAATTGCAGACTTAACAAGCTCCTCACTGCCCTCATAAAAGTCGTAGTGATCATAACTGTGGCGAAATTCATCCCACATCTGCTGTGCATTTTTTGGATACAGCTCACACTTGAGATCCTCCTTCTCAGGTAAAGTGGGCATTTCATCCCCTCGAGATCCCATTCTTCCCAGTAGCTTATACATTTCACGAGCTTCCCATAAGTCTGGGTTGCAGTAATGTGAATCAGCTGTTGCCACAAGTGGAACGCCAGTTTTTTTAGAAAGCTCTATTAGACATCGATTCGCTAAGTTTTGTGCCTCGAGCTTATTAAATTGCAATTCAAGAAAGAAATTCTCACGCCCTACAGCATCGACAAATCGATCCGTCATGTTCTCAAGCTTTGACATAACAGCAGAGAGCACAGCGGGATCATCAACGAGAGAAGGTGTAAGATCATCAAATTTTGCATCCGGGAATTGCTGAAAAATTAATCCTGATGGCCTACCTCCCACACACGCAGTTGACACAATCAGTCCCTCAGAGTGCTCTTTTAGCATTTTGTAATCAATTCTCGGAAAACGATAAAATCCTTCCTTATATGATCGCTTCACCAACCGAAAAAGATTTTGTAATCCGACATAGTTTTTTGCCAACACGACAAGGTGATAGCGCCGCTTCCATTCAGGATATGTTCCTCTTTCTGATTTAGATTCATTCTCATTTTCGATGACAAGCCCTTCATTGTCATCATCTTTTTCAATCACAGCACGTTGCTTTTTAGCTTCCCGCTCTAGTCTCACTGACTCTCTGTGAGCTTCATAGTCATTTCTCCACTCATCGAGATCATCAACAAAGTAGCATTCGCAACCATAGACATGCTTATATTGCTGCCCTTTTGATTTTAGCTTCTTTGCATAATTGTGAGCATGAGCTGCTGAATTCATGTGACCATGATTTGTCAGAGCAAAAGCATTCATTCCATTTTCAAGAACAAAGTCTATGTGCTCATTCGGATACCCTAGACCGTCATAAACACTTGACCCATCATGAGCATGCAGCCCGACAAATCTTTTTGGAGGACCACAAACACCATCTAAGCTCTTCTTAAATTTTCCCATTTACCTTCCAGGTAGGAGCATAAACATTACTCCTTTCATAAACATTCTATACCTGTTATGAGAAATTTACACGCTACTATGCTCTTCTGTGAAATCTGCTTCAGTTGTATCTACAGTAGGCTCAGCTTCCTGTGAGCTGTTTGCAGTCTCATAGATTTCCTTCCCAGCAATCATCAGAGTTGCCTCAAGCTGTATCAAAGCATTAGTGACTGCAAGATGATCATCACCCTCAAGGGCAGAATCTGCACTACTAATCCCACTCTCTAGCTCTTCTTTTGTCATGTCTGTAAGTTCATGTTCACGAAGAAGGTTTTTCGCCTGGTGAGCAAATGTTTCTAGCTTGTTTCTATCCTGAATTTCGGTGAAGCGCTTCTTGTCATCTTCCTCATAAGAAGCAGCATCATTTACAATTTCTTGAATATCCTCATCTGTTAGAGAAGCACTATCCTCTATTCGAATTGACTGTTCTTTATTTGTGGCCTTATCCTTAGCAGACACACTAACAATTCCATTTGCATCAATGTCAAAGGTTACTTCAATTTGGGGTATTCCCCTTGGTGCGGGAGGAATTCCATCAAGCCTAAAATTTCCAAGGGCTTTGTTATCCTTTGAAAATTGTCGCTCTCCCTGTAGCACATGAATATCAACAGAGTTTTGACCATCTGATGCTGTGCTAAATGTTTCTTTTTTAGAGCATGGAATTGTCGTGTTTCTCTCAATTAGGCGAGTCATAACGCCCCCTAGCGTTTCTATGCCTAGAGAAAGGGGTGTGACATCTAACAGCAGCACATCTGTCACATCACCACTAAATACACCACCCTGAACTGCTGCACCTAGTGCGACCACCTCGTCGGGATTGACAGAGCTATTTGCAGACTTCCCAAAAAATGTCTCTACAGCTTGTCTCACTGCGGGTGTTCTTGTCGACCCACCGACCAAAATCACCTCATCAATATCACTTGTTGACAGTCCTGCATCCTTCAGCGCATTTTTAACTGGAACAAGTGTTTGCTTTACTATCTTATCAGTCATCTGTTCAAACTTAGAGCGGAGAAGCGATACTTGTAAGTGTTTTGGGCCTGTTGAGTCTGCGGTTAAAAACGGAAGATTTATATCAGTTTTTTGTGTGCTTGAAAGTTCAATTTTTGCTTTTTCAGCAGCATCCTTTAGTCGCTGGATTACCATTTTATCACCAGATATATCTACGCCGCTTTCATCTTTAAATGTGGTGATCAACCAATCAATAATAACTTGATCAAAATCATCCCCTCCCAGGTGTGTGTCACCATTAGTGCTTAGCACTTCAACAACACCCTCTGCTATATCCAGAATTGATATATCAAAAGTACCGCCGCCTAGATCAAAAACAGCAACCTTCTGCTCCGTCTTCTTATCAAGACCGTAGGCAAGAGCAGCTGCTGTAGGTTCGTTAATAATTCTCTTTACATCAAGGCCAGCAATCTTTCCAGCGTCCTTGGTAGCCTGTCGTTGTGCATCATTAAAATATGCTGGAACTGTTATGACAGCTTCCTTTATCTCATAGCCCAAATAGCTCTCAGCTGACTTCTTGAGCTTCGATAAAATTTGTCCACTAATTTCCTGAGGCGTTTGGGACTTGTTGTTGATTTTTACTTTGCATCTTCCTGACTTTCCTTTGACAATTGTGTATGGCACCCTTTCAATTTCTTTCTTTACGTCTGATGTCTTCATTCCCATAAATCTCTTCACAGAATAGATTGTTCTTTCGGGATTTGTGATCGCTTGTCGACGAGCTGCTTCGCCTACAATTCTTTCACCATCTTGTGTATACGCAACAATTGAAGGTGTTGTCCTACTTCCCTCTGCATTTGTTAAAACTTTGGGGGCATCACCCTCCATCACCGCGACACAAGAATTTGTTGTGCCAAGATCAATTCCAATTACTTTACTCATTATTCACGTCTCCTTATGACGACAGTATAAATGTAGACACCAAATTTAGAAAGAAAACCCTTTTTATTGCTCTTTTTGAATTTTTTTCAAATCCAAAATCAGGTCTCTCTCCTGTTTAGTTATTTCAGTGGGCACTTCAAGACAGAGATGCACCATTTGATCACCTATAACACCCTCTCTCTTCATTCCCTTTCCAGACAATTTAACTACTGTGCCGTGCTGCGTACCGGGTGTCACCTTAAGAGAAACTTCACCTGATAGCGTCTCAACAGTGACAGTTCCACCTAGAACAGCAAGCGGATATGAGATGTGCTTACGACAGTGTAGATCGTTCATCTCTCTCTCAAACTTAGGATGAGGAACAACATCAACTCTAATGTATAGATCACCTGGCTGATTCGATGCTGGATGATGATTTCCTAGATTCTGAATTCTTAATCTTTCTCCGCTCATGATTCCTACAGGAATGTTGAACTTTATCGCTCGAGGCTCTTGAACTCTTCCCAAGCCCTTACATGACTTGCACGGATTCTTAATAGTACTTCCGGAACCCTGGCAGTGACCACAAGTCATTGATATATTTAGAAAAGCAGCAGTGTGATGCATCTTACCAGAGCCGTTACAGTTGGGACAAGTCTGAACATCAGATGGATCTCTAATGCCCGCACCGCTACATTTGTCACATATGATCAAACTGTTATAGGTTGTCTGTTTTTCAATGCCTGAAAATGCTGACTCTAGAGAAATAGTCACCAGTATTTCAACATCCTCGCCTACTTGTGGACCCGAATCTGGCTGGCTATGCCCGCTAAAGAAAGATTCAAATCCAAAGTCTTTAAAGAAGCTTTCAAAAATGTCATGTGGGTTATCTGCAAACGTCGTAAAATTTCGTGTACCTCCCAGATCATATTGCTTTCTTTTCTCGGGATCAGATAGCACCTCATATGCCTCAGATGCTTCTTTGAACTTTGCTTCTGCATCTGGATTATCTGAATTTCTATCAGGATGATATTTTAATGCTAGCTCTCTATACACTTTCTTGATATCATCCTGTGATGCACTCTTGTCAACTCCTAGCACACTGTAAAAATCAGACAAGAAAGTACCCTCTACTCTATTGATCCATAGTAGGGTTCAAAGAGAAGCTCATTGCTATCATTGCATCTCGAAAGATAATCATCAAGATCCTGAAATGATGTACAAACCTTTATGCCTGATTGTGCGAGCATCAAATTAAATGTGGCACCACCAGGAAGGCCTGCACAAAAATATACAATAGGTGTATCTGAATGATATGCTACACCAGCTTCGAAGATGCTTCCCATATCCTTGTCACGTGTATTACAAATCACAAAATCATTTCCAAGAATGTGCTCTACATTTCCCTCAAATGTATCCTTCTGTGTTTGCAGATCAGCAGTTGGAGGACAGATGAAAAAATCTTTCGGTGAAAAATATTCATAGCCATTTTTTGTTAATAGCTCTTTGATGGTTTCAACCTCCTCAAAAGCTGCAGGTGTGAACCAAGAACTTGCGATATATGCTTTCATTATTATTCCTTTGTATTCTTATAGGCTGTTTCAAGATTAGTAATTTCATCTATCAGTCCATTCCAAATCTGACGAAACTTTGTGTTTCCCTCAGACTCCTCAACGGGCGGATTTGTTCCATTTAGGTCATATCGATGTGCCTGATAGATTGTATCATTTGGATGATATTCTATGTGCTTATCACTATCAGAATCAGGCCAGTATAAATTTGTACCTGTTCCAGATCTCAGATTTCTAATATAATGCCAGGCAGGACCTGTCAGTGCTTTTGTACCAATAACAGCACTAGCTTCAGGGAGGACCTTGATAATTTCAAGAGCCATTTTCGCTGCAATGAGATTATCAACTGCAGGCTGAATTTGCTTATCAGCCCGCTGCTTAACAAGCCCGATAATATCCTTTAGATTAAACCTTCCGTAATAAAATGTTGACAAACACTTTGGCAAGATTGTACGAGCATCCATCATGGAAATCTGATTGGTATCAACCATGTCGGCATAGAGCTGCTTGGCATCGTCAACATGACGCTTCCATCGACGATAAAGCTCAGGACTATTTTCAACCGAAGAAGGAACAAGGCATGGCTCATGATGCAAGAATCTATCACCTGTACACTGTGCAGCAAAAGATCCAGCTCGATGTCGAATTAGATGAGTCACGGTCTGCAAATCAATGCCGGCAAACTTAAAGGTAAAGCTGAAGATCTCCATTGGTGTCGGCAATGCACGAAAGCAAAGCACATCCTCGAGATTTTCACTAAGCTCTAGCTGTGAAGCTCCTGAAGGGTTTGTGTAGTCTGGTTGATCCGCCCACGTTGCCTTCACAAATCTCCACGCGACATCTCTCATCTGCTGGGGAGTTGGGTGATCTACAAGCTCAATATCTAGTGCATCGAGATCATTTAAGAATTGCGTTGTTGGATCTTCATCAAATCGAAGCGCCATTGGCAATTTTACAGGTTCAAGGTTTTTATCTTGTGGCATATGAGAATCCTTTGTAGTAATTTTATGCTGTTAGAGAGAATGTTTATTTAAAAAGAGTCGTAAAAAATCTTTTGAGTCATCATACATTGATATGTTTTCGCGACCCTCTAGTTCAGTGTTATATGATGTTCTTGGAGAATAGACATGAATACCGTGCTTTGCATACTCAGCTGCATGCTTTGCTGAATCATCGATTGCACAGACGACTTTTCCAGAATCAAAATAATCTGACTGTGTGAGCCATCTATACTTTTCAGAGCTAAAGCTAATTCTATCATACTGCAAGCCCGACTCATTTATCCAGTGAAAAGTATCATAACAACAAAGCAAATTTTCATTAGGGCGGGCAGTCAGTATATGTACCCAATATCCTGCATCTTTAATCTGATTTATAGCAGAGATCATCTTCTTGTTTGGTGCCAGATTGCGTAATTCTCTTTCTCTGATGAAGTCAAAAAAGACCTTTTCCGGATTTAACCCAGCTGCTTTTACCTCTGATGTTGTATAGTATTCAGAAGAATTTCTATCGATCTTAAGATTATGATTTTTCTCCAACCACTCTATAAATCCCGATCTGAATTCTATTATGACATCGTCCAAGTCAAGAATTACTACCTCTTGGCCCTCCCATTGGCTCTTAGATGATTGATAACGGGTGTGCAAAAAGAGGTCTTTGTCATGAAACGCAGAGACAAACTGATCACTCGAAATGTCCCACAAATTCAAGATAGCCAAAATATATCGAAATACATCAACAGACTCATACAGAATTTTCGTTTTATTGACAGGTACGATTTCACTAGTGTGATCTTTATAGTTTAGCCCAGACACTAGAGAAGAAACCTCTGCGTGCAATGCTAGAGAAAAAGACTTTGTAATCTCTTCTTTCTGCTTCTCTGAAAGCTTGTCAGAGCTGTAGAACAGATCATTAAAAACTCTCTGTCTACTAAAAAGGTCGTCGATGGTTGACAATCTAATATCCGTCTTTTAATCTACTGTGGATTATTTCATCTTTTAAAACATAAGCCTTGTATAGATCATCTGCATCATAGCCGGCAAGGATTATCAGTGAGAAAAAATAATTGAAAGCATCAACTATCTCTTCCAGGAACTCCCTATCATCGAATTCTTCGATATTTGTAACCCGATGTGGTTTCCAGTTTTTCAAATGCTGCAAAGCCTCAAACATTTCCTCTACACCGCGCAGTGCCATATCACGACAAAGCTGCTGATTTTCTTTTTTCTTTAGATCAATCGGCAATTCTGGATATGCTTCTGGGAAGCTTTTTCTCAATTCCTGCATGAATGACTTCCGAAGCTCAAACATGCTAATCAGCCTGTCTTTCATCTTCCTCGGCATCCTGAATTTGTGAAACCTCTTCTAGCAATTGTGACACTTGATTCTCAGAAACTTCTCTGTACTCAGGTGTTAACACTAGTGTGCTGTCATCTAGTTCAGAGCTTGTCACTCTAATCATTCTAAGATGATCAATCACGTCTGTTCCGGTGATAATAGCTAGTTGCACCAGCTTTGCCACCTGGCCTATTACCTCATCTGAAAGTTTATATTCTTCCACGTCTTTCTCCTAATTTTGAACCTCGGGAACCCAGTGTGTAGTTCTTCCGTCAGAAGTTCTTTCCTTGATTACTTGATTACCGATTGGATCAACATCCTGATTATAAACAGCAAATCTTCTAGTGTATTTGCCAGAATTTCCATCAAAATCTTGATATGTGGAAATAGTTGCACCGCCAGTCCTATAAGACTCACGGATAGTTGATTTTATGCTTTTATTTAAAGCAGAAATCTCTCGATCACTAAGACTACTACAAAGTCTATGGGGAGAAATTCTGGCCATATATAGTGATTCTGCTTTTAGATAATTTCCAACCCCTGCGATCACAGATTGATCCATTACTGCCTGGACAATAGTTTTATTCTTTCTTTTTCTTAGAGCATTTTTAAATTCAAAATCAGTTATATCTTGTGATAGCATATCTGGGCCTAGCTTTGTGAGCTTGCGACACAAGTAGTCATGACCTTTTACAAACCTTAGTGTTCCAAAGTTACGCATATCATTAAAGAAGATCTCATCATCTTCAATGGTTAATTTAACCCTACTATGTTTCGTCGCCCCTGACTGCCATGTACCTGACATTCCCAATGTGCTCCAGATGCTCCAGCCTTCATCTAGTTTAAAGTAAATAAATTTTCCATGACATTCAACAGAAGTTATCATTCTTGGTAAATTTTTGATAAGATCAAATGATCCCTCTGGAGGGCCGTGCCTTGTGTATCTTCCACTTAACAAGTCAATCTTAAGTAAACATTTTTCTGTGAGCCTCTCTGATAAAGCGTCAACGATATGTCTAACTTCTGGACCCTCTGGCATAAAAACCCCTGTAGAAATGTTACCACTTAAATTCAAAGTGTTCAAATGAAAAGAGTAATCATTTCCGATACACACATAGGCAGTCAATTCTACAAATCAAGTGAGCTATTAAGCTTTTTAACAAGTGAAAGCTATGATCAGCTTATTCTAGCCGGAGACATTATTGATTTCATAAAAATCCCGGTCTTTACCAATCGGTGTAAAAAGATTCTAGAAACAATCGATTATCAGAAAGAGATCATCTATGTAGTCGGAAATCACGATGAAAGCTTAGTCGGTCTAATAGGAGACAACCTTTTTGGCATTAACTTTGTCAAAAAATATGAGTTTGAAGAAGGAGGCAGAAAATTTAGAATAGAGCACGGTGATGAGTACACCAAAGGTGCACTGCATAATAAGCTCTTTGTAACACTTCTGTCTGTCATCCAGAACATTCTTGAATTCACATTTAAGTTTGACTTTACTACATGGTGGACAGGAATTCAGATTAAGCGTCACAAATTACGAAGCGTCATTCATGTGCTTAGGCACAATGAAGATGTGGATGTCTTTATAATGGGACACACCCATAATCCTGAAGCGTTAATATGGGTGGACGAAGATCAACATATTAAGACTTATATTAATGCTGGCGACTGGGTCACTCATCAAACCTATGTCACTATTATTGATAGTATCGCTCGATTACGAAAGTTCGAATCATAGCATCTCATCTAATGCATGTTTAAGCAACCTGAGCAGTTTGATTTTTTAACCATGTGTGATAGTCATTTAGGGCATTATCTCTGGGTTGCACATCTTTCCAATCGCCTAAGCAAAAAATACGATAAGCATCGGAAGCATACTTTCCGATCCCGTAGAGAACTTCTGGGTTATCCCTCCACTTCTTGTTGATGTAATCATCAGACATTCTCACCAGGGCCTTAGATCGTCTCTGTGACAATCCTAGCGGCTGTATCATAGTCTTGACATCTTCAAGATTTGCATTCGACGCTGCTTGTGGAGTTGGGTATTTTAGAAAAAATTCCCACATATACGGTTCTGCATCAACCCTTTTTGTTAGGTTGCAAAAGATACATGCGACAAATATTTTCCAGGGATCCTGCCAAAGATGCTCTTGAATGAGATTGTAAGGTGAGCGTGGGGGCTGCCAGGACATAATATCTCCTGAGTAATTTTAAATCATACACTGCATTTTTACACGTCTTCAGACCAGCCTCTCATCTCTGCAAAAGCATTCATTAACTCAACTTTTTCCTCTGGGCTACTAAGTGCCCATGTCCAAATTAGCGTCATTTTTATTTCTTCTATCTTACCTTCTAAGTCAAAAATTTCAGAATTGAGATACTGGGCTAGATCTTCTCCATCACTAGGCATCTCAACACCTAGCTCCGATGCAGCTTCAACCAATCCAGAAAAATTCCCGCTTTGATATGCATCAGTTGCAAGCGTGTAGAGGGAAACCAATTTTTCTCGTAGTTTTTCACTAAGACTATCTGGAACTTTATCAGGATGAGTTATAACTGCCACATCTCTGAATAGCTGTTTGGCCCATCTGGGCTGATTTTTTGCAGAGGATGTATCAGAGATTTCTAAATCTTCAATCTCCTCACGATCACTCTCGCTGGTGGTCAGCACTTCCTCAGCCATGGGGTCAGAGTCATTTGTGTCATCTGTATCTAATGAGGCATCAGAAATCTCGTCATCCTCAGCACCCATTTCTTTCTTTTTTGTAATAGCGTCAGTAAAGAACTCTATTTTTGCCTTTTCGTATATTTGCTGGCACTCTGCAAATTCTTCCTTGAGATACTTTATTTGATACACAAGCTTATGAATCTTGTGGCTATGGGACACAATCTATCTCGATTTCTGTAATATGCGTTGTGCCGATTTATTCACTTGTGCGCTCTTCAAAATGCCTTATGTCTTTTAACTTTTCTGGTCTCGTTCCTGCTTTGCGACGATTTAAATTTTCACCATTTTCAACACGCTCTTGCACACGATTGTGTGCTTCGATCTCTGTCTGCTTCTCTACTATATGCTCATCTATTGATTGTGCGTATACCTGGAAGCCTTCGACCATGCCTATTCTCTTAGAGAGAATATGTCTTTCATTTGACACGTACTCAACTGAGTAGCTCTCTAGCTTTTGCAGCGCAGAAAGTGCAATTTCAGCCCTTTCTTCAAGAGATTCAGCATCTTCTAGCTGTTCTCTAGTGCTTTTAATAAAGACAGAAATTGCAGCACAAGGAACGCTTACTGACTCGAGACGTATCTGATCAATTTGCACCTGTCTTGACACTTTTTGAATGTTCTCATCAAGCCCGACACGAACATCTTTCAGAGCATTGATATGGTATTCTAAACTACTACTTGACATTTATATATCCTCAAATTACACATCATAATCATAAATAAATCGTCCCCGGAGTTAAACCCCGGGGACGATAATAATCATCAATTTTGTTAGCTCTATCTGTTGATTTCGAATGTCGTTATGACATCTCCCTCCTCAAGATTGAAGAAGAACTTAATTGATCCTGTCGTTGTACAACCAATGCCGACTGAATAGTCACCATTTGCAGCGCTTGTTCCAGATTGCATGTACTGACCGTTTAGGTAGACATCCAGCGCTCCGTATGGATCATGTCTAGCTTTAGTGTTGTTGAAACCTGTCTGTGATGTAGCTCCATCACCATGGATGATGATCTCAGATCCATTTGAATAAGTTCCTGTGACATTGTAAAAGTTTCTAGCCTTAGATCCTGACGGTGACAAGTCGACCCCAGTCACACCTATAGTAATCGCAGTGTTTGAACCTGAGGTTATTACGATATTTGCTCCTGCCTCGATGAATGACTTGCCGTTGGATAGACGTGTTATCGATCCACTAATTCCTTCTGGGAATCGAACACCTGTTGCTGCTGGAGATCTAATTGCTCCTGTTACAGTGAATGAGGATACATTACCTGATACGTAGAGACCTGATGTTCCTACTCCTAGCACCTGTGTACCATTTACCTGTAGGTTAACTCCTGTCTTTCCATCTAGGGTCAGCAACCCTGCATCTGTTTCTATCTCAGTGGCAACTGATGATTCAATGACCTTGGCTACATTGCTCCGAATTGTTCCAGTTAATTCAAATCCTGAGACTGATCCTGAGAGATAGACACCTGCAGGTCCGACTGAGAGCTGTGTTGCTGTGTCGACAACCAGATTAACTGCTGTTGTACCGACGAGGCCTAATGAACCGGCCTTTGCCATGATCTCTGTTGCAGCTGATGACTGTATTGCTCTAGCAGCACTTGTCTTAATTGTCCCTGTGACACTAAAGTCTGAGACTGATCCAGAGAGATAGACACCTGCAGGTCCGACTGAGAGCATTTGAGTGCCGTTGGCTTGTAGTGCCACGCCTGTCTTACCGTCAATAGTTAGTGCACCAGCAGTTGTTTCTATCTCTGTCGCAACTGAAGACTCTATAACCTTGGCTGTACTGTTCTTAATCGTTCCAGTTAGATTGAAATCTGAGACTGATCCTGATAAGTGTGCACTGAATTCCGTGGTAAGCCGGGTTATTGAGAGCAAACCAGCTGTCTTGTTAAACGAGAAACCTGGATCTCCACCAAAATCACCACCGTCATTAAACTGAACCGAAGTGTTTTCTCCTCCGGGATCTGCTGTACCAGTTACTGCTGAAATTGTTAGAGCACCTGAGGAGCCTGTGTTGATCGTGATGTTTGTCCCGGCGATCATGTACTCAGATCCATTGGCCAGCGTCGTCAAAGATCCACTTAGTTTATCAACGAAGACTGATCCAGAGAGATGAAGCGGACTGACAATTGCACCTGAGACGTATATGTTCGGTGGTGCCTGGCCTCTTGTGAGTGATGAACCGCTCAGGTCTCCTAGAACAATTGATCCTGATCTTAGTCTAATGTATGAACTTCCGCTGTATTGCAGCTGAACACCGGCGCCGCCGTCTACATCAAATGATCCTGCGAGTGTTTTTATTGTAGTTCCAGCAGATGCTTGTAGTGCAACGGCTGTGTCACTCTTTATTGTTCCTGTGACAAGGAAGTCAGAGACTGATCCAGAGAGGTAGACTCCCTTGGGACCAACAGAGAGTATCTGTGCTCCATTTGCCTGGAGTGCTACACCAGTTTTGCCGTCAATAGTTAGTGCACCAGCAGTTGTTTCTATCTCTGTCGCAACTGAGGACTGAATGACCTTGGCAGCACTATTTTTAATCGTTCCAGATAGTGCAAAGTCAGAGACTGTTCCAGATAGTTGAATCTGAGTGCCTGCTGCACCGATTACTACATTCCGACCATTGTCAATGGCTATTACAGTTGTTCCATTTTCCTGGAGGTTTATACCTGTCTTACCGTCAAGAGTTAGTGCACCTGCAGCTGTTTCTATCTCAGTGGCAACTGATGATTCAATGACCTTAGAAGTACTGTTTCGAATTGTTCCGGTTAGCAAGAATCCTGAGACTGATCCAGAAAGATAGACACCTGCATCTCCAACAGAGAGCATTTGAGTGCCGTTGGCTTGTAGTGCCACACCTGTCTTACCGTCAATAGTTAGTGCACCCGCTGTGGTCTCAATTTCTGTAGCAACTGAGGACTGTATGACCTTGGCAGCGCTGTTCTTAATCGTTCCAGATAGTGCAAAGTCAGAGACTGTTCCAGACAGATATATGAATGTCGTCGCCGAGCCAACTGCTACATTTCTGCTTGTATCAACTGTTATGACTGCGGTGCCATCTTCTTTAATGGTTACACCGGTCTTTCCGTCAAGTGTGAGTGCACCAGCTGAAGTTGAAAAGTTTGATGCAGCACCTGCGTCTAGTGACAACGCACCGCCGGCGTCAATTGTAATGGCAGCACCTGCATCAATATCAATTCCGCCAGAGCCATTTGATGCATCTAGGGCAATAGCACTGCCATGTGCAGCAGTTCCAGTTAGCTGATAGGTTGCGTTACCATACCACGCAGTTGTTCCCTTCATATCTTTGAATAACGCGCGTACGTTATTGAGATCTTCTTGAAGGTTTGATGCAGAAAGCAACCCAGACCCGATTGTGACAGCATCAACCGCGGTGGTTGACATATCAATTGAGCCAGTAATTTGTTTTTGTCTAAGTTTTGTGACCGATCCGGACATCTTGTTTTATCTTTATAGATGTGAGGTTAAATTTAAAAACGGACGTCTACGGAAACTTATACGTACTAAACCTACTTTACGTGTTAAACCTACATTACGATTTGGCTTCTTACACTTTTAAATATATCTGAACAACTAGAAAATAAGATTATTTTGAAAAATGTGAAAGTTTTTATCTCAAGATTTATACAAGATTTTTTTAAGCGTGCGAACGTGATTATCGAACTTAGAAAAGTCACTATTGACAAAATCAATGCTTAGCATGTGACCTTTTTGACCAGGATCATCGAATACAAATTCAAACTTTCCGGAAACACGAGTCGCACTAATTAGCGGTAACCCTCTCATCACTAAGAAGGCTGCTAAAGCCAAATCTGACGTTTTATACTGCGTAGTTGTGTTCATTATCCTATTCCTAATTATTACCGACCTATGTTGACTTAGAATATGTTGCAATTAGTTGATCACTTGTCTGCGGAACTGATTCTCCAGAAAATGTTATTGTCTTATTGCTTAATGTGTAATCTAGTCCAGATCCAGATGTCTGTAATTGACCATTTACAAAAAGCATAACTGTTCCATCTTCAGGTGAATTTGCTAATGTAAAGTCTGTATTTGATCCGTTTATTGATCCACCCGGTGTCTCATTAAAGACTACATTTGATGTAGAGGAAACTGATACGGTTACTTGTCCTGCGGTACCTGTTGTAATTGTCACATTAGATCCAGCATTGAGATAAGCTGTGCCGTCTGCTAGTGTTGTCAGTGATCCACTTATCCCCTGTGATACATGAAGTGCACCGCTGACCATAGTGTCTCCGCCGAATACTGCAGTACCTTTATCGGTTGTTCCCTTCGATCCAATTGAACCTGAGACAAAGAACGCAAGGTCTAGCGCATTTCGAGGCTGCATGTCGGGGGACCCTATTCCTGAACCTGATAGGAAAATTACTTGACGGTTTGCGGTGCCATAATGATCTCCAAGCCTCAGTATTTCTTCAGTGGACGAACCATTAAATACGTCGAACCTTAGATCATTGGTGCCTGATTCGTGTGTAATCGTAGCACCGACAGCGCCCGCTGCACCTTCAAAGCTTATTTTACTATCTTGACTGTTGGCGCCTCTTCTCAGTGTGTATTTTGGACTTTCGGCATTTAATTCCACCTCTGTCCCTGTAAAGGTAAAAGCCGAGCTCCCTCCAAATGATCCGCCATCGTTAAACTGGACCTGAGTGTTTCCTCCACCAGGATCTGCTGTGCCAGTTGTAGCTGAAATTGTTAGTGCACCGGATGAGCCCGTATTGATTGTGATGTTGGCACCAGCTATCATGTACTCAGTACCATCAGCTAGTGCTGTCAGTGATCCACTAAGTTTACTAGCGAAGACTGAACCAGATAGATGCAGATTACTTTGAATAGCTCCTGAAATGTAGATATTTGGGGGTGCGACACCTAGTGTATTAGATCCGCTAAGGTCTCCTATTGTGATTGATCCGGAGTTTAGCTTTATGTAAGAGCTTCCGCTATATTGTAAATCAATACCTGATGCACCATCTAGTGTAAGTGTACCAGCTCTTGTCTCAATTTCGGTGGCAACTGATGACTCTATGACCTTTGATGCTGAATTCTTGATTGTTCCAGTTAGGTTGAAATCTGAGACTGATCCTGAAAGCTGAATCTGCTTGCCTGCTGTGCCGATTATTACGTTTTGTCCATTATCGATGGCTATAAGAGTTGTACCATCTTCCTGAAGATTTATACCTGTTTTACCGTCTAGTGTGAGAGCTCCTGCTTTTGTCTCTATCTCAGTTGCAACTGAAGACTCTATGACCTTTGATGCTGAATTCTTAATTGTGCCTGTTAGAGCAAAGTCAGAGACAGAGGAAGAAAGATAAGTTCCAGCAGGACCAACAGATAACACAGTTGTCCCATTTGCTTGGAGATTCACGCCAGTCTTGCCATCTAGTGTCAGTGCACCAGCATCTGTCTCGATTTCAGTTGCTACAGATGACTCTATAACCTTGGCTGCACTGTTCTTAATCGTTCCAGTTAGAGAAAAATCAGAAACAGAGGATGAGAGATACGTTCCAGCGGGTCCTACAGAAAGTACTGTTGTACCGTTAGCCTGTAGATTGACTCCTGTCTTGCCGTCCAGTGTTAAAGCACCTGCTGTTGTTTCTATTTCAGTTGCTGCTGATGACTGGATGACCTTGGACGCTGAGTTCTTTATGGTCCCTGTTAGAGTAAAATCTGACACTGATCCTGAGAGATGAACATTGCCAGTGAATGTTGTTCCTGATACCAGCTGGGCAACGACATTTGGATTAATTGCAACAGTTATATTGCTGCCGGCGCCTCCATCAGTAAGCTTTAATCCAGATCCTGCTGCAAGAACCCTCTCGTTTGACAGAGACCCTGTAGCGGATAAGACAACATATTGTGCAGCCTTATCAGCACCACCGCTGCCTCCGGTTGCTGTTGAAGCAATTGTTATCGCACCGGACGATCCAGTTGTTAATGTAATACTAGAACCTGCAATTAGGTACTCTGAGCCATCTGCAAGAGTTGTAAGTGAGCCACTTAGCTTATCAGCAAAGACTGATCCTGAAAGATGTAATTCACTTTGCACAGCACCAGAAATATAGATGTCTGGGGGTGCAACCCCCAGTGTGTTTGAACCGCTCAGATCTCCTATTGTGATTGATCCGGAGTTTAACTTAATATATGAGCTACCGCTATGCTGGAGATCGATTCCTGCTGCACCATCTAGTGTGAGTGTACCCGCACGTGTCTCAATCTCAGTGGCAACTGATGACTCTATGACCTTTGATGCTGAATTCTTGATGGTGCCTGTTAGCGAGAAGTCAGAGACAGAGGAAGAGAGATAAGTTCCAGCAGGCCCTATGGCAAGAATTGTTGTACCATTAGACTGCAGGCTGACTCCTGTCTTACCATCTAGTGTCAGAGATCCTGCTGTTGTTTCAATTTCAGTTGCAACTGAAGATTCTATTACCTTCGCTGCACTGTTTTTTATTGTTCCAGTGAGTGAGAAGTCAGAAACAGAGGAAGAAAGATAAGTTCCAGCAGGGCCAATTGATAGTACAGTTGTGCCATTTGCTTGGAGGTTCACACCTGTCTTGCCATCAAGGGTCAGCGATCCAGCATCTGTCTCTATCTCTGTTGCAACAGAAGATTCAATCACTTTTGATGCAGTGTTCTTAATTGTTCCCGTTAGAGCAAAGCCAGAGACAGTTCCTGAGAGGCTTGTTTTAGCAGTTACATGTAGCTTACCAGCAGATAACAGGTCAGAGGTCTTGTTAAATGTGAGACCTGAATCGCCTCCGAAGGCTCCACCGTCATTAAACTGAACCTGTGTATTTGAACCTCCAGGGTCTGCTGTGCCGGTCGTAGCTGAAATTGTTAGTGCACCATCTGATCCTGTATTGATCGTTATGTTGGTGCCGGCAATCATGTACTCGGTGCCATCAGTTAGTGTTGTAAGTGAACCGCTTAAGCCTTTTAGTGATGTGACTGATCCTGATATAACTGAATCACCACCAAATACTGCAATTCCCTTTGTTGTTGAATCCTTGGCACCTATTGAGCCGGAAATAAAGAGATATGTGTCACCTCCACCTGCTGAATTAGCTCCAAGCATGACCTGATCAGAACCAGCATCTACGAATACAGCATGTGTCTGATTATCTGATTCTACTCTGAAATCGTTTGTGGCATGACCGTCTTCATTGAAAATCACACCAGCTGAACCTACTGAGATCGCGACATCATTTGTGTTGTGTATCTTAGTGTCAAAATTAGATTCACCGCGATTTACATGGAAAACATTTGCATTCGCATCAACGAATAGTGCCTGTGTCTCTGATGTAGATTCCACCCTAAAGTCGACGTCTACACCGCCGTCATTAATAATAACAGCATCTTGAGTACCGTCTTCCTTGAGGAAGATCATGTCCCGGCCACCTGCGGCAAAGTATACGTTATCATCTGTGAATCTTATGTAAGTGTCAGAATCACCTTCGTGATAAATGTATTGGCTTGCATGGATATTTCCACTGATAACAGTGTCTCCACCAAATTCTGTAACTCCTTTTGTGGTTGAATCCTTACCACCTATAGATCCTGACACAAAGAATGCGGCATCAACACCTGGCGGAGAACTAGCGGCGGCGCCACCGGAAAGGATGTATACAGAGCCCGTATTTAACGCTATGTAAGTACTTCCGCTGTATTGTAAATCAATACCTGCTGCGCCGTCCAGTGTAAGAGCACCATCTGTCGTTTCAATTTCTGTTGCAACAGAAGATTCGATCACCTTTGATGCTGAATTTTTAATCGTTCCTGTTAGAGCAAAATCAGAGACTGAGGATGAGAGATAGGTTCCAGCAGGGCCAATCGATAGAACAGTTGTTCCATTTGCCTGAAGATTGATGCCTGTCTTACCGTCTAAGGTTAAAGCACCTGCATCTGTCTCAATTTCAGTGGCAACAGAGGACTCTATAATTTTCGATGCAGAATTCTTAATGGTGCCAGTCAGTGCGAAATCTGAAACTGACCCTGAGAAATGTGCGTTTGCTGGTATGTATAATCTTTCAGCAGTTAGCAAACTAGAATTCTTGTTGAATGTTAGCTTAGAATTTCCTGCAAACGATCCGTCATCGTTAAATTGAACTTGTGTATCTGATCCTGCAACAGAAAGTTCAGTAGAAATTGTTAGAGCACCTGATGAACCGGTTGCAATTGAGACATTAGAGCCTGCAATCAAGTACTCGGTGCCATCTGCCAGGGTCGTGAGAGATCCGCTTAGCTTACCAGCGAAGACTGACCCTGAAAGATGCAAATTGCTTTGAACTGCACCGGAGACATAAATGTCTGGAGGCGCAACCCCCAGTGTATTTGAACCGCTCAGATCTCCTATTGTAATTGATCCAGAATTTAACTTAATGTATGAGCTACCGCTATATTGAAGATCAACACCAGCCGCACCATCTAGTGTGAGAGCACCAGCTTTTGTCTCGATCTCAGTTGCAACTGAAGACTCAATAACCTTTGATGCTGAATTCTTAATTGTTCCAGTGAGTGAGAAGTCAGAGACCGAAGATGAGAGGTAGGTTCCAGCAGGGCCAATCGATAAAACAGTTGTTCCATTTGCCTGAAGATTGATGCCTGTCTTACCGTCTAGTGTCAGAGATCCCGCTGTTGTTTCTATTTCAGTTGCTGCTGATGACTGGATGACCTTCGACGCAGAGTTTTTAATGGTGCCTGTAAGTGCGAAATCAGACACTGACCCTGAGAGATGAACGTTACCTGTAAAAGTTGTTCCTGATACCAGCTGGGCGACAACATTTGGATTAATTGCAACAGTTACACTATTTCCAGCACCGCCGTCAGTGATCTTTATCCCAGACCCTCCTGCAAGGACCCTCTCACTTGACAGTGATCCTGTAGATGCTAGGACGACGTATTGCGCATTGGCATCGCCGCCGCCGCCCCCTGTGGCAGTTGTTGTAGCTATTGTTACCGCTCCAGATGACCCAGTTGTCAGTGTGACGTTATCACCAGCAATTAGATACGGCGTGCCATCTACAAGAGTTGTAAGTGACCCGCTAAGCTTATTTGCGTATACTGAACTTGAAAGATATGTTCCTGCTGGGCCAACTGATAGTATTTTTGTTCCATCTGCTTGCAGATCCACGCCTGATTTGCCGTCTAGTGTCAGTACACCAGCCTTTGTTTCGATCTCAGTTGCAACAGATGACTCTATAACCTTTGATGCTGAATTTTTGATCGTTCCAGTAAGAGCAAAATCAGAGACTGATCCTGAAAGATAGGTGTTTCCAGTTACGTGAATCTGACTAAATGTTGGTGAGAGTGATGTCGCTATGTGGATAAAGCCCGACGAACCTGTTGTGATAACAATGTTGCTACCACCCTGAATGTAGGGGGTGCCATCTGTTAGCCTTGTGAGTGACCCTGTTATCCCACCTGAAGCTATTAAGACACCCTTTGTGATAAGATCGCTCTTAAATCCTTCACTGTCAAGACCGATCTGGAGCTTGTTTGGAGAGATTATTCTGTCAATCTTCTCTGTAAGCTTTTTTTGGAGGACTATAAAGTCACTCTTTTCGAGATCTTTTTTCTTTTCAGAAGGCATTTAACTTATCTTAAACTCTGGTATCACGAAGACGGCACACTACCAGCAATAAATATTCTGGTAAGCTGATAAGTCGAATCAGACCTTAAATCATGCTGTAATTAAATGCCGACATACTTGTCAACCAGCGCCCAACCGTTTCCAGCACCGAGACAGATTAAAGTATGGCTAGTTTGATTTTCAATGCTTCCTATATTAGATGCTGCTCCGTCGATGACTGCACCATTTCTTGCTATTGTCAATGAGTTGCCACCGCCGCTTCCCCCTGAGTCGAGTCTTTTTATGATGTACTTTCTTCCTACAATTGCATCTGCTGCTGGTGGTAATGTTAGTGTTACATTGCCTCCATTACAATCTGCAATTGCTACAGTGTGAGTTTCATCAAGCCCATGATCGTCAGCAAAGCTTGAGATCAGAAAGCCCACAGATCCACTAACCTGAAGTGTTGAACCTGGATTTGGAGCATTGATCCCAACTCTTCCAGAGCCTGTGACAACTAAAAGATCAATGTAGCTATCAGAGCGAAGAGAGAGGAGGTTATCAGTATCTGCGCCAACAGCCTGTACAATCGCTGTCGGGCTGTCTGTTCCAAACCCAAACATTCCTGCGCTCTCGTCAAAGTAGAATCCAGTGGTGGTGTTGGACCCATAGAGATGGAAATCGCGAACGCTTGTATCCAATCGGTTAATGCCGCCGTATGCTCCAAAGCTCATAAAAGAATCTTTACCACTTTCGCCATCGGTCAGATCACCAAAGTGGGTGACGACTTGGGCGCCATCACAGTCGATGGTATAGGCATAATCCACCGTTGTATCTTCGACGCGAAATTGCCCCGGATCGCCTTTAACGTGCAGGGTAGTTTGAGGATCTGGTGTTCCGATCCCAAGATTGCCCGATACAACTAGATCTCCGCCAAAGGCTGCGTGATTAATAGTTCCGCCGATTGCACCAGACACGAACCAGTTCACGTCTGATCCTGGTGTACCTTCCTTAAAGAAGGATACAGTGTCTAAGGTTGGGTCTATATTAAGAACATGAATCTCAGCAGATGTGTCGACTCTCATTCCGTACATAGAGTAAAAAGTTCCACTACTAAATAAATCTCCTCCAAAGACTGATGTTCCTCTAGCAGTAGTTCCTCGAGACGATATTGAACCTGAGACAAGGAAGTTTGTATCGGTTCCGGAAACTGTGTTGGATGCTATGGAAATCGAATCATTTCCCGCATCTACAAATAGCATGTGATTATTATTGTCACTTTCTACACGAAAATCATTTGTAGCATGTCCGTCGTCGTTTAAAACTACACCGGCAGAATTTACTGTAAGTGCTAGATCATTTGTATTGTGAATTTTTGTTTGGAAATTTGACTCACCATGATTAATGTGAAATACTTCATTGCTAGCGTGGAGATATAAAGCTTTTGTTTCATTAGGCGATTCTACTATAAAATCAACATCGGCGGCATTATCATTAAAAGTAATTTTATCTTGGGAACCATCTTCTACTATCGAAACAAAAGTAACGCCGCCAGCAACTAATTCCATTTGATCATTAGCCGGCATTCCAATGTATGTGTCACCATCCCCTCGACGTTTTAGATAATCCCTAAAACTTAAATCACCATTAACTGTGAGTGCCTCTACTTGTGTCGGAATTCCACCTGCTGATGTTTCACCGATTGCAACTTTTCCATCACCCCGGACCCTGAACACTGTTGTTATCCCAGATTCCACATCAAATAAATTTGTTCCAGTTCCACTTCCATCACTGGTTACCTTTAGTCCGTGACCTTGACTATTTTGATCATTGTCAATAACAGCCGCATATTTGCCTGAAAGACTGGTGTATAAATCTAAAGCCGGGCTAGATTCAGCTCCTGAAACTACCATGCTTCCTGTTACAATTACAGTTCCATTACCACAATCAGTACCGCTTACAATAATTCCTTGGTTAAACCGCAGGGTGGTGATACCGAAGTTTCTCTTTGTTGCCACAAAAACCTCACAGCGCTATGACACATGCGCAATATATTAAATATCACAGAGGTTATTAATTGGGCCGGCTATTATTATTCAGTGTCCATACAGTATATCGGCTCATTCTTAACAGCATTAAGAAGATTCGGTAAATCTAAGCCGGCACAATCTTTTTTTGACTTAGTGAAATTATAATGATTACAGAATCCATGAAACTTTCCCCTCTCGCAGTCTTTGTGAACACCTGTTTCAATATGCCCGTTTGAATTTTTAGGATACTCTAGAGGAATTCCGTGGCCAATGTGGATAGCCTTCCATAGGGCCTTTAACGCTTCAAGTTGCACTGGGTAAAAATCCAAAAAGGGATCTAATTTCTTTCCGTGAACCCAGGCATTCTCCTGTATCGGCCTCTCCCCGAAGCCATGGTTGACATACCAATCTTGATACTTGAGATAGTACGCATTTGATATCTCAACTCCAATCCCTTTTGTGTTTCCTCCTTCAAATCGAGGTATGCCAGCATGCCATGCTTTATGCTGGGTATCTAGCATCTGAAAGATTGTTCCATCATTATCGATAAGAAAATGAACTGATACCTTGCGGTTATTTAAAACTCTCGCACAAGACTCTGCGCTGAGACATACGTCCCAGTGGTTTACAAAGAATGTCGGTTTTCGATCGGGTTTCCCAGAATAATCAGTGTAGCAACCTTTTTTCGATTTAAACCCACTGGGCTCATCCCAAAGAATGACATTATTCCACTCGATCGGAATAAATGATCCGTTGTGGACAATGTGTTTGTCACCAGAAGTAGATACATGTCTTCTTGACTTGTAAGATGAAATATTTGCCTCTCTCTCTGTCCAAATCCTTCTGTACGTCGCAGGACCCACTAAGCCATCTGCTGTTAAACCATTTTTTTTCTGCCACTTCTGAACTGCTTTTACCAGGTTGACATCAAATTCATCACAGCCGAACCACGCGGGATTCCACCCAAGACTGGCTGCGCTTGAACTATTGTAAAAATCCTTATCCATCTTTATCTGATCCTGTATCCTTGAGAGATGCTAGGGATGACCTGTCTTTATATTTTTTCTTAACTTTGTCACTTATAGGAATGGCTTCTCCGTCGCCGTCGACCCTAAGGTAGGTTATCTCTGTTTCACAAACTGCTTTTTGTGTGCCATTGTATGGGCTGTGCCTGCGAGCTTCAAGTCTAATAATAATAGATGTGTTTCCAACACTTAAAACCTTACCATATATCTTGATAAGATGACCGGGTCTAACTGGTTTTTTAAAAATGCATTCTGCCATCTTTAGTGTCACCATTCTAGGTGTGTCACAGCACTGGCCTGCATATGCTCCACCTGCTTCATCGAGCCATGAAAGCATCACGCCTCCAAATAAATTACCGTGGACACCAATATTTTGCCCCTTGCATATGTGAGTTGAAATAAGCTCCATTTAAGTACTTATTCAAAGTCTATATCAACAGAAATCTTAATATTGAACTTTGGTACTCTCAGCTGATTTGCAAGACCGTGCTTTTTAGTCTCGTCGGGATCTAAAAACCAGTCAGCATGTCCTTTTTTATGCACGATTTTCAGAAAATAATCATCTCTCTTGCCACAGTTTCTTGCCATCATTGTGTAAACAATGTTGTTTAATCTCTCTGTTTCCTCAGCAGATGCCTTGAGCTCTTCGACCTTTCCCCTTTCCATTGATGATACGTCATGTATCATCACAGTGGCATTCGGATCCATAAATCTCATTCCATCTGTACCGAAGGAAAACAAGATAGCACCACAAGACATCGCCTTGCCCTCTACAATAGTTGCTATTGGTAATTCTGAATGCTTTACTGCGCTAATCATTGACATCAAGCTATAGACTTGACCGCCGTATGAATCAATTACGACTGGAATGACTTTTTGACCAGTGTTGTGAGCCTGTGCAATCTCCTGGCTAAATGTCTTTGCAGCATCTTCATCGAACTTATTGACTCGAATTATAACAGGATTTTTTCTTAGCTCAACTTCTTTTATTTCTGGTGATATTTCTGTTGTCCACTTCACACTTTTCTCACTTTAACCGCACTTAGAAGAACCGCACGATTTACATGTAACACATCCTTCCTGGTAAATAAGCGAACGTTCAGCATGACAGGTATCACAAACCTTATCCTCATGTGCTCTCTCACCATTCTTAATGTAACTTTTCAACACCCTTGCTACAACCCGAGAAAAAGAAAATAAATCAGCGTCCTTATCCTTTTGTAGCTGTTCAACAATGTAGTGAATTGGCGCACCGTGGCGTAATGCCAGTGAAATTGTTCTAGTAAACCCAGCATGATTGGGATTGTCAAAGACAGAAACAACATCTTTAATCACAAACTCATCACCATTTTTTCCAATTCTTAAATCGTATATAGAATTTTTTGTCTTTCTTGGGTGCTTAACAATAATTCCAAAAGAGTGTTTCTTTGGTATTTCAATGTACTTTTGGAGACCACCAATTACCTCATAAGGTCTTCCGCCGAGCAAGCCCACAAGGATTGTCCAGGCTTCACCCTTAATTGTGGCATGATGAATATTACAAGGTAGCTCACTGGGCCTGACGGGTGCATCGTGTGTTTTAAATCTAGTTTTCTTCTTTCGACTTCCTGAGACTAGCACACCAGATCTGCACCCATCTCGATAAACAGTCACACCTTTGCATCCGGATCTCCACCCCGTTATATAGATCTCCTTAACCGTCTCAACATCAGTATCAGTAGGAATATTTGTGGTATTTGAAATTGCATGACATACCCACTTCTGGGCAGCTGCTTGCATTCTTACCTTATTGATCCAGTTAATTTCATTGGCAGTAGATTTATGATACGGAGACTTAGATGGATCATCCTCATTTCCTGTGATATTCATCCACTGTTTGTACCCGTGGTGATACACATTATACTCCTGCCACTTGTCTCCGACATCATCGATAAAATCTACACTAGCATTGACATCCTGACCAGTTATTTTCTTTCTACGTATGTAGCTAAGAAGATATGCAGGTTCAATTCCGCTTGTTGTCTGCGTAAGGGTTGACACAGATCCTGCAGGAGCTGTGGTTGTCAATGCGATATTTCTACGTCCGTGTCGCTTACACATTTCATAAACGTCAGGTGCTGCCTTCCACACTCTGCGCAAAAACTCATGATCCTCTTCTCGTGAATGGTCATGAACTGGAAATGAACCCCTCTCTTCTGCAAGATGACATGAAGATCTATATGCATTAATGCACAGCGTCTTATAAATTTTTTCAACAATCTTAATAGACTTATCAGACCCATACTCAACTCCCAAAGAAGCGAGTGTATCTCCTACAGCAGTTACTCCTAATCCCGTGCGACGACCTTTGAGTGCCATATCCTTAATCTTTACCCAGAGATTTTTCTCAATTGCCTTGACCTCGTCGGTCTCCGGATCTGCATCAATCTTAGCCAAAATTTTATCGACCTGCTCAATTTCAAGATCAATCATATCATCCATGAGCCTTTGTGCTTTTTGAGTTACCTCAGACATACCCTCAAAATCAAATTTTGAATCTGAGCCATATGGATTTAAAACAAACGAAGATAGATTTATTAGCATTAATCTACATGAATCATATGGGCTCAAAATTATTTCACCGCAAGGGTTGGTTGAAGTTGACCCAAATCCAATATCTGCATAGGCATCAGAGGGTGTGAGATTGATTGCATTGTCCCAAAAGAGCAATCCAGGCTCTGCAGAAGCATGTGCTGACGAAACTATCTCATGCCAGATCTCTCTTGCATCATCCATTACAGTTATTTGTGGAGAATCTTCATCTACTGGAAAGCGTAACTCAACATCACTTCCCTTTTCCACTGCCTTCATAAATTCATCAGACAGTCTTATCGAAATATTGGCGCCTGTAACACGATCAAGTTTTCGCTTAATCTTAATAAAATCTCGAATTTGTGGATGATGGACAGATATTGTCAGCATTAATGCACCGCGTCTTCCACCTTGCGCGACTTCTCGACATGAATTAGAATATCTGTCCATAAATACTTCAATTCCATCAGTTGTCTTTGCTGCATTACCAGTCCCAAGACCCTTGGGCCGAATTGTGCTAAGATCAAAGCCCACGCCGCCTCGGCGCTTTGCAATCTGAACCAGCTCCTGATCTGTCTTTAGTATTCCGCCGTAAGAATCACGTGGAGACTCTATGACAAAGCAATTGGATAATGATTGAATAAAGTGATCATTTCCAATGCCTGACATCGGACTTCCCTGTGGAACAATATATGTGAAATTCTTGAAGAGGCTGTAGATTTCTTCTTCTGTCATTGGGTTGGGATACTTTTTCTCAATTCTGGCAAATTCTGAAGCTAAGCGTCGGTGCATATCATCAGGTGTGACTTCGAGATAATCTCCCTCCTTATCACAGAGAGCATACTTTGTCGCAAAAACATTTGCTGCAAGATTATCATCACCAAAATATTCCAAACTTCTTCTGATAACTTCATCAAACTCTGCCACAATTTCTCCAATTAAAACGGCCTTTAGCCTTCATTTATTTCTTTCCATTTGCTTCGCAGCAAACCTTTCATCGCGTCTCGGTCAGATGACATTATCTCATTCAAGGACATTTCAGCGTCTTCTTCTAAAATAACTAATTTAGACCTTGACGTATCGAGATTTATCGGAAACAAAATTCCATCTCGGCCCGCTCTATTTTTTGCAATGAATAGTCGACCAGCTCCCGAGGCCTTTTCTATTGGCTTACGAGAAAGGGATAATACAACATCTGCAACCATTGCCTTGCCATATGCCTCTGACATGTTCTCTAAACCCACCACTGAAGAATTTGCCGATTCTCGATTTGCCTGTGATGCTGTCCAAATCGGTATATTCATATCCATTGCCAAATTTCTCAATTCTTCATAAATCAATTTGAGCTCATGCCTTAAATTTTCATACTTTCTGGACGATCTCATGATGTCTGCGTAATCAATAATTATCAAACTTGGAGCAAAAGACTTGAGTAAAACCTTCTCAATATGGTTTCTCAAAGTCATCACAGAGGCAGACCCGGTTGGAAAGGACTTTATAATTAATCGACCCAAGTCTGATCCCTCATATTTCTTTAAAACTTCATCTTTTCGATCAATGACCTCATGGCTAGGAACATCTGTCAAGTTCGAATCATATCTCAATCCAACTGCTGTTTCTGACAACTCAAATGTGTAGTGAATTACATTCTTACCTACCCTTAATGCTTCACATCCTGTGTGAACCAGAAAGTGAGACTTGCCCACACCAGTGTTGGCAATGATCACGCCTATCTCCCCCCTTCCTAGCCCACCATTTAAAACTGTCTTCTTGTCAAGATGAGCTAATCCTGTCGGGCATGTTATTCTTGAAATCGTTTCAAATCTAGCACTAGCGTCTATAAAAAAATCATGACCAAGGCTCGAGGGAGTTCCTACTGCCAAGGCATCCTTCATTAAATCAACAACACATTCATATTTGTCTGTAGAAACCATTTCAACCGCTTTTTCAAGTGCTGCTCGAAGTGCCTGTTTCCGACAAAAATCAAGTGTCTTATCTTTTACAAATTGTAAGTCTCCAACATCAGGATTCGTCTTAATTCGGTGCAGAAAATCTACGATCTGATCTCGTAAGAGAATGTCTGCACCCTCCTTTAGATCATCTCTCACTATTGTTATAAGCAGAGAGAGTGTCGGAAATGCCTTGTATTTTAGATAATAGTTGAAATATCTCTCAGTAAGATACCTGAGATATTTTACATCAAAGTACTCCGGAGTCATCATCTCAGTCATTTGTGCTGACCATTTTTGATCAGTCAAAAAACACTGAAAAATCTTTTCTTCGAAGCTTTTTCCGTACTGTTTAAAGTGTGCAACAGGCATTAAGATTTCTTTGTGCTGATGTAATTTAGAGCCAAAAATACTCTATCAACATTAAATGTCTGAATGCCTTCGTGCAAAAACATTCTCATCATCTGCATTTTATTCTTGGTTGGGCTGAAAGTATCAACAGTTTCGTTTATTCTTTTAATTTGCGATGCAGCAAGGTTAGAGGTGTCTAGATAAATTAGCTTCCAGTTTCTCTCTATTTTCGCCTTCGAACTAATAATGCTTTGAAAAACCTTCACCTTACTACCTTCCTGAATAGCTTTTTCAGCTTGCTCAACTATCTGATTGACATTTATGCTTTGCTTTCCAGCTAGATCTGGAAATCTCTTGGCCACAGTTTTAAACCCAGCACCTTTTACTCCGTCTATATTGTCTGATGTGTCACCACAGATTGATTTTGCTAGACAAAAATTGGTAGGTGATATTTTAAACTTTTCTGTAACCTCCTTTGAGGTTACCATCTTTTTCCATGTGGGTGAGTAAATAATAGTCTTGGAGTCTAGAAGTTGGTAAAAATCATGATCAGATGAAACCACAAGCTTTCTCTTATTTGGAAACTTATATCGACACAGGTACCCTATAACATCGTCTGCTTCACACTCTGGAACGTAGATCTGGCAAATAGGGATATTTCCAATAAGTGAGACCAGAGTTGAAATTTGATGATTTCTATTTTGGACTGTATCAGGCAGGTCTTTCTCATAATACCTGTTAAGCTTTGCGGGTCTCCTGTGTTGTTTATACTCTTTAAAAATCGCCCGCTTTCGAGTTGATCCGCCACCTTCCCATACAATAATTGTTTGCTCTGGCTTATATCGCTCAATCAGATCAACAACAGCATAGAGAAATCCAACAATTCCACCAACGTGACCACCATTAGCGTTGACAGCAGGATGTGCAACATAGTGCCTTGTAAACAAATTCAAGGCATCTACAATTAGAATTACCCGGCCTTCATCGGTCAATCTGTTGCCTCGAGACTACACTCACTCATAGCATCTGCTAAAGATTTCATCTCTTCATAGGACTCTGTATCTATTTCTAGATTATCTTGATTAAACTTTTTCACCATTGCATATTCTAAGAGATCATCTATGTAAGCTGTATATTCGGGATTTCTCATTATTTCACCAAACTTTGGCTTATGAAACTTCTTCTCAATAAGAATTTCACCAGTTTGTGTGTCTGTTACGGTTAGGCGCTTCCAAGAACCTGTTCCTGATACAGAGACCTCCTTTCCCTTGATCACTTCTGGCCCATGCTTTCTTAGCAGATCGAATATCTGCTCATGCTCCTTAATACCCACACCGAAGTGAATCTCAAAATTAATCTTTCTAAAAGGAGGGGCGACCTTATTCTTAATGGTCTTAGCAGAAACATGAATACCGATCACATCATCACCATCCTTAATCTGCTGGCCAGCTCCTAGCTTGATTCTTGTGGAGGCATGAAATGGAATTGCCTTTCCTCCCGGTGTCGTATCAGGATCACCATACATCACTCCGATCTTAGTTCGAATCTGATTAAGGATTACAAATAGAACATTTTGATTTGCAATCACCCCTGTGATCTTTCTCATGCCCTTAGAAATCGCACGAGCTTGTAATCCGATGGACTCCTTATCATAGTCTCCAATTAGCTCAGCCTTGGGTGATGATGCAGCAACAGAATCCCAGACAATGGTGATTGGCACATCCTTATCCATCGCCTTTGCCTTCATAATAGTCGCCTCTGCAATAGAGAGAACCTCTTCCGTGCAATGAGTGTCAACATACACAAATCTCTTTGACACATCAACGCCTAGCATCTTTAAGTTTTCTACAGAAGTCGCATTTTCTGTGTCAATATAAACAACAATTCCACCCATTTTTTGGGTTGTTCTAGCAATCTGTGTGGCTATGTGAGACTTTCCAATGGACGGTGGTCCAAAAACCTCTACAATTCTCCCTTCAGGAAGACCTCCACCCCTTCTATTAGAGCAAATATAGTCAAGCAGCTTTGACCCTGTTGAAATCCACCGCTCAACATGAGTCGGTGAAATATCCTGGCTGAGATTGTATGCTACCTGCGTGCCATGCTCCTTGTTTAGAGCATTAATTAAGTCTACAGTAAAATCCTGATTTGACATTCTTTCTCCACTCATTATCTTACAGTGACAGAACAGGTATGTTCAAGGCGGGGTGCGTGATGCACCCCGCAAAAAACAGAAACTATTCGTCGTCGATGAGATCAGCAAAGGCCTCATCGATGCTCTTGTAGTTAGATTCAGCTGAAGCCGATGTCTCAGAAAGTGTGGTGCCCACATCTTCTTCAGCCTCATCATCATCACTCAGCCAGTCATTGATAATCTTTGAGAGCTCATCATAAGACTTGCACTGATATGTCTCGGTTACATCTGGAATACTAGAAGTCCACTCTTTTGCCCGATCTGTATCTTCAGACAGAAGAGATTGCTTGCCTCGTGGGCGAACCTCAGTCATCGACCATTGCCGACCAGGCTGCTTGGTGCATGTGACCTTGATATCACGGCCTGTTTGTGGATCTGTGATATCTCCGTAGTCCTCATCAAGCATCAGTCCCAGAAGATTCTGATAAACAGTCTTACCAAAACCCCAGATCTGAACACCCTTGTCCTCCTCTCCTCGGACAACAACGGGCGCGTAAGTACGCATCTTAGGATAGAGCTTCTTAGCGAGCTCATAGGATTCCTTAGAACCTTCCTCACGAAGCTTTGTAATTAGCTCCTGAATCGGATCAGGATCATTGAACTGATAAGGTGCCAAAAGACCCCTCTCATTTCCAATGTTATAGTAGAACCACAACTCCTTAAATGGTTGGCCATCATTATCTGGGAAAGATAGAAGACGTACTGTGTGCTCCTCTCCCTCTTGTGGTCGCCACATAAGGGACCTATTTCTATTTGTTCCGCTTAGTCTGTCAAGCTTTTTACGGATTGCATCAAAATCAACTGCCATTGTTCCTCCAATTTTTAATGTTCAATGTGTAGTTTTTGCAATATGCAAATAATATTATGCTTAATTTTAGATCAATGTTCAAATAATTTTATGTTTTATGCTTAGTTTTTCTTTTTCTTTTTTCGCTTGCTGCCAGACTTCTCTGCAATTCCCTTTGCCCACTTTTCTGCCGCTGTATAAATAAGTGCTGGATCCTGTGGGTTTACAAGAGACCCACCGTAAAATGCTGCATTTTTCTTGGCCTGGGCCATGTATGTCTGCCGAGAAGGACTCTTTCCTTGCGGACCTGTGCCCAAAGGAGTAACTGGGCCGCCTCCGATGGCGCTGGTGCCGGAGGCCTCTCCTATCTCGTCGTCGGTTTTGCCCTTTTTACTTTTTCTTTTTTTTTTTGCTTCATCGAGCGCTTGACGAATGAGCATTCGAATCTCTGACTCTTTTAAGGGCTTCGGATGTGCTGTGATGACCCCGGAATCTGTCTTATATGCGACAGCAAAATCATTGGTATCCGGGACTTTACCTGTCGAAAGACGAGTGATAATAACATCTTCCTCATCTTCCTCTTCGGAAGTTACCGGAGCGTATTGAAGAAATCCCTGGGGCTCTATCTTTCTTAGTGAAGGATAAGCACCATAAATGGTCTCTCTAATAAGCTGACGAATCTCTCTCAGCGCTAATGCTCTAAATATGTCTGGAAGTTTTTCAAGTGGAATCTCCATATCAGCTAGCTGTGTTAAGTATTTATCTGCCATTTCTATATCCTCTTCTTCTGGTTCTTCAGTCTCGGGCTCTTCAGTCTCGGGCTCTTCAGTCTCGGGCTCTTCAACCTCGGGTTCTTCTGGCTCAATTCCTCGACAAGTTCCGCTATCAGACTTTAATGCATTAAATATTGTACCAATCCTTGTAGTAATACCGACCACAGCAGTTTTTCTGACAGGTATTCCTCCCGGGCGCTTAAGGAGTAACCCTACATAGGCTGGGCCAATTGCAAGGGATGCGACCCTTCTGAGCAGTGGAATCTCGTCAAGCAGCTCTGCAAGAAATGTTATCACAGTCGTTGGTGTGAACTGTAAGACAGCTGCTTGTTTCATGCCGGCTTTTCCCAGGCGGGCCTTCATCACAGACTCAGCAACTTTTTGAAGATCATTTATTGAATCTGTTAAAGATGCCCGTAATGCTTGCTTGTCACTTTCAGACAGTCTGCAAATTTTCTCAATTGAATCTGAAAATTCATCATCTCCATACTCGCGATCGCCCAGCTCAGTTAGCGTTATGCCAATTTTATCATCTAGCATCTGGCTAGCATCACCCAGACTATCACTAAACCTACCTGACTTTCGCAAGGCATCAAACCCTTCGATAAACGCAATAGCAACTTGCACGTAAGGGTGTGGAATAAAATTAAGCATGGTTGTAAAAATATCAAGAAGAGCTCCTTCACTAAGCAGCTCGTCCTCGCTCATTTGAGAAACTTCCTCAAGTGTTGGGTAGACTCTCATTCTCTCCTCACTAATATATGGAGCCCTAGAGACTAACTTGCGGGTGCGCAAAGGTAAAACTTCTGGCTCAGGATAAATATCTAGATCATCAGGTTCTTGTTCTGGGAACATTGACATTTCTAGTGACTCTGGATCCACATGCCCTACATTCTGGCTAAGTGCTGATGAGAAACCCGCGTCAGCCGAGTGGCTTGGTGTTCCGGTCTCACCCGGGTGATATGGTCTTCGGTTTCGACCGATCTTATAGTAATAATCATCGCCGCCGCCAATTGCACCGCCAACTGGAACACCAATACCGCGGCCTGAGGCAACACCTGCTTCCGGCTTCTTGACGATGTCGCTAACAAGTGCGCGTATGATATCCCTTGCAGTAAGATTTGCCATGTAGATAAATATCTACAGTCTGACCAAACGTCACATCCTACTGAGACAAGTGAACTGACATCGCCTTTGCTTGCTGAAGCAGGAGGCCTAGTGTTCCCTCATGACCGACGTAGAATCTATTTTCCTCAAAGTGTGAGCCTCTTGCTAGCTGTATCGCGAGCCACTCCTCTGTGGAAAGTCTGACACCGAAGTGTTGAAGTAAATGTAGTGCTCGATGAGAAAGTGACATCTTATTGAGGCTTTCATTGAATGTATAGAGCTGTCCTAATTTGTCACGGTGCCAGTCCGAATCCTGGTCCACAAAGTAGGACTCTTCCAGGTCTCCGACCTTTCCAATCTCATGAAGTAGTCCTACCTTTAGTATCTGTGATGGATGAAGACCCAGATCCATCGCATCATTAAGTGTTCTCATTCTAACTGTGACATCTAAGACATGCTCGACCATTCCACCAGGATAGCATCCGTAGCTATCTTGTCTGGGTGACGCTGGGCACACTACAATTCGATCTCCAAGGGTGTCGAGCAGATTATTTAAGCCCTCGTCTGACAGCCTCCGGCACAGCTTGTCAAACTTTGTCCAATTCTTCTCAAGTGTCTCTACATCAATCATGAATATATCTTACACACCGTGGCAAAAATTTTCAACTTTAACAGGAAATCTCTGTTGCATTCTCTTGACGTGAAGGCCTTGATCTGTTATATCTCTCAACCTGGAGATCTGGTCCTCCCTCACATCGAGAACAATCGCATCATGAATCACAAATATCGGTCTTACGTCCAACTCCTGTAGGCTGCATTGCTCTAAAAGCCAGCCAAAACCCAGTAAAGCTGCATCAACACCTGTGCATTGCAAATAGTGATTCACGTGGGCTGAATCTGACTTGATCAGGCGGTTGTAGAAGCTTTGTATGTGACCCGTAGTTGCTGCCTGTTGTCTCAGACTTCTCTCCATGTTTGGTACATCAAAATAGTCTCTGATATTGCTTAGAATGCGTCCTGCATCCATTCCTGATGGTATTTTTCCCTGTAGTGTGGAGGCCGTCATGCCGTATAGGCAGCCTATTGTGGCGATCTTTGTCTCGTCACGAGAAAGGTTGCCCCCTAGTACCTCATCTTGCACGTGTGTGTATATGTCGTAGGGAGCTTCTCTCTGGGCGATGCTCAGAGCAACACGAGGCTCCAGACAGATAATATCGACCTGGAGCAACTGTCCATTTTTAAATCCAGACCTGAAAATTTTCCTATGATCCTTTTTAAGAGTCAATATGTTCGGCCCTGATGTCACTGTTAGCCTGCCGGTGCTCGATGATATCTGGCTATACCTGACAACGTCGGCTTTATCACCATCACTTGGCACACATCTTAAAAGCGACGTCTTATTGGTGCTATTTCTCTCAACACCAAGCAAGGATTTTAGAACACCTGTGTTAATGCTAGAAGGCTCCATCCTTAACAGCAACTCTCTATTCTCAACAAATTCATATCCATAGTATCCCTGATTTGCCAGCTCAACAATTTTCTCAGCACGCTCTCGAATGGACTTAATTTTCTTCTTAAACACCTGCGGGGGTAATGCTCTCATCCACGGAACTCCGCTTGTGCCAGCCTTTCTAAGCTGCTTCCACATTCGAGACTGCGATTCCGTATCAAATAGTGGCAAAGATTGACCCATAGCCTGGGCTATCGTCCCGACATCTCGAGCACTCATCTTGTCACCGCAAACCCAGTGATCCTCTGGGACACCATCCTGCCAGGCACACATGTCTTCATCAAGTAGAAGGTCTAAGTTACCTCCCAAGCACTTTCTTGATATTCCAATCTTCATCTAGTATTTTAAGCTACCATAAAAGATTAGAATGTATCTTTTTACTTTAAAGCAGAAGCTATATCACCTGCTACATCGACTGCATCATCAACAAGTCTGTCTCTAATCTTTGGAAGGGCTTCAGCAAGGGTGGTTCTGAATGACTCAACAGTTCCATTTGAGCAAAATGTCATAGTGAATGAAGTATCAAACTGACCAGCTGACAGAGTATGATTTATGTTAGTTATGGCATACAGATTATCAGCTGTTGTTCCTGTCTGCAGATCCACATAGTATTGTTGTCCATACTCTATTAAAGGACAGCCAAACGTTGAGACGTTTAAAGAGGCAGGTATTACCTTCACATCCTCTATGGGCGATGTGACATTTTCGCCTGCTGAGTCACCAGCTGTTATCGATCTAAGCAATAATGCATTAGCAGCGGCGCCTTTCGTATTTGCTGATAGACTTATGTTTTTTACACCTGTGTACTGTGTTCCCATTGTGATGCTTGGAACAGATTGTTTGATTGACTTCTTAATTGTTGATGTGCTTGCTGATGTTGTAAATTCAGAGAAAAGCCCACCAAATGATCCGAACGATCGCTTGAGCCTCTTTCCAAGGCTACCTATCCCCGCTTTGATGTCTGTAGTTCCCGGACCTGATGAGTCGCTGGCGCCGCCGAGGTTTTTAACTGCTTCTGTTATCTGACCACCGGATCCGTTGACAAGCGTCGTAAACTCACTATCGTTCAGCATTGATAACAAAAAGAGAGAACTCTCATGAGGTGTGGCGGACTCATCATAAATGTGAATCCTTAGGATAATCTTACCTGTATCAATGTTAGTGTTGCCTCGAAGACCAGTTCTTTTCGCAGGAAGCGCCTCCATATAGCACTTTATTCTTGGCTGCCTAAATGAAGGAGTCGCAGATCCGCATCCATCACGCATGTATATATCAGTTAGGCGCTGCTGCAATTTGGTATCTATTCTCTTTAGATCTGTCTGTAGATTTGTATCGAGACCCTTTAATTTATTCTTAAACTCAGTAGTGCCTCTTTCTAGTTGCTTTTTTACTGACGCTACACTGTCCGAATACTTACCTCTTGTGGCCATTCGATCCCTAAAAATATCTGCCAGCCCATAATTCGCGTCGTTAGGATCTGACACAAATTTGTTAGTGATAAAGTTAAGAAATGCGAGAGTTGACATATTAGGATTTTCCTGAATCACAGTCATCATCTCTGCCTGAAATTTATCAATATTGATTTGAAACTGTGATATGTCTAGCTTTCTTGCTGCCGCAGACTGATTATTAAATCGATAAAAGAAGACCTGGGTCTCGTCAAATCTACCTGCTGCTGCTAGAGGAGATCCAACAAATGACATTATCAGCTTACCTAGTGAAACTGTATTGCCGGTGGTCTGCGCTGCCAAGATGTCTGCCCCAAACCCAATCGCTGTATCAGGCAAGAAAGGATCAGTTGCATGGGGGCTCTTCAGCGCTTCGATCTTAGCAGCAATGACATCGAGAAGAGAATTTTTTGTCGACTGTGTCTCACCACCCTTTCCATCGAGACCAACAAGTTTTGTGATGAGTTTGGCCAGCTGAGAATTTGTTCTCACCGCTCCACCTGCTTGAGGCTCTAGGATTTGTAAAAATTCATTGAACAGATCACGGGGAATGACTGACGAGGGAGAATTAGCATTTCCTAAATTTATAGAGATCTGCTGGCGTATCTCGGCTGCCCTATCACTTGAATCACTGTCATCTGCTAGTTTTTTTGCAAGAATCGACTGTATCAGAGGCTTGAACTGCGAAACAGGAACGACTTCTCCAGTTGCAATCGAGACATTTGCAGCATCTGAGGTGCCTCTTGAGGTTAGTCTTAGGTCTATCTTTACCTTTCCCTCGTTTGTCATAGTATAGTCTGAAGAAACAATGTGAAACATGTTCTTTGATCTAAGGTTGTTTAAAAACTTACCATATGGATTGCTAGAAATGTCGCCTCCCTCAGGATGAGACCAACCCCACTCAATAAGGACATTTGTGAGACCAAAGGTATCAATTGCAACCAACGGAGCGATATCAGCAAGTCTCGACCTATCATGCAAAATGAGAGATACATTTGCTGTCTTTGCTGACAGGAGTGCTCTCCCTAACCCAGCAATTGAAATTCTTACACTGTCTAGAGTCATCAATGGTTTAAAAGGGTCAAGTACGTTTCTACCTCCATCAGAATTTATATCAGCATTAACGAGTGTTTGCGGTGATGTAAACAGCTCCATCCCAGAAGAAGCCATTCCTGAATCTGCCCTGGACCCGAGTGCGGTGGGCAGAAAATTACTGACGTCCTTATCAGCAGGAGTAGCAGAGCCCAGTCCTACTTTGTCACCATCCGATCCCCCGCCAAAAAAGCTTACTATGCTTAATCTTTTCATTCTCTCTTCCATGTCACTACCCGGCACAGATGATATGAATCTAATGTTGATAAATGGTGTGCAACGAGAAAGCTCAAGCGTGGGAATTGCATTCAAAAATATCGATGCCTCAGCAGTTGATCTAGTTGGAATTCCTACCTTAAGGCTTGGTAAGACTATCGCAGAAAGGGTTGGACGTGTAAACCTGCTCGGTGAAGATAAACCTGTCGCCTTATTTACATCAGTAGACATTAATTTTGAGGTATCTGGTTTGCCTGAGTTTGGGTCTATGGGAGATGATGAGATCATTCTACTAACACTTGCAGCACGAACAGCGGCCTTTTCCTTGTCACGCTTCTTACGCACTAGCTCTCGCATTTCTTCAGGTGTTGTTGCTGAAGCTCCCCTAGCGGCCTCTTCGGGGGTCGTGATCGTCGGGGGAGGTGGCGCCGCCTCATTGACAAAAAAGTCTGGAAGCACGTCAAGACCTGGAATATCCTCAAAATAAACTTTAACAAACTGACGTGTGTCTTTAACACCTAGCCTCTCAGAAATTCCGGCTCCGATGAATCCCAGATCTTTGGCTAGCTCACCAATAATTTGCTTCGTGAAGTACGCGCCCTCAGTGTTGTCTACAAGAAGCTGCTGCAATTCATAAATTTTTTCTGAATCCTGTCCTGAGAGAATTGGTATGTTCTCATTTACACCTATTCCTGCTGCATCTAGAATAGCACTAGCAGCAGAGCTCCTCCCTGCTTCAGCTGTTAATTTTATAATGTCATCACGACCAACTATTGCAAAATACTGGAGAAGAGACTGGGTTGACTCTGCAAGCCTTGTCTTGGGCGTGCCCAGCATCTCTAGGATTCCTTTGATGTTACTCAGTAATCCCATAGCTCACCTAATCAGGTCAAAAACTCTGTCGAGGGCTGTCGGAACCTTGACAATTGTTCCCGGTGGGACCTGCAATGCCCACCCAATACCTGAAGCTGCTGCAAGAATCCACCATAAATCTGAAGATCCGTAGATCTGTCCAGCAAGATGATCGAGACGAACGTTCTCCTTTATCACAGTTGTGTTATAAGGCAGGTCTCCCTGCAATACTGCATTAAAAATTCGAGATGACGCCTCACTTGTTGCAAACTGCTTTCGACCCAGGATTTTAGATGTGTATGCATAACGACTAGTTGCCATATCTAATCTCCCCTCTCACTGTCAATAGAGCTAAAAGTGCTAGCTGTACGATTGCCATCATTATATTTCGACTTTGAGCCCTCTCCATTATCATCAGCAACATCACCTGCAACATACTCCATAACACTTCCGACGTTATATACCGGTCCTCTGTTGAATCCGCTGTGATCGATACCAGGTGGCAGATCGTGAATCACATCAAATGCCATCGTAATTTTGCAAGCCATTGGAGCTCGAGAATTCCAGTCAATCTCCCACGGAAACTCCATCCAGTCAAACTCTAAAGACGTAATTGCGCCAGCCAGGCCCCTGCCTCGAGATGAATTAAATGACTTGACAATTGGATTGTTGTCCTCATCCATAAATCTATCCACATTAGAAAGATTTGGTGATATTTGGTCAGCTGGAATTCCGGTAACCTTAGCAGCAGTATTTACCACTGTGTCAAGAAGGGCCTCAGCAACCACCCCTACTCCCAGGGTGGGCAGGACTGATGTGTTGAACAAAAAGCTTGGATTTGGCATGATATCTGCATGCGTCACAAGTATTGTCTTTCCTAACATTTGATTTGAAGCATTGAGATCCACTATCTTCACCCTATACAGCGTGCGAAAGCTATTCATACTACTTCTCTTAGGGCCCCTAAATGTTCGATTATCACCACTCTTATTCACAGGCAGGTCAAGTCTGGACGATCTTTTACCGCCCAGAGAAGAATTTTTAGACTTATTTTTCCCAGACCTAGACTGACCAAGAATCATAACCTTCAGAGGTCGCACAACTTTAATTTTTTTAGCTGTATCATCCTCAAGCATATACCCATTTCCCATGGTTGGTCTTAAAAAGTGTGTTTCAAACTTTCGATAACCGTATGCAGAATTATTATCAGTTGCATTACTGCTTATGGTGTCTGCCACTGCTTGAACAGCACCGGGAATTGTGGAGCTGAAGTCTGAGGTGTTTCGAACAGAGTCTGGGTCCATCATTCTATTCAGAATGGCTCCAATTGCAAGTGGATTAACGAATTCATTTCTAAAGAAAGTGGACCCACCACTACGAGCAATCTGTGAGCTCTGGGTTCCTCCAAGAAGAGGGTCAAGAGGTAATGCTAAAGGCGAGCCAAACAATGTATAGAAGTAAGTGTTAAGACTTACACTTATTGCTGTTTCTTTGGCAGCATCGAAAAAACTAACTGTCTTGTCAATAGCATTGGAAATCTTAGAATTGCCCATGAGCTCAGAAACAGCGCTTGGTATCTTAGGTGAGACACCTGTGTCGCCTATGCCAAACATTCTCGCAAGATTAAATTTTGAATAATTGCTCTTAACAACATCTCCGACACGCAATCTAATGATGGGTGAAGCTCCAAGCACCTGTGAAAACGGCTGAATAAACTTGCTTGTTTCTCCCACCTTAACCATGTCGCCCTGGGTCCATTTGGGGTAGACTAGAGTCACAAGTTTATTGATCTTGAACCACATCTCATCAAAATCCTGCTTGGAGGTCGAGACCGCATAAAAGCTTAGGTTTATCCTTCGACGGGTTCCTGCATACATCTTAACAGCATCCATCCTTCCGTAGCCCGTCACATCACCTGAATAGTTTGGTGAGTAAGCATCTCTAAGATTACCCAAGAAGGCATGAAATGTCACGATCTCATTTGTTCTAATATCGTGAAAGTAAAACGGCACGTACTCGGCATCAAGTGTATCTTCCATGCGCTGGACAATGTCTGATGGGATTCTTGCATTGGTGCCCTCCATTGTGCTATCCAAATAGGTCTTTTCAACAAGGCTCGATCCCATCATACCCTTGAGCGGGTTTGTTCCTGCACCAACTGTTCCCATTTCAATAGATGCCTTTATGACGTTCTTTGGAACCATATACAACGCTGGTACCGAACTACCTCGCCAGGCAAGAGACAATGCTGTATTTCCATCCCCTGATCTGCTCTTTGAAATACGTGTGCTTGGGCTATCAGGCAGTCGATCCACGTTCCAGGGACCGATCTGATCGTCGACAAGACTAAAATCGTCGCTACCGCCAGCCATACGAAAGCTAACATCACCAACTGTTGCTGCCACATTCAAAAGAGAGATAATCTTATTTTCCCCTAGCTTCCTAACAACTCTTTGAACTAGAGCTGAATTTCTTGTTGGCCGCTGTGGAAAGGCACCTGGCGGTCCTGTGATAGCAAGGGATATCTCACCCATATCCTTCGCACCTCGTAGAACGGATCGAGCAATTGCAAGCCAATATGAGGGTGCCTCAGCAATGTGCTGACTTTTTGACACCGCCCGCTTATCAGACCCAAGTCCTTCACTAGAAGTGGGACTCTTATTGTCAGTAAAGAAAATCTGCAATCCCCTTAGGACACACTTATCATATGGATAGTCAGTGGGGGTTATCACAAGCTTTTTTAACAGATTAAATTTCTCATTCAACCCCGCGCTTGGACCCTGGCCAGGAATGTATGGCCCTGGATACAACGCCTGTTCCTCAGCTATACTGGCTGATATCTGGTCAAAAAGCGTCCTCGAGGCCTCCAGCAATGCGACAACAGCAGCAATGGCCTGCGCCCTTATGACATCGGAATCAAACTGTGATTCTGGTGTGTATGTTGACCCATGTGATTTAGCAGAAGCTGTGATGTCATCGTGTGTTAGCAGATCACCTCGACCATCTCTTGCTGACACCCCTTTTTGATCACCCACATCAATGGAAGGTGCCCCTAAGGCATTTTGAGCCCTCAAGACCGCGGGATCGATAAGACGAGGTGAGATTGGTGAATCATTGTTCAGGTCATTATTATTAGAGCTCGCATTTCTCGGTAGACCCGTCTTGCTATCACCAGGTGATAAAGAGTCATCCCATCCAGCTGCCTTGAGCATGAGAGAGAGACCCACCTGCTTTAAATCGTCCATCACAACGCTATCCGCTTCCTTGTTATAGGCTCCAAATTCACGCTGCGACGTTGTGGTGCCGAGCCCTAGTGTGCCATCCTCAAGGAGGCTGACCGGTGTTGGATTATTTGCAAATCCGCTTGTCTCTGCACCGCGACGAGGTGCAAACCTGTTGCGAAACTGGAGAGAGCCCTCTGCAGCTTTTTCAACATCAGACATGTCCCTATTTCCAGCAGGAAGCGTCCTGCCTGTCTGGTCCATGGGATTCCCTTGCACATTAGAAAGAAGTTGGTGGGCGTCAACTGTCGCCTGGCCATTTCCTGTCTTGTCCACCAGATCGCTTAAAGGTACATCTGTATTGTCAAATTGTCCGCTATTAGAATACTTGCTCAGTGTAGAGCCCAATGTAGTACCCTGCCTCACGAAGGGCTCATCGACTCCCTGGTCCTCTGCAGGAGATAGCACATCACCTCGATTTGACGAAGCAGCCTCGACATTTCCTGGGTTAACCTTAAATGCCTGCTCAGGCCTAACGAGATCCACAACAAACCTAAGATAATCACCAAGTAATCCTGTCTGGATATTCTGAAGGTCTAATAGCCTGGCGTCGTCAGCATTAGGGACAGCTGGATCACTGCCTAGATCGTCACCCTCTGACATCATGCCATCGCCGTCGAGATCATCTAGGACATAACTAATTCTACTCTCTGTCGCACCAATTGAGGCGAGAAAGTCCTTTAAGGTTTGTCTTGCCACGCCTTGACTCCTTCAGGTGTAAGTAGATCGTCTAGCTCATCTAGGACTGATGTCCTGTCATCCTTGCTCATAAGAAGTGACTTCATCCCATCATTTATTTGTTGTAGCTTCTCTGATAACCTCTCAATCTCGGTCTCTACAAGCTCCTTGTCAGCAGGTGTCAAATTCTCAAGCACCTCCTGATAAAGATCGTTTGCTTTTACACGGTCGAATAAGCTCATGGTCCAACTCTCTCTGTGCTTATAACTATGTTGTTGCTGCCGGCGGGATTGCTAATAATCCGGTCAATTATGGGCTGACCGTCTAGCTGAACTGTGACCTGAAGAGGCTCGGATGTCTCACCGGTTGTCGCCATGATCTGAGAGATGAGCTCCTCGATCTTCTCACCCAGACCTGTTAGCTTTTCGACTGCAGCTGCCTGGCCTAGATGAGCAGAATTAAATGCCTCTAGCAAAACTTCTGTGGGACGAACATCAACAGTTACAGTCTCCAAGCTCTCTGCTGTGTCTTGGACGGAGGCAGCAACATCTTCACCGGTACTAACGAGCTTTTGTCCCCCTTCTAGCACCGCACTTGCAGCGTCATTAAGGACCTGAGCTCCTTTCTCCATCGTACCGGCCAAGCCGGAAGATGTGGACTCAAGGAAGTTGTCAGTTAAATCAAACCCAGGCTGCAGCATTTCTTCGAGGCCGAATTCCTTGGCAAAGTCTCCTATCTTCGTTAGCTGCTCATAGAACGCCTCGATGTCCATCGTTGACCCGCCCACCTGTGCAGCTGCTGTGGCCAGTTGTCCAAGCTGAACTGTACCAGTTGAAATTGCGCGTGACATTTCAGCGGTGCCAATCATGAACAGCTCATTGACAAACTTATTGATTCTGGTGGCAGCATCTGTTATGGGAACAATGTTGTCCACCATCTGTGTTATGTCCTGCTCAACCTGATCAGCGTCTATCGCACCACTCATCGCATCCATCGCATCAGCCACAGCGTTGGCTCGAGTTGGATCAATGAGCCTCTCAACAGCACCGATGGTTGTCAGACCTGTTGATTGCATGATCAGCTGCTTCTCAGCCTGCGTATAAGACTCCAGTGAGCGACCTGTTGAGACGAATCCCTCCCTGAGACGTGCTAGGAATTCACCCTGGTCCTCATTGGCCAGTTGCATTAGCTCCATCGCATCTAGCTGCATTCCAAACACTGAGGTTAGCTCACCGACAGCAGTGGCAGCTGACTCAAAGCTCTGGAACTTACCAACTGTGGCATTTAACTCCTGGAAGTTCAAACCCGTCACGTAGAGCTGACCAGCGATCTTTGCTGCCTCCTCTCTGCCCACATTACCAAAGCGCTGTGTGTTCGCTATGATCTTCTCGACATGTTGGGCTATCTCCGCGTCAGAGGCACCCACTGCTTGTGCCACCTGACTAGAGAAGACGTTGACCTCCTTCAGCATAGTTCCGGTGGCCTTACCTGTCAGGCTCACCTCACGAGAGATAAATGTCGACAGCTGCTCGGCATCGAACTGGAGATTCTTACCTGTGAGAGCCATGTCTCGTGCCAAATTCTCATTCGAAGACCTGAAGACGGCATAATTTTCTGTGGCACGTTTGGTGGTTAAATCTCGAAAGGCCTCCATGTACTCATCAACATTTTTAAAGATATCATTTATGGTTATGCCAGTTGACAGAGCAGTCTCTTTACCCAGGTCAGCATACTGTGAAATCATTCGCTGGGTTACATCAGATGTCGCCTGAGCGCTTTTATTAGCTAAGTTGGCGTAGTCCTCAAAACCTCCGCCGAATTGGTTAATCACCTTTAGATACTGATCGCTGAATGGCTTTGCTGCTAGAGTAGACTTCTGCAAGCCGTCAAGCATCTTTCCGAGGGCTCTGGCGGTGGAGCCCTCTGCTGCATCTGCAAGACCCAGCATTACGGACATGGCCTCAGTCGCTCCTCTATGAGCGTCTGCCAGGCCCTTCACGTGGTCTCGACGGCTACCTATAGCACCAGCGGTTGCACTGGAATCCCTTGCCCGACTTTCGGGACTGTCACCTTTTTTCGCGAGCTCCGCCCAGTCCACACCAGCAAGTGTATCTGCGGTACGCTGGGCGTCCCTGAGCAATTTGTTGATTTGATCGGCAGTCCAGGCCATTAATCACTCTCCACTAGCATACATATTGTGCTGCTAGAAATCACTTAAAACGTTTTGGACCTATCTTTGTGCCTATCTCACCCATTGGCACCTCACGCACTGTCGTGTTAGGACTGCTCTGTGATCTCTTCGCTGCTTTGTTGCGCTTTTCAAATTCTTCCGACAGTCTCTCGATGAACCAGACCCGATACGGAATGGGTAAGGTTCTCACGTCAGAATAATTCATGCCAAGGTGATACTGCAGCAGAAAGGCCTGCTCTAGAAACTGGGCCCTGGTGTTATCCTGTGGGCCAAAAAAAATTGGAACCAAGGGGAAGGGCCACCCGTGAGTCGGCGCTGCAGTGTGGACAGCTCATCCAGACCCTCATATCAACACCCGGTTCATGTTCACTAATGTAGTTTCTGAGCTTTCTAGAATCCTGAGCAGGCATGTTTCTCACAAACATTCCTAGCTTATTTCTATCAGCCACATTATCAACTGAGATAATCTGGTGGGACAGTCTAGTTGTGACCATGTTTTCAGCACCGCTGTCCATCATCTTTCGACGCCTATCAGCTGTTGTGGTTATCTCATTCTCATCATAGCCTGTCAAAAACTTAAACTGCACGACCTTTCCTGTGACAGGCAAGCGAAACTCAAAGCGATTCTCACCCGGTGAAACAGGTTCAAGCTCCAGACGCTTTATCTCCATTAGTGACAGGTCAAAGTCCTGGCTGCTAGATCTAGCGCACTCGGGACAGGACACAGTTGCTCCGTATGATGATCCGTATCCGGTGATTCGAACCGACACCATTAAAGCGTTCTTATCCCCCAGCAGGAGCTCATCTACATCCACAGTCTTGTCAAGCAGGCATGACTCCAAAAGAGTCTTAATGACGGTGCCCTGTTGAATAAGAGCTCGGGAGGTGAGAATGTCCTCCTCCTGTGCAGTCATCGCCTTTATCTCTAGCACATGTCTAGCGTGCATCGTTGAATTGGGATGATAGACCTTTCCCTCTGACGGAACTGGAACTGCTTCAACTGGAACCTGCCAGCCAAAGTCACTCTGCATCACGTCATGTTTTTGTATTCCCTCAGTTAGATCGTCCGGGTGGGACGCGCTCTCTTGCTGATCTGACACGTAAAAACCTCTGTTCTATCTATTCTAGAACAGAAAAATTCAGCTGTAAACTTGTACTAGCTCTTTCCAGCTTCTTTTAGAACTGGAGAACACAATTATCAAAGCGCAGCGTGAGAGAAATCTCAACGGGCTCTGTGTCATTATCGTATGTCAATGTATTGAAGTTGGCATTCTCAAGAAAGGCTCCCTTCATGTCCCAAAGCTCGACCACTGTTCCAATCGGATCGAGAAGCTTAAGCTGGACGTCCCTCTTGTAGAAATCCGCATAGCCAGCGCGACCGGAAACACTTTCGTAGTGAGTGCGAATCCATTCCATTACCTGCTGCGCACCGGAAGGCGCGATGGGATCGTGTAACGTAATTGACATATTTTGAAAAGTGAGACGACCAGCAACGTAGCGCTTTGCATTTATGAAGGGAATCTCCTTCATGGCAATGTTCATATTTGGTCTAGCTGCCGTCTTCATTAGAAAGGCATCAACACCCTCAATGGCAAAAACCCATCTAAACTGTCGCTTCGGCTCAAATTTATTAGGAAGCATATCTGTAACTGATAGTGTTTCAGCCATTGGCTCTTCTCCTTAAGGTAAGATCATTCTTAAATATCTGACTGCACATAATTCTTCTCTACTAAACCTCCGCACCTGCATTTGTTACCACAAAGTCCAGCGCGATGAATTCTGCGGTTCGTGTAGGCTGTATAAAAATCTTTCCTCGAAGGGTATTATTTTCAACATCAGCCTGTGTCGTTGTTGTCGTGTCAATCACCACCTTGTAGCGGTCCACACCGGATCTTTCTTGGATGCTCTGCAGAATCGGTGTTACTAGCGCATTAAACCGATCAAGTGTCTCCTGCCTATTCGGCTCAAACAGCAGTGTGTTTGCAATGTTTCGGACAGATCGACGAATATCGATTAGAAGTCGACGAACATTTACTCGATCCAAGGAGGACTGTGATGCAAGCAGCGTCTTTTGTCCCCAGACCACAAGGCCTGTCCCAGGGAATGATGTTATCGGATTGATATCAGCATCATACAGATCATCTAGATTCGATCTCTTCAGTGGAAGTGAGGACCTAACTGCATTCAATGCACCTCTGGAGAATCCAGCCGGTGCATACCAGGGGAATCCAATTGCATCATTAAGTGAGAAAGCGCCTAGCACGCTAACAGAAGGGGGTACTTGAACATTGGTATTTGTCGTCGGATCAGTAACAATTGTATCTGGGAAGTATGCTGCTGCGAACGATGAGTCAAGGGCACGATCCTTAAATGCTGTGACTGTATTGCCCACATGAACCTGCTGCTGTGATCCTGTTACAATTGTGTTTAGTGTATCTCTCTCCTCGACATCCATAATGTAGAGCGCATCAAATCTATCCTCTACAGCATCGATGGCAAAATCTGTAACAGCATCGTGCCTAATACCGGGAATTGCTAGAAGCTTAATGTCTACATCAGCCTTGGTAGCCATAATATCAACAGCCTTTCTGTAAGCTGCGACTGTGGAACCGTCTGTTCCTCCCTGATTTCCGGAGTCATCCATCTCTCTCTTAGCTGCAACATTAAGCAGATTTGCCTTTTCCTTGTTAAAGATGTTGACACCGTCAAATCCTCCCTGCAGAAAGAACGTGAACTTCGCGTACTTGCGATTTCCAGGCTTCCTAAGATCATCTGGTTTGAATGCGCGAGTCTTGTCTGCAATACTTGTTGGGATACTACCGTCTCTTGCGTAAGAAGCACTCACCCACTGCGACGGGTCAGCAAGGCCATCTGAGCCGGTTCGAATCTTAATTCTCTCAAGTGAGAATAGATTGTTATTGAATCTATCAGCATCCAAAACTGTTCCACCAGAATCTGCCTTTCCTGTATTATTACCAACAGATATATTTCTCACATCATCTCTAAATGATGAGAAATACGTTGTAAAGCTGTCAATTGTCCTGTCGCGAACACCAACCCTGTTTGGTTCGTCCAGACTGTCCTTTCTTGTGAACTGGACACCCCAATAAAGAGATGTAAGAGCTCGATCGTTCGGGAAGATTCCCACCTTCACACTCTCACGAAGCGGAACAGGTGGTTCAACTGTATGCTTTAGAATCGTAGTCGCCAGAAGCCACACATCACTACCCTTGGCTGCGTCTGTGAGTGGGTCTGATCCTGATGTCACAAGGTGGCTCGGACCTCTCATTCCCATTGGGAGTGAGTCGTTGGGAATAACTCCATTCTTGAGCGCTGTGCTTTGCTCAATTCTTATTAGATTTGACTGCACTGGGTGGTCACCATCAACAACAATCTTTTGTGATCCAGCATTCTTATCAAAATCATAAAATGTATTTTGATCTCCAATCACCCTTGCTACAAATCTATCTGATCCGGGATCTAGAGAGAGACCACGATATTGCTCAAGTATAGCCTTCTCATTGTCTGAGTCATAGTAATCCCGAACAATAAGATCAAAGTTTCCAAACTTATTTGTATCAGCTGTCGATTTCTGAATATTCTCAATAGAGATCTTTACCTTTTTATTTCCGATAGCACCGTCATCTAGAGAGTGTACCCTAAAGAGGTTGTACTTAGACCCACCAAAATCCTGACTGATGACATATGGTGAAACTGATGCAGCAAAACGTGTCTCGAAGTTCTCATAGTCAGGTTGTGTTGCTGACCCATTGTTTCTTGCAGCACTACCTGTTGTCAGGAAAGCAATTGGCTCCAGGGTGTCACCGCTCGGTAGTAGTGTTCCACTTCCGGGATAGACTACTCCTGCGCCAGTAACAACTGCAAGAGTTGGATGAATATCATAGCTAGAATAGAGAAGGTGTCCCTTCTTCTCTGCTAGTAATGGATCTGTGTTGAGGACATCAGCAAAGTAATTACTCGATCTAAGATCAAAGGAACATGTGATAACATTTGGATTTTCAGCGGTATTCTTGTGCCCATTCAGGAGCATCACAAACTCCTGATTTGACAGGTTAACAGACCCTGTTATGCAACCCTGTATCCCTGAGGAGCGAACGGAGGGTGCTCTTCCTGGCTCAGTATTCGAGGGCTGGCTATTTGATCCTGTAGCGGAAATAGAAGATGCAGAAAGTGTGGGTATTACTCCAGAAGGTGCGAAAAGAACACCTCTAACGATTGGAATACAGCCTGATCCAGAAGACACCTGAGGAGACCATCCGGCAGTGGAAAGTGGATTAAAGTGTGATAGTCCCGCATCACTAAAGACTGTTGAACCTGCCGATTCTGACATGTACACACCGAGAATGTGTGTTCTTCCTAGATCTCCACCATCTACAGCGTAGACATTTTTTCCCACACTGCCATTGTTCTGGGGAAGCTTCTGTCCAACTATGAACCCAGCATTCGTCACCTTGCCAGATGTTGCATTCTTCTTTTTGCCATCACCCACGCCAAGAACACGAACATATGTCAATGCTTGCGCATTTCTTAGCCATTCATTCACAGCGATTGGCCCGAACCTCTCACCGTCAGTGTTTCCAAAGGTATTTGCAAAATCTCTATAGCTAGCAACTGTTACAGGAACAAAGGCTGGGCCTCTTTCTGCAGTTCCAACCACACCAGCAGGTGTACCAACAGGCCCGCTCGTAGAGCGTCGCCCAGAGACGTCGATTTCTCTTGTGCTAACTCCAGCACTTCTGAAGACTATTTCGGCCATTTAGAATTCTCCGATAGTGTCATACATACATATTTTCTACTCAAAACTAACTCCAGAAGTTGTTATAATGAAGTCAATTGCAATAAATTCAACTGCTCTTGTTGGCACTAAGACTATACGACCGTTAAGTCGATTTTGCTCGACATCATTCTGTGTATTATTTGACTCGTCCATAACAACGCTGAATTGATCGATCCCTTGCTGGGATTGAATTAGTGATAATAGCGGTGTTACCTGTGCAACAAATCGCGCTCTTGTTTCTGGTGTGTTCTGTTCGAAAACTATCTTATTGGCCACATCAGAGATGATTCGCTTAGCTTCAAGAAGCATTCGTCTTACATTAACCCTGTCCAGAGCAGTCCTTGCCTGTTGGAGAGTTTTCTGACCAAATATCACGAATCCAGCATTGGGAAATGTTGCAATTGGGTTAATTTTTGACTCATAGAGATCATCTCGATCCCCTGCATTAAGGCGAACCTCTGTGTTTACTACAAAGTCTAAAGATGCTCTATTAAATCCTGCTGGTGCGAACCACGGGTATGAAACATTATCATTAAACCCTAAGGCTCCCAAGACGGCGACGCTAGCAGGTGTTTGAACAATTCTATTATTGATAGGATCTGTGATAGAAACATCTGGAAAATATGCTGCAGCGTAGTTTGTATCGAGTGCCCTTCCGTCAAATTGCTCTATAGTCTTTGCAACATCGGGTCGATTTGCACTATCTTCATAAAGCCTATTTCCGTCTCCGTCATAAGCCGGTACATCCAGAACATAAATTGCTTTGCTGTAATCTTCAGCAAGGTCTGTCACAAAGTCTGTCACCTTCCTATCTCGAATGCCTGGAATGACCAGTATATTAATTCGTGATGAGAGCTCATCGGTCAGAATCTCTGCTGCTGCCCTGTAGGATAGAACAGTGCTGTTATTCTTTCCGGCACCTATGCCCATTGATGTACTCAAACCGATATTCAAGGCGTTGCCGTCTGTGCTACTAGCATTTGCCTCTGAAGCCTTTCCATTTGTATCAGAAGATGTTGCCCTGTCATTGAGCCGAGCCATATCCCTATCAAGAACATTGACACCGTCAAATCCCCCGTAGAAGAAATTTGTGAACTTAGCAAAGCTTGTGAACTTATTGAAGAACACAGAGCCTGTCAGTGAGACAAGTGATGCGAAAGTAAGTCTTCCCTTTGAGACTCCATCACCAACAGTATAGAATGTGGGCAGCGGTGTGCCGTTTCTAATGTATGCTGCGTCTAGCATGTGCTCAGCAGCTGTTCCCGTTATCCGATCGACAATGCCTCTGTTTAGACCAGGGATTCCACTGCCAGTAAATGTGGTAATTGTATTGCCAAAAGCAACTCTTGCAAGGGTGAATTTATTATTATTAAACTCATCTCTTCCCGCACCTGTCACAAGTAAGTCCATCTCCTGAATTCCAAGCAACTTTGTGTAATTTGAAATTAGAGGGTTAGGCTGGCTCGAAACATTTGGATTAAAAATAGACTCCTTGAGTGTTCCACTAGATGGAACTATCTCGAATTTTGTTCCCCAGTAAAATCTAGAATCCACCCTCTCAGAATTTCCCGGAGAGCCGGCGAGTCCGCCTGATGCCACCCTGCCCCTTGTCACCTTAAAGCGATATGGGACTGGTGGAACAATTGATCCTGAAAGTCCACCTCGTAGCTCTGATGTTCCGGGTATTAACGAAATACCTTCCCATGATAGAGCAAGTCTTGTCCCTGCAAATCCCTCTGATTGGGCAGAGGTGGCATTGTCTGCTAATGTCTCAGTTGTCTTGAGAGCAGGAATGCCATGGAATCCGAAGGGAAGAGCACTGACGGGTATTTTTCCCTCCTCCACGTTGGGATGCATTATAATCCTTACTCGGCTTGAAACATTTGGATATTTTCCAGATACCAGTAATCTTCTTTCATCGGATGTTTCTGCATCGAAATTATAAGCGACCTTCAGATCTCCAACTTTCCTGGCGACGTAATTTTCATCATTTGGATTAAGTGTGCAAAGTGGATATTGCTCGAGGATCTCAGGATTAGTATCAATATCACTAAAAGATCTTACAAGAACGGTAAATGTACCAAACTTATCTTTTGGATCAGTTGATTTTCTAAGTTCTGCAATGGAAACCTTGTACAGTGTGTTTGCTTCCGATCCATCTGCTATCGTTTCAAAGTGAAATAGATCGTATTCTCTCTTTCCGTATGGTTGTGAAATAAACTTTGTGGTGCGAGGTGTGCGATATCTGGTATCAAATCGACCGTATGAATCTCTAAAGGCTTCAGATGCTCCATTTTCAGCTGATGTGGTGTTAGTACCTGACGCCAGCCCAACTGAAAAATCATAATCACTTACAGGTGCTATCTCATGTTCAACAGGAAAGTGAGCGTATAGCAGGTGCTGTTCTTCCTGGAACCTCTCTGGATCAGTGTTAAGAACATTTGCGATGTAGTGCTTATTTTCAGGATCAAGAGACGCTGTGAAGATCTTTATCGAAGTGTGTCCTTCTGCGGTTCCAAATCCTGTTGAGGTTGAAGATACAACAAGCTTAAACGTGTTAAAGAGAGGGTTTGATGAACCGGATTCAATTGTTGCAACTGAGTTTCTTACATCTGCAGGCGAATAAGAACTTGAAGCGTTCAGTATTTGCATTCGTGTTCCAGTTGCTGACATTATCATGCCACGAACAAGATACACATAGTCTCCGCCGTTGACAATGTCGTAGCTGTCGTTATCAGTAAAGACTGGAAAACCTATTGTTTCTGTTGATGCAGACACAAAGTGACGCGCTACAAGAAACTGGACCGCACCATTGTGGCCAGCGGATCCTCCTCCAGCGGCTGTACTCTTGATAATAAACCCAGCATTCTTGACGACTCCCTGGGTTATTGTCTTTTCAAAATCTGTTACAGTCTCATTTGATCCTGCGCCTAGCACACGAACAAATGTAAGTGCTGTTCTGTTCTTTAAGAACTCACGAACAGCATAGGGTCCAAACTTCTTGTGATCAAGGGTTCCAAAACGTGCTTCAAAATCCGCAAATGATCCAACAGTCACAGGAACAAATGCAGGACCGGTCTTCGAAGTTCCCGCAACACCAGCTGGCACACCAATAATTTCTGATTCTCGTTGCGAAAGATCGACTTCACGTTCGAAAAACCCTGGTGATCTAAAGATCTGTTCAGCCATTAATATTCTCCCGTACGCAGTTCACTACTGGCTATAAATATGAGATAAATACTCAATTGACCTCACTCAAATTCACGCATAATTTCCTTCACAACTCGAGCGCTTGCAACAGTTTCTCCCTTTCTCTGGTTGCGAGTAAGAATGGGGACTCTTTTCTCAGTTTTCTTCTTCGTAATTGGGTCAATTGTTGTCTCAACAATCATGACATCAGATGCTCCTCTGCGCAAAGGTGTATTGCCCGCTTTGTTCTTAATTTCAACATCTGACAAGATAAACTTATTTATGTCTCCATCTGAATTTGGACGCTGATCTACTTTAACAATGGGTGCATGTGACTCAAAAATTCCAAAATCAATCTGCGGTGCTGAGAATGTCCTGCGAAACGGTACTGGTAATCCTGGTTGACTTGGTGCCAAAATGTACGCTGGAACAATCATTGAAAATGTATATCGAACTATGCGTTCCTCAGACGAGAACTCAGTAAAATTATCAGCTGCTGTTAGTGGTGACTGTAGGTAGGCAACAAACTGATATCCTGTATCTGTCTCAAGCAAGTAATCATGACCCTGACCGCTGAAGTTGGCCATCATTGTCTCTATTAGCTGATTCATCTGAATCATGTACTGTGTCCAGAAGGTTACCTCATACTCAAGGGTGACAAATGTAGGATAGGGAATTGTTATAACTTCAAAGATATTGTCATTTAAACTACTTCCGAGAAGCTCTCCTGTCGAGGCTACCTCACTATTTACACCAACCTTGCTACGTCGAGTTGCAACTGTATCCTCAATACTGCCACTAAAAGGTCTCGATGACTGATTTTCAAAATTTTTATTCGATGATACATTTTTCTGATTTTTCAGGCCCATCTTATTGATGATATTTTGGTAGTCTCTATCCTTCTTTCCTAGCCTTCTTTTAATGATATAGCTCTCTTGATCCTTGTGCGAGATGGGTGTTCTATACCCTGCCTGGGCTGGGTCATGAACAATTCGAACCCTTCTAATCGATATGATTGGTAGAATCAATGTATTGTTATTGTCTCGGATGGGCTGGCGTCTGCGAGTTAGCGCAAATCTTTCACCTGTTGAAAATACAACGGGGACCTTGGTAGCCTGCTTATCCACCTCGACAACAAAGCTAAGTTTTCTATCAAAAAGACGAAACACAGACCTATCTGCATCCTCGACACCGACAGGAGGAATGGAAAAGTCCTCAGGAACGCTGGTTCCAGCGTATGGGTCCTGTAATCCTCTCTTTACAATAGTTTCATCTGACATCGTTAGCTCTCGTCATAAAAGGAAGATCCCGCACCTGTGGAGTCCCCTCTTTCAGATACCTCTGCTGGACCAGAAATAGGCTCTGTGAGAACACCTTTCGTCTGTAGATCTCTCTTATCTGCTGTTTCTCCAAGCCGATTTGCAGAAACACCGCGCTGCTGAACAAATGTCTTTTGCACTGCATCGCCGTCGGAATTCATCTCGTCGGTTGGGCCAAACACCTGAGACTTGAACTGTCCCTTTCTTGCCTGCTTACCAGTAATTGTTATGAAAGAGGTAAATTCGATCTCGCCATATATTGTGTTAGAATCTGGAACTTGGATCACCTCAAAAAATACCTCACCGTAGCTGAAGAAATCACCCTCGAGAATCTGAATTCCTCTATCGTTTAGGTCCTTCTTTTGGATGTATACCTCGATTGTATAATATTCCTCGCTTCCAAATGTATTGGTTCGAATCTCTTGAGGCATATATTGGACAAGTGCCTCTATCTCGATAGGATTATCAAAGACCTTGTTCACTGACTCCTCATAGACATCATGAACTCGAGACTTTACCTTAGAGATTGGAAAGTAGTATATCTTCTGTCCAACTACATCCTTTACGATCTCTTTAGAGATATCGTTAATAAAGTCTATTTCTCGCTGTGTAATAAAGAATCTTGACATCTTTTACCCCATGAATATGGCTAAGCCGTTTGGCATTGGTACGTACTTTAACTGCTTCTGTATTGACTCTGCACGAGCAGCAGCGACCTCCATCAGCTTATCATATGTCATCGTGTCAAGCATTTCCTTAAGCTGTGATATTAGGGTAGTCTTATCCTCTCTTCCCTGTGCCACCAGATCAGTTCCATTTAGAGATAGATTTGCATTTGGTATCGGTATTGAGGCAAACTTTGACCTGATTAGGCCTAACTGCTCCCTGCTTAGCGCAAGAGAATACTGTCGTATCCATTGTCGACCAATGCTATTGATCCTGTTATACTGTAAGTTTCCAAAGGGCAGATCACTCAAGTTTGACACTCCGTCGATGGTCTCATCTGTGTATGCAGGATTGAGAGGATCGGAAAAGAATCTCACTCGAATGAATAGCTTCTTGGGATCATCTTTTGTCGGCATTGGAAATATTCTGATCTTGGTCCCTATCACCTCATAGGAATAATTCGAGCGTCTAATTCTATTAGATAGATCTAGCTGGCCTGCTCGAAGAATATCCTCAAACACTGGTAGGACATAGAATATTGTCTCAGGTGTGAAGGATTCAAAGGAAAACTCATTATTAAGATAGTTGATTGCTGATGTGGTGTCAAAGAATCTGTATGCTGCCTGTGGAGAAAAGTGAAACACCTCATTGATTTGCACCTTCGTTCGGGGGGCAGAGTTCATGCTTGATGAGACGACAAGATTTCCCTGCCCATCCTTTAGCTCATCATAGATGTCGTAATCCTGTCGCCCTTTCTCTAGATCAATTGATCCTGACATCATATTATACGAGCCTCCAACCCCAGCTTCAAAGGAGTAAGGTTCGGCGAATCGTGTTAGATAGTCAAGATTTTCTCTTGGGTACTTGCCTTCTGATCCCGATAGATTGCTTCCAGTTGGCATTCCTAAAAATTGAACAAGCTGTGACTTGGCCTGGTACTGATTTAATATTGAGCCGTACTCGAGAGCTGCTTCCTCAAGATTTCCCCAAATCTGCTTTTTTGTCAATTCGACGCTTAATACATCATCACCGAGCTTTCTCTTAACAAATACGACAATATTATCTGCCTCAGTTTTAAACTCAGACTCATCGTTAAAAAATCCAAAAGGCGTCGGATTTGTCGTATTTGCAAATGTTGCCACGTTATCTCCTGCTAGGTGTAATCCTAAACATAAGTATCAAGACAGGACACAACGATTCTATTTACATTCACTTAATAGAACTTAATAGAGAAGAGTCCCGGATATAGGATCCGGGCTCTCTCATAGCTTCTGTTACCTCTCTAACGCAACATATGATTATCTACTCAGATGTAATAGAAAATACATCTGACAGTGACTATCAAAGTCTTTTTAGCCTGAATCTCTCTACAACACGCTGTCCACCGTGGGGTGCAGGTCCTGGAAAAGTAACTTCAACCCAGCTGTGATCGTTTCCGCCCCAGTCCTGTGTTACAGTTACCTTGCCCTTTGAGGTTCCTGTCTTATCACATAGATATTCGCAGACATCTCCCTCATAGTAAATTGTGCAACCGTTTGAGTTTAGCTCGGGTCTTTTTGCCCGTGATACAGCCGCAGCCTTTGCAGCCGCCTTGGGAGCTGCCTTTGCAGTCGCCCTTGCAGCCGCCTTGGGAGCGGCCTTGGGAGCACGTGTCGCCTTAGCTGGGGATCTTTTCGATTTTGTAGATGAAGATTTTGTTGACTTTAATTTTTCTGCCATTGTTTTCTCCTTTGAGCAGCTTTTTGATTGTATCCCTCATGTGAGGGATATTAAAATCACTAGTTAGCTGCTGTATCAACGAATGTCAGAGTTCCACTGGCCGACAGTGCGTGATACTGGAATCCATCGCACATCAAGGTAACCGCGCAGCCTGCAGAAGCAGACAGCTTAAGTTCACCACCTGACGTCTTGGGATTGGCCTGGGCGGCTGTGGCTCCGGCATGCATGGTGCCTGAGACCCCTGTTGGATTCATGCAAAATAGCTTTTCACCTGAAGTGGCAACAATTCCGATGCCGGCATTTGAGCCTGTTAGACAGTGTGCCTGATCATGCGTTCTCGTTCGGAAAACCCAGAGAGAACCAGGAACATCTTCTGCCTTTGGCAATGTACCTGTGATGGTTGCAGTTGATGTAAATGTGTAAACACCACCTCGGACCAGTGTTGTATCAGCTGTTAAATCAGTGACGTCATAACTGACTGACTTCTTGAACTTGCTCTCAATATCTACGCCTGTTCCTGTCTCCTGAACAAGCCCCTTATTGTCGGTTACCTTAATTTTTGGCATAATCATTCTCCTTTGGCCGCCTGCTTCCAATTCACCGGCGGGTCGGTTGATTATACGAATTGGACCTGTCTATATCTATTGCGCAAAGACTTTATTTGCACTGATAGAGAACATTTTATCATTCATGTCGAAAAAGAGTAGCCAAATCTTGATATCACATCCCTAAACGCCATTTTGACCTGGATTTTGCTCCAGTCGCTATAGTAATCTGCATAGTGAATTTTTGATTTTCTCTGATTGGTTTTTAAGTGAGGTAGCATCTCTTTCGGCAAGCCTATCACACCACAGAGCTTTTCATAATCTTCCTGCAATGTCTCATATCTTATGATAGTATCAGCATCGTCATAGAACTCACACATCGATCTACTCAACCAGTCAATGACTCTATGAAATCCCTCATCTCCCCTTGGGCCGGTATTAAAATGTCCTACAGCCTCTATGAATTGCTCAAATTTTGTTCTCAAAACATCAGTACTATCCTCCTCGCTGGGAGTAATTGTAGAAAATTCATTTATGCTATCTTCACTCACATCATAGGATTTTGATATCACACTGTTTGTTGGTGAGTAAAAACACCACCAAAAATATGAAACTGTCATCTCCCAGGGGTTTCTAACAATCGTAAATTTAAAGTAATCGTCCCATGTGCTATCTGTCATTGAATACAATAGCTGAGGAGATGTGTGCATGTGAAAAATGAGGTTTCCTCTTTTATCAAGATTATTGCGACCCACATAATCAAACTGCTGTCTCTCATCTGCTATATCAGAGCCAGTTAGGACATCCTCATCACCGCAGTATTTTGCAAGGCATGCCTCGACGCTAGAGCCTGCAACCTTGAGTGGTTTGAAAAATATGAATTTTTTAGAGTGTGAAATAATCATAGATTATTGTTAATAGGTCAACACATCCCGTAAAAGCAAAAAGGGCGGCCACAAGGGCCGCCCTTAAAATTTATTCAGTTAACTAAGTTAACTAAATGACGTCCATGTCTAGGCATGTAACAGTACCGTAGAAATCATTACGAACCATCTTCTTGCCGTAGCGAGTCATCACGCCCTTACGGGGTGTGAAGTCCTCTGGCGCGAAGATCGTCGGTGTAACGATTAGCGGCACGTACGGAGCGTAAACGTATCCGGTTTCAAGGTAGCTACCGCCCTTATAACCAACAAGAACCTTGTTGCGTGGGAAGTAAGGGTCCTTGTAGACCGTGAAACGGTTGCTCAATGTACCAACCGGTGCTGCACCCAGCGAGAATGGCTGGCTGACCTGTCCATCTCCGTCAAGGTTGTACTGCGGCTTGTAAAGAACCGAAGCCTCGAAGACGGTTGCGACCTCAGGTGAGCAAACAACGAAGTTCGCTGAGCCACGGAGTGTCTTTCTGTGGATCTCATTTGCGACGTCGATGATTGTCTCAACAAGTGTCTCGTACCATTCACGGACTGTACCTGTGAAGGATGGTCCGCCAGCGAGTGTGCTGGACCTGGTTGCCTCTGCTCCGCTCTGCTTGTTGACAAACTTACCTGGTGCGCGTGACCAGAAGAAGTTAGTGTCAGCCTGCGTCAGGAGATCGTTCAGGATCTCACGGTCGATCTCAAGAGCAATCTGCTCGGAGAGAATCTGTGTGAGTTCAACCTCAGCATCCAGTGAGTGGTATGCGTTGAGGTCCTGCGCGAGTTCTGGCGACCAGCGAGCACGTAGCTTACGGGTCTGTGCTGTAACAGCAATCGACTCAATCTTGATGTCGATCTCAGGGATTGCAGGTGATGGAGAAGTACCAAAGTCCGACTCAAAGGACGGAATTGTAAGTGCTGAACCATCGGCTGTGTCCACATTTAGACCATCTGCAATTGCGTACGAAGCTGTCAGGTTTGCCACGCCGGCTGGGAACGCCTTGTGTGATCCTGTGACGACAACTAGAAGTGCTGCATTAGCAGAAGTTCGCTGTATAAGCGGGTTAGAGGTGAATACGCCACCGGCGAATGTACCGATCTGGTTCAGACGACGAACGTTGACGAGGTTCTTACCGCCCTGAATTGACTCAGGGACAGCAGCGAGACCCATACCGCCTGCTGCTTGATCAGCACCCATATCAGCATCTGAGTAGAGTGAAACGTCCTTGACTAGCGATGTGTCCATGTTCGCGAAGTTTGAGGACGCGAGATCAAGAATAAGCAACTGGAATTCACCTGTTGTATTCCCGTTATTTGGAACATCATCCTCAATGAGCTTCAGAAGCTGTGGATCGAACTGTAGCAGACGTCCGTCTGTACCTGTAGCAGCGCACTTTCGGCCGTCCTGCAGTGTGGCATTGCCCTGGAAGGCACCTGATGCTAGGATATTACCTGTGGTACAGATAATAGAAGAACTGTGAACACGTGTGTAAGATGTTCCAGCGAGATCATACTGACCACCTGTTGCTAGAGAACCACTTCTGATACCCTTGCCTGCCGGGTTGTTGTAGATCGACTGACCCAACGCGTAGGTTTGTGCATCAGCACCTGTATTTGCAGCACCCGTTTGGAGGTTAGTATCACCACCAACGCGAGTTCCATACGTGTAATCCAGGTAGAAGAGCAGTCCGGAGGGAAGGCTCATCGGCTGAATTGAAACTAGCTCGTTAGAAACGAGACCACCGAATACACGGCGGACGATTGGGAACGCGATGTTGGTAAAACCGCGAAGGTCACCTGATGAAGACAGCGCTCCAGCACCTGTCGACAGTGAGTTAGACTCACGAAGCAGCTGTGCAGCCTGATTTTCCAGGAGACGGGACATGACTTCGCGATTGTGATCGCCAAGCCCACGAAGCAGTCCTGTTCGGGACCACTTCTCAACGAGTCTTGTGCCTTCGGATCCGACGTGTCGTGCGCGGATACCTTCAGTCAACTGCTCGAGTGTGAATTTCTTAGACATAATTGTTTCCTTTTTATGTTATGCTGTTGAATTACTTTACTTTACTTTAATCCGGCTAGTTGTGCCCACCGGCTCACCTCAGATGCCTCAGATGTTTGGGCAGAAGCCCTCTTTGTTGCACGTGATGATGATCCAAGAGTCCGTCTAACCGTTGACTCCGAGAGATTTTCCGACTTGACCGTCGAGAGTGATTCTGTCAGGCTCTTGTATAGCAACTTCACTTCTCTTAAGCTTCTTGCATTATCTAGCGACTCGATAATCGAGCGTCGCTGGTCTGTGGAGACCTTAGGATTCTGCAGCAGCTTATTTACGTAGAGTAGCTTAGCATTAAACAAGTTCAAGTCTGTCAACTGCTCACGAAGTGTTTCAACAGCACTTCTGTATTCATTGAGCTTTTCTGTAAGAGCTCGATTATGACGGCTCTTTTTCTGGAGCTCAGTACGGAGCTCCGATAAAACGTTAAGTTCTTGGTCAAGCGGATCGTTTCCAGCATCTCCGCCACCAAAATGTGATGCCATCGCTGAGGCATCTCCTTCTGAAAGTTGCGACCGTAAGCGCTTCAGCTCAGCTGCAAGCATCTTCGGATCGATTTCATATACTTCTTCAAGGCCGGGAAGTTCTTCAGGAAGCTCTTCAACCGCTTCTGGTTCTTCTGCCTCTTCCTCAGCTTCAACCTCACCTTCCTCTTCCTCTTCCTCTTCCACCACGGAGACAGTGGGCATAAGGTCTTCGGGAAGCTCAAGATCACCGAGATCAATTTCTAGCTTAGCTTCATAGAGGCTCATGATCTCCTCAAGAGTCTCCTCAGATACATGGTAGCCTTCATCTTCTTCCTCTAGGGCATCTGAAGACTCTTCGACGGATTCACCCGCCACCTCTTCGCCGCCGAGGCCTGCTTCTTCCATTGCATCGTGCTGGGCTTCATCGAGGCCCATCGTCTCTGTCAGTTCGTCGAGATCTATCTCGTAAAGAATTTCATCTGGTTTTGACATTCCTGTGTTCTCCGTGTGTAGGTTGTCCTCAATATTTATTACGTCAGGGTCAAAAAAATCAGCCCCTTCATTAAATTTACTAGCTATCTGCAGCAGCTTTTGTCTATCGTCATCACTTAAACTAGAAAACGACTCGCTGAGAGCGTCATTGAGAGCTCCCTCAGTAGATGATGATGAGAGAGCATTTGCTAACTCTTCTCCACCAATTAACTCAACTAGAGACTTTAACGCACTTTCGTCTAGCGCAACACTTTCCTCATCCATTATTGGAAGAGGGTGGGTAACCTCGTCACTATCTTCATCTTGCATCGCGCCCTTAAGCACAGGATCACTATCACTAGGTGTGCCATCTGAGCCATCACGGCTTCCTTCACCAATTAGCTGCTCTTCAATAAAGCTTCTAATTCTGGGCGTCACGGCCTCGATGATTGCATTTTTCGCATTTTGTTCAGCTACCTGTCTGAGTGTCTTCGCCTCAGCGATAGCTTCGTCATAAAGTGACTTTGACATGGTTATCCCTCGCATGATTAATTATTCGGCGTCTTCGGAAATTGCATCATATTCATCACTAGATGCCTCATCGAAATCAAGATCAGCTAACAATCGCATAATTTTGACCCTCTGTCTTAAAATTGCTCTCTCATCATCATCCAAAATATCGTACAGTGAAAGAGCTGGCATAGTATCTTCTGGCTGGCCTAATGATAAAGGTGATCGTGATGTTCCGTATTGGGTCCCTGTCCGTTTATAGGGACCAGTAGTTCTAAACGCTTGATTTGCATTTCCAGTGCCAAGAGGCGGACCATCGAAACCATTTGGGTATAGGACTCTATTTGAAAATGGAGATATTGTATCAGATACTCGGGGAAGACGCTTCTCTGCCATGGGTGCCAGATCTAATCTCTGGTTTCTAACAAATGTTGCTCTATCTGCACGTCTACTTGGATCGGATCTACGATAAATCTGGTTTACCTTAGTAACAAATGCATCTAAATCATCTAAGTCGCCAAATATCTCATCAAAGAACTCTTCTTGCTCCTCATCATCAAAATGATATTTTGGGGGCTCAGCATAAATTCCATGTGCACCAGTTAATGCCCTATCAGATCCCAGGCCTGTTCCAGTGCTAGGCAGCTTTCCCTTAAGTGTACCATAGCCGCCGCCCTGGTTAGCATCATAGCCTCCAGGATTATAGTAGTGATGCTTAAATGACATCACTCACCTTCAATTTCTACCGTCAGAACCCCTGAAGGATCGTCCTGAGATATAATCACCGATTTTTTGTGATGCTATCTGCTGTGACGTTTCGATGGGTGTTGTTTGTCCACCTAACCCACTTCCAAACTCAACGCCGGCTTCAGGTAGCTCACCATCAAAAGGTGCTTGATCATTGGGAAAAATGCTTCCTGGTCCAGGTGATGTTGGGTTGGGAACAAAGGGAGAAGCTGGCAAACCATTACCGCCTGTTTTCACATCATTTAAATCAGGGACAGGATTTTGCTCTGTTCCCACAAAGTCACGATTAAATGAGTTTAATCCAAGGCCGCTCTGGACGTTTCCATCCATTGCAAGCCTCTGATAGGTCAAGCGTCTCTCCTCATCCTTTATCTGATTACTATAGATCGGAGATGCAGAAAATGATTTCTGGAGATTTTTTTCATTCCTTGCACCGAAAGGCTTATCATCTGGAGCAGCAGGATTGACTGTTATTTGTTTGACTTCTGCCATTTATTAGAGATCCTTTAAAATATCACTTTTCAAAGCTTCTCGAATCCTAACGATTCTTTCTAGCTGCTTTTTAAGATTAGACTCATGAATTCCTAGCTTTTTTGCATGATCAATCTTATGAGAAAGTGTGCTTGCTTGATCTGCTGCGTCAACCTCTTCTGCTTTCTCAGCTCCTGGAAGACCTGCTTCTTGCATCTTTTGTCTTTCCTCAAGAACGAGTTGTTTTAGAAGTTCTGGTGTTAATTTAGTTACATTAGACATTGTGGGAAGCTCCTCTATTATGCGCAGTTATACATATTCCGCTAGTCTTAAATTGACGCTAAAAGCTTTTATCCCTTTTGGGATGACTCTGTAAATGCTAATGCTGCCCAATTAGTTGCTGACTCTGAAAAGAGTGCCATGGGATCACTGCCTGCTACCTGTCTAGCTGCAGTATCTCCTGCTGCAGATGAGGCCATTGCTGTCCCGCCGGGTCCAACTCTTTCAACAGATGATTGTTCCTGCAGTGTTGTAAGAGCTGTGTCTGTAAGAATTGAAGCAAGAACAGGATCTTCAGTTATAGATTTTGCAGCATTCTGCGCGAGCTTTGCTTCTTGCAATCTTTGGCGTTTTGGGTTTTGAGGCTTCTTTCCAAACTCAATTTTATCAAGCGCAGACCCTCTACTCGGGGTAGAAGCACGAGAAGGATTCTTTCTCTCAGAAAGTGAAACACGATTTGTATCTGTATCAATTCCCTCCTGGAGAATCTCTACCAGACATTCCTTAACGATTCCTTTGAGAGCACTTCTTGAAATTGTTGACATTATTCCTGCCAGGATAGGATTTCATTAAAGATCCTATCAATACGATCACTTCGAGTAAAAACCTTATCTAGCTCCTGCTTATTAACAACCTTTCCTTCTCTTAGCATGAAGGCACCTGGTGTTGAGGGTTCGCTAACCATGTCAAAGCATATCAGCTGAAAATCCTCTTGGACAACCTGGTTGTCTCCTTGACGGCGGGTGGACCCGACGCCCCTCGATGAAATTCCAAGGGTTACACCTGAGGACACTAAGCTCTGTAAGATCTTTCCGCTTGGAGTATCTAATAACTCGACAGTTCCTACAACAGCATCACCTTCCATTTTAGCATCTCTAATAATATGAGAAGCATTTTTTAATTCGACCACAGATGTATCAGGATGATCACACTCACCTAATGCCCTGTTCTCTTTAATAAACTTCTGGTAATTGAGAACTTCTCTTTCAAGAATTGCCCTAGGGTAAATTCTGCCATTTTGGTTAAGTGTGTCTGCCTTCTGCAAAACACCCCGAAGAACTATTCTTCCTCCGTTTCTATCGATAGACTCCTGTATCATCTCAGCTGTGTATGAGAGCGGTGTCCACTCTGTTAAAAGTTTCATATCGGAATTATTCATTTAAAGCCTCCGTTATCTCATCTTTTAACTGTGAGATAACTAAAAATCGTGAAATTGTCGCATCTGTTATATCTTCAACAGATTCTGACACTATTCTCTCTTTAACATCACACATCTTTTCCATCAGGATTTGGTTGTCTGTCTGCTGTTGTAATCTATCAAGATCAGACAGCACTGTCTCTCGCAATGCTGCAAGAGATTGCTTAATGGATTCTCCCTCGTCGTTTGCGATAGAGAAAACATAGGACTTTATGAGATCACGCTGTGTTTCATTCAAGCAGCTTCCATATTTCTCGTTAAATTTCTCAGACAAGATCTTGACAACCAAGGTGTCAACATCCGGATTCACATCTTGCTCTAGCTGCTTAACCTCTTTTTCTAATAGCAACCACTCAACCATCTTTCCTTCGAACTCAACAATCTTTGATAAATCTGATCTATCGAGCTCTCTCCAGCCGTTAAGCAGTGTTTGAATTGTCGCGTACGTCTTATACTCTTCAATACGACGGTGATAAAAAGCTGAATCATCAAGACTGTGATTAATGTCTCGTATGAGGAGTGATTTTTCTCTATCTAGACGATCTGTATTACATCTTCTAGCTGCATGTTTTGCCTCAGTAAGAATGCTAGCAGCAACTGGGGTATCTGATACAGTTGTCTGTGCGAGAGCATTAAACAGTCTAAATTCTTTATAAAGCTCAGTTGTCTTATGAAATCTGGTCTCTATGATGCTTAGCGCTTTTTGTGCCGACTGCTTATCATCTCGGATTAAAGCTTCTGAGATGTGCCTTAGTAGCAGCTCATAGATTATGCCCACGTTTCTCTTTTTGTTGTGACCTCTAGCCATGAGTGACTTAATCCTCCTCTGATGAATTCGTAGTCTCAGAGATTACTTTACTGTTAATACCTATCCGAGACTCAAGTGATTTTAATGCAGAACGCATCTGTCCTGTCATTTTTGACTGTGTTTCAATTCGATCATCAAGAATCTCTAAAAAGTCCCTGCCTTGAAGCTCGCTCAATTTTGGTAGTTTGTGTGCTCTTGACAGCGGGTTTATATCAGATTTTCTCTCACTATTTCTCTTATACTTAGTTAATTTTCTAGCATACGGATGGGCAATGGAATCTGACGCATTTTTTGGATCATGAGACACGAGGCGAAGATGATCTGTGTCCTGGTTGTTCGAATTACGACGGCGCTTTCTTTTCTCTTCTTCTTCTGATGGCTCTATGTCGATATCTACATCGATATCTACATCCACATCTATATCAGAATCATCAATATGCGCGTCAATATCTTCATTCAAGACACCCGCTAATAAGTTAACACGGTTCTGTGCTTTGATCGGTGAGCCCTCATCCTCAATCGATAATCTACTAAGATCAATAGCATCTTCAAGGTCATCTGATTCATCGATTGAGTCGCCTGCCACTATGTTTAAGTTCAGACTGTTTCTATCGTCACCCGCTAGCTCAGTCGGAGGAGCTTCTAGTCCCGCCTCCTCTTCAGGAGCCTCCGGGGGTTCCTCTCCTGGGGCAATAGCAAGACCAGCCTCAGCTTCCTCTGGAATCTGCACGGCTTCGACCTCTAGATCTCTCTGCTTATCAAGGATTCTACCAGCAAGTATTGCACTAATCTCATCGTCAGTCATGCTGAATAGATTCTTTCTAAGCCAAGTCTTATCGACCAGACCCTCGACCTGTGCAGCTGTTCCTGCGATTTCAAATCGAGAGCGATACAGCTCTAGCTTTTGCTGTTGCGCAATGGTTGAAGGATTAGATAGTTGCAATGTGAAATCAAGAAGATCCTCTCCCTCAAACCCATTACAGTACAGGTGAATAATTGCGATCTTATTCATCTCAGCGACAATGGTTCTCTGTATTCTTGCAATGGTTCTTGAAAATCTAATATCTTCCTGGGAGAGAGTTGCCTTTGCACCCAGGCCTTCATCATAGCCTAGATATGCCTTTGGTATTTTGAGAGCAGCAAAAAGTTTTTTCTGAATGTACTCTACATCTTCGATAGCTGTTGCATTCTGCCCACCTGCAAGTGTATCAATCTTCGTGCCTGATTCACCACCTCTAACGGGCAGGTAATAATCCTCATCAACTGATAATGGGTTATATCTAAGATCTACTCGACCAGAGTCTTTATTAACAACTGACGCCTTTTTAAGGGTTGACTGAACCTGCTCCATGTAATTGGGAATATCCTCAGGGGGAACATTACCCACATCAACGTAGAATACACGACGCTCAGGAGACCGAACGACACGATAGACAAGCATTGCGTCCTCAACAAGTATTAGCTGTCGCCAGATACGTCGAGCTGACTCGAGTACAGATGTACCATATGGAAGAAATGCATCATTTGCGAGAACACGCATGTGAGTGACCTGCCAGTTCTCAAGCACCTGGTTTCCTTGAGTTACCCACCTATATCTAACTGCCATAGGATCTTTTGGATCAAATCCTTCCTCACGCTCTACCTCATTCACAGGCATTGGGTATGCGTTTATTACACCGTGCTCTGGACTCACATCGTTAAAAAGAAAAAAGTCGCCATACTTGCAGAGAGTCCTAACCCAAGCAGACAGATTAAATTCAACATTAATTGTGTCATAAAACAATTCGCTTAAAATCTTTTTAATCGTCGGATTCTCTGAGTGTATGTGTAGGACGCTTCCTTTCTCATCTGCTGCAACAGACTCCTCAGAGTATATGTCAAGTGCTGAGCTGATTTCAGGTGTGTACTCCATCTCACTAAAATCACTATAGCGTGCCATTCGATCATATGTGCCATAAGCCGACATGGCTGTGCTATAAACGTGGCTCTGATTCTTTCGAAACATATCAAAGGCTGAAGATGTTACACCGCCTTTGTCAAAGTCACGAACCCTTCTCTTTATGACAGGACCACTGCGAAATAGCAGGGTTAGTCTCCTGAATAGTCCTTCTGATTTATCTGCCATTTTCTAGCTCACTTATACACCCAGTCAAACTCAGATAGGGCATGCTGCTTTTTATTCCATTCACCTGAGAGCTTGCTTTTCTTAAAGTCATCGGGTTGCACCTTAGGGTCTCTTGTTGCTGATGAATAAGGCCTTCCTTCTGTTATTGCACCGGGCATATCATCGTAGCTATTACGGGTCATCTTCATAGCCTTAAGCATGGCATCATTTAGATCTGATGAGGATCGACCGTGATCAGCTGAGGTGTCATATAACCAGGTTCCGATTGCCATGCTCATAACAAGATCGTCATTATAGCCTTTCATTGCCTGTGCTTTACTTCCAGACCAGACAAATGTTTTTAGTTCATCATAAAATCTAGAAGAATAAATCTTAATTTGCTTATTTCTTATTACCTCTTCTAGTTTTGATAAAATTAGATTTCTACTTTTACCGCTGGTGGTAAATCCAGCAATCTCATTATCATTTTTTGGCACATAGTTTCCTATGTAGACGCCCTTACGCCTTTTATGGTAGAGATTGGGATACTGCATTTCTTTCAACTTCAGAACTGTTGCATATCCGTAGCTATTATTCTCAGGACACAGCAATGCCTTATTATATCTGATGCCAAAATCGTGTAAAAGTTCGGCAAATCGGTCTGGGGGGATCTTTCCCTTATACTCTGCAACACACTCACCCTCTGTGACATCAATTATGTGGAATGCGGAGTAATCTCTTGAGTCACCCCTTGAAATATCAGCTGAAATGATATAATGATGCTCTGTTAGTGGGTATTTCCAGATCCACACATTCATGTCAGGACCTGTTCTCTCCTTCGGAGGTATGCACTCCAATCTGATCCACTCGATGTCAGAATCAGACAAAAATGTGTCTCCTGATGAGGCGAAGTCGCAAAGATACTCTTGAGAGATTTGACGATTTGATAGATTTTTTGTCGTCTTATCAAACCATTCCTGGCCTCTTTCTGGGTGCACATCCCAGGGCAACTTTATGGCTGCAAATTCATTAAGCCCTGCTTCAGCGTCTGTATAGAGCTTGTAATACTGACCTCCCACACCATTAGGTGTCGAGAGAATAATCACTCGACCACCTGTGCTAATTGTGGGGTATAGTCCTGTCCACAGATCATCAAAGTTTCTAACAAATGCTGCTTCATCGATGATCAACAGAGACAGAGCTTCAGAACGTCCTGCATCCTCTGATGTTGGGATTGCCTTAATGGATGATCCATGACTAAATTCTAGCAACTGCTTATTATTTGTTACTAGCTCGGGCAAAACAAGCCACGGCGGCAAGGATCTGACCATTGTCTTCACCTTGCCAATAAAGTTCTGTGCAACACTTAATTTGGTTGCAATAATGAGTATGTTCTTATCTTTCTGAAATAGAGCAAGCCACACAGAGTAGGCTGCAACAAGAGTTGACATTCCTAGCTGCCTAGACTTCAATATTATGCTGAATCTATTCTCTATGAATTTTTCAACACATTCATCCTGAAATTCATACGTGTCAAATTTAATCAATCCGCGAACAGGGTGTTGAATTTTTAGATAGTTGTTAAAAAAATAAGCTGGATCTTTTCCACATTTAACTATCTCTTTTATCTGGTTTGACTTATTAATTTTTGGCATTATTCGATGGTGTAATTGGTCGATCGCCTGTAATAGGCCATCTTCCTTGGTGTATACGGCGACGTCGTAATCATCTCAACACTATCACTTGTACCCAACTGCTTCACCTTTAGCGCACGAGTAGCGCCCTTTTTAAACTCACTACGTACATTTTTCATGTAATCGTTAGTAAGCTTGACCGACTCATCAGCAAATCTCTTAATCTGATCCCTTATGTTTCTCTCTGAGGCCAGATTAACAATTGTAGTATATCTGACAGTTAGTACATCTCCTTGCAATGAGCATTTTATTGACATTGTTGGAGACACTGTGGTCGAGCTATACCCAAAGGTATTGTCTAGAATCTGACCAAGTACATTGTTTTCTTCAAAGCTTAGCATGTTATCACCCGTTATAAATATCTATCATGCTCAAAATTGAATACTGAGAGATGCACGTTTTCTAATTTGAACCTCTTTTTCAACATCTTCTTTTTTGGGCCTCCATCCCTGACTCCAGGCTTGTCGCCTAGCTTCAGCCCAACATACTGAGCACGCAGAGCAGCACAAATATTTTTCAAATGCAACTATATCTGCTTGTTTATTCATTACTAAATCACAAATAGGACAAAATAAGGGAAACCTACTTTCCCCTTCTGTACTATCCTTTACGATAATCTTATCAAATCCCGTATAATCAGACATGAATAACTCTTGCATTCTTTTCTTTCTTAATAATATCGAGAGAATTGTCGACAGCATCTTTTATTGCATCTACATGAGAAATCACGATAATATTTCTAAACCACTTCTTTAAGGATTGTAATAGTCTACTGCATGCCTCTATGTTTGTCTCGTCTAGCGCACCAAATCCCTCATCAATAATCAACATATTTGTCTTTGGCAATGATGACACATTTATCAGTGCAACACGAATTGCTAGAGAAGCCATCATTTTCTCCATTCCAGAGGCAAGCTCAATTATTCTTCTAGAGTCTCCGTAGTTTATGTAAATGTCCATTGCATTTGACTCTGAATCTGCCTCTAGTTCCACAGTGAATCCTGTCACTCCGTGCAATATTTTTGCAATCTCAACATTAATAAGGGGTAGTTGCGAAGTCATGATCTGGAGCGGGATTCCCTTTTTTGACATTGCCTGCATAAACATGTCATAAAGCTTAAGGTCTTTCTTTATTTGAGAAAATTCTTGCTTCTCCTTTCTAAGCCTGTTTATTTCGACACTGGCCCTACTAATCTTATCTGCAATGACTAGTTTATTCTTCTCTAGCTCTTTGATATTCTTGCGGAGATCTAGCACGTTGTTTCTTAATTTAGCATCTGAAGATGTTTCATCATCAATTATTCTTTCTTGCATGTCACATAGAAGCTTACTGCTCTCATCTAGTTCTCTTCTAGCGTCTTTTGTCTCATTGGATAAATTGTTGATCTTTATCTCTAGTTGTGATATTGAAATTGAAAGAGCAGACTCCTTCTCAACAAGCTTATCATATTTTTGAATCTTTTCTTTAAGCTTTTCATTTATTACTTCGTCAAGAGACTGCCCCATCTCTGATAAATTTTCTAACAACTTTTCAACAGTTTTTGTCTGAGTTTCAAGACTCCCTTTGTCTAGATGGGACTGCTTAATAAACTTACAGGTCGGATACTCATCTCCGCAGGGCACCTCTTCAAGCCTTCTAGTTGATGCTAATTGACTTTCAAGAAGGGTGGCCTGATTTTGATATTCATGCTCAAGAGTAAGAAGAGATCTCTCTAGATTTCTTTGAAATTCTATTTGTTCCTTGAGGACATCAATTGGAAAATCATTTTTAACTCTTTTAATCTTAAGAATTTTTTCTCTCTCTTCATGAATTAGCCTATCGGAGGATTCTCTTTTCTTTACCAGAGATTCCAGATTTTTTCTATCAGCTTCAACAATAATGTTCTGTGAATCAATCTCTTTCTGTGTAACTGATTCTGTTATTCCTGACACAGCTATTTCAACATTGAGCTTTTCAAGTCTGTCACGTTTGTGCCTGATATCGTCCATGATATCTTTCATCGCTTGCCTGTTCTCAGATATGACCATATGACAATCATCAATCTCTGTATCCCAGTCGAGAAGGGGTATTATTTTTGACTTGGCCCTAAGATTCTGCGATTCATCTTTGGCTAGGTCATACATCTTTTCAAACACATTTAAATCGAGAAAGTTTGTGAGAATCATCTTTCTAGCTGTTGCTCTTTCTCTAATAAAGGTGTTCATTTGCCCTTGAGATGCCAAAGATGTCATTAAAAAGTCTTCAGGGGTCCCTATTATATCTCTCACAATTTTTTCAGTGTCTCGTCTCTGCTCACCCGATAAATCTGTCACTGGATTTCCACTTTCATCAAGCTCTAGCAGTGAAAGCGATGTTGTTCCATACACAGCACCCTTCTTTGTTTGCTTCTTAATAGTCTTTCTCTCGAGACAAAGCCTTTTACCATTCATGCTAAAGCTTATCGAAGTCTCACATGCGTTCTTTCTACTATTGATAATATGAACATTTTTTATGGGACCACGATCAGTTGTATTAAACAAGCCATAAACAAGAGCACCAATTATCGATGACTTGCCCTTAGCATTCTTTCCAAAAATTCCAGTGATTCCCGGTAAATTGTCAAAATTTATAACATTCCCTTCTCCATACACAAATGTATTGTCAAATCGAAAGGAATCAATTTGCCATCTAACGTTTCTTAGGCTCTCATCCTGGGATGCGATCTGAGAAAGGTATCGATCAATTAAGTCATCAAACTTATCGAGTCTTTGCTTATTATTTTTTAAATTGCTGTAATAATCCCTTATCAGCTTCTTGTGCGTGGAATTCTCTCTTAAGTTTTCCTTTGTAAAGAGATCACCTGATTTTGTCTGGATTTCTGCTGCATTAAATGATGTCTCTGTCTTAAACACTACCTCTGCGGCATCCTTAAAGGTTATTAGCTCATTTTGAATTTGCTTTGTTGTTGCCTGTGTAATGCTCTGGTCAGATCTTATTCTAAAACGAGCACCATTTGGATGCTTTGCTGACTGTATCAGTGTGTTCTTTATGTTTCCTTGCCAGTCTATCGTTATAAAAGGCTTGCTGTGAGGTATTTCATGAAAATCGACACTAAAATCATCTTTATCTCTAATGTCCCAAAACAGAAAGCCCTTCTTTGGATCCTCTCCATAGTTTTGCTGGATGGATGATCCACAGTATGCAATCGTCTTTTTATCATTTAAAAACTGACAACGGTGGATGTCACCCAGGAGTGAGAAGTCATATTTTTCAAACATGTCAACAGTTACTTCTCCATCTATTTCCCAATCAATATCTGTTGACGATCCCCAGACACCTCCATGAAACAATGCAATGCTTATCTGATCCTCGACAGGTTCAACATCTTCCCATGACTCTTCATCGAAGCATGATAAAACACACCAGTTATAGCCATCGACGCCTGTCGGATAAACACCTGATTGCTTGTACAAAAACAGCCTGTCATTGTCTAGAGCATTAATGATAGGAGAAATTGCATCCTGCCGATCCTTGTTGTGTTGCAATCCGTCATGGTTCCCTAAGATGATGTGCGTGGGTGCGATTTCTGCTAACTGTGTAAACCACCAAGAAAGATTATCAATAAGCTCTGGTGATATCCCTTGCGTCTTAGAGTGAACAATGTCACCGCCCACGTAAATTACATCAGGTCGTAGCTTCTTCGCTTCTACGAAAAAAGATGAAAATGACTCTTTATACTCTTCATGACGAGATAGCCCACGCCAGTGAATATCGGCTAGATGGATAATTCTCATATGATGTTTTGTAATTCTATAACAATTTTAGATTTTGTATGGCACATATCTGTAAGAACAAAAAACTTCTAAAAAAGAGAACCACTCTGGAGTGAGTTAATTCTGCTCTTTATTGCACTTTGTCTATCATAATAGACAGCGCTTTTTCTTAATTCTCTGAACTGATCTCGGTTCATCTCGCCAACATCTTTAAACTCTCCTAAGCTTAATATTCTAACATCGCAACAATATTCACTAAACATTTTTGCATATTTGTAGGTCTTTCTTTGCATGTCAGAGTCTAGTGCCAGCAGTATTGGTGTCTTATTTGAGACAATTTTCTTGAAAAGTAAAGATCTCTCACTTATCCCAGCACCCAACAGGCAGGTCGCATTATAGTTGGCCTTTACCAAATCAAACGGTCCTTCAACAATTGTGAGCTCTCTTGACCAGTCGATATTGATTTCATTGAAAACAATCGCTGTCTTATCAGTTCTCGCATTCAAGTACTTCAGCTTAGCGTCTGGACCAATTGCTCGAGATGCATAAAAATTAAGCTCACCATCACAATCAAAAGAAGGCATGATAACACGCTTGCAGTGTCTCCCTCTTGAGACTGCACCAAATTTAAAGTACCAAAAATCATCAGCTGATAGGCCCCTTCTAGTCAGATACCTTATTGCAGATCTCATGTCAGGATCTCTTGTTTTAAAATTGTCCACTAAAAGAGAAAATCCCGCAGGGAGCTTGAGCTCAACCTCCTCTGGAGTGACAACTAAGTCCCGTGTTGAAGACTTTCCCAGAAATTCTGTCAAAAATTGATTGCATGACTCTTGCCCAAAGTATTTTTTTAAAATGGGCTCAAGTGTCTTTCCTTTAACACCACACACCCAGCAGTGACACTGCCAAGTCTCCAAATTTATTGAAAACTTCTTCTTAGATGAAGAACTGCATGAAGGACACTGAACAGCAACATTTGTACCGTCGTTGGCGACCGAAGGCTTTCCAAACACACTTGTGATAAAAGTTATCTTACTGCTGATGCTCTTCAATTCACACCCAAAGTAATTTTAACAGGCATCTAACCCTGTTTTCAAGCATATATGAGATCTAGCAATAACATATGCATCGGCCATATCATAGCAAAATTGTTCAAGAACAACCTTTCCCTTTCTGGGTCCGCTTTTTAAAACTTTATTGGGCCACTCGTGATCCGAATCTTTTAGTTCATTAGACACCCAGCCTAGCACCTGCTCCTTGGTCTGACGACCTCCGTCTTTCTTTCTCACAATCTTAATTCCCAGCGAACGACGGGCGACATTGACATTAATAAAGCTAGGTTCAATCTTTAAAGAATGATAGCAGATGTATGACACAATTCCATTAAATCTAGCTAGCGTCATTAGTGTCTTTGCAGAAGAGAGCCCTGGACGAAAAGCCTGTAAGTTCTCCTCTATGACTATTTCTGAAATGGGGTGTCTTAGTAGTACGCCCAGAAGTGAATCCGTGATGGAATCCGCCTTTCTGAACATATCCTTGTGCTTTGCCAATGGTACAAATCCCATTTCTATAAGGGTACCGTTAGAAGTCAATACGCACCATCCAGTGCAGCTTGTAGAAATATCCAGACCCAGAACCAATTAAAAATCCTGCTTTATCTTAAAGAGAATCCCATCAGAATTTCTCTTCTTAACGGGTTGCGCTAGCTTTGCTTTCATTATAACATTAAGATTGTCGTCATGTAAGTTAACACCGTCAATATAGACGAATCTTGGATCAATCTCATTTGGATCAAAAGAGGCTGAGACTAATTGAAATTGTGGGTTAGAGGAAGAATTATGTAATCCTGTCTCACAGGGCACATTTACTGTTAGCACGTGCGTGCTTTGCTCTCCCTTAAAGCTGATCTTAAACTGATCCTTTCCAAAAAATGGAATGTTGGGAGACTTAATGATGACCAAGCCCTCATCATAAAAAATATTACCAACACTAGCTTTTTTTGCATGCGGAGTCAGTGAATCAGCTCGATATAAACTTCCTCGTCCGTTATCCTTTAATGTAATTTGGACAGCGCCCTTTGATCCTGTGAGGCTGGCGTCTTGAATTTGAAATGTCTCGGGTAAAATTCTGTTTCCAAAATACAAGTTTGATATGTCAAAAATCACTATTTCATTAGAGCTTAGATCTCTTGTTCTCTGCGCAATTGATAATCCTGCGCCCTCTGAAGAATTAAATGATGGATTTTCAGGAGTTGCTCTGCTTAGAGGCTGTATGTTAGAGGACTGTCCTGGAAAAAATAGAGGTGGATTTCCCCCAGATCCGATCAGCCTATCAAGGCTAATTATACTCAAATTTAACCCACCTTGAGATTCCTTAAACATTGACAACGGCCCGCGCTGTAAGCTCTCTAGCCGATCCTCATTTGTGTCAACCCCCGATAATAAAAGCTCATAATCTGGAAAAAATCGACCATTGTCACACGGCAATACTGTTAGATTTCTCTTTTGAATAGATCCAGAATTAACAGCACCTGAGAATGTTCCCTCACCATTGTTAAATCCTGAGGCATCTATGGATGATGAGCTGTACATGTAATCGTTGAAGCTAAATTCCCTGTTGTCAGCTTTCAACCGAGGTATTCCCAGGGTGTTACCCAGTGTTCCCTCGCGTGTCGGGCCTATTGATGATGTTAGCTTGTAAAGACGGGGTGTCTGTTTCGTTGCAAAGTCACGTGTAAAATTATCTAAATTAATCTCGTGGCCTCCGATGCCGAATGAAGCAGAGACGTTGAATGGATCATTTGTCTGCTGGCTGGTTGCAATGAAAGGTGTAATCAGAACATTTCTCTGCCGTGTCTCCTTCACAAAGAAGGGTGGGCAATAGAAGAGTAAGCTTCCTGTGGAGCTCTGGCCTAAAAGCGAAGCGCTATGAATGCGACTGTCACTGAGATACTCTGCAAAGATCTTTATGTCGTGAATCTCGGCATTAAGTGGGTGATCTAGTAAAAATCCAGTTGGGTCTCCCTGGTGGCCATGTGATCCAGTAGTATCCTGAAATGCGTTGAATATTCCCTCATTCGTAGCAGCTGTAGGATTAAAGAATCTACGGGTGTCAACACTCGTATTCCTGGCATCTGACCCACTATAATAGTTTCCAACAAATAATGCTCCCGCATGAGAACTGCTATTGACCAATTCAGGCATACAAGAAGCAGAGGGAATTACAAAGTCATACGCTTCGCTATCCACCCTTATGCTTCCCTCACCATTATTGATGAGATTTGTTCCCCACCGGATTGAGATGTGATGCCAATGATTTCTCTGGAGAGAGTTGTCAGCCGAGAGAAAAGTCAGTGCTGAAAGCTTTGACAGGTTTGTTGCACTTAATGATGTCTTACTCAAAGAAATCTCTGATGGTTCCAGTTTAGCACTCTGGCTAAGCTGCAGCATGATTCGAAACCCCTTTGTCAGCCCTTGCTCATCTCTCTCTGATCCTGACACCAGGGATACTGCATAGTGATTTGGAAGGTGGAGAATTGTCCCAGCCTTAAAGTCCCTGTTGGCGTGGCCGTTGTGATATCTCGGATTGATGTAAAAGTCAAAAGTAAACGGGCCCCTAAGAGCATAACGAGGATCACTGCCCAGCTGTACAAATGCAGAGTTATCCGCTGGTGAGAGCCCAGTGGGTACATTAGAGTTGTCAGCATTGGGAATTATCCTAATCGAGGAATTTGCATCTATTCCCAGGTTGCTAGGTAGCTCTGGGCTTCCTATGGATAGAGTCCTCTCTGGAAATGCTCCAGTGTTTGGGTAGATCAACGCAGTGTCGCTGGGCACATTTGATGCTGTGAAAAAATTCAAGCAGTGATAATTTGTATATGAGAAGTCACATGAGTCATAGGTCGATCTGTAAAAAGGCATGAGAGAATTCTTGATAAACTGCTTCTTAAAAGAGGCAGTAGCATAAGCTGTCTCGTCGTACTTACGTGCGCTGTCATTGTCTGTGAATCCTCGAATCTCGTAAAACATGTTGTCAGAGTCGAATCGCTTGATCGGCAATTCCTTCTGGTTGCGAGGAAGAATTGATGCACTATTGACATATGTCAGGTAATCCTCCATGGCTGATTTTATTGCAATATTTATCGGCTTCCCAGATAAATTGGGTCGTGACGCACTGAGCACTTGTCGGGACAGAAAGATTAAGTTGATACCTCCACCTATATGTGTTTGAGCGGCATTGAACAGCTGCCTAGTTTTATCACTCGCCTTGATTTCATTTTGCTCCTTGATAAACGGACTTGGTCGGGCAGACACACGAGCGCTTCCAGACATCTGGCTAGTTACAGTGTGCTCTGACTCGTCATTTGGTGCCCGAGATGAGGAGACAAACTTAACCTCGGGGTGAAGAGAGAGCGTTGAAAGCTCAAAAAACTGCGGTGAGATCTTTATAAAGGACACAGCCGCTCTCTTTAGAAGTCAAGCCGAACTCTAATTGTCAGGTCCTTCTCGTTATTCTTCTCAATCGGCCTGCTTACCTTAGCAATTGCCAGGAGGTTATCATTAGCGTCATAGAGACCAACGGATGTAAAGAATGCAAATGACTTCTGTGTTGCCTCCTGACCCGCCTCAATTACCTCGATATCATTATCAGAGTCGACAAATGTCGGATTACCGGAGTAATTAAATTCATCCGCTGTTGCCCTGCAGAAAATCAATGTAGAGTTTATGTTGGTGATATTTTGAAATGTAAAAGCTGTCTGTGAACCAGAGCTAAATCTACATGAGCAAAGGTGATTTAAAATATCATCGATAGAGGCTGAGACCATTAGATCTGGGATGAACTTTGCATCTCGATTTCCACTACTGTCTGCAGAACCACTGCCGCCGCCGATGATCATCTTTCCAGTCCCGACTGATCCTGGATTGTTCTCATTCATCGCTGCGATAGCTCCTGATACGTGCTGACCGCCCGACAGGATCTTCTTTAAGTCAAATGCTGCGATTCCTTGCTGATAGAAAATCACACCAACAGACTCTGCAGTATTAGCAGCGTTAACAATGTTACCCGCGCTACCTCCAAAGGTTGTCTCCTGATTTGATGAAGCACCAATGTCTGTGAAGATCTTCGATCCTGTGATCGTTGTCCTATTCAGGTTTGTGTAGAACGTGCCTGTTACTGCACCGCCGCGGGCTGTCGTGTCCTTATCATCAATACAAGCAGTTGCGAAAAATCGCATCGCAAAGCTCTCACGCTTTATCTGATCACGTGTGAAGAGACGCTTGAAGTTGATAAACATTGCCTCGTCAATACCATCCTCACCGCCAGCATTGCTAATCGGGGCTGTGAATCGTGCTGTGGCATCACCTAGCAGTGTCTTAGCATACTGCCTGTAGATGTCAACCTTTTCACGCATCATCACAGACTGTGATGGAAATAGAAGTTTGCCGGCCGAGTCCTGACCTGTTGATGAACCCGTGACAGTCGCACTCCCGCTGTACAGGCCCACTGTTATATCAAAGACTGGGTTAGCTGTCTGCAGTGTAAAATCCTGGTCATAAACAGTCTGAAAAAGAGAGCTGGTTATTCCTGGACCAATTCCACCTGTAACAAATACCTGATATTTCTTTCGGGTGGTTGAACCAGAAATATCCTCCTGAATGATGTCAACTAGCTGGTTCAGAAATGACCTACTGGTCTTAATATCTGAAGCTGCTATCTCCTTAAATGTTGCCACTGTTTAAACTCCGACTATTACGAGATCTGCACGTTAAAGTTTGTGAAAGCACCTGAATTCATCCCTGATATCTCAACAACCTTCTGAACGACAGATCCACCTTTTTGTTTGTATGTGGTATGAACGGCATTTGAAATCGACTTGGCTTGAACTGTGAATGACAGAGATCCTAAATTGGATGTGTTAGTCACAGGGTCAGCGGGTATGACGTAAGTTGCCATATTATCAGCATTCACTGAATCTGGCCCACCGACACCGGGAATTGTTAGAAATAAATTATCCATCACAATTTTGAAAGATGCATCTGTCAGCTCGGGTGCAAGAACTCCACCGCCACTGATAGCCTGCTCAACAGTAACTGACTTGACAATATTTCCTGACACAGTTGCCCGTGATAATGATAATGTGCTGTCAGTCACACCGACAAGAGATAGATTAGGCAGCTTGCTCAAATTAGGATTACTGATACTAATTAGCCTGTACTTTTGTCCTAGATTTCCTCTTGTGAGTGCCTCCATGACAGGTGTGTTCTTCTCAATCTTTTCCTTTCCGACAGTACGACCAAATTTTTTAATAGTGCTGTAATCAATCTCGTCGTCTCCTAGTGCAAACTTTACAATTGAAAATGATCCGTCATTTCTTGCTAGGAACTGTCGGCCGATATCTGTAAGCACAGCATCTAAAATAATATTATTAGTTGAGTGGTCAAGAAACCCCATAGTTAATTTCTCCTCACTGTGAGTGTGTGCCGTTTAGTCACTTCAGCACATCTTTGACAGTGTTTATTGTTTTGTTTCAAATATGTAATCACTTTTCTTACGTAACAAGCCCAACGGACTCCACATCCTGTTCATAAATATACAAGCTCTAATTATTCACAGTAAATAAAAACTCTGCACTACGTTGATGAATTAGATGTTAATTGACCAAATCCTGTTGACTGTATGTTTCCAGTTGAACCCACCCTTGTTCCCGGAGGAGGATCAACTATCAGAGATGGATCTGGACTATTATCATTAATAAAGATATCCACAACCTCACTGCTCTGTAAGTCCGTATTAATAATCTGCAATTTATAGTTTGGATTTTCAGATACACTTTGACCCTGCCCGGGAGATTGCATAGCTATTAAGTTCTCATCTATGATCGTCTCTGTTGCTGCAATTCCGCTTCCCTGATCCTCATGAACATGCTTTCTTGTTACCTTTAAAAACTCTGGATCAAAGTATAACTTGATTCTTCTGTGACCGGAATCCCTCATTGTATCAGCAAAGGTGTCACCCTCTACGAATATGTTCGGGTAGGGCTTAGGAGCTCCAGACTTTGATATCATTCTCACCACGAGGTCATTTTTAAATCTGTCAAAGCTAACTCTGAATTGCATTGAGTAATTGGACGCTAAACCTCTCGCATCAACCGATGCCAATGTGTATATCACAGAGGAATCTTTTGTAAATTGAACATCCCTGTAGAATTTTTTCGGTAGCGGCATTTTTGTTACCAGCGTTGGTGGGACTAATTCCAAAGGACGGCTCTTCACCTCAGAATCGTCAAAGTCATACTCAGCTAAAATTGTAAAGGGTTGTAAAACTGATCTCCTTCTGAAAATTTGAAACCGTTTAATATCCCGCTGTGGGTTGTGAGGAAACTCCCAGAATATCAGCAGGCTATCAGTCTTAAATTCATACTTAAACTTGAGATCACCCGGCGGTGGCGGTGCTATTCTCTCCTGACATATAACAGTTGTCTTTGTGCCAGCAGAAGCTATTAGTGCGGTTGACATTATGACCTGATCTGGCGCTCCGTTGCCCACATCAAGTCGAATAGACTCGAATCTTGAGAGAGAGACAGCTCTTATCTTGTAAACATACGCAGCACCGTATCTCACAGCCGGATCAATAAATGATGTGATGTTTGGGCTATTGAGAATAACCGGAGGTCTCGGTGACAGACTTCCGTCTGAAGCTATCTCAAACTTCTCAACATAATAGCCTATTAAAGCAGATCCCTCCTTAGTGCTAGTATCACTATCTGACGAACTATCATACACACGCTCCTGATGGATGACATTAATTCCGGGCTGATACTCTGTAGCTATTAGCGCCCCAGGTTGAGCACTAGAAGCTGCTTGGTTCTGGAGTACTGTCGCCAGTTCTGTGATACCGCTGAGCTCATCTGAATACACATTTACTTGATCTAATAGTGAACTCTTTATCAGATTTCCAAATATGAGATTATTGATGTTAAAATTATTTTGAATCATCTTTACATCTGACAGCGGATTTGAGACAACCTCCTGTCTGGTCGTAGATTCGGCGAAATTAAAGCCTGCTGCCTGAGGATTTCTAAGAGCATCTCGTATTAGAGAGCCCTTAGTAGTGGGTGTTGCTATCGACTGTAAGCCCTGTGACTGCTGTGTCACCGATCCTCCCATGTCAGAAAAAACTGCAGAGGACGAAAGCGATGTATAAAACGACTTATCAGCTGCTGTATCCATTAATCCTACATTGGTAAAGTACGCATTTGACAAAGCTGATTCAAACATTAGCTGCGGTATATGATTCGACACCTTCACCTGCCCAAATTCATCTAATAGTCCGCCTTGTCCTACTCCAGCAGAACCTAGACCATTGCTGGCATCAAGATTGCTAAAGGTGTCAAATGCGGGAGGTGTGAAGGTCACCCTCACAAATCTTGGAACTCTATCAATATTTGCAAAAAACTCTAATCCCGATACAGTTAGCTCATTTAATGTGACGGGTGTATTATTCACACCCTGGTTTGTCTTCTCATCTATTGTAAAGTACACATAGTTAAAAGTCGACTGGACATCACCTGGTTCTGGAATATCAATTCGCGTCACCGGTTTCGACGGGTAGGCTGTCGGAAGCTCCAGCTCGCTCAAAAAATTACTTGTATTAGAGCCTACTGTGGGACCATTCTCAAACGGAGAGGTGGCAAAGGTGCCTCCACTGCTGGCCATCTCTTCCGCCATGGCAGCGAGGATCGAAGAAAGGTCAGGCATAGTAACTCCCGTGTCTATTGATTAGATCAAATTGTAATTCTCTTATCATGGCTGTTCCAGCCCCTCACCTGTGGTAGTTACGCCCGCTACAATCTGATCACCGGCAACCTCAAGATTCTTTACTAGATCAACTGTGACAAAAAATTGATAGTAAGTTGGTTCGTCTGGGTTTTGAGAATTGGTGCCACCACTTGAAATTGTCACGGCACCACTACTCGTCTCTGTCGAAATTGAAGCTCCTTGCTCAAACCCAGGATCATTCTCATCTATTAGAAGACAAAAAACCCGATCAAATATCTTGGACCCTGTGATCTGATTGTGATATCTCTTTGAGTTAAAAAGTGCTGATCGTGAAATCTCACTGGAGAGGCGCGTGAACTCTAGCTGAGTCTCGGGTGTCCTTCCTGTGTACTGGCTAAAATCCCTAGCCTTTTGCATAAGCTCAGCAAACAGAGTTGAAGATTCAGTGTCAGGTCCCGAGTATAGTGATGTGTCGGGGTCCAGCATAAAGGTCCCTTCTGACAGATCTATGCCCATTAGCAGCTTGAGATACATTTTTAAGTAATAATCAGCCATGGTATTGCTTGTCATTGCAGATACTGTTGCCTGAGGCCCTGGCGCGCGATTGATCTGGGTCTGGGGCCCTCCTTGAACAGATGACCAATCTTGCCTGGGAGATATCACAGAGCTAACGAAGCCCGTGGCATTGGAGAGATCTTTCTTAAGTGAAAAGCTATTAAATTTGGTTCTTGAACGAACCTCTCCCGCGCTGGTCGGCAGCGGGGTGGAGGCAGGATCTCCGATGAAGCCTTCAATGATGTGAGTAGATGTGTCAAATGGAAAGACTAGCGTCGAGGTAGCGGCCGATTCGACTAAATTTCTTCGATGTACCACTAACCTCACCATCGTTGTGTCAGAGTAGAAAGAGTCACCCGTCTGCGTCGCAGTCTGATCTCTAAGGCTCTCCAGCAGGCCGGCGGGTAGCCCCACTACAAGAATTCTATACTTCTTATCTGGATCAGTGAATCCGGAAGAGCTAAAAAATCTCATCATATTATTGACCATACCCTGGGTGATTACCTGTGTTGTCGGAATGTAAGGATAGTTGGCTGATAGATTCCTCATTCCATAAAGCATCGCACCGCTGAGTGACACCTGATCCTTTGTCATTGTCCTGCACGTTATCGCACCCTCAGGAGTATCTCTAAGAGATGTAATAAGTGTAGATAGGGGAGTGGCAAGTTCTGGTGTGGCTGGCGTGGTTAGTGTAGATGTAACAGTGGAAAGGGCTGTTTCAGTGTTCTTCACTATATCATTCAGATAGTGAAGAATGTTAAATACAGCCATGTCCTGATTGAGTAATCTCTTTCGAATTGCCCCAATAAACGCAATCATGCTTTCTGCGTCTGCAACAGCTCCTGTAGACGGTCCGCTTGACGTCGTATTTGACAGCACTGCTGCATCAACCTGATCAATAATTTCCTGAGCGCCTTCAGGTGTTCCACACTTGGTCGGGTTTGATAGAGCACTGTGAAACCCTATGGCATTTAAAACGTTATACTTCCAGGTCTGGGCGCTCTGGCCTACTTCTAACTTTATATAGAATCTTCTCTTTAAAAGTGAATGAATGATAGCTGTTGCCACAGCGACGCGGCAGGCATACGAAGCTTTTAGGCTTCCACCTCCGGAGCCTGTTCTCTGATACTTGGAGTAGTCGACGTAGCCATTGTGGGCGGCGTCGTACGTGGCACCAGTACCCGAAAGCGTAGTTCCTTGAGCACTTAAGCCGAGATAATCCCAGCTCACACGATGCTGAAACTCGTCAACAGCTTGCTGTGGAACATCCCATATCTTCTTTGTGCTGGTCCCGCTACCGATACAACCCGCAATCGATTTGGTGGAGTTGGGGTCTGCCTCATCGAAGATATAGAGTCGGCCGCCTGGGTGGTTGAACAACTCTGGGTGGTTAACACTAATGGAATACGACGTGGACCAGCCATTTCCTGAGACACTGGTTTTGCCTTGCTGATCTGATAGACCCTCTTCGAACCACCCAGAAGTATAGCCGTGGTTATAGTCGTGGGAGGCGACGGTGTAGGAGGGAGAGACACCTGCTCGGCCGGCGGCTACCTCGATCAGGAACGCTCTACGAGCATCATAATAATTATTCCTCCGGGTCGTTCCCGTGTTATTCTGGTACATTCTTCGGCTGAGGATCATGTCCATAGTGTAGGGGAACGCGTCGTCATCAATAGACGCCATAAACAACCAAAGGGAGGCTAGGTGGGTCCTCGATGCAGATATTGTCGTGACCTTGGCAACATTGTCAAGATAGTCTGCTAACGTTTCACAGATGATGTCAAAAAATAGAGCATTATTAATGAGTGGATTTATGCCCGGACCCAACAGCGCTATGCAAGCCTCCGACATGGGATCGATCACAGTTGCGAGATCGGTGACAAAATTCTCAAACTTTGCTGGGTTGAGCCGTAGTGTGTCAGCTTCTGTCAGCATTGGATCAACAAAGTAGCTCTTTCCAGATACTATTGCGGGTAGTGATGACAAATCACGTGTCTGGGTGGTGGTGTCAAATGTGAGAATAGGCAAAGCTGCAGCATCCTGCGTGAAGCTGCCGAATCTCTGAGACAGAGCGCCGTCCGGACCGTACCTGTTTCCGGAGAAGCTAGAACCAGGTCGGCCACCGACGTTACCAATCATGTCCCTCAATAGCGTATTGTTGGAGGGTGACTTTCCGTTTCGGTAATCTGACTGAACAGATTCGGGATAGGCTGGCGGTGATCCTGTCACATCCTCATAGAGATCAGTGAATTTCTGGTGTCGTCTCGTGCAAAAAAGAATGTAGTCACGCGTTACGAAATGAAGATTGGCAGCCATTCTCTCAATCTTAGAAGTGCCAAAAGCCTGATTTTCAAAGAGCATATCAAAGAAGCCGCCGCCGATGGTGCCTGTGCCATTACCTGTGATGGCATCGAAAAAGATCTTATGTGTATTCCACCTATCCTCCAGCTTGCTACCACGTGTTCCAACTGTTGCCAGGCCGTTTTCAGGCTGGTTTCTGTCATCGTTCCTGTACAGGTTAAAAGATCCGTATAATGTGAACATTCTAAGGTCATTGAGCAACTGTAGAACAAGTTTTGTGTTCTTCGCATTTTTCCAGGATGTGGAACTATGTCTTAGGTCCTCGTGGAAGAATGTGAAAAGACTCTTTCTACCCGGAGCGATGTCGAGGTACTCCGGATATAGATGAATAACTTGCTTCACCGGTGATCCGGCATCGGCGTTTGCTGAAGCGGAGCCTCCTACCATGTGGATTGCTGCTCTCTTTATGTCCAATGATGACATTATACTTTCTAAAGTCTGAAGAACTGTGATCCGGGTTTCCAGAGTGCTCTTCGCTTCGTCCATGTTGCTGATAAATGTCTCTGCAAGACCTGAAAACCTGTTAGTTGAGGGTGAAAGAATCCCATCTGATGACGACATGTCGAATCCTGCCACACGCTGGAGAAAACCAACAGCAGCGCTGGATCTCGCCTGCTTGAGTATGCTTTGCAGGTCTATCATCTTTGCGGTTGTTGTAATCGCATCAGCTGTGTCGTTATCAGCAGTCACTTTCAGCAATTGGCTAAACTCAAACGATCCGACTACCATAGGCATCGCAGTATCAATCCCATAGGAGGCAAGAGGTCCCGATATTGGAGCAGCATCGAGCTCAACTGTGGTTGTTGTGCCTCCAAATAGGATTGGATCCTCTGGAACAGGTGACACACCCAAAGCATCGAGATCAACATTTCCGGCGGATGGTGGTGCAGATGTCGGTATTGTGTTAAAGAGAAGTGCGGCGGCAGCGGCGGCGGCGTTATTTGAACCCAGGCCTGTTGTGAGACCTGGTGGTTCCTGATAGTCGGGGATGCCGCTGTTATCAGCATCTCCTGTTAGGGGATCAGCAGAAGGAGGAGCTGTTGGCTCTATAACCTCGGCAGGGTCCGGTGTGTTAGGTGTCTCATTGGGATTTCCAACAGTGGCTGGTTCTGGCGGCGGGTCTGCTGTGGTGGCAGTAGTGCCAGTATTGCCTGTATTCTGCTGTTCGGTCTCCTCTTGCTGTGAGGAAGTCGGTTTCTCCAGAAGGCCGATGTCAGTAATAGACTGCATTGTCTTCTCAAACCATTCTGGGCCTTTGGTGACCTGGAGTATTTCGACCAGCAGCATAAGTGAATTAAGATCAAACCCATCTAGGCTTTTGAGATCTGGAAGAGATGTCTTAACTTCTTCCATTGTGATCTTAAATTTGTCGAGAAGCGACAGTGTGAATCTTTTATCAAAAGGAGAGCTGTGGGATAGTGCCGTTGTGCTACCCGGAATGGGATTTATGACGATATCAACATTGAGTCTTGGCTGTCTCATTTGTCTGTTCTCCTTCGGGTGATGGTGGATTCTGATATACTCGACGGGCCGGTGGTGCCATCGAGAAAAACAGGTGTCACTCTATACCTGATCTCACCTTCGTAGTCTCTGCTGGTTCTATCTAAAAATACATAATTTCCTCCGTTGCTAACATTATGGCTGGGACCAACAACGAACCTGCCATCACTTCGATCAGAGGTGATTGCAAAAAAGTCTATGGTTCCTGGATGACCGGTCACAGACCACTCCACAGCAATGTCATTGTTTACCATGATACTCACGCTGGGCTTGTTAATGGTCGGAAATTGTCGTGTCGAGATAGCACTAATGGAAACATCACCCGTAGGATCACGCTCCATTCGATCTTGTGCAGACTGCTGACCCAGGGCAGTTCCATATTTCAAAGTTCCTCGGCGAAATGAAGATCGACTGTAAAACTTTCCTGATGAATTGGGATCGACGGGCTCAGGTGAGGACCTCACGAGGCGCTCACCCGGATTATCTCTCTGTTCAGCAGGCATCTCTGTATTTATTAGTGATGCTCTTATCTCTTCAATTAGTTCAATAGGTGATCTCAAAAATGAACTTACACGATAGACATAGGCTCTTCCTGTCTGGGCACTTCTATCTTCAAATGTGCCAGGTAGTGTTATACCAAGGTTTTCTGTCTCACCTGTCACCTGGTCGTATCTCTCAACAGAGAGTGAAACAACATTCTTAATCGAGTCTTTAATCTTAGCGATATCATCGTCAAAGAATGAGGACAGGCCGGCTTCCTGGACGGCTGCAACCAGCATATCAGTTGCGCTATCGATCTGCTGTGCAGCAATATCGAATGTCACTATCGGAAGAAGCTCACCAGGTGGTGCTGGCTCTATTTCCTCTTCTGGAGTCGGTATTTCTCCAGGCACTGGTGCTGGTGTGGGAGGCTGCCCGTATGCTATATTACTGATCGACACTGTTACGAGGCCTGTTGGAGGGATATATTTCTCAAATCTAGATGTAGAAGAAATAACGCTAAGACCGTTCTTAAGAACTATCTGGGCCCTGTATTCATAAGTGCTGTCAATCTTAACCTGGAAATCAGTAACAGTTGCAGCACCTTCAGATAATAGAGAAACTTGTGGAATATTTTGAGATAACTGATTTGTTTCAACTGCCATCACACGAAGATCTCTCAGCCCTCTTCCCTTGACTTTCTCTCTTCTAAGTATGTTAACAAGAACAGCATCAGCGGGAGCTCGATCTATAGATACAACTATTCCACCCTGCACGACCTGAGTGTAGATTATGCAGTGGTGTGAGATGAAGCTTCCAAATGAAACTTGGGATGGTGAAAAATTACCGAGAACAGTCCCATCATCTAGAGACTGAACAGCCCTGAAAATTGGAAGCTTATTTCTCATGTGAATCTCAGTATTGAATCTAATTTTACTGACAACTGGAGCCAGTGAGACACCAAGGGGTGGACCTGTTTCGGGATCAAGAGAATCTCTCTGGATACTTGCTATCTTAGAAAAATGTCTTCTCACAGCAGGTAGAGTTTCGATAAGTGATCTGTAGAAGACAATTACCTCATTTACTTTGCTATCACCTGCTCTAACCCTTAAGACATACCCATTATTGGGTGAGATCGACACATCTACATCAGCATCGGCAACAGGCACAGAAAAATCTCTCATTGCTGTCTCAGGAGTAATCTCAAATCTCTTCGACTGAACTATGATTCCATTAGAATTGACTGCATCAACCTCAACTAAAAGCAATGCAGGAGTCAAAATTTCAGATTCTGTTAGGCTAATTCGAGTGGAAACTGTTCGTATTCTCTTTGTCTCAACCCTTAAAACTGGAACTAGATCATCAGGTCTAAAATCTCCTAAATTTCTCTTTGGTGTCTTTCTTGCTGAGACACCGACTCCTGCCTGTCTTTTAACTTTATTTCTTAGGAAGCTTCCTCGTGTTCTTGGCTCTGCCTGAAATGTTCCCTCCATAGACTGGTTGAGGCTTGTCGTTATCTGCCTGGGAACTAACACTCCAGCGGGATCTAATCCCATTCTTACGAATCGATTTACCGCGACCTCTAATGACATTGAATCTTGACTTGATGAATTATCTGGATCTAGCTGACCTGTGTCTCCGCTCATTATGGTGGCTGGTTCTCTGACTAAGGGGCGTTGTAATGCTGGAAAAACACTAGGATCTCTTATGTTCACACCCCTTACTAGATCAAGAGATCTTCTTGTTCCAAAGGCATCCTCATCTGTAAAAAATCTAAGATTGCTCACAACAGAATTGCTGACAACTGTGGTTAGATCGATGTTCTTCTTTTTAACCACACCCTTTCTTCTGGCCTGCCCTATTCTGCGCTTGTTGCTGGTCTCCGCTTCTCTAATCGATTCTATAACACTGGAAGGACTAGAAGCATCGACGCCATCGAAAAACTTGACATGATCGACTGTTCTTCTGTCCTTGATCCTCATCTCTGCTGACACAATTCCCGACTCTATAACAGTTCGAGCGTCAACCTGGAAGCTTATGATAAAGTCGAATATGGGTCTTCCGTTCTCATCATTTTTAACTGACTCTATGCGGGCTTTGCCGGCGTCAGCCTCAATGAATATCTTATTTCCGAGATCACGAACAAGCATCAGTCAATCACCATCGTGAATAGATTAACAAATGTTGGCACCTTAACGCTGTCCAGAAAAACCTTTCCAATGAAAAACACATGCTTATTGGGACGAGAATCACTCGAAACATTGAACTCTCCAAAGTCAATAACATCGAGCTTTTTAAATCGATGATTTCCTAACTCAAACATCTGCATGACAATATTATTTGACTCAGATGTGCTATTAAAGATAATCTGCTTACGCTCCTTGCTGGTAGATTTGCCAGATGTCGGTATTTCAAGGGCCTCACCAGATCTCAGGAGACTGTTGTCATTAAATCCTGTGCTGATATCTGCTTCAGATTTATCACTAATAGCATCGATGACACTCCTTTCTGTTCCCTCTAATTCTAGCATCAGCTGTTCAAATGTGAGATTGTCCTCCTCGTTTAGATTCTTATACAGCCCTAGTCGTCGGCCCTGTGAAAGAAAAATACTTATATCTGCTTCACTAATTCCAGAGTCAGGATCACTTGCAATCGCCCTAAGTGACTCTCTGCTTTGTTCTAGAAACGGATTGATGACGCTGTCAGGAATCACAGGTGGTAAAAATTTAAACTTTTGCAGATGTGAAAGTCGCTTATCAGTGAAAAAAGGCTCGATTGTATCAATATCAGCCTCTGTCTCTCCCTTATCTTCTCCTAGCTGACGAATGGGACGAAAGCTATCAATCGTGTAAGTTAGCTTATTTGTACTAATCGATAAATCCCTATCAGCGTCAAATGGGTCTCTTGATCCTAAGGGATATTGATTTCTAAAGTGATCTATTGAGGAGGTCACAAGTCCCGCAGCCAAGCTGGCAAATTCTGAACCTGACGTGAATAGAAAGTCTCCCAAATTAGATCCAGAAACCGACTTTTCAAATATCTGGTCTCCGACGACAGAGACATCTGATCCAAAATCAAAACCCACCAGAGCACCAGTATCATCTGTCTCGAATGTTACATCATCTGAAATACTTGAAGCAGCCTCGAAATAGATTCTCTCTGTGGCATCCGCAGAGCCTGAGACGATATCTGATCGATAGAAGGTGTTGGCATCTGTGAAGGATGCAAACTGGATGCGCATTTTTCCGGATGCCAGCTGACGTCGACCCTGCTTGGTGACAATCACGTCCATGATGCGTGACTTGTTGTCTAGTATTCCCGCCATGCGATCTCCAACATTTTAATTATTACCTTCACTACACTATCGCTACGAGCTCATCTTCGATATCCACAAGTTCTTTTCTGTTTCTGAACAATCCGTCGTAATAAGGAACTGAGGAGGTGCACTCGAAGCTGAGGTTGGAGCACTGTGTCATTCCAGGGTCGACAGAGGCTGTTGTCGAGGGTTTGACAAACTTTGCGATTACAACAGCTTGCCTAAGACCGGGTGACATCTCTCCTGCGTCCTCCTCTGTTGATGCTATGGATGTTGCGAAGAATTTTCCGTCCTGTCGCTGCTCTAACATGTCTCGAAACTGCCCGTATCTGTTCCACCTGTAGACAGCGCTGGTGTACTTTGGGTTGATATCGAGAACCCCATATGGGAATCCACGTGCCGAGCCTGATATTCCAGCATCTGACTTTTGAAGAACATAATTAATTGAGTGGGCTGAACCGCCTACATCACTGAGTAATCTCTCACCGGACATGTAAAGACCTCTCTGCGCAATACCAGCACCTCCTGCAAACCACGATGTTGTCGGACTGCCACCGTCGGTCTCAAATATTATCCCTACTAATTTTGCTTTTCCCGGTGTGGCACCTTGTGTCTCCTCTGGCTCAGCTGCAATCCATGTCGGTCCCCATCCCTCTGAATACCTTTTTATCTCATTGTCAAAGGGTAGTTTTAAACGATTTCCGTGGGTGCTACAAGCAAATGACTGCGAGATGGCAAGAGCAACACCATAAGCGAGGCCAACGAATGCTGCTGGTAAAACTCTACTATAACCCGCACCGCCATACTCAACAATATAACGATAAATGTCTGGTAAAAATGTGTCATAAAATCGCTCTACTCTAGACGAAGCTCTAACAAATCTTTGAGCTGAACCGCTGCCATAATATGTCTTCGTGCCAAGATTATCTCTTGGTGTTGCTGTACCAGATGCAAAACTACCCATAACAGTACGAATAAAAGTTAGATCCTCTCTAGATTTTGCTGTACCAAAAGATAGCTGGCCTTTCGTACCTGCTGTTGTTCCTGTGGCAAACATGCTACCCACAACATAGCTGTCGACATACGTGCCGATCATCTCCTCTCTTGTGTTGATGTCATACTGGTCGACAACAGGTTCACCGATGATGGCCTCGTGAATATTGGGAGATGTCAGATTCTGATTTAATGTCTCGTGATGCTCCTTTCCCTCACGGATGAGAGATCCGTAGAATGTGACGCTAGATCTCGCACCGTGGAGCCCAGGGATCTTATTGTGAAGTTGGGGCGTCGCGATTGCGAGCCTGCTGCCTGTGGCTGTGTAGAAGTTCTGGAAGTATGTGAGGGGTATAGCAGCCTCGAGACCGAATATCAACTCATCCGTTGGTAGTAGAAGGTAGGGAGCTTTCTGCTGGA
>Ga0080013_1000041_pt1 | contig 169382 bp, 170 predicted proteins | sample ETNvirenome_6_85_FD_69236 | JGI IMG/M metagenome (GOLD analysis project Ga0080013, IMG submission 69236) | Marine viral communities from the Pacific Ocean - ETNP_6_85 (SPADES assembly) (version 2) | ecosystem: Environmental > Aquatic > Marine > Oceanic | place: Pacific Ocean | collected...
GATGTTGATGCTGCCTTGATATTTGCAGCATCAACCGGATGTGATACATGTTACATTACATCTCAATCGGTCAACAATGAATGGGGTAGTATAGAAGTATCAACAGGTGCAACACATTATTATTCTTCTGAAGTGCTGACTATCATGCTTTTTCATCGATTAATGAACGCTTCAGGGTTCGAATCACCAATGATAAAGACGGCTCCGAATGAACAACCCGCAGGGCCTCGTCTTCACTCTAATGATGACGAAACTTATCAAATCGGCATCGACTTCGATGGCGTTATTCACAAATGCTCAAAAGGCTATTACGATGGGACAATTTATGATGAACCTATTGAAGGATCATATGAAGCACTTCAACGTCTCTCAAGAGACTACACGATCATTATCAATACATGCAAGGCAAAACCAGATCGCGGTCTAGTCAACGGAAAGACCGGTACACAGTTAGTATGGGAGTGGCTAGAAAAACACGATATGTCAAAATTTGTAAGCAAAGTAACATCTGAAAAGCCAAGGGCAGTAGCATATATCGACGACAAGGCATTTAGGTTTGAGAGCTGGAATTCATGTCTAGAGAATATGGGGATTAAATGATACTTCCTTTTAAAAAGCTTTATTTTGTCTGGTTTAGATTTGGCGGTGGAGCAACAGCTGGTTGTTATCAACCTTGGCTTGCATGTCATGAGATGGGAATACCTGCGGGTGTTCTTAGCGCTGTAGAGTTAGTTAAAAATATATCCTCAATAAGGGATTCAGCAATATTCATAATGAAAGAAAGAGTTAATCAAAAACTTATAGATGTCTTGAGGAATAATAATAATACAGTAATAAGATATGCTGGTGATGGAGTAGAGTTAGAAGAGAGAAAATATTTTAAAAGAATAAAAAATCTTAACGGTGTCATAGTTGGTAGTAATGAATACAGGGATATCGTAGAGGGTAATTGCGAAAATACGCTGGCTGCAGTAATTCCTGCAAATAGAGATATGTTTTTAGATAGAGAAACATACAGTGATCATAGAAATAAAAGTTTTAAACTATATTTTGGAGGTAAACGTGCCGTGGGTGGAGTAAATGATGGATTTTTAATACAAGGTGACTTAGGGTTAAAAGATTCATTTGATTATGAAGAGGGATATTTTCATAGCTTAAAATATGTTGCTGAAAATATGAAAAATTTACCATCACGCGAAGTTGAAAAATATGTATTAGATATAGCAAAAAAAGGTTTATGCAAGTCACTAGAAGATCTTAAGACATCATATGAAAATCCTTCAAAATATAGTTGTCACTATGCAGTAAGAGCACCATTTGCAAAAAGTAGCGATGGAAAAGTATATAAAGAATATGACCAGTGGAATACAAAAACAGGTGGAAAAGTTTCTACAGCAGCTGCATCAGGTGCAAATATAGTTACATCGCTAGATCCGTCTGTAAGAGTTCTAATAGATGAAAATTATCCATATGCAATAGATACCACGACTGATTATTTCAGAGATAATCATGATGAAATCTGCAAAGAAATGGTTATTAAGGCTAGGGAGACATTTGATACAAAAATATGGCATGATGGACTTTCAATACTCGAAAGTGTTAGAGAAAGAACAGAGATAAAAAATATAGTATCTGAGTATGTTGACTTTATTAAAAGATTTTATGAATAAGGATTTAGTATAATGAAAGAGCAATTTTTAGATTTAGGTATGCAACCTATTGCAAACGGATTCTTGACAGAAGAAGAGGTAGATAGCGAATATTTTTTTCATCTTCGTGCTGGATTTAATACAGATACTTTTCTTGTTTCTTTAATGAATTTTGTTGATCTAGATTTAATGTTCAATGACACATATGCCTACAGGGGTTCAATGTCAAAAACAATGAGAGATCATTTTGAAGATGCATCTAGGATATTTAATAAAGAATTTAATCCAGCTAGTATTCTAGAAATTGGTAGTAATGATGGTGTATTTATAAAAAACTTTTCAAAAGAAATATCATCTGCTGTTGAACCCTGTGGAAATTTTTCTAATTTGACAAATAACTTAGGGTACAAGACATATAATAGTTTTTGGAATCGACGCATATCAGAAAAAATAGTAAAAGAGACTGGAAAAAAAGATCTTGTGTTTTCTGCTAATTGCATGTGTCACATTCCCGATATACAGGAGGCATTCAATTCAGTTTCTTATGTTTTGAATGATGAGGGTGTTTTTATATTTGAAGATCCATCTTTACTACAGATGATAGAGAGAGTATCATATGATCAAATATACGATGAACATGCCCATATATTCTCAATTCTTTCACTTTCTAGACTTTTGGAAAACTGTGATATGGAAATTTTTAAAGTTGAAAAGCTATCTGTTCACGGCGGATCTCACAGAGTTTATGCATGCAAAAAATCAAAAAGAAAAATTGATCAGAGTGTTTTCGATACACTAGATAGAGAAAGAAATATTGGACTTGATAAATTGGAGACTTATCAAAAGTTTGCAAATGATGTTATGATATCTAGGGATAAGCTTGTCAAAGAGTTGAAAATAGCTAAATCAGCTGGAAAGAAAATTATCAGCTACGGTGCTACATCAAAGTCAACAACTGTTTTTAATTATTGTAAAATAGGGCCAGATATTATAGACTATATTATAGATACGACACCTGAAAAGCAAGAAAAGCTTTCACCAGGAATGCATATTCCAATAGTCTCACCTGAAATAGGCTTTGATAAATCTGTAGATATTGCATTTTTAGGTGCTTGGAATTTTTCAAAAGAGATTAGAGAGAAAGAGAATGAATTTATTAGAAGAGGCGGAAAATTCATATCTCATATTAAAATTTAAAATGAGTAAAACATGACAAGAAAAACATTAAAGCAGATTGGATATGAGCATGGTACAGATAAGTTTAGAGATGATATAAACTATACTGAGCCTTACCTTAGGTACTTTGAAGCTAAGAGAGATGAAAAACTAAAAATTCTAGAAATTGGAATTGCAAGAGGATCCGGTCTTTTAACATGGAATGAATATTTCAAAAATTCTCAGATATTTGGTCTGGAGAATTGGCACAAGCATTCTAAAACTGCCAGTGATACAATAGAGAAGCTCATTGATAACAAAATTTATATTTTTGAAGGTGATCAATCTTCCAGGGAGTATCTATATGAAATGACAAGTATAACTGGTAATTTTGATATTATCATTGATGACGGCGGTCATACTATGAATCAACAACAGACAAGTCTAGGTTACCTATTTCCCTTTCTTAAAAGCGGCGGTATTTATGTTATTGAAGACTTGGTTACATCATATGATGATTTCGGAAATGGCTTTCACCGTATCTACCCAGAGGGGATACAAGCTGATAAGAAAGTATCTACACTAGAGTTTCTAAAAGGACTTGAATCAGGCAATATAAAAAGTAGCCCATTCATGAATACAAAAGAGCTTGAATATCTGAAAGATAATTTAAAATCTTGCGAAGTGTTAGAAAATTTAGGAATCTGGAATCCGGAACCTGGTATTTCCTGGCCCAGTGCAATGTCTGTAATTGTAAAAAAAATAGATGAAACATTAAATGAAAAATAATTATTACTCTTTGGACTATAACGAAGATGATAGAGCACAAAGACTTTTTCTAGAATTTTCTGAACTTCAAGGACAAATAAATATTTCCCATGTAAACTCTACAGATCATATTGTTGCCTGGCATCGCCACAAAAAACAGGTTGACTACTGGTTTTGTGTAAAGGGATCATTTAAAGTAGGGCTTGCTGAAGAAATAGGTGATAAGACAGTAGTTCGATGGGAGTATTTATCAGATAAGAATCCTAGAGTTCTAAAGATAGAGCCGGGAACTTGGCATGGATATAAAGCACTCCAGCCCGAATCTACAATGATGTACTATCTAACAGAAAAATATGACCCAGATGACGAGTGGAAGGTAAAGCCAGGATATTTTGGGGAAAAGTGGGAGATAGAGAACAAATAATGTACAATTCAGAAATTAGTGATGTCAAGTTTTTAAAGATTAAATGTTTTAATGACAATAGGGGAAATTTGTGCCCAATTGAGTTTTCAAATCTTCCAATAGAAATAAATAGAATATTCTACGTATACGGTGTCAAAGATAGAAAAGTAAGAGGTAAGCATTCTCACTATAAGACAAACCAGATATTAATATGCCTATCAGGAATATGCACAGTAATATGCAAAGACGGTATATCTGAAAAGAGATATTTGCTAGATAGTCCAGAGAAAGGGTTGTTCATCCCAAACATGATATGGGATGAACAAATATACGAGTCAGATGATACAATATTATTAGTTCTTTCAGACACAGTGTATGATAAAGATGACTATATTGAAAATTGGGAAAAGTATTCTGATATTATAAAAGAGAGATTATAAATGTATTCAAAGGGCTGGTCTGATAAAAGATATAAAAATAGAGATAATCTAGACAGGGATTCAGGAACATATAATAATAGTGATTGGGTTGATAAGCAAGTAAAAAGAATTTTAAATTTTGAAAAAGAAAAGAAGCTATCTGTAGAAAGAAATAATATTATCATTCAAGAAGTTGAAAATAATAAAAATAATATAGTAAGAATTATTGACTACGGAGGGGGTCTAGGGCTTTCATATATGCCAATTAGATCATCTACAGAAAAACATCTAGATTATAACATTGTCGAAGTATCAAAAGTTGTAGACAAAGGTAGGGAAATATACAATGACAATTCTGAAGTTAGATTTTTTAATAATATTGATGAAATAGTCAAAAGTCCAGATATTTTCTATATAAGAACATCATTGCAATATGCAAAAGACTGGAAGGGGATTTTAGAAAAAGCTTGTAAACTTGGATCAAAAAAAATTATAATTGTAGATACAGCGGCTGGTGACATAGAGACTTTCTTAACTTACCAACTATGGGGAGATGAAAAAATTCCATACTGGTTTATAAACAAAAAAGAGCTGATTAAAAAAATAGAGAAACATGGGTATATTTGTACACATGATAAAATATCGCAGTCAATAGAAGATAATGTCTCTTTTATAGATTTAAAAAAGTACCCAGAATCTTTTAGAATAAAAGAGTTAGTCAATTTAATGTTTGATAAAGTATAAATAATTGAGAAATAATATGAAAGTAAAAAGATTAGATATACCATTTCCAGCAGTTGTAATAGATAACTTTATCCCTTCTGGTGCAATTGTAAGAGCAGCAGCTGAAAGCCTAGAAGGGGTTAATAATTGGGTAAGGTATAATAGAGAGGATAATAATCAAGTACAGCTATGCTCTAGGCTTGGAAGGGAAAATATTCCACCGCCTGCATTGCTTCTTTTAGACTATATAGCAACACATTTTGATCCAAATGTTGCATTTGATGGAATTACATCAAATGCATTTCCAGATATGTCGCATTATGGTGGCGGCGCAATGATTACACCAAACTCAAAAGGTGAGGGAGGATATCTTGAAATGCACGTAGATGCATCTTTGCATGGAGTAAATACTACCTGGAAAAGAGAATATAGTGTAATTCTAGGCATATCTGAAAACTACGACTCTTCATTTGATTTATTGCTACATGATGGAAAAGATAGGCATATTGCTATACCATATAAGTTTAACAGATTGTGGGCATTTAAATGTTCAGAAAATTCCTGGCATGGAATTGATAAAATAACAGAAGGTCTTGATAGAAAAACACTTGGTGTTATGTTCTGGTCAAAAATAACTGATAAAAATAACTACAATGATAAAAAAGCCAGATTTGATACAAATCTTATAAAAAAAATAAAGGAGAAAAAATGAATAAAGAAGTTTATGAGTATTGGAATTCAAGATCAGAAGGTGAACTTCCCGGATCTAATGATTTTAATCTTAAGAAAATTGAAGTTGATACTTTTATAAAAGAACTAGAAAGCCTTAATTTTTCAACACTTTTAGATGTAGGGTGTGGTGCAGGTGAAACCATAGAAGATATACAATTAAAATTTCCAAATGTTGATTATACCGGAACAGATATTGCAGAAAACATGATAGTATCTGCAAATAAAAAGGATATAGAAAATTCAAAATTTGAAGTTGATAGCCTTCCTCTAATGGAAAATACTAGTAAAAAGTTTGACGTAGTTATTTCTGAGAGAGCATTAATTAATCTTGAAAATTACAATGAACAGCTTGAATCAATTAGGAGAATAGAAGATCTTTTAAATCCAGGTGGTCACTATCTAATGATTGAAAATTTTAATTCTGGACTTTCAAATATAAACAACGTTAGAAACGATCTAGGTCTAGATGAGATAGCACCGCCATGGTTTAATTTATATTTTGATAATAATGTTTTTTCAGACATAGAATCATCTTCTAGACTAAGAGTTAAAAGAGAAGTTTCATTTGCCGGACCTTACTATTTCCTATCAAGAGCAATATACGCAAGGCTTGCAGAAGATGAGAATAAAACTCCCGTTTATGATTCAAAAATAAATTTACTATCTGTAAAATATAATTTGCCAGATATTGGAGATCTTTGTCCTACAAAGCTTGTTATATGGGAAAAAATATAGGCAATAAAATGAAAAACTCTAGAGAGATATATGCTGCAGGTACACATATTTCAAATCTTGAAGAAGAGTACGTTCTTGATGCATTGAGAAATGGATGGTATGGAAAAAATAAATACTATTATTGCGAAAGGCTAGAGAGGGAATTTGCAGAATTTCATAATAGAAAATATGCACTTATGACAACAAACTGTACTTCTGCTCTACATTTACTTCTTGCTGCTCTGGAAATAGGACCAGGTGATGAAGTAATAGTTCCAGAATGTACATGGATAGCATCTGCATCTCCAGTTACATATCTTGGCGCTAATTTGGTTTTTTGTGATATTGAAAAAGATACATGGTGCATAGATCCAGTATCAATAGAAAAATCAATAACAAAGAAGACAAAAGCAGTTATAGCAGTAGATCTTTTTGGAAATATGCCTAACATGACTGAGATTGAAAAAATATGCAAAAAAAATGGAATATTTCTAATTGAAGATGCGGCAGAAGCTATTGGGTCTTCATACCACGGAAAAAAAGCTGGAAGTTTTGGCGTAGGATCTACTTTTAGTTTTCATAATACGAAAACAATGAGCACCGGAGAAGGCGGAATGCTTATTATAGACAATGAAGATCTATATAAAAAATGTATTATGCTACGTGATCACGGAAGAGGTCCGGATACAAAACCATACTTCAATGATATTATAGGTTATAAATTTATGCCATTTAATATTCAGGCTGCTCTTGGCCTTGCTCAATTTCACAGAATAGAAGAGCTTATTAAAATAAAAAGACATCATCTTGAAAGATATAGAAGTCTTCTATCAGATCTTGATCTAGAGTTTAATATTGAACCACCGGGAATAGTAAATGGAGCATGGATTACTGGGATGGTAATTGGAAAGTCTTATAATATTGATAAGCATACTTTTATTAAAAAGATGAACAGTGAGGGTATTCCAATAAGGCCCTTTTTCTATCCTTTAACAAGCATTCCTGCTTTTAACATGGAAAGTACACACAGGGATAAAAATCCAGTTAGCTATGATATTTCTTTACGAGGTGTTAACTTACCCGGTGCACCAATATTAAGTGATGAAGATATAGAGTTTGTATGCAATAAGATTAGAAAGGTTTTAAAATGATACCACTTTTTAATATAAATAATTACACTATTGATACATCTACATTTACACACTCTCTCCACGGTGACATCGTATCAGACTTTGAAACTAAGTTTTCAAAATATGTGGGCGCAAAATATGCATGCTCCTTATCAAGTGCAACAAATGCAATATTTTTATCATTTTTAAATAAGGGTCAGAATGTTACAGTTCCTAGCATGATCCCTCCAGTAGTGTTAAATGCTCTTATAAACAGTGGAAATAATTTAATATTTTCTGATAATGTAGATTGGGTAGGAAGCTCCTACATACTTCACGAATTTGAAGATTACAAAGTAATTGATTCAGCACAAAAAGTTGAAAAAAATCAATTTGTCAATGAAGCAGATGATCAAGATCTAATGATATTTAGCTTCTATCCAACAAAACCTGTGGGAAGCCTTGACGGAGGTATTATAGTTTCAAATGATTATAAAAAAATATCACACTTTAAGGAGGCATCTCTAAATGGCATGAGTTACTCAAGAAATAACTGGGATAGAAAAATTAAGTTCCCAGGTTGGAAAATGTACATGAGTTCATTCCAGTCATTTATCGCAATGGAAAATTTAAAAAAACTTGAAGAAAAAAACTATAACCTTTCAAGGATAAGAGAGTTTTATAACTATGAGCTAGGCTACAATAATACAAGTTCTCACCTGTATAGAATCAATGTTAATATGAGGGATTATTTTTCAAATCTAATGAAAGAAAATAATATTGCATCTGGACTTCACTATCTTGGAATGCATAACAATTGTGTCTATAGCGATATTATGAAAAATTCTAAAGATGAAAGTTTTCCAAATACAGATAGAAATGAAAAGACAACTATCTCAATTCCGTTTAATGAAAGATTAACTGAAAAGGAGATGTGTTTTATAGTTGATCTTATAAAAAGGTCTGGATGCCTGATTAATGAAAAATAGATTTGAAAATACAATCTTGATAACTGGCTGTGCAGGATTTATAGGAAGTCATGCAACAGACTATTTTCTATCACAAGGTCACAAAGTTATAGGCATTGATTCTCTGACATATGCTGGTAACATAGATAATCTAGATTATGCAAAATCTTTTGGCAAATCATTTAATTTTATAAAAGAAGATATTTGCAATACGGATAAGATTTCAGAAATATGTAAAAAAAATAATATTTCTTGGATTTTTAACTTTGCTGCAGAGACACATGTTGATAACTCTATAGATAGTGATTTACCATTTTTTCATTCAAATATACTTGGTGTAAGATCTCTTGCAAATGTTTGCAAAGATATCAATATAAAAATTTTTCACATATCAACCGATGAAGTATATGGGTCTACTTTAGACGGAAGCTTTTATGAATCTGATTCATTCTCACCAAAAAACCCATACTCTGCAACAAAAGCAGCCGGTGAACATATTATAAATGCATATAGCAATACATACGGTGTAGAGTTTATAATAGCTAGACCAAGTAATAATTTTGGCCCAAGACAAAATAGTGAGAAATTTCTTCCAACTATTGTTAGATCTCTTTCAGCTGGAAACAAGATTCCAATTTATGGAAATGGGAAAAATATAAGGGATTGGCTATTCGTAAAAGATAATGTTAGAGTCATATATGATATTTGGCAAAGATCAGAAGTTAATTCTATTTACAATATTTCACTTTTAAATGAGATAGAGAATATTGATATAGTTAAGAAAGTTGTAAGTATAATGGGTAAAGATTATGACTCATCTATATCTTTTGTAGAGGATAGACTAGGTCACGACTTTAGATATTCCATAGATAATAAAAAAATTAAATCTCTAGGCATAAGCCTGGATACAGACTTTAATAAAAACTTGCGAGAAACAGTTGAAAGTATGTTAGGAGCGTGCAAGTGAAGGGAATAATTCTTGCAGCTGGGCTTGGTACAAGATTGTATCCTATTACAAGCTGTATTTCAAAACAGCTCCTGCCAATATACAATAAACCAATGATATACTACCCGTTGTCAATATTGATGCTAGGGGGAATAAAAGATATACTCATTATAACAAATCCCCACGACGCAGATAGTTTTAAAAAACTACTAGGTGACGGATCCTCACTTGGTTTAAAAATACAATATGATATTCAAAAAGAACCAAGAGGGATCGCAGATGCCCTTATAATAGGCGAATCATTTATTCAGTCTGATTCAGTATGTCTTCTTCTTGGAGATAATATATTCTATGGTCATGAAATGCCAGAATTGTTAAAAAATGTTGTTAACAATGTTGAAACTGGAAAGTCAAGCGCAGTTGTATTTGGATATCCAGTAAAAAATCCAAGAAGATACGGTGTAGCAGTTTGTGATAAGTCTGGTTATGTTCTAGATATTCAAGAAAAGCCAGATAACCCAAAGTCTGACTGTGCTGTAACTGGTTTGTATATGTACGACAATACATGTGTTAGAAGGTCAAAAGAGCTTGAACTATCCGGAAGAGGTGAATTAGAAATAACAGATTTAAACAAGCTATATTTAGAGGAAAAAATTTTAAATATAGAGATGTTAGGTCGAGGTCATGCGTGGTTTGATACTGGGACATTTGAAAGCTTTTATGAAGCTAGTAATTTTGTTAGAAGTGTTGAAAATAGGCAAGGCCTTATGATATCAAATGTTCATGAAATAGCTTTTAGATGTGGATATATAACGCGAGATGAATTGTTAAGCTTTGTTGAAAAGTGTGGTGAAAATACATACAAGGAGTATCTTATAAAAGTCTTAAGCAAGAGTGATAAAGATGGATAAAGATTACCAAAGATTTATATCTGACTTTGAAATTTCTAGCTTTACAGACTATATTTCTAAATCTAAAAAAAGTGAAGAGAGAACATTTCATACATCAAAAGGTCAAAAAAAATATGCTGACTCTAGCTTAATATTTGAAATAAAAGATGAGTGGATAAAAAAAGATATAAGTCCAAAATTTTTATTTGCACACTTTCCACCTTTTAAAAATGAGCTAGAAGCTTTAGATTTTCCACTTTTTGTAAAGACAATTTTTCCTAATTCTATAGTAGATATAACATATGATAAGGGAACAACTGACTTTTTATCATTTAGAATTTCTGATAATAAAATAATAAACCAGACTTCTAGTCTTGAGGGTGGATATGACTATGTGATAGGTCGTTCTGGTGTTTTTTCTAATATGCTTCGCAGAGAATCTCATAGGGATATGTTAAAAAAATCAGGTCCAAAAATTCAAATAAAGCCAATGGGTCTTAAAAAAAATAGAGAGAATTGTGATATTTTATTTAATGATGATTTTCTTTTCTGCCCACCATCACCATATTTTAGAAATAGATGCAAAGACATATTAAAAGAAATTGATAAGAAAAACATAGCTATATTTTTAGGAAAAGTTGGAAGAGAAAAAAATCAACTTGACTATATTAGAAAGATAAAAAATGAAAATATAGGCGAATATTCAATAGTTTGTCTTGGAAATAATACAAGCGAACCAGTTTATGCAAATAGAATTAGAGAAGAATGTAGAAATAGAGGGCTCAATCTTTACATGATCAATCAAGTTGATCACAACGTTGTTCCCGTTTTTACGTGTATAAGCAAGATTCATATTATAAATTGTGACCCAAGACCTTTTGGTCAACCATATGATCCCATTCCAAGATGCATAGGGGAGTCTGCTATATCAAATTGTCATTCTCTTGTTTCAAAGACTACGCTTTACAATAGCGAAATGAGTCCATTTTTAACTGAGTATGATCATGAATCTGAATCTTCCATTAATAGCAGATTTATATTATCAAAAAATATAAATACTGAAGAGTATTTTAAAAATCTTTTAACTATGGAAGAAAAGTGTATGATGATTATGAATAGGGTTCTTAGTTATGGCAAAGCATAAAAAAGAAACTGTGCTGCTAATAGGTCCTCATCCTGATGATGTGTTTATATCATGTGCAGGATTCGTTATATCAGCTATTGACAAATATGAATTTATTATCTGCTGTATGACAACAATGGGTGAAGATGACTACAGGGAGCGGCTAGATGAAGAAAGTGCAGCGTGGTCCAGGGTTTCTAAGGATATAGATGTTATCTTTTTTAATTCTGGCACTGATACAGAGCTTGAAAGTAGTAAAAATATCATTATACCTTTCATAGAGAATATTTGTAATGAAAGAAATCCTTCAATGATTTTTATACCATACCACACTGATACACATCAAGACCATACAGCACTATCGAATGCATGCCTATCAGCTTGTAGATATAGAAAAAATATTATATTCTATGAGACACCGTCAACATATAATTTTCAACCAACAGTGTTTTGTGAACTATCTGATGAAAACATCGATGCAAAGAAAGATATATCAAGAGAGTATAGATCACAAGTATTAGGTGATAAAAATTACAAGATTACACTTGCTGAGATAATAGAGTCAAAAGCTCTATCTAATGGTGTGAAAACAAGGGCGTGTAAATATGCTGAGGGATATATGCCATTTAAATACTTTCTAAGGTAGAAACATGAAAGATCTCATAGTAACAATACACCAGCCTGAACATTTTCCATATGAGGGTTTTTTTAAAAAAATGGAAATGAGTGATATTTTTGTAATATTAGATAGTGTAAAATTTAAAAAAAATAATTTTCAAAATAGAAATAGGCTTGTAAACAATCAGGGAAAAGAAGAGTGGTTTGGATTCCCAGTTCCAAAGAAAAGCAATAGCATGATTATCAATGAAGTAGTAGCATGCGACGAAAGTGTCAACCCGTGGAGAAAAAAACTTTTAAAAAATCTAAAATACAATCTCGACATAGAGGCTGATAGATTCTATAACCATGAAACACTAATTGAAATAAACATGTCAGGAATTAACTGGGTAAGAGATCAGTTAAAAATTAACACTCCCATAGTATATTCATCTCAACTCGCTGCCGCTGGAGCAAAAACTGATTTATTAGTCGAGATATGTAAAGAGCTAGGGGCATCTGAATATATTTCAGGAAATGGCGGTAGAGAGTATTTAGATTTAGAAATGTTTAAATCTGAAGATATTAAGGTAAGCTTTTTTCAATCTAAAGTTTCCAACTACTACTCAATGCTATATAATTTATCAAAATAAAAAAGGCTGGTTTTATAATGAAAATTGGAATAATAGGGCAGGGATTTGTTGGATCTGCAATCAAAGCAGGACTTGAAAAATTCTATACAGTTCTTACATACGATATCGATATCTCGAAATGTAACAATAGCCACGAAGATGTATGCGAAAATTCAGATATTATTTTTGTATGTTTGCCCACACCCATGAGAAAGGATGGGTCTTGTGATACAAGAATACTAGAAGATGAAATTAAAAAAATAGATACTGAGTGCTCAGGTAACAATAGAAATAAACCAATTCTTGTAGTTAAATCTACTGTGCCACCTGGTACAACAGAGTCTATAAACAATAAGACTTTTCTTGATGTCTGTTTTAGTCCAGAATTTTTAACAGAGGCAAATTCATTTGATGATTTTAAAAATCAAACAAGAATAATAATAGGCGGACCAAGACCGGCAACGGGAAAGGTAAAGCGAATGTTCAGAAGAGCATTTCCAACAACACCTATAATAAAAACTGGTCATAGAACTGCAGAAATGGTAAAGTATTTTACAAACAGCTTCCTTGCTTCAAAAGTTATTTTTGCAAATGAGATGTATGATATATGCACATCTCTAGGAATAGATTATGATAAAGTGACTGAATATTCTCTCTATGATAAGCGAATCGGAAGAAGTCACTTGATGGTTCCAGGGCCAGACGGAGATAGGGGATATGGCGGACACTGCTTTCCAAAAGATGTAGAGGCTATAATTAAATTTTCATCCGAGGCGGGCGTGGATGCTAGTCTTCTAAAGAAAGTTAATGATATAAACAATACCATACGATCAAATAGAGATTGGGAAAATATGAAAGGAAGAGCTGTAAGTGAAGACTAGCCTAGTCACCGGTGGATGCGGCTTCATAGGAAGCCACATAGTCGACAGGCTTATAGAGCTAGGGCACAACGTAAGAGTTATTGACGACTTATCCGCTCAGGAAAATGAGGAGTTTTATTATAATGATAAAGCAAAATATTGGAAAAAAGATATTTCTAAAGATGACTGTTGCAATATTTTTGACAATGTTGATTACGTATTTCACCTTGCTGCCCGTAGTCGCATTCAGCCTACTATTAAAAATCCTGGCTCTTGCTTTGAGGTTAACGTAGTAGGTACACAGAGGGTTCTAGAATGGTCCAGGTTGAACTCTGTTGATAAAATTGTATATTCTAGTACGTCATCTTTATACGGACAACAGAATTCAATTCCGTTCCAGCCGAATATGCCTTCTTACTGTCTAAACCCATATTCAATGTCAAAATGGATGGGAGAGCAGGTTTGCAAGCTATACTTTCAGCTATATGGAGTCAAAAGCATAGCGCTAAGATATTTTAATGTTTATGGACCTAGAGAGCCAATTAAAGGGCATTATGCTCCTGTTATTGGACTATTTAAGAGACAGTCATTAGAGGGTAGAAGAATGACTATTGTCGGAGACGGTCTACAGAAAAGAGATTTTACCTATATTGACGATGTTGTCTCTGCAAATATTTGTGCTATGTCATCAAGTATTAATCACAGTGTGTATAACGTGGGAACTGGTAAAAATTATGAAATTATTGAAGTTGGTGATATGATAAAAAATAATTCTGGGTTTGAGCATATAGGCGAAAGGCCAGCTGAGGTAAGAGAGACCCTTGCAGATATTAGCAAGACTACATCTGAACTAGGGTGGAAACCTGTATGGTCACTTGAGGATAAAATTAACGAGTATTGATAATGACAAATAAAAAGAAAAGAAACTGGACAAAAAATAGAGATATTCTTAAGTCTATTTCGAATCCTTCAAAAGATTCCTATGAAATTAAGATGAAAATTCCAGAGCTTACATTTGAGGGAGTACGTGGCCAACCAGATTTTGCAAAGCTTTATATCACATTTTACCCTGGCGACAAAGTTATAGAGCTAAAATCTTTAAAGGAGTATTTCTTTGCATTTAGATCTCAGCTATATTCTTACGAAAGAATTATCAATGTTATCTATGATGATATGATGGCAGCCTACGAACCCTCAAGACTTCGACTTGTTATGACTTGTAATCCAAGGGGTGGTATATCGTCTAAGCTTACTGTAGATTCTGATTGGGGAGTAAGGGGCGGAAAAGATATCTTTAAAGACTGGGTCGGTCAAACTGATGAGTGGTGAAATACATGAGTGGCTCGTCTATATAGTTGACAAGCATGGCTTCCCGGGAAGTGTTGCAAAAGAGTTTCAGGTGAAATCATATACGCTTCTTGGGGCAGCAATGAAAGCAGATAGGATAATTAAAAAAGAACATCCAGGCTGGAATATACAAAGGCTGTGGTGGCTTAATCCAAAGATGTCAAGAAGAACTGTATAGTTTTTATCCTATATTGTGAAAAAATAAGGTTTTTTGTGTAAAATATATGTAGGAGAAAAAATGAAAGACACTACAAAGAATAGCTTTCCAACTGGAAAACCTCATATTTCTTTTTCTGAAATAAAGATATGGAAAGAGTGCTCATGGCGTCACAAGCTAATATACATTGATAAAATAGATATGTTTGAACCTTCACCCTATTTAGGATTTGGAACAGTCGTTCATGAGGGATGCGAGAATATTCTTGAAGGAAAAGATCCAGATAAGGAGATTCTATTAAATAATATTAGAGATGATTTTAAAACACACGGATTTGATGATCCCGAATGGGTTGAAAAACAGCCCGGATGGTATAAAAAATCATCAAATGTCGGCGTAGAGAAGTGGTGTGAGTGGGCTGTGAATATGTGGACAGAAGTTCCAGACTTCCTAGATAAAACATTCCCGGGCTGGGAATGTTTTGATGCAGAAGAGTCACTTTATGAGTCAATATCGAAAAGAGATATATCCTTTAAAGGATATATTGATGGAATTATAAAAGTTCCAAAAAAGAGAGGGTCCGGGTTTAACTATTGGATTATAGACTGGAAAACTGCTGGTACATATGGCTGGAGAAGAGATAAAAAGCAAGACTTGGGAATGACTGCACAGCTAATTCTCTACAAGCACTTCTGGGCAAGAAAACACGGTATTGATATAAAAGATGTTAGATGCGGATTTATTCTCTTAAAAAGAGGCGCCAAACCTGGAAAGATATGTGAGCTTGTGACAGTTTCTGTTGGTCCGAAATCTCTGGATAGAGGAAAAAAATTAATGAACAACATGATAGGTTCCGTTAAAAAAGGAATGTTTTTAAAAAATAGAGATTCATGTACTTATTGCCCATATTATCTTACAGACCATTGTAAATAATATTATGTTCAATCTTTAACAGATTTATTAATTTGTGTACTATTTGTTAGACCGGAGTTCACTACAAAATGAAGAAAAAAATATTAGTTTTATCTGATCATGCACTTTCAACATCTGGCGTGGGAGTTCAGACTAGACATTTAATTGAGGGTCTATTAAAGAAAAACAAGTACACTTTTAGACAGTTTGGTGCAGCACTAAAGCATGCAGACTACAGGACTGTTGTTGTAAATGATGACTTTATTATCAAGCCAATAGATGGATTTGGAGATAGAGAGACACTCAGGGTGACACTGGCAACAGAGAAACCAGATGCACTTTTAATATTTACTGATCCCAGATTTTTTATCTGGCTTTTTGAAATGGAAGACGAAATACATCAAATATGTCCAATTATATGGTGGCATGTATGGGACAATACACCATATCCGAAGTTCAATGACCCGCTGTACAGAGCAACAGATTCAATTAACTGTCACAGTTATCATACTTACACACAGCTTAGTGAACACCATAGTGAAAAAACAAATTTTATCCCACACACAGTTCCAGAAGAGATATTTAAAAAACTTCCAGAAAATGAAAGAATTAACAGTAAGCGAGCTCTTCTTGGAAATAGCAAAGAGGATGACTTTGTAGGAATATGGATTAATAGAAACGCAAAGAGAAAGAGATCGTCTGATGTATTAGAATCATGGAAAATTTTCCTAGAAGATCTTGAAAAAAATGAAGGTCATAGAAATGCAACTCTCATTATGCATTGCGACCCGCATGACCCAGAAGGTGCAAATTTATTAATAGTATCAGAAATGATGGGAATACAAGATAATGTACTATTCTCAAGGGATAGAATAGATTTTGATCAAATGAATATTCTTTATAATATATCTGATTTTTGTTTAAATATTAGCTTTGCAGAAGGCTTTGGACTATCAACTCTTGAGTCAATGCAAGCTGGAACTCCAATAATTGCTGCAAAAACAGGAGGCTTAACACGACAGGTTGTTGATCATAGGGATGGAACTGAAAATGGCGTTGCGCTAGACATAGATTTCAAAACCCTTGTGGGATCGCAAGGTGTGCCGTACATACATGAAGACTATGTCTCTTCTGAGAATGTAGCAAAGGGAATTATGAAAATGTACAACAAGACTGATACTGAGAAATCTATGCTCTCAGATAAAGTTATGAGATACGTTAAAAATTCATTTTACTATGATGATATGATAGATTCCTGGGATAAAGAGTTGACAGCTACAATCCAAAATTGGAAAAATTCATATAAAAGATACAGCATTAAAACAATATAGGCAAGTTTAGATGATTAGAGCAATTATTAGAGCACCAATGTTATCCGTTAGCGGATACGGAGTTCACTCAAGACAGATATTTAGATACTTAGAGAATTCTAAGTTTAACTTTGATGTAGAGACTCAAATAGTAAGCTGGGGAAATACACCGTGGCTAATAAATCCTAGTTTTGAAAACGGTATAGTAGAAACTATAATGAGCAAAACTCAAGGCAAAGAGTCAATTGCTGATATATCCTTTCAGGTACAGTTACCTGATGAGTGGGATTCCAATCTTGCTCGTATCAATATAGGAATTTCTGCTGTTGTTGAAACTGATAGATGCAGACCTGAATGGGTTGATGCATGTAATAAAATGGATGCCATAATAGTTCCATCGAACCATGCAAAATCTTGCCTAGAGCTATCTGGAAATCTAAATGTAAAAGTCTATGTTGTACCTGAATGGTTTTTTGAGCAAATCACGGAAGAAGATTTTTCAGAAAATGAATTTTCAAACAAAGACTTTGGAACAGACTTTAATTTTTTAATATTGTCCCAGCTAACTGGACAAACACCAGAGACTGATAGAAAAAATATATTTTTTACAATTAAATGGATTTGTGAGGAGTTTAAGGATGATCCGGATGTTGGAATTGTCCTTAAGACAAATCATGGAAGAGGAACAACGATTGATCGAGAACTAACTACAAACCTTTTGAGAAAGCTTGTAAGCGAAGTTAGAGAAGGTCCGTATCCTAAAATTCATCTTGTTCATGGAAATTTATACCCGGAGGAGATTTCCGGATTATACAGGAACGATAGTATAAAATCGCTCGTAAGCCTTACGAGAGGAGAAGGCTTTGGCTTGCCTCTATTGGAAGCTGCAGCATCTAACTTACCAGTAATCACAACAAACTGGTCAGCACATACAGAGTTTCTATCTCTTGGAAAATTTTTAAAAATAGACTATGATTTAATTAATATTCCGAAAGAAAAAGTTGATAATAGAATATTTGCTGATGGAGTCAAATGGGCAGATCCCCACGAAAAAGACTTCAAGAAAAAAATTAGAAAATTTAGAAAAAAATCAAATATTGCGAAAGAATGGTCAGGGTTACTTGGCGAGAGAATTAGGGCAGAATATTCAAAAGAAGAAGTTTGCAAAATATATGACAGAGTTTTGGGTGAGATACTAAAACAATGACATCTTTGTATTTTTTTATATCTTTATCTTCACTGTTTTTTCTGCTTCTCTCTGCATCAATTTATCTTAATGTAAAAATGGGATTAACGATACTAAAAATTGAAGATTCCATAGAGGAGTCTCTTGACATAATTGATGAAAGATATGAATCGATATCAAAAATACTTGAAATTCCTATTTTTTTTGACTCTATTGAAGTTAGACAGGTCGTAGAAGATATTAGGAGAACAAAAGTATCTCTTTTAAAGATTGCAAACTCACTTTCAAACGTTAATTATGAGAATGAAAAAATAGAAAATAGAGATGTAAAATGATAAAAAGAAAAAGAACTATAAGAAGGGGAAAGAAAAAAAGTAAAAATAATTATTTTAGTCAAGATACTCATGACGCTATTAGGGTATATCAAAATACTGAAAAGCTTGCTGGTAAGCATGCAATATACATAAAGGATATACTTCCTGCGTTTAACAAACTTGCCGAGAATTTAATTTTTATACACAAGTTTGCAAAAAGCCCAGAAGCATTTGAGAGACTAAAGTGTGATTGTGTAACTTTTTTATATGAAACACTTCATAAGTTTGATCCAGATAGAGGAACAAAAGCATTCTCTTATTTTAACGTAGTTGCAAAAAATTGGCTTATTATCCAAAGTAAAAAAACAGCCAAGCAAAGAAAGAGAACTATAAGCATAAGCGATATTGAGGAGAGCACAGGCGCAGAAATAAGCTTTCACGAATCTTTTAAAGTTCAACCATCACAAGAAAAAAATATAATTAGAAAGGAATCAAAGCAAGATCTTGATAATATCCTAGTACAGATAAAGTCAAATTTAAAAACAGAGAAAGAGCATGCATGCATGGATGCAATAATATCTCTTTTTGACAGGGTTGATGATCTTGAATTATTAAACAAGAGAGCAGTTTTTGTATATTTAAGAGATATATCAAACTTATCACCAAAGCAATTATCTGTAACGATGTCTAAAATAAGAAAGCATTATAGAGAAATTTCTGATAAGGGCGATTTCTTTTTATTTTTCGGTGAGTAAAATGGATAAAAAAAATAAATCATTTATGCAAAAAGTTAAGGAAAAGGAAGCGAAAATATCTAAATTCTCAGAGCTTCTTGACTCCCTTGAGAACACGGAGGACAAGAAAAAACTTTTATGGCGTGAGATATATGAAAATGCACTTACTGACAGGGAGAATGCAAATATTCTACTTGTAGATCTGCTAATGCAAACAAAGGGAAGCCTTGCAAATCACGGATCATACGGGACAATACTATCAAAATATCTAGAAAGAATGTCAAAGTGCAATGATCAAATTTTAAGACTTGCAGAGATTATAGGCAAGGAGCAAGAAACATCCATTGATATAAACGATATTTACGGAAAGATCAATGAGTCTTAAAAGATTTAGAGATTCAACTTCGAATAGTACCAGTACAAATCCAAATGAAAGCCCTGGTCAGGGAAAAAGTGTTGGAAAACGAGGAAGGATTCTTTATGAGGCTGTTGTAACAAACTTTTTCTCAAATCCTTCATTTGATTTAGAGCAAAATCCTCCAAATGATCCTGATAAGACTTATGCAGAGTCAATGGAGAAGGGTGTAAATCAGGTAAAAAATACATCTTTTATTAGAAAAATGCCAAGATCATCTGTCTCTGCCATTGTTGTATCTGACAGGGAGGGTTGGAAAACTCAAAAATCTGAGATATTTTATCCACTCTTTCCCCATCTCACAATGCCAGTAAAGCCGGGTGAGAAAATATGGATTATATATGATACTATAAATAGAGAAAAATCAAGAAGGGGATACTGGATTGGAAGAATATCATCAAATATTAATATAGATGATCAAAACTATACGCATTTAGATAGAGAATTTTTATATTCTAGTGTGGGTGTTTCAACTACAAGTGCCCTTGACGCAGCATCAGGAGGATCATCATACGAAGATACTGATATCTATAGTTTTATAGCCGGTGCGGGAAATAGAAATAACAATACCCTTCCAGGATCTGCGCCGTATGACTCTATTGTTTCTAATTCTATGTCATATGTTGAACAATTTAACGGTGAGCCAGTCCCGAGATTTTCGCCTAGGGTTGGAGATTTTATACTTGAAGGATCAAATAACACTCTCATCTCACTTGGCCAAGATAGACCATCTCTTACTGGACCAGTTGATGAATCGGGCATAAAGGGAATAGGGACGATTGACATAGTTGTAGGAAGAGGACAGTCAGAATCAACAGCACCTGCAGGTGATCCGATTGAACTGGAGAAAAGAGGAGAGAATTTAGACCCATATAGCGAGACAAATAAATGGCCTCAATTTCAAGATACACCTCCAAATGAAGGTGAGGGTAATCCAGATTTTGCAACTGACTTGTCGAGAGTATATGTCTCGATGAAAACAAACGGTGATGCAAATTTTGGGCTAGCATCTATTAACTCTCTAGGCTCTACGCCTGAAGTTAGTGAGGCACCATATATTATAGGAAAGTCAACAGAGATCAGGCTAGTCTCAAGAGATGGCGGAAGCATAAGGATGATAAAAGAGGGCGACGCCCAAGCAGAGATTTGCATCGCATCAGATGGAAAAATTGTTATCGAAGGTACAAATTCTGCAAGATCTGCACAAAAAGTTATACGAGGCGAAGATTTAGCAAAAGCTGTTTCTGACTTTAGCACTAATATTGCATCAGCTATGATAAAAACATTTGGAAATATGGGCGGAATGATAGTCGATGGCGGAATAGCATCGTCATGCTCAACACTAGCAGCAGATGTAGAGCTTGCACTAAGCTCAGAAGTATTTATTAAGTAGGAAATTATGGGCATTACATCACCAATGGCAGACTGCTTATCTGCTCCAGATGAGATATTTACAGCATATTTTGATCCAATAGTTGAAGCTATGATGATGTCTGTAACTCCTATAATAGAGCCTTTGTGCATAGCCTTGTGGAATAAACCAGACATAAAAATTGCGTTTGAGATCATTGCAGAGTTTGGATTAAAGCTTCCGGATATAGCATTAGATCCCCTTATACTATTTGAACTTGCAGGAATTGAGCTGCCTAGTATTTTATTAGGTTTTGATATAAGCATGGAAATAGCCATAGATATTGACTTGCCTACATTGCCAGCTTATAATATCGCTATTGGAATGCTACTTATACCAATTGACATAGTAATAGGCTGGATAGATAGCTTTCCAGTAATTGAGCTTCCAACAATAGATCTTATAATAGATCTTCTAATCGATCTAGGGTTTGATCCAAGCATAAATCTCGAATGTGTTGCACAAATTATTATGATACCTTTTGAAGTAATAGGCGAAGTTATGGCAGCTACAGACAAACCGTCTATATGTGAATAAAATGAGTGTAAAAGATATAAAAGAGGGCTGGCTTAACTATATGAAAAGAGCCATAGGCAGAAGATCGCTGGACGAAAAACTATCGCTAGAGGTTGAAAAAAGAGCTAAAATCTGCTCTGATTGCCCGTATTTAAAAGTAATTTCAAAAAGTAATAATAGAATTTTCTGGGGAATGTGCAAGAGATGTGGGTGTGTTTTTCCCGCTCTTGTCTATTCTCCTTCAAAATCTTGCCCTGAGAATAAATGGAATAGTATACCTGACGATAAATTGAGTTAGAATACAATTGTGCATTTGCACAATTTCTAATATTAAGGGGTAGAAATGAAACAAGAAGAAGTAAAAAAGATAGCAGAGCTTAGAAATTATATTATAGGATTCTATAAATCAATAGAGGGCACAGAGTCACCAGGATCTGCTGTGATGAAATCAGCAGATATTGCATATTTTTGCGAAAGTGTCATAAGGAGCGCTGATGATATATTAAAGCCGTATGTAAGCTTTAAAAATTCAAAATAGAAATAATAATTGATACTGCGTCTTTCTAAATTTTTTATTCAATATATTTAGATACTAGAGGTGTAAATGGGTGCATACGAAGATGAATATGAATGGAAGTCATCTGGGACTATAACGGCAACAATGTCTGGGTCGGAGTTTACTCCTTCACCAGCGCCTGTCGGTGTTGTAATACCTCTTGCGCCGGGAACAGATCTTTCAGGAATATTTGAAATGACTTACAACGGTGCTAAGCAGATTGCCTATAATTTTCAAAATCTTGTAAGCACGAATCACGGAGAAAGAGCAGGAAATCCGGGATATGGTGCAAATCTTAGGCCTCTTTGTGCAGAATATTCAAGACTTAGCTTGAGTGAGTTTGAATCTGAGGCAATGAGTAGAATTAAAATTGCTGTAGATAAATTTCTTCCTATAGTTGAGCTAGATAATTTCACAACAAGTTATATTGAGGATGATGATCCTGCACTTCTTAGGATTGATATGAATATAAAATTTAACATACCAATGTTATTTTCAATGGGAAATAACATAAAGGTATCGTTTGCCCTACTTTAAAAAAGAGATAAGATGTCAAGTAAAAAAAATAAATTAAAAAGCATTAGAGAATCGCAGAGATCATATTTGAACAGGGATTTTAATTCCTTCAGGGCAAGTCTAACTCAATATGGAAGAACATTTTTCTCAGATAAGATTTCTGACTTCAGTGAAAACGGATTTGCCGGAATGATGATAGAGTTAAATGCATATGTTGGTGATGTAATGTCATACTATATGGATCATCAATTTCAAGAACTTGATCTTAATCAGGCAACTGAGCCTAGAAATATTGAAAGATTAATAAGAAATACAGGCGTCAAAATAGAAGGGGCATCTCCAGCTGTTGTTGATATTGAGTTTTACATGGAGATTCCAGCAAAACTAGTATCAGGTGAATATATCCCAGATCCCTTTCTTCTGCCTATTATAAATGCAGGAACAAAGCTTTCTTCATCATCAGGTATAATTTTCTCTCTAACAGAGGATCTTGACATGGGTGAGAGAAAATTTTCTGGATCTCTGTATGCATCTTATGTTACAATGAAAACAGATGATAGTGGAAATCCTACATCATTCTCAGTAATGAGATCAGGAAAATGTGTATCTGCTACTACTTCATCGGAGACATTTGCCATTCCAAATAGATTTAAACCGTTTAGGACTATCATTCTTAAGAAAGCAAATGTCAATGAAGTAATATCAATTATTGATTCAGAGGGAAATGAATATTACGAAGTCGACTCTCTTTCTCAAGATACTGTCTACAAGAGGATATTAAATTTATCAAATGACAAAGATGACGTTTCAGAATCAATAGAGCTAATACCTGCACCAAGAAGATTTATAACTGAAGCTTCTGTCGTAACAAGAAAGACAACAGTTAGATTCGGGGGAGGATCAGCTCTATCAACAGATGATGATATAATGCCAGACCCGTCAGACCTCTCCCTGCCGCTTTATGGAAAGAGAAAGACATTGTCAAACTTTACAATTAATCCAAATAAGCTTCTCTCTACAACTACACTAGGTGTTGCACCTCAAAATACGACATTGACAGTTATATATAGACACGGAGGCGGTATATCACATAATGTAGGAGAGGGAGACATAAGATCTGTAAACTCTCTTTCAACAAAGTTTAAAAAATCAACATCATCAGTAAATGTATCTTCAATTAGATCATCACTGGAGGTGATAAATAGATCTCGCGCCGCTGGCGGAGAGGATGCACCGAATATAAATGAAATGAGAGGAATAGCAATTTCTCAAAGAAATGCTCAAATGAGAATAGTAACAAGGGAAGATTTAATAGCAAGAATATATTCTATGCCAAATAAGTTCGGAAGAGTATTTAGAGTGGGAATAAGATCAAATCCATATAATCCGCTAGCATCAATGATATCAATAGTTAGCAGAGATTCTTATGGAAATCTCTCGATATCCCCTGATACGCTAAAAGAAAATCTAAAAACTTTCTTAAATCAGTCACGATTAATTTCAGATGCAGCAGATATAGTAGACGCATCCATTATAAATCTGGGAATATCGTATGGTGTAACTGTTTCTACAAATGCAAATCCAGAATCAGTTATTCAAAAAATAAACAGTAATTTAAAAAATTACTTTCAAATTGAAAATTTTCAAATTGGACAACCAATTGTAACAACAGATGTTGTAAATATTATTATTAATACTCAGGATGTAGTATCTCTAGTAGATTTAAAGTTTTCCAATAAGACTGGAGAAATAGGTGGAAATAACTATAGTGATGTTAGTATGTCTATTTCATCAAATACTTCTAGAGGAATTATATCATGCCCGGGGGGTAGCATCTTTGAAGTTAAATTTCCAGATGACGATATAGTAGGAACACAGAGATAAAATGTATAGAATATTAACAGCAAGCAAAGACACTTATATTACAGACAAGATAATAAGCAATACATTTAGAGCAACTGATGCCAATGTTGGAAGGGCTTCTACTCTTGATATATTCAAACTATATGGCGAGTCATCGTCAGGATCAGCTGAGAATCCATACGAAATATCTCGTGCATTAGTAAAGTTTGATTTAACCCCGTTAAAAGAGCTAACATCTTCTCTGTTAGATATTGGATCATCAACTTTTAAGGCATATCTTAGACTTTCAGATGTCTATGGTGGTCAAACCACGCCAGATAATTTTAAGCTAATAGTATTTCCACTATCAAAGTCATTTGACGAAGGCATGGGAAGAAACATAGTCGACTATTCAGATCTAGATTCTTGTAACTATGTTACAGCATCTGTTTCATCTGGTACACCAGATCTGTGGTTTACAAGCGGGGCAATGAAACAAGGGCTTTTAGGATCAGATGATATTGATATAATATCAAGTGGAAATCTAAATGACGGGGAGGGCCTAGTTTATCTCTGGAAAGAACAAACATTCTCAACAGGAGAGGAAGATCTCAAAGTAGACGTAACAAATATAATATCTGGTACAATCGCTGGGCAAATACCAGATCACGGATTTAGAATATCGTACTCTGGATCATTTGAAACTGATCAGAAGACCTATTTTGTAAAGAGATTCGCATCACTACAGACAGATAATTATATTAAAAAACCATCTCTTATAGTTCACTATGACGATACTACACAGGATCATCACGGATCATTCTTCTTTGACATGACTGGAAGTCTATTTTTAAATAACTCTGCACGCGGAGCAAGAAGAAATTTAGTAACTGACAAAGGAGGCACATCTCTTACAGGTGAAAATTGCTTGCATTTAAAACTTATAAGCGGATCTTCTGAAGCTGGTACGCTTTTTGAAAAAACAATAGTGGGATCACAACACACTATTGGCGATAACAATATACCCGGAATATACTCTGCAACATTCTCAATAAGTGAATTTGAAGATTCTACTTTGACTTCTCACATAAGGAGAGCACATAGCGCAAGCTTTACTACAATATGGACACCTACAGACGAATCGTTTGCATTTCTTACTTCTTCTCTAGTTATAAATAGAACTACAAGAACATCATTTGACAATGATGCTGATAGAATTATAGTAAAAGTTACAAATATGAAATCAGTATATAAGAAAAACGATAAAGTTAGATTCAGGGTATTTGCAGAAGATATAGATAGAAAAATAGTTTTTAAAAAGTTGCCTCTTGAAACAAAAAGCCAGATTTTTACAAAAATGTATTACAGGATTAGAGATTCAATATCACAAGAAATAATAATACCATTTGAAAAAAGCAGTAATTCGACCCTTTGTTCAACTGACAGTGATGGAATGTATTTTGATTTTTATATGGACTCTCTTGCACCAGGAAGATTATATACAATAGAATTTCAAATAAACAAAAATGGTGAAGACTTACTCTTTGTAGATGCAGCGACAAAGTTTAGGCTAGAAGGTTGATATGTCTACAAGCAAGACTAAAAAAATAGTTTCAAAGAGACCCTTACTATTTTCAAAAGGTTCCTCTACAGATTCGTCTAGCAAAAAAGATATAATCTTAAAGCTATTAAAAGATACAAACTTTGGATCTACATCATCGTTTAGATGGGACGCTCCAGGTGTCGGAATTAAAAATACACAGCAAGTAAGCGTTGACTGGTCAAAGCTAGAGAATCATGTATTTTTTGATTCAGCACAGTCTAAGATAAATGTTGCATTTGATATTATAGTAAATAGCTTTCCCTTCGATGGGTCTAAAAAAGAAGTTGAAGCATTCTTTGACAGTCTTACGGGATATGAAAACTATATTTTTTCGAGATTTCCAAAATATGTAGGATATCTATCGCTTTCTGGCGCACGCGGTGTAGCACCGGACACAGATGGAAACTGGATAGAAGTTTTTGACTCTACTGGCTATGTTTTTCCAAACTTTTCATCAAAAAGAGATGGATCTTCACCAATTGATTTTTCAATAAACCCTTTTACAATTGAATGTCAACTATATGTTCCAGATTTGGAAAATGATAATCAGATACTTTTTCAAAAGAGAGACTCGTTTAAAAATGGTGTAACTGTAGCTCTAAGCTCGTCAGCTTCAACTAGTGAGTGCGACATTGTTTTCTCTATATGTTCAGGATCATCTTTTCTTCTTGCATCAGCCTCTGTTGAAAAGGGTAGGTTCAATCATATTGCAAATATTTACGATAGAGATATAGACAATAAGGCAAAGATATACGTTAATTCTAAGCTTGTGATGACATCTTCAAAAGCAGAGATATTTAAATCTCTAAGTTTCAATAGGGCATCTTTCATGATAGGCTCTGGATCATCATTTGCCGTTGATAGTAGAATGTTGCCTGGCGGAGAAGTTGAATTTTCGCCAAGAGAGACAATGTCAGGATCCATAGATGAGCTTAGGGTTTTCCATAGCATAAGATCTAAATTATCACAGGAAAAAAATTCACAAAGATCAATATACGCAACGCCTGATTTAAAGCTCTATTTTAAGTTTAATGAGGCTACTGGATCGTATAGGCCAGAAGGGGTCGTCCTGGATTCGTCAGGAAATTCATTGCATAGTATTATAAAGAATTTTAAAGAAAACCCATGCAGAGTCACAGGATCTGTAGAAAGCCCGATGGAGTATGAAAAAACTAGCCTTTCTCCAATACTCTTCCCAGATCATTATTTAGTGAGAAGACTAAATGAACAACTACTATACTCTGGCTCAAGATACGATAGGGTGAACCCTAATATTATTACGAGACTTGTGCCACCACACTTGTTTCTCGAAGGTCAGAGTGAAGAGGGGTTTGAAACACTTCAGGGGCAATTATTCAATCCTATAAAAGGACAGTCAATTCCTGGGTCACTTGAAATGGGATCAGCTCAGCGGTTAACTGCTTTTCTTTTCATATACGCAAAAATGTTTGATGAAATCAAGATAGTTCTAGATACAATATCTAATTTTTTACATGTTAGTTATGATGAGTTTGATACTGTACCTGATCAATTAATACCTGCTGTTGCAAAATATTACGGAATAGATTTACCAAGTCTGTTTTCAAATTCAACTATATTTGAGTTTATTGACGGGGAGGGCTTGGGTGATACATATGCATACAGTAGATCACTAAGAGATCTTCAAAATCAACTCTGGAAAAGATTTTTAATAAATCTTCCGTATGTCCTTAAGTCAAAAGGAACGCTTCAAAGCGTTAAGTCTACAATTAGATCATTTGGAATAAATCCAGATAGCCTTATGAACATAAGAGAGTTTGGGGGACCAACAAAAAAATCTCTTGAAAGTCTCCGACAAAATAGGATAAAGGATATTCCGCTTCTTGATTTCTCATCAAGCATGGGAACAGTTCCGGGAACAGAAGACTATCAAGGGTTTGCCTCTAATATTCCACACATTGTGTCTCCGTTCTTAAGCGGATCAAGAATAGAGCCTGGATACCCTAATATCCAGGGTGAGTTTGTTAATCGAACAGAGAAAATGAGGAATGGTATTTCAAATAACGCTGAAGATGGATTACACACGTCTGGGTCATTTACATATGAGGCATATTATAGATTTCTAAGGCCAACCAGGACGGGATATAAACATCAAGCTTCTCAAAGCCTAGCTAGGATTTGTGTTACTGGGTCAAGTATTGATAAAGGTGCAGTTCTTGCAAACCTTGTCGCATGCTCTGGATCGAACTCTTCTCTTAGGCTGTTTGTTAGATCTTCACTATTTCCAACAACACCGGGAATAAAGCTAGAGCTGACTGGAACTTCAATTTTTAACGGAGACCCGTGGTATGTTTCTTTTGGAAGAACTAGAAGTGATGATATTATAACATCTCTTTCAAAAAGCTATTTATCGCCGATGATATCAACAAATGGATCTTCTTCATATTTTCTTAGATGCTCTAGGGTTGCAAATGGTAGAATTGTAGAATCACATGAAACAAAATCTTTTCTAAAGGACTTTCTAACAACAACTGGATTTGAGAATATGCTTACATCTTATAATGTAAGCGGAACATTTATTGTAATAGGTTCTCAAAGTCTCGGTGATTACGGGGCAAGATTTCTAAATGATACGTCGCTTGGATCAGAAACAGGCTTTGACACAGAGGACAATATACCCGCCAAGGTAACAGATTTTTCCGGACAGGTTGGAAAAATAAGATTCTGGTCTACTGACCTAGGGAAAAGAGAGGCAAAAGATCATGCACTCAATCCTGCATCTATCGGTAGTAAAAATCCAAATATAAATTACAACTTTGTATCTCAGAATACAGGTTCTTTTCAAAGGGCAAGGCTGGATATTCAACTAGAGCAACCCGCAACATCGTCAGATAGTAGCGGTGAAATTTCATTAACAAACTTTACACAGACAGTAGGAAACTTTTCTGGACGTGCATTTGAACCAGACGTTGATGTTATAAAGCATGAAACAATGTTCTACTCTATGCTTTCACCAAAGTTTGATCTTTCTCAAACTGATGACAAGATAAGGGTAAGAAGTTATAATAACATTGAAAATATAGAAAAGAGTGATTATGCATCTTCTGCCCCTGTATACGAAGTTAGAAGGTCTGAGGAGCCAGACGACGACAATAGATTTGCCATAGAGTTTTCATCAGTAAAAGCTCTTGACGAAGATATAATGTCAATATTCTCTGATTTAATATTTTTTGACAACGCGATTGGAAAGCCGAGTTTGATATTCGATGAAATATATCCTGATCTTGATCAGGCGAGAAAAGTTTATTTTAGAAGATTATTTTCAAAACCAGAGTTCCAGAATTACTTTTCTATGTTTAAGTGGTTTAATAATTCATTCGGTTATATTATTGAACAGCTTATTCCAAGAAATACTAAGTTTTTAGGTATTGATTTCGTATATGAGTCACATCCTCTTGAAAGAAATAGATTTAGATATTTATTTGATGATATATACCTTCTTTCAAATGAGAGATCATTTGATAGAGGCGACATTTTACTATCACAGTTTGTCGGTGATATCAAAAAATTCTAGAGGTTTTTAAAGTGCCAATACAACCATTTATAGATAGACCAAAAATTGACTTAGATAGGGCATATTATATGCCAGAAGTTGTTACAGGAAGCCTAGCATCGGGTGATATTACAAAGTATAAACAGGGTGTAAGCATAAGATCTACGTCAGATGCTTTGAAAAAACTGACTCCAATGCTCAGCTCTATGGGCCTTCCTGAAAATGTTAGAAGTTCTATTGACTATAGCCTTGAGAAGACTACATATGGATATGTCCAGCTATTTATAGACTCTGACAATGAAATAGATGTTGCACCATATAATGATATAGCAACTTTAAATGATCCCGTTAAGTTTCTTCAAGATGATGGAATTACTGCTTATCCGCAAATAATGCTTAGCCCTAACTGGCTAGATCCCGGAATGATGAACGGTATTATAGAACCTTTGCAAGTAAGAGGTACTCTTCCCGGTGCGTCTATTGAATCTCCATTCGTTGCACATACAATTAGATCGTCATTAATGTCTTCACCCGTCCAGTATGAAAGATATTTTAATCAAGATGGAGGAGATAAGTTTAATAATGCTGTTCCGTTTATAGATTCACAAGATTTGGCAATGACAGGGGATGGTCTTAAATTATCAACTGATGGAATTGGAGATTTTGGAACAAAACCAATAAGTCCATTTGATGATTATACTACAGTTATACACAACTCACTTAAGTCTCAAAGTGAGTCACTCTTTAACGATTTTATCGGAGTTGGAATAATTTCTAATAAAGTATCTTCAACTTTTAACTATGACTCGGAGAGGACAGTGATTATTGGCGAGACAGGAATAAGAAATGTAACGGGTATTGACTCTATTGCATTCGGGGGCTTGATGAGATAATGCCTGTTTACTTAAAAAAACGAGACTATACCCTAAAGAAACATTTTGTTGGTGGCGGTGGTGTCTATAATCTTCAAGATGCTAGAGATCTAGTGCTTTGGGCGCGATTAAAAGAATCCCCAGAAGACTCAAGCGTAAATAGTATTACTATATCTTATACGGGCTCACCAACTACTTCAAATCCATTAATTCCGAACAAATCGGTGTGTAGAATAGGAGAGCTTCCAGCAGCAGAATTTCCTTCATCATCTGAGTTTGCCGCAGTAGCTGCATCGTCTCACTTAGATTTTTCCGGAGAGGTGCCCTTTACTATATCAGGGTGGGTCAAGCTGGAGACATCTGGAACCAAGACTATTGTATCAATGCCCAATGTTGCAAATTCAGATGCAGGATGGTGGCTACTTATTAAAAATTCTTCACTACAACTTTCCCTCGGGGGTACGGGCGGAGGTGCAATTATATCATCCCAGCTTCCCGGTGCAATTCCACCAGATGTGTGGAGTCACTTTGCAGCAACGTATGATGGAAGGGGTCACTATACGGGAATTAATCTTTACGTAAATGGTAGAAAAGCAATAACCAAGAACGACTCTGCAGGAACATTTACATCACTTGATGCTGATGGATCAAGATCATTAAAGATAGGCATAGGGTGGAATTCTACTATCCACCCCCTACAAGATAGTCTATCCGAAGTTTCAATATGGAAAAAAGAGCTTTCTAAGTCTGCTGTAACAGCGCTTTATCATGCAACTGCCGGAAGGTATGTGGCAAAATCAGGAATAGTATCACTTCCGAATAGAGTAAGACTTAGAGATGTTGATAGCCTAACAGGTTCTTACCCAACACATCTAAGAACAACTGGCTTTTCTGGAAGCCTCAAGGGAAACGGGAAGCAGATTTTTAACGATACAAAAACTCAAATATTTAAATCAATACCAGATGCAATATTTCCTCTTGTAAATGATAAAGAAAATTTAGAAAATGCAAATTTAACAAACCTAATTGCGTCACCAAACCAAAATTCAAACTTAGTTGGGAAAGGAATTGCTGGTCCGTTTTTATCAACTCAAGGATTTAGAAGTCATATTGATTATGGAATGGAGAATCATGCATTTGATGAAACAAGAGTCTCACTTTTGCCAAAAGAAGTGCACTTTTATGCATCAGGAACATCTGGAAGTATCTATAGCGGATTTTCATCACCCCTAAGGGACAAGATAGCGATATCTATCCCGATAAATAACTCTACTGAGAAGATGATTACTAGGTTTAATACAAAGGAGCTTCCGTGGTTCGACTCAGAGAACGAGGGTATCTATCCACCAGGTTTTCAATCAACTGGATTTTACTATTATAACTTTTCAGGTTCAAGGTGGGAAGACAAGGGGTTTGAATACTCAAGCTTTAGCGGTGACGCTATAAACACTATGTTCTATTATAGCGACACACCTATGGGATATAATACAATATATCTAGGTCGGCAAATTCCTCGATGGGATGGCACTCTTCTTCCAGCATTTGTTGGCGGGGGACCGAAAATGGAAAAGTGGACAAAGATGCAACAATTTAAAATGTCTGATCATTCAGGAGTTGTTATTGATTCAAAAGCTGATCCCCAGCGATTCAAATCTGAAGATCCCTATGCTATCCTTACAGCATCTTTAGCATATGACAAGATAGGTGCACCAACAGTTACTGGATTGGCACCTGCAAATTCAAGATATCATGCTACTAGTAGTCAGCTAGTACCTCTTTCTGACTACATTGCAAGACCATTTCTTTTAGAAAAGGCTGTACTGGAAATACCTGTAATTGTTCAAAGACAAAGGGGCGACTACAAATATAACGATCCTAACACCCGATACTACGAATCTTCAAGGGATATCGATAATTATACGTTTTTCCTGTATAGGCAGCGCAGAGCTCCCGGCGCAGAAAGAGATGTGCATAGAGATGAAAATGGATCTACTAGAATGCTTGTTGCAAGTGGATGTGCATCTTTCTACAATAGCAATGCATTTTCCGGCAGGGTTCCAGAGATGATTAAGTCACGAGGTCTCCCGCATGGGCCAGCATTTTCTCATGACTGGGATGTATCTGCCAATGTTGAATCAGGGCTTGCAGGAGCACCGCTTATAACAGCATTTACAGGAACAATCAGGATAGAGATGGAAGCAGCTGTTGGAAATGGACAACCGCTAGGCAGCTCAAGATTTCCAATAATTTCTACATCTGTTGCTGCCCCATCAACATCATCGCTAGCAATGCCAAATGGGTTCAGAAGTGTATGTACACAAGATTTTTGGTGTGGCGGAGTCCAAAATTACTCTGGATCAACCCCATATAATAAATCAGTATCTTCTGACCAGGCAGTCTCTCTTCCAATTAATTCAAGTAACTTTATAGGTGATATCAAAAACACTGTTGTTGCAGCATTGTCACCGTACGGAATAGGTCAGACAAGCACTCCTTCAACATGCTCAATGGGTCCCAATAATTTTTCAATATTTAGAAGCGAAAGATCACTTCTTCCTCTTTCACTAGGAACGTCATTGTGGAATGAACCAAGGAAAAGAGTTCACGGCGACACAAACACACAGCCAGCTCATGATGGAAAGCTAGCACCATACCCAAAAGAATCACTTGGAATCATAGGATATACAAATATGTACTATCCGACTACTGCAGGAACTTTATTTAGAATCTATCCTACATTTTTTGGACCATATGCAGCTTCTCAAACATCCCCATTCCTATTTTTCCCTGGCGACGATCTTGTTCTCGGGATAGATGCAGGAATATCAATGCTCCAGGCATCAGGATCAAGTGCTAATTTAGATTATATAGCTATAGGGGCTGATGCTGGATCTGACCTTGGCTTCTATTCTGCTAGCGCGGCAGATAGAGAGAACTTTGGATGTATGTCTGGCTCATTTATGAAAATACTTACAGGGGAAGCAAATATCACGTTGTTTGGATCTGAAGTAAAAGAAAATCATGAGATGCTTCTATCTACAAATCAAAATTTAACATCAAATGCAATTCACGAGGCAATTGGAACTGAAAGGGTTCTGGATCAGTTTGAAATAATGTCAAGACTTGATATGTCAGGATCATACCTTGACAGACATGTTGTAGGTGCAATGGTAAAAAGTATGAATACCTCTAATGCCCTGTCAATTGATGGCGGATTAAACTGGGCCGGTGATGGAATACAGTTCGACGATGCTGTAGCCACCGTCTCGCCTGCAAGAAGAGTTCTAGGATTGCATTCAAAAAGATATATCAAAGTACCATCTGCATATGGAGCAGCAGCGTCCAAGGATTCTCGCAAAATATTTGGGATAACAGAGTTTCCCGTTTCTGATCCAGAAACAGGAACACCGCCCTGGATGAAGTGGCCAATCTCGGGGTGGGAGATCACTAGAGATCCTGGGTTTATAACACCCGGTCCCGCAACTGTTATAGGAGCACCAATAAACTCTCTTCAGAGATTTATCACTCTAAATACTGTGGATGAAATATTCTATGATAGTATGGAACCCTCTATTACAGATCTAGTATCACGATCAGAGGGAATGATATACATTCCAAACGGAGTTCATAATGCAACTGCTGCTGGAAAGATTCCAATGCTTGATTTTTCTGCAACATCATCTGTTGACTATGTATATAGAACCAATCCACAGAGATATATGCAACAAAACTTTGTTCTTAGGTTGCATGCAACAAAAGAGGGGCACATCTCACCTTCTACTATTTATCTAGATTTTTATAATAAAAATAGTTTATCAGCGCAAAGAATAAGAAGGATTTCAGTTTTTAATCGTGGATTTTTTATTGAAACTGGAAAAGCTCCGCTAACACCGACCTCGGTGGATAGAGAGTTTGATTACGGAAAAGTTCATGGCCAAGGAGCATACGGAACAAGATATGGAATGATCTCACCGACAATTAAAAAATCAAAATCTATATTTAGAATGAACAGATACGGACAGTTTCGTGATATGCTTGAGCAAAGAAATGATACAAAATATTTTGGAATGCTTGACAATGAGACAAGAACACTAGTTGGAGACGGTCCAATACAAGTAAAATTTGTTAACCAGTCAGATGGTGTAACTCCTGTGGATCCATATTCCACAGATTCATTTAACTTCTGGCCAGAATATTCATCTTCATGCCCATATAATGAAAGTGATCCCACCACAGTCGATAGTGATGCACACCTAGACTATATACTGGAATTATTGAGCTAGAAAATGGCAGTTAAGAAAAAAACTATTAAAAAAATTGAAAAGATAATACGAAGAAAGAAACCGTCTGGTGAGATTGAAAGTGTTAAATTTCCAAATCGAATAGAGATGGGTCTTGATGATGAAGAGTTTCAAACCGGTCTGCAAGTTTATGGAAATTTATCTATAACCGGATCAGTTATTACCAAGGAGTACGTGAACTTTGGTGAATCTCCCGGAGAGGGTGGATATGGATTTAGAGATAGTGGAGGAACTATTCAGTTTAGAAATAAGCCTGGCCTATCTCCTACATCTTGGACAAATCTAGGGCAAGGCGGCGGCGGATCTCCCGGAGGATCAAACACACAGGTTCAATTTAATGATAGTAGTGCTTTCGGCGGAGATTCAAACTTTATATTTAATAAAACAAGCAATACTCTTACTGTCTCTAATATTTCTTCATCACTCACGAGGCTGTCATCTGGAGAATCATACATAGCTGGAGGAACAAATATAACTGTCGTCTCAAGCTCTGCAGGTCAAATAACAATTTCAGCATCAGATTTTGGTGCAAATATAGTTTCAGGATCTACTGAGATAGATGATGTATCAAAGTTAAATGTAACAAATCTTGCCCTTATGAGTAATCTTGGTAGCGGAGTTGTTGCGCTTACTGGAACTATTGGAAATCCAGAGGACGGCTCTTACTCTGACGGTCTATTTACAGACTTCTTTGAAGGAACACCTGTTGGGACTGCAATTGATAGATTCAATGAGGTTCTAAAGGGCCTTGCACCTGCTGCTGCACCCTCTCTTGACGATATAGACTGTAATGACTCAGGGGCTAATGCAAAACTATCATTTGGGTCATCTCAGTCAATATCCGGATATACAAATGCACAGCCAAGCACATTGACACCTGCAAGCAGTCTTTCTGACGTTAACATAAATGGAGCATATAGCTCAGCAATCACTAGCAATGATGTTCGAGTTGCATGTTTTAGCGGAGCAACTGTTGTAGATGGAACTCTCAATGCAGATATAGCAGCTGATAGTCCAAACTATGCAGCAGACTCATTTGGAAATGGAAATCAGGGAACACTTAAACTATTTGTAAATAATAACACAACAGAAATTCACTCTGTAGACTTGAGCTCATTTGGATCTGGCAATTCTTTAAATGGTAATGGATCAGGTTTTAATCTAACGGCAACGACCCCGGGACATTTCTCTGACGGAAGTAATTTCGCAACGTTTCAGCACAGGCAGGGAACATATACAATAGCGACATCTGACCAAAGAAACGGCTGGAACTATGCAAGGGTTGTACAAACTATAGGCGGGACAGACACAACATGTAACTATGTTGAATGGATCAATGATAGTGATAACAATGCACTGGCAGCAGCGGGTTCAGCTCTAGATACACTTTCAATGACAGGCCTTAAAACACTATCGGGTGTTAGGTACAATACAGGAGGAACTGCACAGTACCGCGTAAGAGTAACAAATGCATATAGGAACGTATACTCACAAAACAGTATAACATTTACTGATGCAAATTGCAGCGTTTCATCACAGTCATTTCCTTCTATAAATTATGCTGGGGGCGAAAATGAGCAAAAAATTCTTCATCTAACGGGATCTGCAACAATAAATGCTGATCCAATCTTAAATGAATCAATAACAGTAAGTGTCAATGTACCACACCCACTAAAGTCCAATCTTTCCAATGCAGGATCTCAGTCAATTGCAGGAATATTACTTTATAATCTTTCAAATAATTCAACTGTAACATCAGAAACTTTTAGAGCAGAGAATTATAGAAAGCTTTCTGGAAGCTATGGTTCACAGTCTGATATTACTAGCAACTCTAACAACTGGGTTTCTTCTTATCACATGAGTGGAACAAATACAGGATATCAAGACGGTCTTATGTTCTATGACAGCAGGCTTAGGGCACCAAGACAAGGAGCAAATAACGGAGACTTTAGAAACTCATCGGATGGTGGCTCTATTTCTAACGGTCCTGATGAGAATGTAAATTATAGCACAATAACTAGCGGAAAAAGAACATTCTATAGATACTTTCAAAACAATTCTGGCGGAGCAAAAACAGATTTTTCATTAACTATTAACGGATCGGGAACAATTGTCTCACAAGGAACATCCCTGGGAACCGGAAATATTTCAGCTCTTGTTAAGTTACCTACAACATCTGGGAATCAGTCAACAGGATGGATGGATCTTGCAGTTCCATTTTCTACAGGTGAGACTTCTGATGGTGATGGATGTCTCAATGGATCGTTCGATAGCTCTCTCAATGCAACAAATAATGTAACATTTGGAACAGTGTTTGTTGATAGCAATGAATATATTATGTTAAAAATAGAAGCAGACGCATCGTTTACAGGAAATATTAATACTATTTCTATTTCTTGGTCGTGAGGATTTAATGGCTCTTTCAGATACCAGTAAAATTAACATATCAATAAAGAAGCTAAGTGGAAAAGCACAAACTTCAAATGATAAAGACCTGGCAAATGAGGGATTACCTACTGGTCTTACTCTTTCAGCAGAAACAATATTTGGAGATTCAATACCTACTTCTCCTACAAAGGGCTCACTTTACGATACTACAGCAGGTACTGTTGAATACCTAAGGCTTTCTGCATCATTCATTGCAGGTACTGATACTTCGAGTGGAAGGCATGCATTTGCACTTAAGCTTCCTGATAACTATGAATCAAATTCATCAAATAGTAAAGCTGGAACATATCCGTTTATAAATAGTCAAGTTATATACATCACAAGCGGAGCACTTCAACTAGTCCCTACTTCGTTTTCAACAAACTATGAGGCAGTTCCTTACCACACTGGAAGTGGTGAAACTTCTATACCTGTTCTTGATGCAAGAGATTGGAATTTAGATTATTTCAACGGTATATTTTTTCAACAAGACCCACCAGCAACGGGCGATAGTAATCAAAACCCTAGATATGTTGATGCATTTCTATATATCGGATCTTCAGTAAAGGATAGGACTGCTAGTGGTAATGGAGATCCAAACGCTCAATATCTTGTTTTATCTGCAACAGGGTCACTGCCGAATGAAAGAGTTTTTACTCCAGGATTGGGAATAGATGGTGTCGATGCAGGTGTGGGATCTTCATATACACTAAAAATAAAAGATTCAATTGTTGCAACATTAACAGGATCTCAGTTTTCTGGAAATGTAGGTATAACAGGATCATTTGGAGTTACATCAACATCAATATTTGGAAATGGCAGTAGTTTATCTGGAGCAGATAATAACTTTTTTGTGTCTGGTGCTATAGGTTCTAGGGGCACCACAATAAAAGGTACCTCCGTTTTCGGCGGGGATGTTGTAATATCTGGATCACTCTATGGCGGAAGCCCTCTCACTATTGGTGACGGAATCTTTGTAACGGGATCTTCTGAATTTTCATCAGGTTTATCAGGTTCATTAACTAAGCTAACTGATGGGACTTCATACTTAATAGCTGGATCTGGAATCAGTATTGCTTCAGCATCAGGAGGTCCGGTAACAATTACTGGAACAGCAGTCAGTGCTGAATGGACTGATGAAGGAGATATTCTAAGACCCAATGATGGTGTTGGTGAGCAGGCAGGATTCGGCTCAACTGGTAATAACCCGGCTTCATATCATACACTGATAGGATCGGGAAGCATCAAGACTATTGGATTTGTCACTGCATCGATGGGATTCTCAGGCTCTCTTACAAGACTTCCAGATGGCTCCAGTTATCTTGTAGCAGGAAACAGTATAAGTATATCAAGTGCTTCAAACGGAAGCATTACAGTAGGGTTTATCAGCCCAGAAAGAGTAAAATCTGATAGACTTCTTGACTCTGTAATCTTTGCAGGCCAAGATTGTGATATTTCTGCAAACTTTAGCTCTGCAAACTATAGCTTTAATAAAGTTGATATATTTGTAAATGGACAGTTGATGATAAGTGGATCTTCAAGAGATTATATGCTAAATACTAGCAAAACAGGAAGTATACGCTTTAATTTTGACCTACTTAAAAATGATATAGTAGTCTCAGTTGTGAATACTTAAGAATTGGATGGTTTTAAACGTGATAAAAAAATATACAACATCTGACATTGGGCTTGCATCATATATTCTTTTAAGCGGAGGTAAATTACTTTCAGTTGCAAAAGGTAGATCTGGATATGAGATATCATTTGACGACTCAGATGACAAATGTTTAAACTTCTCTGTACAGTATTTAAATTCAGAATTTACAAAATATGACATGTACTCAAAAAACTTAAGACTTTTATTAAAGAATTGTTGAAAAGTTAAAATTATAGAATATATAGGATTGTTCGTTCTCTTATTTGATTGTTTGCTTACATAAAGTTTAGTTGTTTTCCTAATAAAGCTATTAACAAACAAGGAGAACAAAAATGGCTACATTTTCACAATTAAGGCTCGAACAAGTTACGGGATCTATTAAAGATCTTACATATTCCGGGTCCAACTCTTCCGCAGCACAGGCTGAAACGCTCGTCGATGCTGACTTAGGCGCAGTCCTTGGACAATTTGCCGGTGCAATCGGAAGAATTACAGGAAAGACAGGTACTGGTGTTACCTCTTTCACAAACCAGGCTGCGGGTATTTTTTCTACCAACCCAAGCCCTGATTCTGACGGTGGTCGCAATCTTGGTAGTTCCGGTGCTGAATGGGGAGAATTGCACGTTAACCAAATTGATTCTGCTGCTGCTCTTGACATTAATGTCACGACTGGTCTTACAGTAGACGCGACAACAATATCAGTTGATGGTACGGATGATTCAAACATCACAGTTACGGGAGCTGCAAAAGATTTGATTCTTGCAGTTGCCGGTGGTAATGCACAAAAACTACAGCTTGATTCTGCTGGTACAGGTACTGATGCTATCGACATTTCGGCTTCTGCTGGTGGTGTTGATGTTGACGCAGCTGGTAAGCTAGCACTTGACGGTGCTGGTGGTATTGATATTGGTGTCGCAGCTGATGTTGCTATTGATATTGATGCTTCAACTTTCGATCTAGACGCTTCTGGCGCAGTTACTGTTGATGGTGCTGGTATTGCCTTAGCTGGTGGTGCTAACGCTTCTAGCTTTAATGTTGCAACTGGCGGTGGTGATGCAAAAGACTTGACAATCTCTGTCACAGGCGGTGGTGACTCCAGTCTACTTCTCAGCTCTGCTGGTACTGGAGCAGATGCAGTTAGCATTGATGCTTCTGCTGGTTCTGTAGTTATTGCACCATCCCTTGCTGATGAGCAAACTTTGAAGCTTGGTAAGGTCGGCGCAGCACAGATGGTATTTACGCCTTCTGCTACTCCTGCAAATGAGAAGATATCACTCATCAATACAGCTGGTACAGCTGATGATGCGATCTTAATTGATTCAGTAGCTGGTGGTTTGAAATTATCAGCTGGAGATGATTCACTTCATATTGATGCTGACGGTACTGATGCTGATGCATTGAATATAGATTCTGCAGGTGGTATCGATATTGATGCTGCTGGAGCAATTGATATTCTTGGTGGCAGTACACTATCTATAGACGCTGTTGATGATTCAAATCTTACTGTTACAGGAAATGGCAAAGATTTAACTATTGCAGTTGCCGGTGGTGGCACGCAGCAGCTTATTCTTACATCAGCTGGTACAGCAGGAGATTCTATAGAAATTGAATCATCAGCTGGCGGTATTGAGATTGAATCAGCTACAACTCTAGACGTTGATGCTGCAGGTCTTGTATCCATTGATTCAACAGCAGGATCTATGACAGTTGGTGCAGTATTGGCTGATGCTCAAACTCTGAAGCTTGGTAAAAATGGCGCCGTTGAGATGATATTTACACCTCACGGTACACCTGCAGATGAGAAGATATCACTCATCAACACGTCCGGTACGGCTGATGAAGCGATCTTAATTGACTCTGTTGCTGGTGGTCTGAAACTGGCGGCTGGAGATGATTCACTTCATCTTGATGCAGCTGGTACTGATGCTGATGCATTGAATGTAGACTCTGCTGGTGGTATCGATATCGATGCTGCTGCTGCTATTGATATTCTCGCTGGCACTACTGTTTCTGTAAAGGGTGCAACATCAGCTACTTTCGGTGATGATACCGGTGTCCTAGTCTTTGACGGATCTGGTAATGTTTCTGATACTGGAATTGTTAACTTTTCAGTTATAGCGGGCGGAACGATGACAGCAACAGGTGCTGGACTCTCTATGTTCGGTGATGATACTGCAACACTTGAGTTCGATGGATCTGGTGCAGTTTCAACAGTTGGTATGACAACACTTGACCTAGACGGATCAGGTGCACTTCAGATCAACTCATCTGGTGGTGCTATTAGTATTGGTAATGATAATGTTGCACAAAACATAAGTGTCGGTACTGCTGGCGCAAGAACTTTAATCGCACTTGGTAGCTCTGCAGCTACTGAGACTCAGATTGAAGGAGCTCTTGTAGATGTCAACTGGGGTAACTCAGGGGGACTCTTTGCCGGTGCAGGTCCAGGTGTTCTTGATTCAACATCTTCTGCTGTTATCCTATCGGGAGCGCTAGGTGTTGCGCTTTCAGGATCTGGCGGAGTTTCATTCTCATCTGACGGCGGTATGACTTCTGGTCCTACTACAGAGATGAAATTTGCAACATGGGGCGAGTTTAGCACGTTTAGAAGTAAATCTCTATTTGATGCTAGCACAACAGTTGTGGGAGCCCTAAATGCTCTTGCAGGTGCAGCTTCAGGCGGTGTAAAAGGACTCGCAGTTCTATCTGGTACAACTGTAGCAACAGCAGCATTCACGCTGAATGATGCACAGCTAACTGATAGGGTTGGTTATGACACTGACGGAATTAGCCTTGTAGAGGCATCAGTTTCAAACACTGAAGTCTATGTCAATGGTCAACTTCTAGTATCAGGATCATCAACACTAAATGGTGACTACTTTGTCTCATCGGCAGCAAATCCAGGCGTACTTAAGTTTGCCTTCGACTTGCTTCCTAATGATGTAGTTCTAGTAAAGACAACTGCTGATCAATAATAAATAAATTTGGAAGTCTAAAGATTTCCACGGGCTCCGATTTACATCGGAGCCCGTTTTTTTTATAATAGCTGTGTTCAATGGAGTAGAAATTGAGTTTTTTATTAAAAATAGATTCTAGAATTAAAGATTTGGAAAATGAGCTTGCGAAAACTAGAAATGCAAGAATTGACAAGTCTTTTCATATCAATTTTGTTTCACAGAAATTAAACGATCTAATAAGAGATCTGGCAAAGAACAATCCCGAAAATCCTGCACAAACACTGGGTGAAGCACTGACAAAAGTTTCAGATATTATAGGTGATTCATTTGATCACATAGAGAGAGTAGAGTCAAATATTTTTGTAACAATTAACGCATACAATAGAATTAAAGATGATTTTATTGCATACGAAAATAAAGAAAAGCAGTCTGCTCAGCAACCTGATCAAAAAAATAGAGAAATAAGATCAGTGGGAACTAGGCCTGAAAATAAGCTAAAAGAAAGAAAGAAAAAAATAAAAAAGAAAAGTAAAAAACGTGATTAATTTTAAAAAAACTTTACAAGAGCATAGTGATAAACTAGACAGAAAATTTGTTTTTTTACAAATTGGGTGCAATGATGGCAAGATGGCAGACCCTATCTCTGATTTGATTATTGATAATGGTTGGTCTGGCCTTATGGTAGACGCTAATTCATATTATCTTGAGCTTGCTTACAGACACCACAAAGATAAAAATATAATAAATTTTAAAAATAAAGAAATAATGTTTCTAAATACAGGAGTTATACCAATAAGTGATAATAGTGAAGCTCAGTATGTGGTAAAAAAGTTTTATTCAATAAATCCAAAATCAATTAGACCGGAAATTCATACTAGAAATGGGCAACCATACTTTGTATATGGCGATATAGCTATGGCTGTAGAGTCATCAAATAATTGTGCTTTCAATGAAAGTGATAACCCGCTAGACTATCTTTGTGGAATAAATAGCTTTGATTATAACACTGTTCTAAGTCATATAGAGATTGCATGTAAGAAAGATGATGTCTCTGGTCAAATAGCCAGGCAAATATTTTCTAATGATAAAGATATTTGGCCATCTTTCATAAATATAGACTATGTAAGATCAACTGATATAAATAATCTGTTTTTAGCTTTAGAAAGCTCAATTAATAATTCAAGTATTGATCTTTTACAGACTGATCTGGAGTTTTGGGATGTGAAAATAATGAATGAAATTGAACAATTTGAAAAAAAGCCAAAATTTATTCATTTTGAAGCGCCGGGTGGGATGGATTCCTCTCTTAGGGATAAGTTTGATAGATGCGGATACGACATATTTGTTCCTGAAGATACAGGTGATCAATTTGCAATTCTAAGAAACCCTTAATAAAATATAAGATTAAAAGTTTCAAAGAATAAATCGCAATATCTATTTTTAGATATTTATCTACAGGGTACAAATGTCATCTCGTAGAAAAAGAGAGATTAAAAGAAAGCTAAGAGTACTAAGGTCAGAGCATAAGTATTTTAGAACGGCCCTGAGAGATATAAAAGACGATTTTGAGCTATATAAGTCTGAGTGGAATACTGACTTTAACACTCTAGTAAATAAATTTCAAAAAAGTGACAATTCATGCACTAAAACAGAAAAAATAATCTCACAGATAGACGAAAAACAAGGTGATAATTGTTATAATAGAGATGAAAACAAGGAAAAAATAAATAAAAACAATGCACCAAAATGGGCAAAGTCTCTTTACAAGAAAATTGCTAGAAAGACTCACCCAGACGTTGCAAGAGAGATCGATGATATTAAAAGAATGTCCTCTATTTTTCAAGATGCAGCAAAAATTATTGAATCAGCAGATTATGAAAAACTTTTTGATATTGCAATTGATCTTGGTATATCTGTAGATTTAAACGAAGAAGAGCTTGTAGTTAGAATGAAAAAAATAGTTGCAATGTTAAGGGAGGAAATATCTAAAATAGAGGATAGCCCTGCATGGGTCTGGGGTGAATCTTTTGGAATGGATGACATAAGATTAAAAGTTGCAAAGATTTCGCTAGAGTCTATAAGCATATCAGTTGAAGATAAAAAACTTTTAGCATCTATAAAGGAAATAGAGAGCAATATATAGCATTTGAAAAAAATGATTAAATGTTTGTTTTAAAGTAATTTTTATATTAGTATAATTATAATCACACAAGAGGACTAAAGTGTCAGGTATTCTCGATTCAAAGACTAGAATTTTAGATGCAGTAATAACCCAAGAGGGAAAGCGCCAGATAGCAAATGGTGGACTAAGGGCAGTTTATGCAACTGTTTCTGATAAGTCATCTTATTATGAATTTAGTGAAGCTAGTGGTTCATCAGATGCATCTAAAAGGATATATTTTGAATCACCAATAGAAGATATAAACGATTCAATAATTATGGAATCTGATGATTCAGGAAAGCTACTTGGATATCCTGTGCAGGGCTCAGAGTTTTATAGCACTGACGGGGTTGTAACTGGAAGATCATCTGTAAGCGGAACACTAACTTATGCTACAACGGGTTCAGTTTCTGGATTTAATAGTCTTGCAGACGGCATAGTAAGCTCATCTATTGAAAGATTTAAAAATTTATATACAATAGGGACAAGAGATGCAGGAGAGCCAGATAGCCTGCAGATGAAAATCTATCCATCGTCGTATAGCTTTACAATGAATAACAAGTATCCTTTTACAAAAGGTCCAACATCAGCAACAAGCAATGTTGACTTTATTGATCCTTTATTTTTTGATGATATGTTAGCAAATGTTGAGAATTTTAAATATCTCCCTCCCTTAAAAAACCCGCCAGCGGAAACATCTGGAGATGATACAGATCAGCCAAGAAGCAATATGTTAGGATTGTATACAAAGTTTCAGAGACCCGAACCCCTAGATTTACAAAAGATATTAAATCATATGAATATCTTTACAGATCTTTCAGGAAGCACTGCGATGGAAGGAGATCCAGATGCAGTTTATGATACAAGCGAAACATCAGATGACAATCCGTATACAAATGAAAATACATCTGGTGACTACGGTGTAAGAGAGTCAGAAAGAGACGGATCTTCTCTAAATCTATCTCTAGATCAGCTTCCAAGAGAGAGAGTTTCTGTTTTTTTTGAAACAACATCTAGAACTAACAATCTTATGATGCAAATGTTTGAGCTTGATTCAAGCTCTTCGAAGTTAAAAAAGCTAGACGTAATAGATTTTGGAAGTGTTTATGATGAAAACGACTCTATCCATCCTGAAAAACAGATATTTTTTGCAGGTAAGATATTTATAAACTCAATCGGCTTACCTGCATTTGTCAAATTATTTACAATTATAATGGATTAAAATGGCTCTTAAAATTAAAAAGAAAAATACTAGAATCATGTCTGTGTACCATGGCCAGAATTCATTTATATCAAAAATAGGGAAAGAAAGGTTCTACAAGATTAAAAAAAATGACATGGGTGAAGATTATCCATCCGCAATAGAAAGGGATGTAACTGAGTATAATATATTTTTCAATATTGACATGAGAAAATTGCTCGGGTCTAAAGTTCAATCACTTGATTTTTCAATTCTTAAATCCTCTACATTAAAATCTCTGGGAATGTTTGATCTAGCTGGAAACCTAGATCAGGAAAATATTGCAGCATCTCTATACTCATCAACATCAGAAGCTAGAAGAAGAATTTACCAAGATATTCAAGAAAAAACTATACATACAGGAAAGATAGATCTTACGAAAAAAATAAATGGGGTAAAATTTTCAAAAGATTTTAAAAATAGAACAGATGATGAGCTTTTTGGAAAAATAAAAAGAATAAAACTAGTTGATCCAAAATCTTTAGGCAAAAAAGGTCTCAATAAAATAAGACTTGCGCAGGCAGATACTTCAACATTTGATATAGACAGTATCGACAGTCAAACATCTTTTTCATCTGTATATAAAGATGCAATATGTAACAATATGGATCCTGGTAGTGCATTTTTTCCTGTAGAGAGCACAATTAGCCTTTTGCCAAAAATAGGCCATACAAATATTGGAAAATTATCAAATTTTTATACAAATAGAAATATAAAAAATATTAATACTCTTAGAAGTAAGTTTGAAAATGCATACACGGGTTTAAATACTTCTATTGGTGATGTGATAGAGGGAAAGCCTAAAAGGGTGGGAATAGTTGTAGAAGAACCGCATAGAATTCAAACAATTAATCACATATTTAAAGTTGATTCTTCTATTATTGATCCTCATGATTCATTTGTAGTTCTAGTTTCTGCTAGAGATCAATCAACTGGGCTTATAAGTGAAGCATTTGAATTTAGAGTAGCTCATAAAATCAATATTGAAAACTACTATATTCCCGAAGTTTTACCAAATTTATCTATAATTAGAGATAAACCACAAAAGGGATATTCAAATATTAACGGAATAATTGATTACGTAGATAGTAAAATAAAAGGTATTGAGATATCTACAAGGACTGTAGACGATGATTTTAGTATATCTAATTCATCATTTTCTGATATTACAAGCCTTGAAAGTATTAATGAAATAAAGAATCAAGATTGTTATAAAATTTCAAATATATCTAGTATAAACATGAGCCAGATGGGGATTGTAAGAATTATTCCTACAACTGTAGCAGATTTAAAAATATTAAATTTTAGCAGTGACTCTGTTCGAGGGGAAAATTTTAAATATATCAACTCTGGCCTCTATACATCTAACATGAGAGATGGCATTTGCGTAAGATATTTCGTAGATTCAACAAAAGTTTCAGGTATTGGCATATACAGAAAGCTAAAGCACGAAAAAGAATATTCTCCAATTAGATATGGGACAGAGTCTTCATGGGGACCAGGAGGCTTTAGTGATGCTATATACATAGGGAGCCCACCGATTTCTCAAAATGCTAGAAAAGTAGGCAGTCTAAATGTTGTTGACACAATTCCTAGGGCTAATGATGTAATTGACTATAGATTAAGACTTTTCCTTAAAAACGGAGGCGACGAATATTCAAAGGCAATATCTACAATTAAGAGAATTGAGCCAGCCAATATTGTAAACGTAAAGCTATCAGAGCCACAATCCTCTGCTGATATGGATTCTAGATTTATAGTCTCAAAGTTTAATATTGATTTTGAAATGGTTGAGACAAGCGGTGATAAGATATTAAAAATACTTAGGGAAATAGGCAATGAAGACATATTTGAGTCTGAAATTGAAATAACTAAATCTTCACTTTCTGATATGTGTGTATTCGCTGTAAGAAGAATAAATCTTTTAAATTCTGAATCAACATTTTTAGGATATCATCCGGCAGGAGATTTTGTAGATCGGGGTCCTCTCATTAGCGGCAATGTGTATACTTATTATGTTACAGCGCACCTAACAAATGCAGATCAAGTTCAAAAAAGCTTCAATCTTTCAAAGCTTACTAGTAAGAATATAATATCTACAACAAAAGATATAAGATCTCCAAGCACAATCTCTAGAATTCAAAGCGCACAGTCTGTAGCAGTTCCACCAGATGATCGTGCAATATCAGCTGTAACAGGATTGACTAGCGCCGAAGAGCTTTCTGAGCTTGAGAAAAGATATGAACTTATAAAGGAAGAAAAGTCATTTTCATATAGATCTTTAATTAGCGGGATGATTTTTTCATCCAATAGAACTTCACAGCTATACGATTTCAATAAATACAACACAGGAGATCATGCGTCTGTATCATTGAGGATTGTAAAATCTTCATACAATATTACAGGCAAGAGTGGTGTAACACTGACAAGGTCTAATATGGGTGCCCCGGTTATCAGATTTTCAGTTTCACCTGTGGGAAATTCTAGAATGAAAACGCTAGACTGTGTTGTCATTACCTGCGTTAGAAACGGAAAAGAAATTATTTGCGGTGCATGTCACAATGATGGAACTGGAGATTTTGTATTTATAGATTACGGAAGTAAAAACTATCAAGGTAGTATTCAATATTTTGCAACTACTGTGACAACTTCTGGCGTTCTTGGAAATAAAAAAATGATTGCTTCAAATGTTCTTTTAGAGCTTAGACCGAGTAATATAAAGGTTGGAAATTAAAAATGAAACTACCTACTAACTTATCAATAAATCCCGTAAGGGACTATGCAATCGAAGCACCAAATGTTTCAAATACTTCACTTGACAATGTTTTAAAATCAGAGCATACGTCTATGGCTTCAAGCGCTGTAGCAATTGATCAAAACTATGACAGCTTTTACTTAAATCCAAGCTTAGAATCGCTTCTAAACAAAAGAGGATTTTCAACACAAAGAGCAGAAATACTTGGAATGTTCAACTATGACCCACCATTGGCAAAATCTGAATCCGGATCATCATCAACAGATTCATCGTTGATCATAACATCATTTGGTGAGCTATATGATTATCAGTGCCAACTTAAGCAAATGAGATACAGCGATGCATTATCATTTTTTGACCAGGTTGTTGGCTTTAATATTAGAGAATCATCAGATGGAACTAGATCCCTCTACGTCCCAGCATTTCAAAACACAAACGGAGAATCTATAGATACGCTATCTAGCCTAGAGGAGAATTATGAAAATCAAATGGAAATAGCAGATAAGGTTTTAAACTATCTTGCTGAGATATACAATGCTATTTCTGGATTCATTGATGCGCAAAATATTTCAGATGCATATAGTACCTATATGACACTTTTAGATATAGCTGAGGTTGCATTTAAAGTTCCTGAAAATATTACACTAAGGAATCCTGTTACTAATTCATGGAATAATATTGCAGGAATTCTGCCAGCAGGAGATATAAATGTTAGCGCACTTCCATTTCTGGATAATGAGCAGAGACTTACTGTAGGGCAATTTCTAAGAGGTGTGTTAAAAATACAAGATGATTCTGATACGTATTCTGCTCTACTTAGAGGCTCAGGAACATGCGATATGCTTAACTTGTTGCATATTATGGCAGCTGGTGCACTTGGGATAGAGGCATATGTAGGATTAAAAGAAAACGATACTGATTTTGAAACAATAAATACAAGTTATACTACTGGAAAGCTAATTGGTACCAATGCTTATACGCCAGACTCATATCCAGATATTTTAACAAATTCAATCACTGGTGACATAGTAGAGTGGAAAGATGGAGTTGACTTTGATGTAGGTAGCTTTTTTGGTGCAGGTGTAGGTGATGCAACAGCAGATGCTACAGCTGATCCTTTTCAAGATCTAATACTAAAGAATGCTACAGGTGAAACACTTGACATAGAGACTATTTCAATAAAACAATCTATGAATCATAACGGTACTGCTACTGATAACGGGTACTTATCAGATCTTATTCATTATGTTGGCCTTGATGAAATGCAAGTATCTGTCTTAAAGGGATCTAGCAATATCGGGGGCGTTTCAACATCATCAGTTTCGTCTATTGAAGACCTTGTAGAAAAAACAATGGGCAGGAACATAAGTGAATCATATGATTCAATACTTGACAATCTACCTGAATCAGAAGATTGTATTACAAGGCATGTTATTACAAAAAATAGAGATACAACAACATCTGATAGTAGGGATGCTGTAGAATCGCTGACATCTACAAACTATCAACTAGCTGGAACACTAAGTGATGTTCGATCTGGTAGATCATACTATTGTGATGAAATACCAACAATAGAGTTTGATGAATCAATTGAAAGATTGCGCGACTTTAGAAACTCTTCTGCTAGCTTGCTATCATCAGTAAAAGATTATGCAAAGCTATCTACATTTAAATATAGAGAATCTTATCTCAAGGATTCAAATTTTCAGTGGGGATACCTTGGAAAAGAAAGCACACTTGAAATAGTCCCAAGCACGTTTTTTCACTATATACTGAAATCAATGAGAGATTCAATTGACACTTACATACAAGAAGATCAAGCTCATGTTGGATATGGTAATCCTACTCATGATTACAATAATTCACTTACGTTTGTAGCAGCAGCTCTATCTACATATGATGAGGCTATAGCATATCGTGTTGCAGCACTAAATCTTTCATATGCAGATTTTGTTGACGGAAAGATAAGCCAGTCTCAGTGGAATAGTAGAGCTAAATCTTTTGAGATTTCAGTTATCAAAAGACTAATTGAGGGACACTCTAGTGCGTGGAATGGCGGCGGCGCTTCTGGCTACGGGCACCTTATAACATATGGTAAATGCGCTGTCTCTGACGAAAAAGTCAAGCATAATGTTATATATGATCACGTGGTTGGCAACGCTAAACTAAATAGTGATTATATTTTTAGACCATGGGACTCAGCAGGGCTTTATATTGACTCAAATGCATCAATGGCCTCAATTTTAGATACTTTCTGGAGTATGGGAGCGTCTCATGATAAAATAGAAGACATTTGGAATGTGCTTGGCGGTGCATGTAAAAATTTTGGATGGGACTCTAAATATACTAGTGATGCTCCAAGAAATATTTTATTATCACCGTATCATGCAATGAGAAAATTTCGAGAAGATACGCGCTTAGCAAACGGAGCTGACGCACCATCCCCAGGAGATAGCGGAGCTTCGAATTCTCTAAGGTCAATCTCAGATACAAATAAGATAGTTGCATCATTTTTAGTTCAGAAAAAATTATGGAAGATAGGTCTTAAGTGTGGTCTATATATTCAAAATGAAGGACTTTTCGATATGACTAATTATTCATCTGATACAAGTGGTAGAGGAAGAATACTATATTGTTTAAACAAGAGGGGAATGACCTCATTTGTAAATGCAGTTGATTTATTTCAAAATAATCAACCCTTGGGAATGACTTTGAATGGAAAATTTTTCGCAACTAATGACGATAGTGCATATTTCGATCCAGATACATTACTAAACAGGAAGGGGGATTCAATAATTGATGATGATCACTATGGTAAATTTACTGCAGCTTCACCTTATGATGGGTATGGATCACCTTACTGGTCAATGGGATATGGACCGCAAATTGCAGAGATGATTGGTGTATTTAAAAATATGTTAACACCTTCAATCTGTAGAGAAAGGACTTGCCAGCTATCAATGCTACTTATCGGTAGAATAATTGATCAAATAGATGGAGCATCTATTAACCTTCTAAGTGCAATAGTATCATCTGATACTCAGGAGCAGGAATATAATAATGCACTATCTCTTGTAAAGTCAGATCCTGATTTTCAATCTTCAGCACTTCTTGGGATAACGAGAGATCAACTTACTCTTAACCGCGCAATTAAAGATTCATTTTCATCTCCAAATAGAGAGTATCCGTATCTCCCGGCATCAAAAGCTATCTTAACAAATCAGTCAAAAAATCTAACTGGATTTTTAAGTCTCGATGAAATGCTTGGAAGCAATACAGCTGGAAGAAAATTTATAGCTCCAATAGGAATACCTGCTGGGCTCGTAGAGTCACTAAGAAATAGAATGATGGATGAAACAGGCTCCACAAAGTATAGAACTCAAGGAAACCTAGTTGAGATATCAATATGGAAAAGAGATCTCTTGCACGAAAGAACACTCTATAGTCCAAAAAAGTATGTATTTGATATGACAAAATTTATAATAACGGGAAGGTCAGATCCAACTGCTGAGGGGGCAAATCTACTGGACGCTGCGGCAGATCCGCCAAACTCACAAGATTTTAATACTGTAATGAGAAATGTAGTAAGTAGAAAATACTCGCCTGATGGCAATATTTCTACGACTATTGGAAAGCTTGCATATAATAATTGGGATTCAAATGAAACTAGTTTGACATCTGAGGAAGTGTTTAAAAATCATATAGTTGATAATTATTTAAAAACATTTATGAAATTGACTTCTGGGTTTGATGTATCTGAGGATGTTTTTCCCTTTCTCGAGGGAAATGTATTTTTTGAAGGCTCAGACCCTGATCAGCAGGACCTTCTAGAATCTCTTTCAAAAACGGCAGAAGAGCTGTTTGTTGATAGAGACGCAGAGACAGCATTAAACTACAAGCGATTAATTGGAGAGATTACAAGATCAGTATATCTAAGTCCAGAAAAATATAGAAATAGAATAATATACCCTAAGATATTTGATAGAGTTTTTTGTATAATGATCGACCCAGACGACTTTGAAATTTCAGATTCTATGTTTGATGGCGGGCCAGCTGACAGGGGTCCTGATCTTGGTTTTTTAGAATTTTCAGGTAATACAGATGAATATACACAATACTACTGCACAATTTCGATTTTGCCACCCTTGACTTGGGAGGACTATACCTTTCGTGATTCTGGAACAGGTGAGGTTGAATCATCAGCACCTGTAGAAATGAGAGAAGTTGAAATTGATGTAAGTGATGCTGTATTGGGTGCAGATAATATAAAAGATAAGTTTCTATAAGATTTTCGCAAGAGGGAAAAAATGTCAGCAGTAATAAATACAAACCTAGAAGATAAAACAAAAATAGCATCTGATGATAGTGTTGAAACTTTTGCAGAAATGCTTGCTACTGAGCTAGGCTACGCAGGTTCATCTACTTACGTTTCTACGCCTGTGACATTTATCGATCTTGATGAAGTCAATAGCATTACATCAGAGTTTTTCTATAATTACTACACAAAAGATGAAAGAACAGTATCAACTGGAAAGTCGACAATTATAGATATAAGCTCAAATGATCAAGATGTTGAATTTATAAAAAATCAGAGTAGAATGCCAAGGTCAGTTCTTTTAAAAATTAAATCACGAGAAAAACAAGCTTTTGGAGAAACAAGCTATCTTGGTAATTTTGCAAATTCCAATATAAACGGTAGATTTATCTCTAATAATATAGATAAGATAGTTTTTGAAGGTGCAGTTGCAAATTCACGATTTTCAACTGTAATATTAAAAGATAATCAGATTGATGAAACTTTCTATAATCAGATAACGGGATCAATAGCATTTGATGATTCTTTTTCAAAAACTGATACTAATAGTCAATTTGTAAATGATTTGTGCGAAAAATATTTCTCACCAACTGCAGAAGCAACCCAGTCTCCCTCAACAATAAGACGAGCATTTTCAAATTTACAACCAGCTGGTGTTGCATATGCACCAACTGATGCAAGGCTTGAAAGTATAACAGAGGCAATGAGAGATGTTCGGTTTGTAGAAATAGGATTTTCAATTAATCACGCAGTTATAAACAACATGATATTAGGAAGCGTCGAAGATATGGGAAATATTTATCAGGATGAGCTTTTATCCCTAGCGGATAATGCAAAAGCAATTCAACAAAAATATGTTTCAGAAATGTCTCCATCTGTCATAGATTCTGCTGATTTTGAAATGGAAATGGCACCTATATACACTGTTACAGTAGATCAGGCTGAATCTCAAGGTCTAAATGTTAATGAATCTTCTTACCCGATAGGATTTTATATTGAAAAGGTTGAGTTTTTTACAGATGAAAACGGAATAATGACTTCAAGAAATATGGATCCAATAGTGGTAGATTCATATGGAAGCTTTACAATTCTTGATTCTGACATAAAATATGGAGCAACATATGTCTATAATACGAAGATAATATATCTAACAGCATATGAGGCAACAGCAATAGATCCATCTGGCGATTCGCCAGATGAAGTAGTCTTTGCCATAAGCATGGTTGCATCTGAAGGTAAAAAGACTCAAGTTGCCTGCTTAGAAAATATTCCTCCAAATCCACCCCAAAATTTAAGATTTAACTATAACTTTATGTCTAATTGTCTTGATATATTCTGGGAAGAGCCGGTAAATCCGCAAAGAGATGTTGTTAGATATCAGATATTTAGAAGAAAAAATACAAGCCAGTCGTTTGTATTGCTTTGTGAATTAGATTTTGATAATTCAACATCAAGGGTTGTACCGCTAGAGACTGCGCCAGAAGATAAAATAATTAGAGTAACAGGTCCAAGAAAGCTTTTCAGAGATAAATCATTTGAAAAAGATTCAGACTACATATATGCTCTTGCGTGTGTAGATGCAAGAGGGCTAACCTCATCTTACTCTGAGCAAGTAAAAGTAAGGTTTAATAGATTCAAAAATAAAATAGAAAGACAAAGGATATCTGCGCCAGGTGCTCCCAAACCATATCCCAATCTATATTTAAAAAGAGATCTGTTCGTCGATAGCATGAATTCTTCAGGTGCTAGAAGAATGAGAGTTTTCTTTGACCCTGAGTATGCTGATCTTGTTAGAACTGTTATACAGGATGCAGGAGACGGATCACAAAACAATGTAGATTCATCTCTTGATCTAATATCAAATAATTATAAAATTCAAATGATAAATTTAGATCTTCAGAATTCACAAGTGTTCAATATAGATATAATAGATAATACAGGGCCAGCATTAGAGGTTCCTGTAACATCTGCAACAATTAAAAGCATACTGTAAGTTAATGATTAGATTTACAGAAGTTATTTATCGTAATATATAATGATGTAAGGAGTTTATAAAGTGGGATTTTTAGATCATTCAACAAACAACATAATTCTTGATGCTGTGCTAACTGACAAAGGTCGTCAGCTATTGGCTAACGGTGTCGGAAATTTTTCAATAGCAAAATTTGCGCTAGCAGACGATGAAGTTGACTATAACATTATAGAGCAGTTTGGAAGAACTGTGGGAAAAGAAAAGATTGAGAAGAATACACCTGTTTTAGAAGCGTGTACTACTGGATATCTTGGAGTAAAATACAGAAACCTAAGTCTTAATAATAATAGTCTTTCTGTTCTTCCCACACTAACACTGGAAACTACTCTTAAAGATGGTGCAATTACAGTATACAGGGGATCAATAGGGGGTGCCGGAGTATCATCCGTAACCCTAAAACAGACAGCGCCAAATGGTGTAACAATAGATAGTGATAATACAGATTATTCATTCAGAGTAACAGTTGATAATCTATTTCTTGCAATACAGGGTTACGTCCCTGAAACTGTTGACAACTACAACATTGCAACATATACTATTCCAGCAAATGCTGCAATAGATTCAGCAAATTTATCACAGGTAACATTTTCAATTATTGCTAAAAGCGTATCTCAGGATGTTTTTGATACATATTCGTATACATCTGCACAGGCTTCAACAGTCTCAAGAGTTGTAACAGTCTCTGGGTATAATTCAGGACAGTTTGCAAGCTTTAATGTTGATGTTAATTAAGAGGAAAAGAAGTAAGTGAGTACATTTAAACAGTTAAACGCAGCAACAGATATAAAGTCTTCAAGATCAGTTCTTAACCAGCTTGTTGATATAATTGAAGAAAATATTTCAGGAAGCTTTTATAGAAAAAAATATGAAGTATTTGTAACAGGGGGCGTTGGACCAGGTGTGACATCGTCACTCTTTCAAACATGCTTTGATCAAGACTATACATTGCAAACTGCAAACGCATTTATGGATATGTCAGTTGGATTATTTTCAGGATCAGACCTTGTATTTAGTGCATCTACCGGTATAGACACAAGCGGAAAAGTTTTGTTTCAATCTACATCTATAATGATGAGAGAGAAGGTATCCGGATATAAGCAATTTGCACAATTACTTCTAGGGAATGCAGAAAGTAGGTTTACAGCACCGTTTGCAGGAACAACTCTTGAAGAGGATAATATTGATGAAGCTCTATTTTTAAACTTTAAGAGATTATTTTCAAGAGATAAGATAAAGAGAGATTCTTTTGCAATGAGATTTTATAGGTCTGCATCTCACAGCCTTGATATCCATAAGCCAAATTTATGGGAAACATCGGAAAGTGGATCAGAGATTTTCTCAGATGTAGGATCTTCTGCAAATGTCCAGTCTAGCTTTGGCGGCGAGGTTGGAAATATTGTCAATGCATCTAATACTGGTGAAACTGTAGGATTGCTTTTTTATCAAAAGGGTATTGCAGTTCTAGATGTCAAGAAGATAATATCGGGATCAGAACACGTATCGGGAACTATATCTGCTGTAACTAATGCTACTCTTCCGTCAGGATTGGGCAAAGTTTGCCTTGGATACGGGCGCACTACAGCTACGGTCCCAAGCGACGAAATACCTGGCACAAATGCATATGCCAGGTTCATACCAGATCTTCTCACCTCAGCATCAGTTGATGATATAGTTGATCATTTTGCATCTTGCAGGATGTCATCTGGGTCAAACACAGCAATTACATTTCAAAACTTAACTAATATTAACTCTACTCTTGTTTTTTGCAGAGCAACGGCAGATGAATTCAACTATTCATCAAATCCAACTTATGTCAATCCAGCTACTAATAAGATTAGAGTTATAGAATCAGGAAACGAGTCTACCCAGCATGCATTCTCATATATTACTACTGTTGGTCTCTACGACGAAAATGATAATTTAATAGCAGTTGCAAAGACGTCTAGACCGATAGAGAAGAACGATGAGAAGGATATAACTATTAGGGTAAGGCTTGACTTCTAGAGTCTTGTCATGTCAATTGTTAAAATACCACCAGAGAGAATTGAAAGATTTTCACTTACACTTCACCCAGAAATAGATTATCTAAGTTCTAGCATAGTTATAAGTTCGCTAGGCGTAAGACCGGGAACATCAGGATCAATTCCGCTTAGAGCTAGACCAAGCCCGCTTATAAAAGAGCTTGTTGCACCAGGTGTTGGTAGACAGGTAGGAAATGACATTAATGCTGGGCCGTCTGCAAGACCATTTAACTCACTAGACTTTGCATCTCTAATAAGCCTTAAATACGCAGTTGATAAAACAGCTGAAGCCAACTTAGAAAACACAACTGTTGATGTAAAAAGCTATGTTGAAAATTATATGTCAGGTGTTAATCATTCGCCTCAGCCAATTTCAAGCACAAAGAAGATGTATATTACAAGGTTCGACCCTCCGTTTTCTTTAAATGATGTAGCTGTAGAAAAGGCAGTAATAAGAAATAATCTAATGACATTTTATGAATCAAGGTATGATTTATGCGAAATGTCTTACACAAATTATCATAATTTAAACTTTATGTCTGCCCCGAATGCACCTGGATCTCCTGAAGTTGGGTCTGTCGGTGCAATACCAAATGACTCTGCTATAATATATCAAAACTTTGCAACTGGCTCTGGAATGCTTAGACCGTACTCACCAAGCGGATCATTCTCATTTGATTTTTATATAAATCCAAAATATCATAATGAGCATCCTGATCTCGAATTCAAAGCTGGTACAATACTACACCTCTCTTCTACGTTTTGTGTATCCCTAGTCTCAGGAACAAGTAGAGATTCAAGCGGTCTTTTAGACGGCTATAGGTTGATGCTACAGCTTAGTCATAGTGCTGATATATCACCAAGCACTGTTGGGTATGGGTCAACATCTGTTTACCCAAGAGATTTAATTTTTCTTTCTGATGACAATTCTTTAAGTAGAAATAAGTGGCACCACTGCACAATTCGGTGGGGAACAGATATGCTAAACAATGGAACGGGAAGCATTATTATTGATAAAAAACCTCATGATTTTGCATGTCCTTCTGCATCCATTATGCCCCCTCCACATGTATCAAATGCTGCTCTTATGGTTGGAAATTACTATGAAGGGTCAGATAATGAAGCAAAATTCTTTAACAAGTCTACTCTTTCAGAGGGTGTGTATCCAACATTAGATTTTGGAACTGGATTCAACGTTGATCCTGAGTGTATCCTTCGACACCCGCTAAATGCAGAAATACATGAAATAAAAATGTTCCAAAGATTTGTATCACTTAGTGAAATAGAATCATTTTCAAAAACATCACCCACTAATATGAATGATTTATCATTCTATGTACCACCAATGTTTCTCCCAGATACTAGAAAAAGAGAAATGCTTATAACACCTTTCCAGCAACAAGATACAAAATCAACTAAACCGTTCAATGAAATATTTTCGTTTGGTGTAGGCGGATTTATTATGAATCTTGAAAATCATGTTAAAGATTTTGCAACAAGTAATAGGCCAAGATGTTTAAATTTAACAGCTTCTACGATAGATACAACAGTCCAGGATATTACTGCTACTGAATACTGTTATCATACAGGATCTATAAAAAAGAGAAATTTGACAATTTTACCATGCGATAATGGATATTTTAAACCAAATTATTCAATAATTGCAACTTCGTCAGATAATTCTCCATCAAGATCTAGAAAGCATGGGGGTTCAGATCTAAGTGTTATATCTTTGGAAAATATGGTTCCAGAGGGCAAGATTTTTAAAGGGCTTCCAACCACTACAGTTAGTGATATGAATGCAGTTCTTGACGATGATGCATCAACACTTCCAGATGATCTAAGCGCAACATCAATAGCAGGTCTTGTTGCAGGTGTAACACCCGAGAGTATGGGTGGTGATTCTGGTCCAATACTTACAATTGCTCAGAGAACTAGAGATTTGTCATCAAATGAAATTTGCTTCTTTGACATTTCTAATATTTACTATGGCGATCAAATTCTAGAGGATACGCTTTATGTATCTGACCCGTCTTTAACTGGGTCAGACGGAAAAATAAAAATGACCCTTAGGGATAACGGAAGAGGGGGCATGTACAGATGCGATTCAGATGGCCCTCACCCCAAGTGGTCAAATGTGGGAAATGCTCTTTACAAAGAAGGTGTTGCAATAATTAAATCTCCACCGCTTACTTTTTTTGGAAAAGATTGCTTTGAGATAAAAATGAAAGGAGAGCAGAATGTTCATGTTTCAATAGTAAATGTTCCTCTCGCGTCTGGAATGTTCAACTCTTCTAGCAATCCGTCATTTAAGATACTTTCAGCATCTGGATCCCCCTCTGATACAGGAAAATCTTTCGTGTATATTGATTCTTTAAATATTCACGATGAAAATCTGAATGTAATTGCAAGAACATCATTTGCGCAACCGATAAAGAAAAGAGTTGAAGATAACATGCTTATTAGATTTAAAATGGATTTCTAATGGTATCTCTTGGTCTTGATATTTCTACTTCTTGCACAGGGTGGTGCATACTTGACAAAGATGGTATAATCTTAGAGATAGGCTATATAGACTTGTCAAAAAAACAGGGCCTGTTTGAAAAAGCAAAGCATGTAAAGCGAAAAATATCCGAGATACACATTAATCATTGCGTTGAAAATATTTTTATTGAAGAAAATCTTCAGTCATTTAGAAGTGGATTTTCCTCTGCTAAGACAATATCAACTCTTGCAAAGTTCAATGGAATAGTTTCATTTATATGTTTTGAAGAATTTTCAACTACACCCATCTTCTTTAATGTAAATAGTGCTAGAAAGTCTCTCGGAATATCTATAAAGAGAAAAAAAGATGGGGGACTGCCTGTTAAAGAGCAGCTTTTAGAGTGGGCTCTAAAGAATGTAGAATATTCATGGCCTAGAAAAATATTAAAATCTGGGCCTAGAAAAGGCCAGAACGTTCCAGACCCTAGATCATATGATATGATTGATGCCTATATAGTCGCAAAAGCCGGCGCAGCAAATTTGTAAATAACTTGGGAATAGTATATTATTACACTAAGAGTTATTTTGAAATCAAATTTAGAAAAAATTCAATTTATAAGAAGTGTTCTTGGTACAACAAAGGTTGCTCGTGACGGAGTTAATGTAGCAGTTAAGTGCCCAAGTTGCAATGAGAAGAAAGGTAAATTTTCTATAAATATAGAAAACTGGATGTGTCATTGTTGGATATGTGGAACTAAGAGCAAAAGTTTATATTTTATACTAAAGAAGCATTGTAAAGATGATTCTTCGTTTAAATTTTTAAAAAATTTTGGACCACCAAAAGGCATAAAAAAAGAAGAAAAAAATATAGAAAGGTTTGTTGAAATACCTGACGGATTTATACTTCTTTCAAGGTACAGCGGAAAAGATCCCGATATCAGATCAGTAATTCAATATTGCAAAAAAAGAGGAATATCAGATCGAGACTTATGGTATTTTAGAATTGGAGCATCAAGTGATAAAATGCTGAGAAGAAGAGTTATTATTCCATCATTTGATAAAAAGGGAGATATCAATTATTTTGTATCAAGAACGATAGACTACAATGGATTTCCAAAGTATTCAAACTCTAAGGCGAAAAAGACAGAGATTATTTTTAATGAAATGAATATAGACTGGAAGCGAGAGGTTACTGTTGTTGAGGGACCGTTTGATCTAATGAAAGTTAATGATAACTCAACATGTCTTCTAGGTTCAAAACTACCAAAATCTGGAAAACTTTTTGCAAAAATAGTTGAAAATAAGACACCTATTCTTCTAGCGCTTGACAATGATATGTCGCATGAGTCTCATAGAATAGCAAAGCTTTTAAACTCTTATGGTGTAACAGTTAGAATTTTTAAAAATACTTCAAATACAGATGTTGGAGGAATGAGTAAGAAAATATTTAAAAATATGTCAATTTCATCACCTATCTGGTCTGAGGCTTCAATTTTAAAATTTAAAATAAATTCAATAAAGTCAGGATCTATTTTTTAGTAATATTTATACTATGCAAGGGGTTTTGAAATGAACAGAGAAGCGTTTAGAAAGATTATTCATGAAGAAATTAAGTCTGTTTTGCAAGATGATGCATTGTTTAAAAATAGGGATATTCCTGGAATTCTTGACGCTTACGAAACTTTTGACGACTCTGGTGATGGAAGAAATTTAAGCTACGGTAGCAATAAGTCAACAGATCATGAGGGAAGTATGACAAAGGGTGAGCTATATGACATATTTACAAAATCACAAAGCCTGTACGACATGTTAGAAGATAACGATGATCTACCTGAATGGGTTCAAAGTAAAGTTTCAAAAGCTTCAGATAGAATAGAGTCAGTTTACAGTTATCTTAAGAGAAAAATAAAGACACATGATTATTAACACATGTACACTCTTCATGAATGTGTAATAATTTATACAATAATGTGCAAAAGTAAGTTATGAAAATAGTCCATATAGCAGATGTTCACTGGAGAGGTCTCTCTCGACATGAAGAATATACTGCATCATTTATTGAGTTTTTTAACCAGTGTAAAAATATTAATCCTGATGTCATATACGTCGGAGGCGATATAGTTCACTCTAAGACCCAGGGTATATCCCCTGAGTTAATTGATAGACTTAGCTGGTGGTTTACAAAGATGGCTGAGATATGTCCAACACATGTAATTCTCGGTAATCACGATGGATTAATGAATAATAAAGATAGACAAGATGCAATTTCGCCAATTATTTCAGCGCTTGATAATCCCAATATATATCTATATAAAAAATCTGGCGTATATCCAACAGGTTTTGACGGATTTAACTGGTGTGTATTTTCATGCTTCGACGAAGAGGGTTGGCAAAGAGTTAGGCCAGTCCCTGGTGAGATAAATATAGCACTTTTTCATGGCGCTGTGTGGGGATCAAAGACTGATATAGACTGGGAGATTGAGGGTGAAGTTACAGTAGACTTATTCGACAACTTTGAATTTGGAATGCTTGGTGATATTCATAGAAGACAATTTCTAAATAGTAAAAAATCAATAGCATACTGCGGAAGTACAATACAACAAAACTACGGTGAGGATAGCGGAAAAGGATTTCTTTTATGGGACATTAAGGATAAAGATGACTTCACTGTTAGCTTTCATGAAATACAGCATTGCTCTCCATTTGTAACAATTGACTGGGGGGGATCTGTAAAAGATACGCTTTTAATAGCAAAGAAAGAAAAACCAGGGAGCAGGTTTAGAATAAAGTCAAAATCTCAAATAACCCAGGCGCATGCACAGGAAATATCAGCTAGACTTAGAGATAGCATGAATGCAGCTGAGACAGTTTTCAAAAGTGAGAATCAATTTGATACATCAGAATTTTTAACTAGAAATGATTCAAAGGGTTCAAATCTAAGAGAGGTAACGACTCACTATGATTTGTTTGGAGAATATTTAAAAAATTATAATTTAACGCAAGAGGAAAAAGATGACATAAAAGATCTAATTGATAAATATTTTTTCTCTGCAACTTCTAGTGAAGAGGTTTTAAGAAACTCTCGATGGGAAATTGAGAAAATGAATTTTGATAATGTTTTTTCCTATGATCAGGAAAACGTCATAGATTTTACAAAAAATACAGGAATTACCGGAATATTTGGAAAAAATACAAAGGGAAAATCATCTATTATTGGTGCTTTAATGTACTGTCTTTTTAACACGACTGATAGAGGCCCTATAAAAAATCTTCATATTATCAATAGCAGAAAGAATTTTTGCAAATCATCTGTTGATATTAAGCTAAATGGTGAAATCTTTAGAGTTACAAGAGGAACAGTAAAACATACTACGAGAAAGGGTGAGACTTATGCATCTACATCCTTAGATCTTGAGAAAGTATCTAAAGATGGAACAGTTGAAAATCTAGCAGAGGAGCAAAGAAGAGAGACAGAAAAAGTCTTAAGAAGTCTAATTGGAACATCAGAAGACTTTCTAATGACTTCTCTTGCAAGTCAGGGTGGAATGAATAGATTTATAGGAGAAGGCTCAACATCTAGAAAGACTATACTGACAAAATTTTTAGATCTTGAAGTATTTGAAAAAATGAGTGATCTTTGTAAGCAAGACTATTCAGACCTTAGGGCAATTTCAAAATCAATAAAACAAGAAGACTGGGATAAAAAAATAGATGAAGAAAATGAATGTCTAAAGGTTTCAAATGAATTATTGAATAGCGTAAAGTCAAAAATAAAGTCAGATAGAAAGCTTCTTCACAAGCTTATACAGAGAAAGAATAAGCTCGGGTACTCTATTGAAGATTCATATACACAAGGCCAAATAGAAGAAAAAAGATCAGAAGTTTCCCTTCTAAAGGAAGATCTATCAGGGAAAGAAAGTGAAATTGAAAAATTAAAAAAAGAAACATCAGAGAAAATCTCAAAGCTAGAAAAGATAAAAGACGTATGTGATAGCACATCAATTGATTCATTAAGGGAGCAAAGAGATACAAAAATAGCTTTGGAGAAAAATTTAATAAAGCTAAAAGCAATCCACGAGAAATCACTTATCAGGCTAGAAAAACTAAAAGAGTCTGCAGATATGTTAAATAAAGTTCCATGTGGAAGCTCTTATCCTGCATGTATGTTTATAAAATCATCTCACGAAGATAGAACTATGATAGATGATCAGGCTGAAATAGTCAATGCTTCTTACGAAAATCTAAGTTCATGTAATAAAAGTCTTGAAATTATCAAGAAGATAGACCCAGCTTCTAAAATTAAAAAATACGATATTCTATTTTTAAAATTAAAAGATCTTGAAGGTAAAATTAATATATCTAAAGAAAGATTTATCAATCTTGAAAATGGAAGGCTGTCACTTACATCATCAATAGAGAAAGAATCTGCAGAGCTAAGGCGGATGGTGGTCCTATCAGAAGGCAACAGTAATTCTTCAGCATTAGACGTACAAGAAAAAATAAACAATATTCAAAAAGAAATAGAGGCACTAGAGAGGAATCAGTCAGAGATTATTGGAAACATTGCTGCAAGCAAGATTAACGTAGAAAGCCTTGTTGCTGATAGAGAAAATCATGATTCAATAAAGCAACAAATGAGATCATATGATTTTTTTATTCAAGCAGTATCGAGAAAAGGAATACCATCAAGAATTATGATGTCAAAGCTGCCAGCAATAAATAATGAAATATTAAATATACTACAAGGTGTTGTTGACTTTACTGTATCCCTAGAAACTGATACAACAACTAGTGCTATGGATATCTATATTGATTATGGTGATAGCAAGAGAATTATTGAGCTTGCTTCTGGTATGGAAAAAATGATTGCATCTTTAGCAATTAGAGTTGCTTTGATCAATACATCATCACTTACAAAAACAAATATGATGATAATAGATGAAGGTTTTGGATCTCTTGATGCAACAAATCTTGAAGCTTGCACAAGATTGCTGGAATCTTTAAAAAAATGGTTTAGAAATATAATAGTTATATCACATGTAGACGCAGTAAAAGACTGCGTAGATAACTCTGTAGAGATAATAAAGAAAGGTAAGGATTCTCATGTCATGTTTACATAACACAAAGGGATTTTTTTGCGAAGTATGCGGATATCTCTCTTTGACATCAATGGATCACAGGTCAAAAATTTCAATAGGTGCTTGCAGGGGATGTGAGCTAAAGTTTTTTGAGCCAAATGTGGAAAAATGGAAAAACGGATGGCGACCAAAAAAGAGAGAGATAAACTCTTTTAATAAAGAGAATCAAAAAAGTGTCTATTCGATTTTGTCGGAAATAAATAATTACATCTAAAGGATTACAAATATGCTTACATCACAAGAAATTGACTGTCTGGGACAATTAACAAATAATACATGGGGCTATCCCGGAGGAATGAATAGCAAAGTACCAACTGCTGCTATAAATGTATCTCTTCAGGGAGATATAATGATCTGTACATATAGTACAATTGTAAATCTCATGAGTGATAGAAATCTAAGGGATCAGTCAAAAGGTTTTGAAGAAGAATCTGTTAAAATAGTTGCAGAATATATAAAAGAGCTAAAGAAAGGATTTAAGAAAAAATCAGAAAGATCTTTAAAGCTAAAAGAAACAGACACTAGAGATTCAATAGAAATTATTACAGCATCTCCTTTCTCTCCTAAGAGAACTGCATACTATAGGAGATTTACAACATTTAAAGTTGATTAATATGGCACCACCTAAAAAAAGTAGACAGGTACAAGAAATAATCAAGTGTGGAAAAGATCCTTCATATTTCTTTAACAATTACGTAAAAATTCAACACCCTGTTCGCGGATTAATAAAGTTTGATACATTTGAGTTTCAAGATAGCTGTGTTGAAACATTTTCTGAAGAAAGATTTTCAATAGTTTTAAAATCAAGACAGCTAGGCCTCTCTACACTTGTTGCAGCCTATTCCCTGTGGATGGCTCTATATCAGAGAGATAAAAATATTCTTGTAATTGCTACAAAGCTTACTGTTGCACAAAATTTTATTACAAAAGTAAAGACTATGCTGAGATCTCTTCCGCCATGGGTTGTCTTGCCTGAGCTTGTTGCAAACAATAAGCAATTATTGCAATTTAGTAATGGATCAACAGTAAAGGCAATTCCGACTTCTGATGATGCTGGAAGATCAGAGGCACTTAGCCTGCTTATCGTTGACGAAGCAGCGTTTGTTAAGAACTTTGACTCATTGTGGATGGGACTATATCCTACAATTTCAACTGGGGGAAGGGTTATAATACTTTCAACACCAAACGGTGTAGGTGGGCAATACCACAAGCTCTATACAGATGCAGAAGCAGGTTTAAATGAGTTTAAATCAATAAAGCTTCCATGGGATGTTCACCCAGAAAGAGATGATGAGTGGTTTGAAGAAACTACAAAGAATCTATCAGATAGACAAATTGCCCAGGAGTATCTCTGTGACTTCTCTGCCTCTGGCGAAACCTTTCTATCAAAGAACGACCTAGAGTATATCAGACAGTCTGCCAGAGCTCCTATTGAAAGGTCTGGACCATCATCGTGTGTATGGACTTGGAAATACCCACTTTCTGAGCATGAGTATATTATTTCTGCAGATGTTTCAAGGGGAGATTCTCGAGATTATTCAACATTTCATGTCATAGACATTAATGAGAGTGAGTGTGTTGCAGAATACAAGGGGAAGATACCCCCTGATAGATTTGGTGAGTTATTAGCAGAATATGGAAAAAAATATAATAACGCATTAGTCTGCCCGGAAAATAATTCATACGGGTATGCGACAATTTTAAAATTAAAGGAAATTCAATATCCCAATTTGTATTTTAAGAGAAGAAAGGCTGTTTTTATAGGCGATTATATTCCTGACTCAAACCCAGATCTAGCTGGATTTACAACTAGCGGAAGAACAAGATCACTAATTTTAACAAAGCTTGAAGAAGTTTTAAGAAATAAAATGGTAAAAATCTATAGCACGAGATTTTACGAAGAGTTAAAAACTTTTATATGGATAGGTAGCAAAGCACAGGGAATGAAAGGTCACAATGATGATCTTGTCATGAGTATGGCAATTGGTGTCTGGCTTTTTGATGCTGCTGACGGATATAGTAAATCAAGTAGAGATGTAAACAATGCAATGCTAAAAGCAATGTCAGTTACGAGAAATCCATACGAAGATTTGCCAGACGCAATACTTGAAGGAAGACCTCATAACAACCCAGGAAGTGAAAGAAAAAATGTAGATCCGTCAAATCCTGTAAAAAGAGGTATTCACAGTTCGGATATAAAGAATAAAATAAAGATACTTAATGACTGGAAATGGATTTTATAGGTTAGAAAATTATGGCAGAAGAACCAGCAACATCACTGTTTAGAAGACTTACAACACTTTTTAGAAGTGGGCCAGTAATCAAGAGAAAGGTTAGGAACCTTGATTCTTCGATGAAAACATCGTCTGCATTTGAACTCTTTAGAAAAAACCAGAGTCACGTCTACAGTAGTGCAATGAGTGCGTATGGCACATACGATAGAATGGCAAGGTATTCAGATTTTAGTGAGATGGAGTATACACCTGAAATTTCAAGTGCACTAGATATATACTCTGAGGAAACAGTTGCAGCAGATGAGCACGGAAGGGTTCTACACGTATATTCTGAAAATCACACGATTGAAAAACTTTTAAATGATTTATTTTATGATACTCTTAATGTTGAGTTTAATTTAACTGCATGGGCAAGAAACTTATGCAAATATGGAGACTTTTTTCTTTTTAATGATGTATCTCCTGAGCATGGAGTTATCAGTGCATTTCCTATACCTGTTAATGAAATAGAGCGTGAAGAGGGCTATGATCCAGAAGATCCCATGGCTGTAAGGTTTAGATGGGTTACACAGGGTAATCAAGTTCTTGAAAATTGGCAAATTGCACACATGAGAGTTTTGGGAAATGATGCATTTTTGCCGTATGGGTCTTCTGTTCTAGAGGCAGCAAGAAGAATTTGGAGACAGCTTATCCTTGTTGAGGACGCAATGCTTGTATATAGAATAGTAAGGTCTCCTGAAAGAAGGGTATTTTATATAGACGTTGGAAATGTCCCCCCGGAAGACATTCCAAATTATATGGAGCAGGTTCAATCAACTTTGAAAAAAGCACAAGTTGTCGATAAGACAACAGGAAGAGTTGACTTAAGATATAATCCGCTATCTGTAGACGAAGATTACTACCTTCCTGTTCGAGGAAGTGATTCAGGAACGAAAATAGACACACTTGCCGGTGGACAAAATGCAACAGCAATTGAAGATGTCGAATATATACAGAAAAAATTATTTGCTGCTTTAAAAATTCCAAAAGCATACCTCGGATATGACGAAGGTCTTGGGGCAAAGGCAACACTATCTCAGGAAGATATTAGATTTTCTAGAACAATTGCTAGAATACAGCGAACTGTAATTGCTGAATTAAATAAAATGGCAATTATTCATCTTTATTGTAATGGTTTCGAGGGTGAAGATTTACTTGATTTTGATCTAAAGCTATCCAATCCGTCTACAATTGCACAGCAGCAAAAGCTTGAACTATATAGAACAAGATTTGATGTTGCCACAACAGCAAACAATATAGAAGGTCTCGTAAGTAGGGACTGGGTGAGAAAAAGAATATTCAACATGACAGATGATCAAATAGACGATCTTAAGATCCAAAGAGAGACAGATAAGCTAGATGATCTTAGAATAGAATCTGTTACACTGCCGCAGACTGAAGGGGCCGGTGAAGAACCTGAAGTAGATACTTCACTGCCCGGTGGTCCACCAGGAGGGGTAGAAATTGAGGATCTTGCAGACTCTGACAATAACAAGACTCTTCCGATTCTAGCGGAACCATCGTTCGTTGCAATGAGCATGAACGATGATAACTCTCCTATCAAGGCTCAGGAAAAAGTTGACAATATTTCGAAAATTTTAAATTCAACCTTGTCAGAAGAAACATCGATTGTAGAAAAAGCAAATGATAAAGGTTATGACAATAGAAAAAGAAGAAAGAGAAATTCTCTAAATACAAATCATGCAGCTATGACAATGCACGACCATGACGATACCGATGATTCACTTTCAGGAGATCCAGTAAAAGATATGAGGGAAAAAGAAGCTTCAAAGAGAAAGGAAGATGCAAATCCTGCAAGTCTTATAAATAGAGAGCTAAAAAATGCATCTAGCCTCCCTTCTGTATTTGAATCAGATTCAGCTTATATGTCAGCTTATTTTAATGATAAGGTAAATGTTCAAAATAGAATGTCAGATAGATTAAGATCTACATTAAAATCCCTTGAGAGAAACATACATATTAAAAAGAAAAAGACATTATTGTCTGAAGAAAATGAGGTGTAACTCGTGACAAAATCTCACAACAAGAAAAGAAATGTAGGTGTGGTATACGAGCTTCTTTTAAGAAGGGTCTCTGAGTGCTTAGTAAGTGAAAATAAAAAAGAAGCACAAGAGACTTTAGATATTCTTTCAAGGAAGTTTAAAAAAGGGACAAATCTTTACAAAGAGTTTAGGCTTTTCAGAGCACTCGCAAAATCACAAGTATCTGATAGTGAAACTGCAAGGGCAATATTAAGAGAAGCAAAGGGTGCAGCAATAAGAACTGACCTAAAATCTCTTGAAAAAGAAAAGTCTTCTTTAATTAGAGAGATGAATTATAAATTAAAAGATTCAAATCTATATAGAAGGTATGTTCCAGATTATAAGACGCTTGCAACGATTCAGACACTGCTAAATGACTGGCGAGACCAAGATGACACAAATATAGAAAGAATAGCACTTTATGAATCAAAAGTAGTAGATCATCTTTTGAAAGAAAAAGATAGTCTTGACATTGAAAATCAAACAAATCCTGATATTGATAGTCTTGTTGTAAAGATAATGACAGAGAAAATTAATAAGAAGTATGATAAACAATTCAACTCTGACCAAAGAGAGATTTTAAAGCTTTATGCATTTTCCGGTACAGATGACGACACGTCAAATAAAAAATTATCTACATGTCTTGAAGAGATTTCTAAAAAATCGCTTAGAGATATTGTAAGGCTTAAAAAGAGCACATCAAATGAAACAATTATAGAAAAGATATCAAGTGTTAAGAATCAAATACTCTTAGAATCAAAAAGAGACATAGATGATAAAAAAATAGTTAGATTTTTAACGCTAATAGATCTTTGCAAAGAAATAAGGGAGTCTGTATAATGTCTAATTCAATGAAACTTTTAACAGAGTGGATGCCTTTAAAGGTTGATAAGAGTATTATCTCTGAATCAAAGAGGGAGCACGGCGGAAAATTATTCTTAAAGGGAGTTTTGCAAAGATGTGATACTCTAAACCAGAATGGAAGAATTTATCCAAAGTCTGTTCTTGAAAGAGAAATGATAAACTATCAAAAGTTTATAAAAGAAAACAGAGCGCTTGGTGAGTGTGACCATCCAGATACAAGCGTAATTGAATTGAAAAATGTCTCACACATTGTCCGAGAGGCACATCTTAATGGTGACGATGTTGTTGGAACTATAGAGCTTTTGGACACACCTGCAGGAAAAATATTACAAAGTCTAGTTGAATCTGGTGTTACCCTGGGGATAAGCTCACGAGGCGTAGGATCTACTATAAATGAAAGCGGAAATCAGATCGTTCAAGACGACTTTCAGCTAATTTGCTTTGATATGGTGTCAGAACCCTCTACACCCGGAGCATTCATGCTTAACGAGGGGAAAAACATATCCAGGAAAGATCTAGACAAACACTTTAACTCTTCTGACAAAATAGATAGAATTTTTAATGAAATATTGATGTGGGAAAATGAGTAGCAAATTATCTAAATCAGATCTTAAAGCGATAGTCAAAGAATGTCTTGTAGAAATTTTAAAAGAAGGCATTATGAGCCCGTCATCTACTTCTAGCTCACTAAATGAAAATAAAAGATCTAGAAGGTCATCTTTTGACCATGTATCATGGGCAAAAGAATCACACCCAGAAGAAAAAATTGATTATAATGAACATGCAAGAAGTTTAACTGATAATTCAATTCTTGCTGAAGTGCTTGCTGATAGTCAAAATACAATGATAAACCAGATAAACGCTGAAAAGATGGGAAAGTCAGCAATGTCAGGTGACTTTGCTGAAAGAAAGGTTGCGTCATCTGATCCGGCTGATCTTTTTGGCGATGCAGCTGGAAACTGGGCAGCACTAGCATTTGGAAATAAGTGACATCCACTTTTTTTACTTTTTGCTGATAATAATTGATCCATTAGCATATTTAACATCAGGAGGAATGTGATGTCTTCACTTACTGTAAGTAAATTAAAGCAAATTATAAAAGAGGAAAAGAAAGCACTTAAAGATGCGGGGCTTATATCTTCTGAAACAGTTGATGGCGCATGGTCTGGGGGCGATAACCTTGTTCACAAAATTGATTATGTTAAAAAGCTTGGAATCAAAGAGAGAAAGCTAAGAAAAAAAGCAGAAATCTATAGACAGCTTAGAGAAAAACTTGAAAGATCAATAAAGAGGAGTAAGTAATGCCCACACAGTCACAAATACTCATAGACGGAAATTCAAAAGCAATAAGCCCTAAAAGAACATATGGTGATAGAAATCAAGCTTCTCTTGACCTTATGTTCCCAGGATCGCCAGTTTACACAAACCTGCTTACTGATGATGGTCTCAAGGAGACCTATGACCAGATTATTAATGGAAAACCAACTGATGCACTTCAGTCAGGTACTGGTCTTACATATGGTGGCGGATCAGGCTTTGGGCTAGCTTCCTTTGATACAAATTATATATCTAATGGCGCACCAGATATTGGAGCAAATGCTGCTACTAAAGATGGCAAGCAATTTGGAAAAGGCGAGGGTGCACCTACAACGCCATATGTTCCACCTCTTACTTCACCTGGTGTAGGAAGCGTTGCCGCAGCAGACCAGCCACCTTATGACATCAAAGCCGGACCTCTTCTTGGGTATGATTCAGACGGAAAGCTTGAAGCACAGAATGAGTTTGGATCCGGCTATGGATCAACTGCAAACCCAGCTGTAACAAGTGATGAGATAGACAACCAGTCTCTTGGAACTCTAATCTCAGGAAGATCGTATACAAATTCAGATACCCTTGGATAGCCAAGTTGTCTAGATACTACTATAACCCATCATCCGCCAACAGTGATGGCCGGACAGGCATGGGTTATGGAAAGTCTCAAAAAATACCTTCAGCAAATACAGGTCTAGGATCAACATGGGCAATGGGTTGGGAAACTGGAATATATCCGCCTGAACCTCCAGATGATGAAGATGTTGAGTTGCCATTTGATGATGAAGATGACTTCGTTGAATTTCTATCCAAGATTAACTTGGGTTATCAATCTGCAGATTCTGTAAGGCCACGTGCTGATTTCTCTTCCTATGCCAGTACTAGTAATAGATTTTCAACTGTTGGTCTTGCAGAACAAAATATTGCAACTATGAAAGGAATGGTTCCCATAACAAGGAAGGTAAAGTATCCAAGCGGCCTTGGCATGGCTACTGGCGGCTCTTCAAGTGAGTTTGGATCTACAAGAACTGCTCCGGGAAAGGTCGGAGGAGACGGTACACAGTTTGGTTTTGCTAGAAGAACTCTTGACCTAGACGGTCAAGGCGACATGGAAATAATGTCACTTTTGGATATACTTGGTATGTCTGATGATGAGAGAAATTTTCTAAGACAGCAGAAAAAAATTAAAGATACGCTAATGGTAGTTGAATCTTTACTTAATAAATGATAAATATTGATATAAGTTTTGTCTTTTAAGACATATTTAACTTTCGAGGAGTCATAGCAGAATGTCATCTAAAATTTATGAAGAAGCATTAGCAGAAGCAAAGCAGCTTAGAGAGATAGCTGAGCAAAATGCTAAGAACGCTATCGTAGAGGCCGTAACGCCAAAAATAAGAGAGTTTATTGATAATCAATTAATGGGAGAATCTGGCAATAGATCCAATAGTGATTCTAGTGTTGATGAAATCATATCAGAGTCTCTCGGTTTTGATTCAAGTAGCGAAGATGTCATCTTGGATGACAGTGCTATGCAATCTCTTGCCGGACTACTTGGTTCAGCAGGATCAAATAAAGAAGTTTTAACAATGCTAGCTGAGTCAATTAATGAGCTAGAACCAACACAAGCTGATCTTGTTTTATCTGCAGCTAAAAAATTAGATTCAACAGGTAATAGTTTCGACTCAGACAAAAAAAATAAAAAAGTAGAAAATCTACAGGAGAATAACCAAATGGCATCAAACGAAAGAATTTATGAAGTTGACCTCGGCCTGTTAAAGGAAGAGCTGTCAAGAGGATCACTATATGAGGTTGGCGATGAAGAGCCAGAAGAACCAGATAGTGATGAAACTGATCAGTCAGAAGAAAAACAGCTTAAGGAAATGTTAAGAAGTCTTGGACTACTTAACGAAGACAAGATAGAGATTGATCTTGGAGAAGATGTTGAGCTTCCAGAAGATGTTCAAATAGTTGCAAGACTTCTTCAAGATGAAGATGAAGATCTTGAAGCTGATCTTGAACTCGATGATGAGGTTATGGATGTAGAATTAGACGATGATGAGGTTGTCGAAGATGACCTTGACGTATCTCTTGACGAAACATTTGAAATTAACGCAACAGTTCTTAAAGAAGAGCTTCTCAGGATGAAGCGATTGGTAAGAGAGGCTAAAAGCCTTGCAGATGCCAAGGGCGGAACAGATTCCAAAGAAGACTCCTGGGGCGGAAAAGGAAATGCAAAGGCAGGTCTTAAGCATGCTTATGGCGGCAAAGGCTCTGGCAAAGGAAATGCATTTGGCGGCGGAACTGAAAAAGGTGACGTCTATAAGGTTAAACTCAATGCCCTCAAGGAGACATTGAGAAAAGAGTTGCGCAAGAATCGCACTCTAGAGACGAGGCTCGATGAATACAGAAGTGCAGTTGAAACACTTCGTGAGCAATTAACAGATCTCAATCTGTTCAACGCAAAACTACTCTACGTAAATAAACTCTTCCAGGATAAGTCAGTTACTCCTACACGACGCAGGTCGATGATGGAATCAATTGATGGAGCAAAGAGTTTGAGAGAGGTCAAGCTAATTTATAAGACACTTACAGGATCTTCCGCAAGGAGCTCTAAGCGTCTTAATGAGTCAACTAAAAGAACTCTTGGATCATCCTCGAGACGGGTTGGCAGATCTTCTGCAACATCATCAAACAGCGAAGTTGATCGCTGGGCGGTGCTTGCTGGGATTAAAAACTAATTAACTCACAAATTGTTTTAAAAACTTAAAGGAAAAATAACAATGGCTAAGAAATTTACATTAGACCAGTTAACTGAGGGAATACGTCAAAGAGACGTAGGTCAGCAGTCTGCTCTTTTGACTGAGAAGTGGACCCGTACAGGTCTTCTTCGAGGTATGAACGACACAGGTCGTGAGAATATGGCTCGCCTTCTTGAAAACCAGGCAGCACAGCTTCTTCGCGAGCAGTCTTCAATCGGTAACGGTGCACGGGGCACCGCTTCATCGGGTGATCTTCGTGGTTTCACAAATATCGCCTTCCCAATCGTTCGTCGTGTATTCGGCGGTCTCGTTGCAAATGATCTTGTTTCAATTCAGCCCATGAGCTTACCCTCTGGACTGCTTTTCTATCTTGATTACACATACGGAACAAATATTGGTGGAAGCTCAACAACAACTGGTGCTGCTGGTACAGAAGATCAGCAGGATTATCGTAAGGGTCAATCAATCTACAACCTTCCAACTGGTAAGGGCGTAAGATCTGGATCAGATGCTATCGGTGGTCAGTACAACCTTGCAGGTACGGGATACTCTAGAGTCAACACGCAGCTTGCTGCAGGTGAACTAGTCCTTCTTGCATCAGGTGCTATGGCACAGCAAACATCACTTCAGGGTGGTCAATACCTTATGTCAACAGGTTCTGACGGAAGACTTCTTCAGTTTGACCCACAGATCTGTACTCTAATTGAAGACAACCTTGATGCTGATGGTAACCGTCAGGGTCTTGGTCTATTCCAGGCAATGCTTTGGGATGTCAACAATTTCCCTGCACAAGCTGATCTTACAGCTGTTAAGGAAATTGGTCTTTATGCTGGCGGCGCAGTTATAGGAACTGCAAGAACGGCAGCGGACCCGACGGGTGCCTCCGCTACTGCTGATGGTGAAGCACTTATCAACGGTATAGGAGTCAAGGTTCTCTCTGCATCTGATTCAGTTCAGGGTGGCCAGGTTGTTAATATTCGAAGGCTTAATCAGCTAGGAACTTACGATGGTAGCAAATTCACACCTGATCCAATGGTTACTAGAAACACAGCCAATGCAGCACTGTTGACAATTATTTCTGGTACATTCAGACCTGACATGGCAACAACAGGCGTGTCGTCATATCACGGATTCTCAGGATCATATGTCCAGTCTCCAACACTTAATGTTGGCGGCGACGGTGATACCCTTACTATTCCGACCTTTGAGTCTAACTTTGGAACAGGCGCAACAGCAGTTAATCCTGAAATTCCAGAAATTGACATCAAGATCGAGTCAATAGCTGTTACAGCTGAGACACGTAAGTTGAGAGCACGCTGGTCACCAGAACTCGCACAGGACTTGAACGCTTACCACAGCCTTGACGCTGAGGTTGAGCTTACTCAGATCCTCTCTGAGCAGATTGCTCTAGAGCTTGATCGCGAGATTCTTAATGACCTTCTCACACAGGCAAAGGGTGCTAACTACTACTGGTCAAGAGCTCCGGGTAAGTTTGTTAACAAGAAGACAGGCGCTGTTCAGTCACTTGCTAGCTCACTTCAAACTGGTCCTAACTTCACCGGTACAGTTCGTGAATGGTACGAGACTCTTGTTGAGACCATCATCGATGTTGCTAATGAGATTCACCGTAAGACCCTTCGTGGTTCTGCAAACTTCATCGTGGTTTCACCCGATGTTGCTACAATCTTTGAGGCTTCCGTCCTCTACAAGCCCAATTATAGCCTTGATGGCCAGGGTCAGGTCGGATCACCCTTCCAGCTTGGTGCAGCACCGATTGGTAGCTTGAGCAACCGTTTCACGGTCTATAAGGATCCATACTTCCCGCGCAACAAGGTTCTTGTTGGTTATAAGGGTGGTAGCTACCTTGAGACTGGTTACGTATACGCTCCTTACGTACCTCTCATTGTCACTCCTACTATCTTCGCACCAGAGGACTTCACACCCCGCAAGGGCGTGATGACTCGCTACGGTAAGAAGATGGTTCGTGCTGACTTCTACGGTACAGTTACATGTATGGATATGGACGTTATCTAAAATAGATCTCATCTATAGTTCTAAAGGGCACCTCTATGAGGTGCCCTTTTTTTTTAATTAAAAAACTGTTTTTTAATTAAAAAACTTCTTTTTTACAAACTTAGTTGATATTTAAACATTGAGATATAATAATCTCTAATTTAATAATAAAATTACTCTCACTATACAATCATAGGAAAAAATCAAATGGGAAGACCGACAATATTTAAATATACATTCGATAAATTAGCATACACAGAAGACTTTGGAGCAAGCGCAAGAGATTTTCTCTTAGACATGAAAAATATCTACCTTGCTGGGACAACTGTTAAAGAAGGTAGAACATTAGAGGCACATAGTATAACGATTCATAGAGGCCCACAGCAAATAATTGCAAATAGTACAGGATCGAATAGTGTTACACTTTTGTCAGGCAGCGTCTACCCCATCGGAGTAACACTGGACTCAACCGGCAACAAGCCTGGTCAAATCCATAATATATACGTTGTATCTTTCCCTGTTGGCGGAGAATCGATTGTACTTTCTGGGGCAAATACTTCTTTTGCAGGAAATGGTACTGTCTCGGATTATAGATTCATAACATCCGGATCTGGTGCAACATGCAGATGGAATACCTCTTCGAAAGTATGGGACGTTCAGCTTCACGGATCAGGATCATTTATAGCCTCATAACTTCCGATTGCTAGATGAAAGACTAACAATAATAAATAAGCACTGCAATTTGCAGTGCTTATCACCCTAGACAATATAAATCTTTCTAAATATATAGATTAAATGGAGCAAACAAGTCATGGCAGTTACAGTTACTACACAACAAAACCCAATTGGGACCATAATGGTTCAAGATACGGCAGCAATACAGACTGCAGTTGATAATACAACAGGCTCAAGTGGCACACTCTATATGGTGGAGATTGTTAATTCTGCAGGAGCAATAGTTTATTTTAAGATGGCAGATACTACAGATGCCACAGCGGGAACGACTGCGGCTGATATAGTTCTCATGTGCCCAGCTTCTTCTACGAGAAGCTATGCTTTCCCAAACGGGATAGCATTTGCCAACGGTTTTAGTCATTGGTGTGTTGCAGGCGCAGCAGAAGCCAATGTAGGTGCACCAGGCTCCGTCGCTGTCCGGTATATCACAAGTGCAAGCTAAACTGGTGATTAGATAATATAAATCTTTCTAAATATATAGATTAAACGGAGGTCATAAAAATGGCATTAAGAAAAGTAAGGATAGCAGGACCACCAAGGTGGACAAGAGAAGGTAGACGATATCTTGAAAAGCATCAGGGTAAAAGTGAAGTAGTAGAAGTAGAACTATCTCCTGAGTCAGAAGCTGAAACTGTAGAGGAATCTCTAGATGTTGTTCATGAAGCTCCCAAAGAAGAAGTCAAAAAAGTATCTATAAAAAAGAAGAAGGCTGCAACAAAAAAGAAATTAGCAAAGAAAAGCTAGCCTAGACAATAAATTTAAAAATAATTTTTCAAATAGGTGAAGACATTATCCGCTTATGGGTTATTTAAATTTCTCATAAGCGGATTCTTTTTGTAATGTCTTTTTTTATTGTATATTTAAAATTGGGAATAGAGCAATGAGCACGTTTGCAGAGACAACAAATCCGACACCTTTTGGCTTTTACGATGGTGAGACTATGTTTCAAACAGAGGCAGACTCCATTGTAACATTTGTCAAAAGAAAGCTTGGTGATGACGTCTTATCAGTAGAGCTCACAAAAAAGCAGATATGGGCAACATTTGAAGAAGCAACACTAGAGTTTAGCTCAATTTTAAACACATATCAGGCAAAGTCTCAAATAGTTAATTTTCTGGGAATGCCAACTACGGGATCAGATGGATTAATGTCTGGATCTGAGGGTAAGTACCCTAGAGAAAATCTCGACTACCTGACTAGATTTGCTGAGCCATATTCATTTGAAGCAGGTGTCGGAGGATCTTACAATACACTGTCCGGATCTCTAGATCTAAAAGCAGGAGTTCAAGATTACAATATCTATAATACACTGTCAGATGCAAATGGAGATTTACTTTTTTCCTCTAGTTTAAATACTAAGATGGGTAAGATGCAGATTGTTGAGGTTTTTCACTTTAGTCCGCAAGCAGCTTATAGATTTTTTGATACAACATCTGCAATAAACTATCTTAATAATGAGTTTAGCTTTGAGTCATTTACCCCTGAGACGATATTTTATGTTCTACCGGTATTTGAAGATATTCTTAGGGCTGGGCAGCTTGACCTTTCAAATAGAGTTAGAAGGTCAAACTATTCTTACAAAGTATCAGGCCAGAATATAAGAATTTATCCAATACCTCAGTCAGATGCAGATACACCAAAAAAATTGTGGATCAGGGTTAGATATGGATCAGATCCATTGGATCCAGCCTATCGTGACGATACTATAGGCGGAGTTTCAAATCTTTCAGATCTTCCTTTTGGAATTATACCCTATACTAATATTAATAGCATAGGTCAACAGTGGATCAGGCAGTGCTCCCTTGCGCTTTCAAAGGAGCTATTAGGTCAAGTTAGATCAAAATTCTCAAACATTCCAATTCCGGGATCAGAGCTTCAGCTGAATGGTAAAGATTTAATAACGCAGGGAAGAGAAGATAAAGATAAGCTCTTAACACAGCTTAAAGAAATGCTTGAGACAATGACTTATGATAAGTTGATGGAGACTGCTGCTACGAGAGCAGAGTTTATAAATAAACAGCTTAAATTTGTGCCTATGCCGAATGGCTTAGCAATCTTTATGGGATAGATTTATGAGTAGACTTTTTATAACACCCAGAGAGATAAATTTAATTAATGATATTGCAAAAGAGCTTGTTAAGGATGTTGTAGGGCAGGCAATTTATTACTACCCGATTTCAATTGTTAAGTCAAACGTTCATGATGTTTACGAAGAGTCTACAAAGAAGGTTTTTGAAAATCCAATAAAAATAGATGCACTTGTAAAATATGAACCTCAAGATATTAGGGCAAATAAATTTGGAAGTGAAGAATACTATACAATAGAAGTGTACATCCAGGAAAGAGATCTAATTGATAAAGGCATATCTGTTCAAGAGGGAGATTTCTTTTCATACGGTGAGGTATTTTTTGAAGTTATTACAGTCCCAGACTCAAATACGATATACGGAGAGGTTGAGCATAAAGGGTTTATTACAATTACAGGAAAACAGGCAAGAAAGGGACAGTTCGAAACAAAGGTCTTTGGACCCACAGACGAGAGATACAGCGATCCAGATGCAGTTCAAGACGAATTCTATCAGCAGAGGGGTTTCAAGGTAAATCAGGAAGGAGTCACAGGAGACGTACGAGAGCTTCAGAGAAAGGGAGTCCTAGATAAACCATTGACTGGGCCGCAGAGTGTAACAGATGAGGCAGGAGACAAGGCGGGACCTGGTTTTTACGGCGACGATGAGTGAGGTAATGCATGTCCAGTGAATCTGATAAGAGAAATGAGCTAGCAACGCCAGAAAACTTTGGAATACCGTCTGCAGGAATAGAAGATATGGATCGAGCTGTTTTCGATCTGTTTGATAAATTCTTGCCCTTACAAGTAAAAATAGATGATCAGTCGACAAAAGTTCCAGTTGTCTTTTCAACTGGTGAGAGATTTGCGCTTACAAGAAGAAACTCACCAATTAGAGATAGAAATAATGCTATAATTCTTCCAGTCATAGCAGTATATAGAAAAAATATTGATCTTTCACCTGGTCAATCCGGTTATGGATCACCAATAGCGTTTAGAGATCAGCCAACATACACAGTTAAAAAAAGATTATCTAAAAAAGATAGAAATTATCAAAATATTATTAACAGATACGGTATTAAAAATCAAAAAAATGTTAGCAGTAGAAAAAACTTTACTTTTACAGATAATTTTCCTGGAAACATAGCACAGCCGGGAACTTTTGCAACTCGTAGAAATGGAAAGAATCTTTCTCTAATATCAAGCGCACAGACAACAAGCATTTCAAATTTTCTTACTGATAATATTTTTGAAATTATAACAATACCGTATCCGACATTTATGGTTGTTTCATACGAAATAGTATTTTGGACACAGTACGTACAAAATATGAATCAGCTTTTAGAAGTTATGATGTCAAGATTTACTGGGCAAGATACAGGATTCAAGCTTACTACAAAAAAAGGCTTTGAGTATGTTGCATTTATAAATTCTCCAATTAATACAGCTGATAATTTTAATGATTTTTCAAAAGATGAAAGAATTATTAGATATAATTTTACAATTGATGTTCCGGGCTATCTTCTTGCCACAGAGCAGGAGGGATTGCCTAGTCCATATAGAAAATATGAATCTGCACCTCAAATAGAATTTGGATATGTTCAAGTAGATGGATTTGTTTTTACAGAAGATAAGAATCCCGAAGCAGTTGTTGATCAAAATAAATTTATACTTTCTGAAATTGAATCTGAAGCCATGACATCACTACAAAGAGGTCAAACATCAGCAAAAGTAGTTGAAACAATCATAAATCCATTCACTGGCGAGGATACAATAGCTGTTTCAAAAATAAAAACTCGCAATGAAAGAGCTGGTGAGACCGTTGCAAGTTCAAGAATTGCAATAGAATTACAAACAACCTTAGATTCTCCTACATCTGAGTAGAGATTTTTGATCGTTTAAGAGATAGTTATACCTGTAAAGAGTAGAACAGGAGATTTGTCAATGGCCGAACAGACATTTAAATCACCCGGGTTTTTTGAGAGAGAGATAGATCTGTCTCAGACTTCAACTTCGGTGTCAGGAGTTCCTGCAGGAATTGCTGGAACTTCACAGATGGGACCAGCATTTGTCCCAGTTACAGTGGGTTCATTTATTGATTTTGAAAATAGATTTGGAACACTTGATCCTGACATGTTTGGGCCCTATGCGGTAAGAGAATTCTTAAAGCACAGGACAGCACTTACGTATGTAAGAGTTCTAGGAGCAGGCGCTAATTCAGCTGGAACAGACTTTATAACCACACAGGTAGCAGGAACAGTCAAAGGTGCAGGATTTATTATTCAAGGTGCTGACGCCGAAGCTGGTCAAGGACCAGATGGCGATCATAGTAGAAAGCTCGGATGTGTACAGTTTATTAGTGCTAGACACTATGTCTCAGCATCTGAAGCCGTAGGGTATCCAGTTCTTACAGATAATATATCAGTCGGACTTGATAACAATGTTGCAAACCTTGTTAGAGCTGTTCTCATGACTCCAACAGGATCACGATTCCAGGTTTTACCTTTTGCATCATCTTCATATCCTGTTGATGTCTTCTCATATTTAGATAATAACGATCTAGCCAAACCATCATCTTCTGGTATGTTTAAGCTAATTCTATCTTCAACTGCAGGCTCTACATTTGGATCAACAGATGGAGTTTCAGGAATAAAAATATTTACAGCATCTCTAGATCCAGGATCTGACGCATATATTTCAAAAATTCTTAATACAGATCCTCTACAATTTCAGTCAACACAGCATTTACTTTATGCTGATTTCCCAGTTGAGAAAGAGATTGCAAGGGTCGACCTTGGATCAGAAACTAGACCGTCCTGGACTAGCGGATCAATAGCACTTTCATCTGGATCATCATTGACATCTTCGAAGTCAGGAGCAGGATCTGTATCGTTTAATAATCTTTTTGGAAAATTTGATTCACGATATACAACACCTACAACACCATTCTTTATATCTCAACCCTACGGTGATACAGAATATAATCTATTCAGAGTTGAGACAATATCAGATGGTGCATGGGCATCCACTAAATTCAAGATATCAATTAGGGACATTAGAAAACCACAAAGCCCTGGTCAAGATCCGTATGGAACATTTACTCTAGAGGTTAGAGATTTCTCTGATACTGATAGAAGCAGATCTGTACTTGAAAGATACACGGGATGCACTCTCAACCCTGCTAGCGACGACTATGTTGCAAAGAAAGTTGGAGACTATAAAGCATTTTATAATTTTGATGCAATTGATCCTGATGAAAGAAAAGTAGTTGTTCAAGGAAAGAATCCAAATATATCAAGCAGAATAAGAATTGTAACAACAGATGAGCTAGATATGGGATTGATACCTGCAAATGCTATTCCGTTTGGATTTAGAGGTGTACCAGTTCTAAAGACAACTGATACACTAACAGATAACACTGGCTCAATACGAGGAGATGTGCCAACCCCATCTGGACCGGGATCTTGTAGAAGACTATCTTCAAATATTGGCGGGTGGAGCACAGATGATGGTTCAGGACCAGGGTCAGCAACATGGTCTCAGTTTATCACATCTTCAATTCTCCCACCTGTTCCAATGAGGTTTAAAGTTACAAAGGGAGTTGCAAACAAATCTCCAAACTTTACCGGTGAGCAGAGTGATACAGAACTCGTAGATGGAAATCTATACTGGGGAGTAAAATTTACCAGACTTGCACAATCTAGTTCAACACAGACTGATACGATATATAGGACAAACCTGTCTTCGATGCCAAATGGTCTTATATCTTCTTACTCGAAGCTTATAGGAATACTAAAGCTTGATACAAATGTTACGGGCTCAGGTGCTGACAAGTTTAACAATAATAAATTCAGTCTATCAAGAGTTGCATTTTACAATGGAACGGGATCATATACTGATAGCGTTGTTGACTCAGTTCAATCACAAATTACAGGATCTACTGTGGCACACATGATTGATGCAGCATACATTAGAGATGGAATTGTTGATCCTACACTATATACAATTGCAGACGGATCTGAGCACAATAAGCGACTAACATTCGCATCACTTGCAGCACTTACATCCTCTGTTTATTTTAATAAGTTTACTGACTTTGCAAAGTTTACAACATTCTTCTATGGTGGGTTTGACGGATTAAACATATTAGATCCAAATATGGCAAATATGAATGATAAAGCAAGCTCTTCAGATACTGGCGGATATTCATCTGGTGCAACCCTTGATATAGGTCTCAACAATGAGGCAAATGATTTTGGAACAGGAGATGATAATGCAATTATTCAATCGTATAGAGCTGCTGCAAGGATCCTAACATCTGAAGTTACATCTCGTGTAAATATAGTTTCAATTCCAGGGATTAAAGATTCTACGCTTACTGACTACGTTATGGAATTATTGCCGGGATATGGAAAAGCTTTTTATGTAGTTGATTTACCTGCTTATGATGCTGAACAGACTAGACTATTTAGAGATAGTTCAAATCGTCCAAACATAGACAAGACTTCATCGGTATTTGCAGGACGTGCTGTTGATAATAATTACTCTGCTACTTACTTCCCGGATGTTACAATAACTGATGAGATTAACAATAGACCTGTAAGGGTTCCGGCATCAGTTGCAGTAATAGGTGCACTTGCATATAATGATAATGTATCATACCCATGGTTCGCACCTGCAGGTTTCAATAGAGCATCTTTAGGATTTGTTACAAATACAGATGTCAGATTAAATCAGCAAGATAGAGATACTCTTTACGAAAATAGAGTCAATCCGATAGCTTCATTCCCAGGAGCTGGATTTGTAATATTTGGGCAGAAAACTCTTCAGATCCTCAAGAGCTCTTTGGATAGAGTAAACGTCAGAAGGATGCTTCTTGAAGTCAAAAGGGTAGTCGGCGAAGTTGCAACAAACATAGTATTTGAGCAAAATACGCCTGCAACTCGTGCAAGGTTTGTTTCAGAAGTTACACCACTTCTATCAAACATACAAATTCAGCAGGGGATTGATCAGTTCAGAATAGTAATGGATTCTACAAACAACACAGATGAGGATATTGCAAACAATATTCTAAACGGTCGAATTGTAATAGTTCCGACTAGAGCAGTTGAATTTATTGCAATTGACTTTATCATAACAAATGCTGGTGTAGATTTTGTTTAGCTAATAGTTAACATATAGAATGGAGATCATTTAGATGGCAGAAAAAGTTTTTAAAAGCGCAGGAGTTTTCGCAACTGAGACAGACCTCTCAAGGCCTGTAGCTGCGTCGCCTACTGGTATTCCGGCAGGCATTATTGGGCCGTCAGTAGAAGGGCCGGCATTTGTACCAATTACTGTCGGGTCGTACTCGGATTTTAGAAGAGTCTTTGGTGATACTGATGGTAAGAAATTTGGACCTTTGGCTGTATATACTTTTCTACAGCAATCAACGGCACTAACATACCTACGTGTTCTAGGAATCGGTGATGGATTAAAGAGAGATTCATCAACAGGAAAAGTAAATAGGGCAGGATTCACTGTTGGCGAGAAGATGGTTCAAAATGACGGTCTTCTTGGAGCAAACCCGTATGCAGTCGCGGCAGGTGATGAGGGTAGAACATGGTTTATTGGTTGCTTTATGTCTGGAACTTCGGGAAGTGTCGTATTTTCTGAAGCAGGTCTTCAGGCGGGCGGAAACCAGCAAGCAGTTCCAATTATCAGAGGTATTTTGATGGCAGCATCTGGAGTAATACCTCAGCTTTCAGGTGCACACATAGGTGACATTTCAGGTCAGTCTGCACAGCCTACAAATACTGACCCAGCAGTATTAGGATCAGCAACAACACAAGGCGGTGCATCAGGATCTGTAAACCCGTCAACAGGAGACTTTGTTCTACTCTTAAATGGGCATAAGTCAACAGACGCATATAAGAATGTTATAACTGCATCATTTAAGCTTGGCGATAATTATCTTGCCAACAAACTAAATACAAATCTTGACAAACTTCAAGAGGCAGGCCACTATCTATATACTCACTATGATATTAACAATTCATTTGCTGAAGTGACAGGTAGCGGAATTATAAATCCTAAAATAGTATGTCCAGCTACTGGTGCGTATCTTAACAATACTGCACTAGAAGATATTGGATTCTTACTTACTGGATCAGGTGTAAGAGATTCTTCAACAGCAGGTGTAACACCAAATTACGAATCGTTTCAAGATAGATTTACCACAGCTAAGTCACCATTCTTTCTTTCACAGGACTTTGGTGGAACAAAGCACAACTTGTTTAGAGTTCACGCAAGGGGTGATGGTGAATCGCCAACAGCAAAATACAAGATATCAATTGAGAATATTTCGCCGGCATCAGAAGTTGCAACAAATCAATTTGGAACATTTGACCTGATGGTTAGATCATTTACAGATTCTGATGAGATGCCAGAAATTATTGAGCCCTGGGTTGGTCTTACAATGGATCCTTCAAGTGAAAAATTTATCGGAAGGGTAATTGGTGATCAAAGGGTATTTTTCGACTTTGATCAAAGTCTAACAAGTCAAAAACTTGTTGTTGAAGGAAATCATGCAGGAAACTCATCTCTAGTAAGAGTCGAGATACCAAGGGCAGTAGAGCTAGGATATGTTCCAGATAATGCACTACCAATGGGATTCAGAGGGCCTTCCCACCTTGTCTCTTCAGGGTCAGGACCTTTGTCATCATATGACGGATCGCTTCTCGGACCAGGTGGCGGAAGAAGTGATAAGCTTCAGATTACAGACGATGTATGGAAGAGAGCAGTATCTTTACCGATTAGATATAGAAAGGATGTTAGAAAAGCTCAAACTGCAACAGAAGAAGGAATACACTTTGTGGGAGCAAATCCGTCTCTATACTGGGGTGTCCAGTTTAGAATGAGAGATCCAGACAACTTGATAACAAATGCATTTGGAGATCGCGAACTTAGAAGTCTAAATTCAGCAACAGCTACATTTGATTCTTCAATGGAGTCTAGAACAAAATATTTTCCCAACTTTGATCCAGCAGCGTTTAAGTTTGCTGTGGGTAACAATCCCGGAGTTGCTGATGTAAACGGAACAGTTCTTGATTGTGATACATTTAATAACAACATATTTACTCTAGAAAGAATTAGAATAAAAACTGGATCAAACGATGCATTACTGGCTGATCCACTTATGTGGAAAAGTGCATCATACATAAGAGAAGGAAGCATTGCAGCAGATCTTGGAATGAGAGCACTTAAAGTGAAAGATCTATCTCTTCAGGGAAATAGAAAATATGCGAAATACTCAACCATTTTACAGGGTGGGTACGACGGAACTGATATTTTCAATATTGATAAGAGAAGGATGTCATCTACAGCATGTAAAAGAGAAATGGATGATTCAGTAAACCAGGGTGGAACTTCAGGGGCAACAGTTGCAACATATAGAAAGTCTATTGACATAATGGGTGTCAAGGCTGATGTTGATATTAATCTTCTATCAATTCCTGGAATTAGAAACTCTGGTGTTACAGATTACGCAATTACAGCTGTTGAGTCAAGATATGACGCGATGTATGTAATGGATATTGAGCAAAGAGATGAAAATAACATGGTTATGACTGGATCAAAGGATGCTGATGGTAATATGATAGTTCCAAGTATATCAAATACGACAGCCGGATTTAGTGCAAGAGGTCTCGACTCATCATTTGCTGCAGCATATTACCCAGATGTTAATATGACAGATCCTACAACCGGAGGAACAGTATTAACACCAGCAAGTGTTGCTGTCATGGGTGTAATGTCTCAGAATGATAAGATTGGTAGACCGTGGTTTGCACCTGCAGGCTACTCTAGAGGAAAGCTAGATTCTTCAATCTCAGGTACATCACTAAGTCTTGAAAGAGCTGACCTTAACAGATTGTATGAAGTTAATATCAATCCACTGGTATCTTTTGCCGGAGGATCTCCGGTTGTCTGGGGGCAGAAAACATTGCAAGCAAATGCATCTGCACTTGATAGAGTTAATGTGAGAAGGCTTCTAATAGATGTTAGAAGAAAAGTCAAGAATATTGCAAATTCACTTCTCTTTGAACCCAACAGACAAGAGACATTAGACAAGTTTAATGCTCTTGTTAAGCCTATCATGCAGAGAATTCAGGATCAGTCAGGTGTAGATAGATTCAAGGTTATAATTGATACTACAACTACTACACAGGCTGATGTTGAAAATAATACAATTAGAGGTAAGATATACTTACAACCAACCCGTACCGCAGAGTTTATAGCGCTAGACTTTACAGTAACAAATGCTGGCAATTTTGACAGTGTTTAAAATGAAGTAGCGTTATACTTATAATTTGAAACCTTAGGAGAATATTCAGATGGCAGAAACACTTTCAGTTAGCGAGATGCTACCCAACAAGTTCGAACCCAAGCGACAGTTTCGGTGGGTCTTCGCTATAGAGGGTATCGATTCATTTTTGATGAAGACAGCAGCAAGACCACAGATGCAATTTCAAGAGCTTGCAATTCCTTTTATCAATTCGTATAGATACATGGCGGGAAGGATGCAATTTCAGACAATGCAGATTTCCCTTTACGATCCAATTGCACCATCAGGCGCACAGCAGGTGATGGAGTGGATTAGAACTCACTACGAATCAGTATCAGGACGAGCAGGCTATGCTGATTTTTATAAGAGAGATATACAGATTAAGTTACTAGATCCTATCGGTACTGTCGTAGAACTTTGGGATATGAAGGGTGCAATGATTACAACTGTAAACTTTCAAACTCTCACTTATGAAAATGATAATGCTCCCGTTACCATTGATCTAACACTGAGATATGATAACTGCGTATTACAGTACTGATTAAAAATATATTCTATTGGTTTCTTTTAAAAATCCTCCCTGAACAGGGGAGGATTTTTTATTTACAATAACTACGTCGTATGTTAGATTTTCTTAGAGGGAATATTATATGAGCGATATGATAGAAAAGTTGGACCTTGTTAAAGAAAAATTTGGCTGGGAAGTTCCTATTGAAGCGGTTCCGTTGCCTTCAAGAGGTAAGGTTTATCACAAAGGATCACCACTTTATAATAGAGAGGTTATTGAAATAAAAGCAATGACTGCACAGGAAGAGGATATTTTGATGTCACCTGCACTTCTAAAGCAGGGAAAGATCATGTCACAACTTCTTTCATCTTGTATAGTTGATAAAACAATAGATCCAGACGAAATGTTGTCTGGAGATAGAAATGCTGTAATGGTGGCAATAAGAATTACTGGATATGGAGCAGATTATTCAGTAAGCACACAGTGCCCAAATTGCACTTTTACAAGTGTTCAAACATATGATCTAGGCCAGCTTGCACTTAAAAGGCTGGATTTATCACCTGTAAATGATAGCGGCAGCATTTTTGAATTTAAGCTTCCGGTTACAGGAAAGACAGTCCATTTTAAATTTTTGAGCGGAAAAGAAGAGTCAGATAGATCTTTAATGCTAGAAAGAATGAAAAAAATGACAAATGGAATGGGTGTAGAGAGAGAAGTAACTTCCAAACTAGAAACTCAAATTATATCAATAGACGGAATTGATGATAGAAACGCAATTAGACAATTTGTATCAAAGATGCCTGCAAGGGACTCTAAGTCTCTAAGAAGACATATTCAAATTAGTGAGCCTGGCGTAGATATGAATGTTGATATGAAATGTCCTGAGTGCATGAAGCACGGGAGGGTTGCGCTACCACTTGGCGCAAACTTTTTTTGGCCCGAGTGATGGAATGAGAGAAGAGTTTCTAGAAGAAGCTTTTCTATTACAATATCATTTAAATATGAATTATTCTGATGTAAGATCAATGCCACTTCCATATAGAAGGTGGTTCATTAAGCGACTTGCTGATGAGTTTAAGAAGCAGTCTGATGCAAGGAAGAAAGCATCTGATGAAAGACAAGGTCTTGTTGACATTCCAATGGGAGATATGTCGCTATCCCAAGATTCAAACCAGCAAGGTGAAAGAGTGTCTTCGCAGGTATACGCGCCTAGAACGACAAAGTTTAGCAATGACTAAACTTTCTAAAGGTATATTTACCACTGTAGGAGAATAGTGCATGGCTGGTGAAATGACAGAAGCAACAGGTCGAAGACTAGCAGACGCAATGGAAGCCCTTGCCGATGATGGCATTGGCAGCAGAAGGAGAGATCAGTCAGACTCTTCATACGAAGCAGGGAGTAGAAGGGGACGCACGGGAGGCGGAGGTGCTACGTCACCAAGCATCGTAGACAGGCAGTGGGAGGCAGTATTTACGTCTATTGCAAATACTGCACCTATAGCAGAAATAAGAAGATTATCAAGTGAGTTTGACAGGCTAGCTGATCCACAGGTCCTAGATAGAATGCAAGCTCTTCAAAGACAACTAGGAGGTATTGGAGGAGCTGGCGGAGAAGCATTTAGAGAAGGTGCTGGAATGGTCGGGGATATGCGTGACACATATCTTAGATTTAATGAAGAGCTTGCTGGATCAATAACATCAGGAAATGATGCTGTTTCTGGTCTCGGGGTAAGTTTACGATCCCTGCTTGGAGATGCAGGAAGAACCTATGATGCATTTGAAATGATGACAATCGGTGCAAGAGGGTCAGCGAATGGATTTAGATTCATGCAAAATGAGACTGATGAGACCATGCTTAGGATGGGTTTATTTGGTCAGCAAATGGATTTACGTGCATCTGAGATTGCTACATTTCAGGAAAGAGAGATATCTCTAGGGATTGAATCTGGAACAATGCTAGAGAATGCAGCTATTGCTGCAACAAGAGTTGCTGACGTTTACGGTGATTCTGGCAAAGAAATTATGAATATTATCGAGGAGATAGTATCTGACACACGGAGGTTTGGAAACGTTTCAGAGACAGAGGCAGCAAAGATAGGTGGAGCTTTAAGACAGCTCGGTCTAGACTATGGCGAGCTTGGCGGCATGACTGATAAGTTCTTTGACTTCGAAGGTGCTGCTAGTAGTGTGTCAGCACTGACATCAGTGTTTGGTGTTCAAATAGATGCCATGGAGGCAATGAGGCTTGCAAACTCACCTGATAGGCTTGATTTCTTAACTTATATGAGAGATCAGTTTATGGCATCTGGTAGAGCTGTTGAAGATATGACTCTTGCAGAAAAAAGGCTTATTCAGCAACAGCTAGGATTATCAGATATTCAGGCTGTTGAGAGACTCTTTGATCCAACAGTTGATCTGGAGAATCTAGATGCTATAGATGAGGCAGCAAACAGGGGAACAACATCACTTGAAGGTAGCATAGAAGAACTAGAGACACAAATTAAGAACTTTGGAGACGGAACTGACGATGCTCTTGAAAGAGTGAGGGATGCATCTAGGGATGCATTCACTGCTGGAATGCAAAGAGATATAATGGCTACAATTACAACTGCTGAAGATCTTATTGGAACGATGGAGCTTGTTGGTCAAGCTGGGGGAAGGGAGCTAGCAGATTCTGATCAGTTTGGATTCCTCCAGCAGGGACTTAGGGATATGGAAGCTTTTGTAAGCAGCATGGATGGATCTATAGGTGAAATTCAGCAGGGGCTAATTCTTGCATTTACTGGAGACGGTACAGAGGCAAATCCTGGAATTACTGCTACAATAATCAAAGAGCTAGGGGACGCATTTGAGGCTCTTCTTAATGATCCAAGGTGGCGATCCAGGTCTCCATCGCTTGCAGGTCTTGCGATAACTGGCGGAGTTATCAAAGCTCTCCAGGAACTTTCTCCCGAAGCTAGAAAGAGTTTCGATGCCATAGGGAAAGAAGGAGATAAATTTGCAGCAAAACAACTAGATGGCTGGTCAAAAGAAATTGGAAAACTAGGGATGAAATCTACTGATTTCGGAAAATCAGAGATAGAAAAGCTTGCTAGTGATTTTGGAACAACGACAGCTAGGGTTGAATCTGCAATAAATGCAAATCTTAAAAATACCAAGCAGAGAGACAAGGCACAAAAAATAGAGACACATCTTGAGGGAATTATGAACCTCGGAGACAAGCAGCTCGTTCAGAACCGCCTATCTGAACTTGCAAGGTATTACAAAGTTTCAAAAGCATCGCTTGAGTCATATACATCTGGAAAGAAAGATCAGGATGCAATTTTTAAAGATATACTGGATACAAAGAAAAAAGATGCTGAGAAGGCAGAGAAAAAGAAAAAAGAAGATGCAGCTAAAAAAGCAGAGGGCAAAGACAAGCCAGAAGTAAATTCAAAAGCTGATGAATCAAATAAAGAAAGTATTAGAGCAATTAAAGATGCAAAAACTGCGCAGCTCAAGGCTGAAACAGAGCTAGAAGAACTTAAATCAAAGCTTGAAAGTAAAAAAGGAGAGGATGGTATTATTAATCTTACAATTAACCCTGCTGATGTTATACTCGAAGTTTCAGATAGAGAAATTGGAAGGGCAGCCCTCAATGCATTCTCCTCCGGGACACCAGTTTTAAGCGATTCTGGTAAATCTTGGAAAGTTGTTTTAAAAACATAGTATAGGAAAGATATGAAAAATATAGTAGAAATTGTTATGGAAACAGACATCATGTCTTCACTAGTTGAGGATCTTACAGAAGAAGAGCAAAAAGATTTTAAAAAATGGGCTTCTGATACACTTTCACCTTTAAATGAGCTTGCGCACATAATAAATGATATGTCATCTACAGTAGAGTCTGCAGAAAGAATATCTGAGGTTGTTCATAGTATTTTATCACCCGAGGGGTTTGCGGAGGTTGAGAAATGTCTAGAGAAAAGCTAGGTGAGTTTTTAGAATCTTATACAGAGGGATCAACTACAACACCAGGAAAAATATCATATACAAATCGTGATAGAGACGGCCAGGGGCTTGATCCAGGAGTAGATGATCTCGGTATAGATCCAGGATCTGGTCGACCACTTTTGCAACATAATTCCAAAGGTCCACAGGGTATAAGTCTTGTAAATGATTTTCTTAGCTTTCTTACAAATCACGCACCCAATTATTATAAACTTAAACAAGGAGCTACAACTGCACAGTCAGTTAAGCATTTGACAGAAGACGGTTCGCCGGTAGTTCTTAAGGCAGCAGAAAATACAAGTGCTGAAAATGTCTTTGTTAAGACTGCTGAATCAGCAGGCGATGGATTAGGTGCGACAATGTCACAATATTCCAATAGCGGCTATCTTGATGGGTTAAATAATATAGTTTCAAAACTAGGTGATATTACAGATCCATCAATGGATGAAGGGCCTGGCCCGCATTCTGGAAATAAGCTTTTGACATCTATTGAAGGGCAAGATCAAAATGTAACGGGAAAGACATTTGTAGATACAACAGTTGATGACCTAGAGCAGAACTCACTAAATGCAGTTCAGGGAATGCTTCAAGAAAGAAATAGATTTAACACTTCTCAAGAAAGAGCATTTGCTCCCTATGATAATAGTCAATTATCAAAAAATATGAAAACGGGAAAAGACGGGCAAGGGTCAAGAACCGCCCAGTCAGAATATGGATCTTTTGTTAAATCTGCACCCGAGATGGTGAATAATGATCTTGCTCATGTTGGAAGATCAATGATACTTCAAGCTCTTGGTATTGACTGGTCTGATAGCCCAGGCGGGGCTACAAATCCCAACGAATTTGAATATGATACAGAGTCTGTAATAGTTAATGGCGCAGCTATGGTTCTTAACACACCGACTAGTGTTCAATTCCCTAGGGCAAAAAATGCATATGGTGCACCGGTTGTCGGAGATGGTGTTGATAGCTCGCCATTGAGTGAAGGAGCATTTGAGACTGATGGCGAGAGTCACAGCTACGGAGGACACTATACACCTGATTTAGCTTACAGCTCTCCAAAGTCAAGAGCAGTGCTTAGGGCACGAGCAGCTGCAGTAATAATTGGAATGGTTATTGCTACAAAGACTGTATCTGACTCTTTGGATATAGCATATAGTACTATAGAGTTAGGAAGAAGTCACGGAAAGTTAGGTGAGGCAAAGAGATTCGCAGCTAATGCAAAAACCCAGGTCTTTCAAAGGCTTGTTATTCCAGTCACAAGATTCCCGTATTCTGACTGTTTAAACATGGGTCTTACTATGCTTTTTGGAACAAGTGATATGTCGTTTGACAAAATAAAAAATGTTAGTAATCATCAAACAATATCGGAAGCACCTGGGTTCTGGTATGCAATTGGAAAGTCTATGCTACAGAAGTTTGCTGCAGCATCTACATCTCTTACAAAAAATCTAGAGTCGTTTGAATCAGATCCCGTAGGTTCTTCCACTGCAATTCTTGCAGATGTTACTAGAAGCGGAATAGTAGGCGTTATTAACTCAATAGTTCAAATAGGCGATATAGGACTATTTTCAACAGGGGGAACTGCAAATCTACAAAATGCAGCAAACGGCGGGGTGCGACCTTGGAATGTAGACTCTCTGGTCGAAGGCCCGCAAACAAGAATTTCAAAGAGTAGGGTAAATACAAATGGTCAAACTTCTGCTGCACTTGCGTGGAGGGGAATGTCTGCACCTAGTCTCTACCTTCTTCCTAGAAATGTTATAAAAGCAGTTGTAGACTCTAATACTCTAAACTGGGGGCCGAATCCAATTAAAGCTCATACTGCAACTTCTTTAATTGAGAAATCATATATTGATGTAAACGGATATGGACCCACTGCAGGAATATCAAGAGGTAGAATTCCAACAGATGTTAGGAGAAAAATGGAGAATACTCTAGATGCAGAGTATGTACCGTTTTATTTTCATGATGTAAGAACCAATGAGATGATAGGATTCCACGCATTTTTAACAAATTTGAGTGACTCATTTAGTCCACAATTTTCATCAAACAAGGGGTACGGAAGAATCGATCCTGTCTATATTTACAAGGATACAAAAAGAACAGTTACATTTAGTTTCTACGTTGCTGCAACATCAAAGGAAGATTTTGATGAGATGTGGTTTAAGATCAACAAGCTTACAACACTGGTATATCCCCAATGGTCAAAAGGAAGCGGCTTAGTAGATGGAGACGACAACAAGATAGTTCAACCATTCAGTCAGGTAATAGGTGCAACACCGCTTGTTAGACTAAGAATTGGCGACGTTATAAGGGGAAATTATTCAAGATTTAACCTTGGAAGAATGTTTGGAATAGGAACTGATGAGTTTAAGATAGCTGATAATACATTTGGCTTGGGCGGTGGATCATCTGGTTTCGTTAATATGACAGCACCGTGGACAACAGCAGTTTCTGATTTCATGATTGACTATATATTTTCCACTGCATATGGTTCACCAATGGCGCTTCTGCCTTTCAGCGGAGATGCAGGAGCAAGTGTTGCAGATAAACTTGTAAGATCAGTTGTGGGAACTGGAATGGAGGCACTCGGAGGAAGCGGAATAGTTAATCCAATTGGTGCTGCACTAATACTAGGGGAATTAAGCAATCCCGATTCTGATGAGGCAATAGCTGATTCGCTGGGAACATCAAATGTTGTTCTAGACGGTGTGGCTGCACTTGCATCTAAAATAGCAACAGGCAGGGCAAAATCAAATCTAGGAACAGGCGGAGGATATACCGGAACAAGCTTTCCATTCCTTAAGCCATCATCGAATATTGGATATACACTTGTAACTGAATCAGGAGAAACAAAGTTAAGAACTACAATTCCGTACAGGGTTGCAGTAAAGGACAAAAAGAAAGTTGCAATTAACTCAATTAAGAATGCAAATAGCGCATATGTCAGTAAGGGTCTTGAGAAGCAAAATCATATGAAGACGAGATATGAAGTACAGTTCTTTGATTTAGATGCACCAAAGGTTGATGGAAAACTATATGTTTGGCATGAGGATTTAATGCCAAATCCCGATATGCTATTTATGGTTCGAGTAAGTCTTTTGCTTGATCCCGTTGCTACTGTTGCAGGACTTGGGCAGATGGTAGTTAATGAGACAGCATCTAAATATATGGGATTTCCTGCTGACGCATTAAATATTTTCACAACTGATGCTGCTGAGTTTATGCATCCTGCAAACAATCCGATAACGAGAGCATTTGAAAATTCTGGCGGGCGGGGTCTAGCAGGTGTCTTGCAAAGTTTATCATATGACTGGTATGATAATACAATTCCATGGGAGACTGAGTGGGGCTCTAGGGCACCAATGATGGCAAAAGTAAGTGTAACATTTGATGTTATTCATGATCTACCTCCGGGAATTGACTCCAGCGGATATAACAGAGCACCTGTATATAACGTAGGAAGGACTATGAATGCAATTTCAGGTGACGAAAATCCAGATCATGGGCAAGGCTCTAGGCAATCCTATACACGTGCAGGTATAAAAGCAGTTCAAAAACTTAAGAAGGAGTAGTATAAATGTCAATAGGAAGATACACATTTTCAGTGTCAATTGGTGAGGGAAAGGGAAAGTCAAACCCGAGAGTGTCAAGCAAAATATATACTGCCGTTACAACAGGTGCAATTCCTATATCAATAAGAAAGCTAGAAAGGGGAGAGAGGCTAGACACAATATCAATGGATGCATATGGATCACCTGTCTATTGGTGGGTTATAGCAGCAGCATCAGGGATAGGCTGGGGATTACAAGTACCACCTGGTACAACTATTAGAATACCAGTTAATATAGGACAGATATTAGGAATGGTGACATAGATGGCATTTAAAGATATATTCACATCTGACGATACAATGAAAGTACCTCCAGAAAACAGGCTTGACCTAGCAGTGACAGCTCTAAGCAAGTACTATATGTCAACTGCATCCGAAACAGAGTTAAAAAATTATAAAAGAGGGAATTCAAGTGATGATAAATCTATTGCAGAGGAAAAGCTAAATGCAAGAAAAGAATCATCAGAAGTGAAGAGAAAATTAAGATCACTTATTCAAGATACATCCATGGGCGGATTATTTGTTAACGAGATTATCAGGAAGGTTGAGGAAGATACAGTTTTAAAATCCTACAAAGGTATTCAAAATATTTTAAAGGTTAAGTTTGAAAGTCATGCGCCAGGAGTTATAAACTCAACAGTTGAAAATGATAACGATAGAGGTATAAATGCACAATGTGGTCAACTAATTGTTCAATCACCTGCAGAGTCACCAGATGATAGTGCACAGGCAGCTGCTGATGCAGTATCAGGAGATAGCGACGGAGATGGCGATGAACCAGCGGGAATTGTTAATTCAGTAGTTGGGGGAAATGCATCGGGAATCCCAGATGCAATAAACAATCCATGGCTTTCTGCAATACTTGTCAACGATAGCACTTTAACACCGGGAAATAATAGAAATGTAGCTGGTTCATTATTTTTCAATAGCATTCCAACAACTGAGATGTCGCAGTGTTCACCCTTTATCAAGATTACGTTTATCACAGAAAATGATAATTTTCTAGACGGTGCCAGATCAATGACACTGCAGGGATTTACAAAAGCTTCTGACACATCTATGTGGGATTGGTCAACTGGAAAAAATATAGATTGGAACACACTTAGCCTAAGAAGGGATGCTGGGTTTGATGTTTCCGGTGAGGTATCAGCAGCAGCAATATCTGAAGAGGCACCAGCAAACTCTGCGCTTAGAGAGTTCGAGGGGCTGACAATAGATGCTACCAGGGTCATAAGCAGCGGTATTGAACTATTTCAGGCACCACAAACTCTAAACAATCTTGGTGTTGCTGATGACCCAGCACTGGGAGGAGCTCTTAATCCCTCTGCACCCCTAGCTTCATTGCAAAGATTAAGCATTGATATTAGTGGATTAGGTCTTTCTACACTTTGTAATAAAACTGCATCCATGGAGTTTATTTTACATGATAGATCTCAAATGAGGCTTATAGCACCCATAGTAGGTGCAAGCTCATTTGCCGGGACACATGTTGAGATTGAGTATGGCTGGATGCACCCACAGGCATCGTTTGCTCAATCTGGTAATGTCTACGCAAACTTTCTAAACTCACTCAGGTCAAAGTCATTATTCAATATTCAGGTTGCAGATTTATCAGTTCTAGAGGATGGGCAAGTTAGAGTTAATTTAAAATTAGCCTCTAGGGGTGCAGCAGAAATGAATGCTGTTCCTGCTGCTAGTGGTGTATCGAAAGTTTCTGCAGCTATGATAGCTCCATTTTTAAATAAAGTTTTATCACAAATGTCTCATATGAAATCTAAGTCATTCCAAGAGTCACAGCAGGCAGCAGCAGATGCAGAATCAGCATCAGAATATGTTGCTGCTGCAGCTAGAACAGCAGATAGAGAGCTTCTTGACATTCAAAGAGGATTTTCTGCACAGGCAAACTTCAATACACCGAGAGCTATGATAGATCTTGGTTTGTATAGAGAGCTATTGTCCAATCTAAGGTCTGGAGCATCTTCTGTCGCACAATCTGCTGCAATATCATCTGCAATAGAGATAATTAATGATATTATGACAACTGCAGATGAAGATCAGGACTCAAGCGGTGCCAGGGTTACACTAGCAAGTGAGCTTGAAGCAAAAAGAGCAATGCTTGAAAGGCTTGATATCTTTGATAATGGAACAAATACTCCTGTGCAGGAAGTTGAAGCAGAGGATAGAGCAGCAGAAGGTGCTGCACCCGTTGATGCAAACGCAGAAGACGCAAGTACAAATAGAGGAACAATATCTCCAACCTTAGGGTCAGTTTTATTGACATATATCGGAAGGCCCTTGCAGGCAATTGGAAAATGGGATGAAGTTCAAATGATTTTCTATCCGTTTAACTATCAAGCTGGTGCAATGACAATGACAAATATTGCAAACTTTAGGCTTACTGGATTTCCAGACTTTTTAATGAAAATAATTGATGAAAGACCTTTCTGCTCGACGGCTCAATTTGCAGAAAAGCTATTTAAAGATGCATGTGGTCCTGAAACTATATCACATCCAAACTACTGGGGTGATGAAGCATACGCAAGAGTTGATCAGGAAGCACTTCGTGAGCTAGGAACAAGAGAAGAAAGGCTAGAGGCTATACAGGATGTACGACTTGCAAACGAAGCAGCATTATCAAGAATATATAGCACTCGCGGTAGAGAGCTTGCACCAGAGTTTGAAGTTCCAGATATTACTATGCTTACTGAGTGTGTTCCTGCAAAATCTTCACCTGAAGGACAGTCTAAATCAATTCTAAGGATTCATGTTTTCGATGCAAAAGCAGGAGTACCAATAGAGGCAAATTTACTATCACAAATAGTTCAAGGAAATGAGCTTGCAATTAGAGTCAAACCAGAGGGTATACAACCTAGTTCAGATGCATCTGAGGAAGACGAGGCTGATCAAGGCACTGTTGCAGAAAGTGAAAGTGATGAAGCAGCAGCAGAGCAACTAGCCGGGATAGTTGCAAATGATGAAGTTGGTCAAGGAGAGTCTGATGCAACAGATGCTGTTCCCGTGCCTCATACACTTTATATTTCAAAAATATCAGCAGAAATGATTAAAGATGCAATAAAGTCAGTATACCCATCAATAACTTTCGGGTCACAATTTACAAATGTATTTAGCTTTGGAATGTCTTCTAATACAGGCGGAGCAGTAAATCAGGTTTTACTGCTTAACGCCATTGAACAAAACAGGGATGAAGACTCAGGACCACAAAGAAACTCTAATATAGACGATGTATTTGTCATTCCTACAAATGCAACGTTACAAACAGCTGGGTTTCCCAATGTTACTTACGGTCAAAAATACTATATTGACATGGGAACAGGAACAACAGCTGATAACTTCTACTATGTAGTTGGAATCAGACACACGTTGACACCGGGATCGTATGAGACTACTTTAACGCTAACATATAATGGATCAGGAACAAGTAGGTCTTTAAGAACTGCAATGTCAACAGTTGCCGGTGTTGTATACCCGGGTGATAGTGTAGGATAAAATAACATATTGAAAATACAGGGATTGGATGTTATAATCAATCTATGATTTTAGCAATTTCATCTCGAACAATAGGGTCTGATCTCAATTTAATCTTCGATGGATCAGAATGGTCATGGTCAAAGAATTTTCCGAAAGAATCTCTTCTCTGGGGTTTTGAAGACTATAGAGATTTAAGAGATGCAGCTAGCTCACTAAAGCTAGATATTCCAGAATTTTGGAATACACCGTGGGGAAATGCTCAATCACACGTTCAAAAAAAGTTTTCATATGTAAAGTGGCAACATGCACTCCCGGTATCACAGTGGAAAGATATAGTAACAAGGCTTGTAGATCAGCTCTGGAGACATTTCTCATGTGAAGATAACAGTTACTATGTTAGTACTCACATAAGAAATCGTAGAATCACCCAGGGACTCTCTAGGCCTATTGTATCGGACGCTCTGTGTAGGGAGAAGATAGATAGCGCAAAGAACGGAAAAAGAGGGCTTGTAGAAAGATTTTTGCCTATAGATGATGGAAAGCCAGAAAGGTCGATATACTCATTTTCAAACACAGTTACTGGTAGAATGACAATAAAAAAAGGTCCAAACATTCTTACTTTAAAAAAAGAAGATAGAAATATTCTTAAATCTAGATTTAAGAATGGAAAACTTATAGAGATAGACCTTCAATCTGCAGAGCCAAGAGTTGCACTTTCTATGTTTGACAAACATATAGACGGAGACATATACAGTGAGATAATAAAGTCGCTTGGCATGAATATTACAAGAGATATATCAAAAATTGCAACAATATCAGCACTCTATGGTGCATCACATCATGCTTTGTCATCACATGTTTCAAATAGCTCTGATGCAATGAAAATCATAGATTCAGTAAAGGAGTACTTTGGAGTCAGGCATTTAGAAAAAATGATTATAGATCAACACAGTGAGAACTCGTATATTACAAATACGCATGGTAGAAAAATCTTTTCAGAATCAGCCAGCGTTAATCATTTAATACAGTCATCTACTGTAGATGTTGCATTTGATGTTTTCGAATTGATTATAGGAAAGATAAAAGAGTTGAAAATAGATGCAGTTCCAGTGTATATTATACACGATGCTATTATCTTCGATGCTAGAGAAAAAGATCTTGAAAAAATTTATAAAATATGTGAAGATGGGTTTGTATCAAAAACTGTGAAGACTAGATTTCCAGTTAAAATAAAGGAGATAGAATGACCTCAAAAATAGAAGAAAAAATAAGATTAAATTGGGAAAAATACCAAATGCTATCAGAAAAACTTGGTGACGAAAATATAAATATTTTTCTTGAATTTATGGGTGAAAGGCTTGTCATGTGTCCTGCATCGCTTAAAGAAAATGAGTATAACTCAAGACCTGGTGGGCTTATTGAACATGCACTAGATGTTGCATTAGCAATGAAATCTATTAATGAAGCTTTAGACCTTGGTGTTTCAACATCATCTATTTTAAAAGTTGGTCTTTTTCATGAAGTTGGAAAGATAGGAGATGAGGAGAATTCTTGGGTAGTTGAACAAGATTCTGACTGGCATCGCGAAAAGCTTAAGCAAAATTATAAATATAATGAAAATGCTCCTAAGATGTCTATATCGCATAGAACACTATATCTACTTCAAAAATTTAATATTAATCTTACACAAGATGAGTGGATTGCAATTCAGATTGCACCCGGATCACACTATGAAGAGAATAGGTTTTATGTCGGATCAGAACCTCCACTAGGTATCCTTTTACAAAAAGCTAAGTCTTTAGTAATTCATCAGTCAACAAGCTAGGAATAGAATATTTATATGATATGCCTACTAAGAAAGATAATTTTTTAAAAAGATATTTCACACAAAGGTCTGATCTATCAGGACCAATTTCAAGATCTGGCGATGGCTTCGGTGCTGCTGGTGCTATGGGTAGTGGAGATGGGTATAAAGAAAAAATAGGAAGGGAAAAGATACCGTGGTATCTAAGCGACTTTAGAGGTCAACCATCTATGGCAGCGGACTCAGGATTCTCTTCAATAGTTATGTCAAGAGTAAATAAGGGAAGAGATGAAATTCACGATCCTAAGAGAATGTTTCCAGATCAAGATGTGAAAGATTCAGATGAGGAAGATAATTACTTATCAAGGGCTCAGCATAAAATGAAAGAATCATCACAAAAATATTTTAATGAAAATCATATAGTAAAAAATTCCCAATATTCCCTATCAGAGTTGTCATCCCTTATGGGTGAAGATATTGACTGGGAAAGGTTTATACCTGATCCCGTTGAAGACTTGGGATCAAGTATTTCAACAGGCATAAGTGATAACTGGAGATCATTAGTTCCCGACTCACTAGAAGATGAGGCCGAAGATGCTTACGAGTATGTATCAGATCTTTTATCACAGGCAGCCACCCAGGGAGAAGAGGCGTATGACTTACTTTCAGATAAGATAGATACTCTTACACAAGATTCTGAAACGTTTAGAGACGTTAAAGATATAGCAATGGAAGTCGGCAGAGACTTTATAGCACTAACTGCTGCTGGGATACCAGTAATCGGAACACCTCTTGCCGCCGCTTATGTTTTATACAATCTATCAGAGCTAGACGAAGGGCAAGAGCAGGCAAGAAGGTCTATAGATCTACTCTTGACTAATGGATCGTATGAAAATCTTGAAAATATGCAAAGAGTATCTGGCGATCTATTTGATGATTACATAGATCTTCTTCAGGCGTCGACATATCTTATTCCGTTTGTTGGAGTTGGAAGGGGAATTGTTGGGACAGCGGGAAAGCTTTTAAATAGAACAAAAGCTACAACAGCAACTGCTTTTTTAGGCCTAACTGGTTCAAGTGTTCTAAAGTCTGCTATAAAATCAGAAATACTGCTTAGTAATGTCTTTAAGATTGCAGCCAGGATGGCAAACTCAGACGTTGCTGACTCCCTAGGTTTAGACAAAACTTACTTTTTTGATTCAATTGTTAAAATACCATCTACGCTAATAGTCATGGCAGATATTATAGAAGAGGCGATTAAGCAGTATGAATCATGGGAACAGTCAGGATCACATTCACAATTTAGATTTAATCCCTCACCTCTTTCACTACAAAGAAGTGAAATTCAAAGTTCTGAAGAGAGGTTAGCAAGTGATGACTATTTGACAGGTATCGAAGAGTGGATAAGGTCTGTTTCTAGAGACGTTACAGATTCAGTCCTGGGATCAGGACCAGATATAACAATTGAGGCAAAAAAAATGAAAGATAATGAGAAGATATTAAGAGCATTTATTAGAGAGTCAATCTATCATACTACAAGAACTGAGCTAGAAGCAAAACCAGCCGGATGGGAGTACAGAGTACCACCCACATCAGATGAAGATGATACATCTGCAATGGGATCAGGAAAAGATCTTGTTAATTTTAAAACAGACATGGGATATGCAAGCTATCAGTCAAGACCAGAGAATATAAAAGAACAAGCGCTAAGACGAATTATTAGAAGAAAAATTAGAATTTCTGAGTCTAAAAAAAAGTAGATAGTGATAATGAGCCTCTAGATATTGATGAAGATTGCTCAGCAGAACACATCGACGAATTTAGCTCAATAGGCGGCGGATCAATTTCCGGATACACACTTCCCCTTGGAATGAAAGGCAAGGGAAGCGCAATGGATAGTGTCTTTCCCTGGAAGAAAGTAAAAAATAAGTCACAAAGTAAGAAAAAAAGATCAAAAAAGACTTCTAAAAAATCTTGAAAATATTTTCTATTTGCTGTAATATCATTATGCAATGGCAAATTAAACATTAAAAACTAACACATTGCAATTTAAAAACTAAAAGGAAAAAAATAACATGGCAATTGATTTTGAAGCAATTAGAAAAAAGCTTGATCGGCTTAGTGGAGCAACACGAAATAGATCGGTTATGTGGAAACCAACTGAAGGTGAAGAGCACGTCGTTCGGCTGCTTTCTTTTCCCGATAATGATGGACAACCATTTAGGGAGATGTGGTTCTACTACGGGATTGGAAACAATAGAGGACTATTGGCACCGAACCAGTTTGGAAAACCTGATCCCATTCAGGAGTTAATTACTAATCTTCGAGAGGATGGGTCAAAGGAGTCTTATGAGCTAGCAAAGAAGCTATATCCAAAGATGAGAACATATGCGCCTGTCATTGTTCGCGGAGAAGAGGACAAAGGTGTTCAAATTTGGGGATTTGGAAAGACTGTTTACCAGGCACTTCTAGGTCTCATGCTTGATGAAGACTATGGTGATATTACAGATCCAAAGACTGGAAGAGATATAAAGGTGTCATGTGTTAAGCAGCCAGGAAGAAAGTGGGCAATGACTGAAGTTCGACCAAGAGGAAAGCAGTCAAATCTTGCGACTAGCTCCGAGAAAGCTTCAGAGTGGACTACAACTATTCCGAATCTTGATGACATTTATACATGCAAGACTTACGATGAGCTATCAAAGATTGTCAATGATTGGATCTCTGACGAAGAAGATGATGGATTCGGAAGTGATGGTCTAGATAATTCATCTAATACAACAAGTACAAGTAGCACGACAGAAGCGTCTAGCAAGTCATACAATAATTTAGACGATGCTTTTGCTGATTTGATGGATGAATAAGAAATCTTAAAATATTAGAAATATAAATAAGCGGCACCAGATTTAATCTGGTGCCGCTTTGAACATATACTGTTTTTACTGTATATTAAATCATATTTTAGAGGAAGAAATGGGAAAAGATATCATACCTGAAGATTTTACGCAAGACTTGATCAAGTCTCTAAACAAAGATCACGGTCAAAGAGTTGCATATAATTTATCAGTTGATGAATCACCTACACATGTAAAAAGATGGATTAGCACTGGTTCAACTCTTCTTGATTATATATGTTCGAATAGAAGAGATGGCGGTCTTCCAGAAGGAAGAATTGTTGAAATATTTGGCCCACCATCAATTGGAAAGTCTCACATAGCAACGCAGATTGCAAGAAATACTCAAAAGCTAGGGGGCATAGTTGTTTACATTGACACGGAAAATGCAACCTCAGTAGAAAATTTGCAAATGCTTGGTGTAGACGTTTCAAAAAGGTTTGTGTATGTTGATACTCATTGTACAGAAGAGGTTTTTCAAGTTGCAGAATCTACAATTTTAAAGGCAAAGGGAATGAACAAAGACGTTCCTATTACAATTGTATGGGATTCAGTTGCTGCTTCATCTCCAAAAGCTGAACTTATTGGTGACTACGATAAAGAGTCAATTGGGCTGCAAGCAAGGGCAATTTCAAAAGGGATGAGAAAAATAACAGGTGTTATTGGTGAGACAAATACGCTTTTTGTAATTTTAAATCAAATAAGAACAAAGATAGGTGTTATGTTTGGAGATCCTCATACTACTCCGGGTGGTAAAGCTATACCATTTCATGCATCAACAAGAATTAAACTTGGAGCAGGGCAGCAGATTAAAGATGGGGATGACGTTATAGGAATTAATGTCTCTGCGAAAACAATTAAAAATAAAGTAGCACCACCGTTTAGGAAAGTTAATTTTGAAATTCATTTTGGTGTAGGAATAAAAGAACATGAGCAAGTGTTTGACCTGCTAAGAAAAAACGGACCAGAGGAAATAGACGGAAATAAAATTGAAGTATCAGGAACGGGCGGATGGAAAAACTTGAGTGTATGTAATTTATCAACTGGAGAAATTCTAGTTGATAAAAAGTTTAGAAAGGCAGAATTTGACACGATTCTTTCGTGCCCAGACCATTCAAATTATCTAAATGATTTAATTGAGGTTGCTATGGTTAAAAAGTTTAATACTTCACCAGACATAGATGTTGAATCACTTAGTGAAATGGAAGCAGTTGCAATAGAATTGGAAATGGCCGATCTCAAATAGAATGGACACATGTATAATTGTTGACGGATTAAACTTATTTACTAGACACTTTGTTGCAAATCCATCTACAAATCAGAACGGAGAGAGTGTAGGTGGTATTACTGGTACCGTCACTGCTATATCAAGACTTTCGGAAAGATTTAGCCCAGACAGAATTGTAGTCGTATGGGAATCTGGTGGGTCCTCGAGAAAGCGTGCAATTTTTCCAAACTATAAGTCAGGTAGAAGACCGCAAAGGCTTAATAGATACTACGGTGATGACATACCCGACACAGTTGAAAATAGAGACAACCAGTTAGAAATTCTAATATCAATTTTAAGAAATATGCCCATAGTTCAGATATACATTCCAGACTGCGAAGCAGATGATGTCATCGGGTATCTTTCAAAGTATACACTAAGAGAAATGAGAAAAGTAATTGTTTCATCAGATAAGGATTTTTATCAGCTTTTAGACAAGAATACATTAATTTACTCACCTACATGGAAAAAGTTTGTTTCTTTTAAACAAGTTAGAGAAAAATTTGAAATATCTGCACAGAATTTCTGTCTTGGAAAATCAATATGCGGCGACGTGTCAGATAATATTGACGGAATCAAAGGCGCAGGATTTAAAACTGTTGCAAAAAGGTTTCCAAGATTTAGGGAGGAAAATTTTTTTACAATTTCTGAACTTATGGCTGAGTGTAGCAGGAAGATAGAAAGTGGCTCTAAGGTTAAGATATACAAGTCGATAATTGAAAATGAAGATGTCATAAGGCGAAACTGGAAATTAATTAATCTTGACACTAACAATTTATCACACAGCCAAATTGCTAAAATAGTAAATTCAATTGATACTTTTAGCCCTACACGAAATAAAATGAATATATTGAAAATTTTTAAAAATCACGCAATTCAAAATATTGACGTAGATAGATTTTTTTTATCAATGAAATTACTCAAATAAGAGAAGGATAATGAGCGAAGAAGCATACTTTGGAAAGTACGGAAAATCATTTCAGGAAAAAATATTTCAAGCATTTATAGCTGACTCCAACTGGGCAGCACAAATGATAGAGATAATGACTCCTACATATTTTGAAAAAGAATATTTGAAATATCTTACTAGTAAATATTTCTCCTATTATGAAAAATACAAGTGTTTTCCTACACTTCCACTTCTTGTAACGATAGTAAGAGATGATCTAAGAGAGGGAAATGATGTAATATTGAGAGATCAAATAGTAGAATTTCTGCACAGGGTAAAAACAAACCCAGATGTAGGAGATCTTTGCTTTGTAAAAGAGAAGTCTCTTGATTTTTGCAAAAAACAGTCTCTGAAAGATGCACTTGAACAAGCTGTTGACCTAATTGCAACTGAAAAATATGATTCAGTTGTCACTCTTATGAAAGAAGCTATATCAAAGGGTACACCTGCAACACTTGGTCACGACTTCTTTAATGAATATGAAACTAGATTTACAAAGATAACAAGATCTACATGTCCGACAGGCCTAGCACAGATAGATAAAAAAGATATTTTAAACGGCGGTCTTGGTCGAGGGGAAATTGGTGTCATTACAGCACCAACCGGAGTGGGAAAATCACACTTTCTTGTTCACGTCGGATGTGAGGCGCTAAAGGTTGGGAAAAATGTAATACATTACACATTTGAATTATCTGAAAGAGCTGTTGGGATAAGATATGACTCAAATCTTTGTAATATTCCCAGTAATGATATTGTTGAAAGAAAGGATGAGGTTATAAAGAACTACAAAGATAGTGATTTAGGCAGGCTAATCATTAAAGAATATCCAACGGGATCTGCAACCGTTATGACAATTAGAAATCATATTGAAAAGCTTCTATTGAAAGGTTTTGTACCAAGCCTGATAGTCATTGATTACGCAGACATTATGAGATCATCAAGGTCTTATGACTCTTTGCGACACGAGTTAAAACTAGTATATGAAGAATTGAGAAATCTTGCAATGGATATGAACCTTCCAGTATGGACTGCTTCTCAGGCAAACAGAGAGGCATCAAATGCATCCGTTGTCGGTCTAGAGAATATGTCAGAAGCATATGGAAAAGCAATGGTTGCAGATGTTGTTCTTTCAATATCAAGAAAGCCAATGGAAAAAGCAACAGGCGAAGGAAGGCTTTTCATAGCAAAGAACAGGGCAGGAAGAGATGGAATACTATTTCCAATTTATCTCGACACGTCAATGTCAAAGCTTAGAATTGTTCAAGATTCTTCTGAGATGTCACTTTCTGATGTAGTAAAGTCAGATGAGTCAGATATGAAGAATCTTTTAAAGAAAAAATGGAGACAGGTCAATTCTTAGGTGTAATATTGACTTAAAGGAAAAAATCAATGTTTACTTATGACAACGTATATGAATCAAGTCTAAAATATTTCAAGGGAGATTCTCTGGCTTCAAATGTTTTTTTAACGAAATATGCTTTAACTGGCAGAGATGGTGATATTCTTGAAGAATGTCCAGAAGATATGCACAAAAGACTTGCAAAAGAGTTTGCTAGAGTAGAGAAAAAATACCCCAATCCTGTATCAGAAAGAGAAATTTTCTCCCTTTTGAAAGATTTCAAGTATATAATACCGCAGGGTTCACCTATGGCTGGTATTGGAAATAATAATCAGATACAGTCAATATCAAACTGCTTTGTTGTCGAATCACCTCACGATTCTTATGGTGGAATTCTTAAGACAGACCAAGAGCTAGTTCAGATTGCCAAACGGCGAGGAGGTGTAGGTTTTGACATATCCAATATTAGACCAAAGGGTATGACAACTGGGAATGCAGCAAGGACAACAGACGGAATTGAAGTTTTCATGGATAGATTTAGCAATTCATGTCGTGAAGTAGCCCAGGGAGGCAGACGCGGTGCATTAATGCTAACCATATCAGTCCACCATCCGCAGATAAAAGATTTTATAAAGATTAAAAGAGATCTATCAAGAGTTACAGGTGCAAATATATCAGTAAGAGTAACAGATGAGTTTATGAATGCTGTAAAAGAAAATGGTGAAGTTGGGCTTAGATGGCCTGTTGACTCCTCATCACCAAAAGTTACAAAGATCGAACAAGCTTCAGAAATATGGCACCTCTTAATTGAGTCAGCACATTCATCAGCAGAGCCTGGAATATTATTTTGGGATACTGCTAAGTCAATGACACCTTCTGACATATACGAAAGTGAAGGCTTTGGATCTGTGTCAACAAACCCATGCGGTGAAATTATATTGTCGCCGTATGATTCATGCAGGCTTATGCTTGTAAACTTGACTTCTTTTGTAAGAGACCCGTGGTCAGATAATGCTGAGTTTAACTTTGGCGATTTTGCATCAAAAGTTCAAAAAGCTCAGCGGTTAATGGATGACATGATCGATCTTGAAGTAGAGCAAGTAGACAAGATTATTCAAAAAATAGAGAATGATACTCAGCCTGAAAGTGTAAAAAAGATTGAGAAAGATCTATGGGAAAATATCAAGCTTCAAGCTGTCAATGGCAGAAGAACCGGTCTCGGGATAACTGGTCTGGGTGATACACTTGCAATGTTATCCATACGATACGGATCAAAGGAATCTATCAGAATAACAGAAGAAATATATAAGTGGCTTGCAATTAATTCTTACGAGTCATCTATTATCCTTGCAAAAGAAAGAGGGTCATTCCCAGCGTGGGATTCAGAAAAAGAAAAAGATCATCCGTTTATTTCAAGAATTGTAAGTGAGCTTCTACCCCACAGACAAGAAGATTATGAAAAATATGGTAGAAGAAATATTGCAAATACTACAACAGCTCCTGCTGGGTCAGTATCAGTCCTTACACAGACAACATCTGGCATTGAGCCGGCATTTATGCTTCACTATACACGACGTAAAAAGCTGACAGGTCAAGATTCAAGCGGAAGAGTAGATTTTGTAGATGATAGCGGTGATGAATGGCAAGAATATACTGTGTATCATCATGGGTTTAAAAGATGGATGAAGCACATGTCCGAATCGGATCCTGATATCTTTATGGGTCTTTCAGATGATGAGATGGTATCAATGAGTCCATACACAAGGGCAACTGCTAGTGAGATTGACTGGATCTCGAAAGTAAAAATGCAGGCCGCTGCTCAAAAGTGGGTATGTCATGCAATATCAAATACAACAAATCTACCCTCTGATGTTGATGTTGAAACTGTAAAGAAAGTTTATATGACAGGCTGGGAGCTTGGCTGCAAAGGAGTAACAGTATATCGCGATGGAAGTAGAGCTGGAGTTCTTGTATCTAGTGATAAAACATCGAAAAAGAAAGACCTATCCTTTAAAAGCAATCGTGCACCAAAGCGCCCAGAGATCCTGTCTTGTGAAATACATCAAGCTTCTGTTTCAGGAGAGCCGTGGACTATAATAGTAGGATTGATGCAAGGAAGGCCATACGAGATATTTGGGGGAAAATCTGAATATGTTGAAATACCGAGAAAATATAAATCTGGATTTTTAACAAAAAAATCTAGAAAGACTATGAATTCAAAATATAATCTAAGCTTCGGCGAAGAAGGCGAAGAAATAATTGTAAGAGATATTGCAACTGTATTCGACAACCCAAATTATTCAGCATTTACAAGAACATTATCACTAGCATTACGACACGGAGCTCCTGTTAACTATGTCTGTGAGCAACTTCAAAAAGATAGGGATGCAGATTTATTTAGTTTTTCAAAAGTAATAGCAAGATGTCTTAAAAAGTACATAGCAGATGGAACAAAGCCTGGAAACGGAACAATAGATTGTAACTGTGATAATGCAGAAGAGTGCGAAGTAGTATATCAAGAGGGATGTGCTACATGCCTTACATGTGGTTTTGCGAAATGCGGATAATAATTAGTATAAACCCAAGAGGAATTTAAAAATGCATTGGAAAAGTACAATATCACCTTTAATAAAAGAAATAGAGCTAAGAAAATCTCCTCAAATAATAAGAGTAAATAAGTTCGATGAAAAGTCAGCAAAAGAATTTCAAGATCAAGTATCACTTGCGCACAACACAGGGCAAAAGGTAATTCCTGTTATCATCGATTCTTATGGCGGCCAAGTTTATTCGCTTATGGCAATGATAGCTACAATTAATGCATCTGAAATACCAATTGTAACAATTGTAGAGGGAAAGGCGATGTCTTGCGGTGCAGTCTTATTTTCATTTGGTGAACAGGGTCTAAGATTTATGGATCCCGATGCTACTATTATGATTCATGATGTTTCATCTATGGATTTTGGAAAAGTTGAAGAGTTAAAAGCTAGCGCAGCAGAGGCAGATCGTCTAAATGATAAAATTTATACTATGATGGCTAGGAATTGCGGAAAGAAAGATGACTATTTTTTAAAAATTGTAGATAAGAAAAAGCATGCAGACTGGTTTTTAGATTCTAATGAAGCAAAGAAGCATGGAATGGCAAATCAGATAAGAGTTCCAAAGCTTTCAATAAGTGTAGATGTGTCAATAGACCTGGAGTAAATATAAAATGGATAAAGATTTTTATAACAAGTCTAGCTCCGATAGTTTAGGCTGGAAGCCTTCTTGGTTTGGATGCGAAGAATTTGACTTTAATTTAGTAAAAGCGGTCCAAAAATGGCAAAAAGCTCATGGATTAACCGGAGACGGTCTTGTTGGGCCAATGACATATAGAAGGATCTGGACAGAAAGGGAAGTCAGCATTTCAGACTATGAGCCTAGAAAAAACGATTATACTTCTTATGGCAATCATCACATTGTTCACAATGGGAACTTTATCCCTATTGAATGGAATAAGGTTGTTCTATGGGATGAAAGAGATGGATTCAAGGCAAGCAAGGGATGCTATACTGATTATTCTGGAAAACCTGATCGTGAACCGACAATGTTCGTGAACCATTGGGATGTATGTCTTAGTGCTGAGTCTTGTGCGACAGTTTTGAATAGGCGTGGAATATCTGTCCATTTTCTTATAGACAATGATGGAACAATCTTTCAAATGCTAGATACGCAGCACAAGGCGTGGCATGCCGGAATCCCGAGGTATGAAGGTGGCAATACGAAGGGGATTGGGGTAGAGATTAGTAACGCGTATTATCCAAAGTACCAGGATTGGTATGTTCGAAAAGGCTTTGGTGAGCGACCACTTCAAGAACATGGCTATGTTCATGGAAAAACCCTGGACCCATTTTTAGATTTTTATCCTGTCCAGCTTGAAGCTTTAAAAGCGCTATGGAAAGCTATTCATATTGGTATTGGTATTCCGCTTGAGTATCCAAAGAATTCCAACGGGCATATCGAAACTAGCATCCACAAAGAATGCGAACGAGGAAAATTTCATGGAATATGTAACCACTACAACTTTATCAAAACGAAAATTGATTGTGCTGGTCTTGATCTTCCTACTCTTTTAGATGAAGTAAAGAGAACACCGATGTATTGCCTGGATAAAAATAGTGAATGATAAATAATATGAATCTATCACTAGAAAGAATTATAGGGGATACACCGCTAGTAAAGATCTCAGATAAAATATACGGAAAGCTAGAAACATACAGTCCATCTGGATCTGTAAAAGATAGAATGATTTCATATGTTGTCAAGAAATCAATCGACAGGGGTGAAATATCAGAAAATACTACACTTTGTGATGCAACAAGCGGAAACACTGGGATAGCGCTAAGCATGATTGCTGCATCGCTTGGTTTAAAATGCGTTATTTTTATGCCATCTAACATGTCTGAAGAAAGAAAGAAAATGATGAAAATCTATGGTGCAAGAATTATAGACGCACCTGAAGATGATTTTGAAAGAGCGATTTCAATGAGGGATGAATTCATATCTGCGGGATCTAATATATGGTCACCCATGCAGTTTAGCAATCTTGAAAACATAGAATGCCATGAGACAATTACAGGTCCGGAAATTCAAAATCAGATAACAAGTCGAGGCCTAGCATGGTCAGCATTTATTCATGGCTCAGGGACGGGCGGAACAATTGAAGGAGTTCGTAGATTTTTAAAAAATACACCTACAGAAATACACATGGTTGTTCCAGATGAATCACCGCATGGAATACAAGGGATCGGTGATGGAAAAGATTTCCTAGCCAATCCAGAAGAAATGGATGGTATCATAGTAATAAAAACAGAAGATGCAATCATGCGAGCAAAAGACTTTGCAAGAGAAACTGGACTTCTAGTGGGTATCAGTTCTGGAGCTAATATACTTGCATCGGAAAAATATGTAGCTAATAACTCTCCTGATGGGTCAGTTGTTACAATTCTATGTGATCGTGGTGAGCGGTATATGTCAATCTATTAATTGTAAAGATTAATATTTTTTTATATAATAATAAAAATTACTGTAGTGAGAATAGATGAAAGATTTCATATTTAAAATTAACAAAGCTAGAATTGACAAAGTAGCTAATGAAATAGCAAGGGTAAATCCCCAGCTATCTGATATAAAAGGATGGGAGGATGATTGCTCTGTTGCTTTAAAGATTCAAGCAGCGATTCTTTTATCAAAAAAAGAAGATTTTGCAGATATTGTAGAGAATGAAAAGGGAGCTATTAGTATATCTAAGGTTGTTCCCGTGAGATATTTCAATACAGCCGGTGATCATTGCTATTTTGTAAAATATAAAAGATCTTTTATTCACATACCCAAGACTGGGGGTCGACATCTAATATACAAATATTTTGTATTTCAAGTTGGTGGCAACCACATGTTTGCAAAAACTAATAGTGAAAACTATGGTCAATATACAGAAGATTTTAAAAGATGCTTTACGATTGTAAGAAATCCATTTAGCTGGCTTTATAGCTACTGGGCACATATTTCAGAAGGCGGGGATCATACGGGTCATCACGGATGCCGACTCATTTCAAATAATAGTACATTTGAAAAATTTATTTTTAATGTCTGCAATCTAGAAAAAGATGAGTACTGGTTTCCCTATAATAGTGGAATGACTTCTCAGATTTTTGACATTGATGAAAAAATATGTGTAAGCGATATAATATTTTTTGAAAAATATAGTGAAGGCATTATGTCTCTCAATATTGAAGAAAAGTGCGAGCCTTTCTTGTCATTCGAATGTCAGGAAAAACATAGAAGATTTATTGAATTTAGGCAAAGCTCAGACGAATATAAGAAACACTATACTGATGAAATGATTGATGCAGTTAGTAGAAAGTTTAAGTTTGACTTAGATTTCTTAGGGTATGACTTTAACGGATTAGTTCACAAAAAGTCATCAATTCATATTCCCAAGAAAGTGTTCAAAAGTGAACTATCAAATATTTGGAAATAGTATAAAGTGTTGATCCCGCAAAGATCACCTTATAATCTAATTCAAGAGAAGTTGTATATTTATGATATATAAATGATGGTGGAGCAGTATGACAAACTATGCTAAGAAAAACGCGTCTTTAATTTTTGAACATATTAGGATCGATGAGGCTGAGGCAGAAGATGTAGATGTAGTAGGCTTTGAAATCAATGAAACGTTAGATTCTGATATATGGTCTGAAAGTGAAAAGATGAAACCTGAGGTTAGAGAGAAACTTCTTGCTGTCTCTGAAGACTTTATAGCTGGGCTTCCATTCGATGTTGACGCTGAAGATATTAAACTAACTGGATCTCTTGCGACATATAACTGGTCAAGATTTTCCGATGTTGATCTTCATATTGTAGTTGATTTTACTACTGTTGATGATGATGAACAGCTAGTAAAAGATTATTTTAATTCCAAGAAGACTGTGTGGAACTTAAAGCATGAAATTTATATACGAGGATATGAAGTTGAAATATACGTTGAAAATATAAATGATAAACACACAGCACAAGGCATGTATTCAATTCTTCACGATGAGTGGATAAAGAAACCAAAAAGAGAATTTTTTGAGATAGATGAGGAAGAAGTTAGGAAAAAGGCAGCATCAATAATGTCGCAGATAGAGTATATCGAAGAAGTCTCAAGCGATGAGCCAGCAGAAGCAGAAAAACTAGCAGAAAGAACAAAAGAAAAAATTAGAAAGATGAGACAGGCAGGTCTTGATTCAGAGAAGGGAATCTATTCAGTTAAAAATGTTGCTTTTAAAGTCCTAAGAAGAAACGGATATCTTGAGAGGCTAAGTAATATAAAGACTCAGTCATATGACAGGGTAATGTCTCTAGCAGACCTATAATTAGATACATGATTATTACAGAGAAAAGGATAAGAGAAATTGTTCTCGAAGAAATTATAAGAGAGCAAGAAGAAGTCAATCAAGATTGTCCAATTCCATTTCTTGCTGCCATATTAGCCTCTGAAGCTCCCAATAGTGAAAGAGAGATGAGTGCCGTATATGATGTTATTATGAAACGAGCAGAAATAGGCTTTAAAGAAGTAAATACGGTCGATGGACAATTAAGAGTTCCCAGGCAATTCTCTGGATATACAAGATTTAGACCAGACGATACTGCATTTATTGCATACTATAGTGGTACTGCTCCAGATTCTGAATATTCAGTTTCAGCAGATAGAGTAGAAACAGAGAAGCTTATAAGAAGAAATCAATTTAAAAGAGCATGTGGTGTAATAGTCTCAGATTTTCAAGATCCCGGTAACCCAGATGCACCTACATATGGAGCAACTCATTTTGTAAATCCAAGAGCAGCATCGACAGATAACAAGTGGTGGGAACTAGATACGTTTAGACCGATTCCGATTAATAATGGATATATAGGTGATCATCTTTTTGGGTGGGACTTGACAACAAGACAGTCAAGAGAATCATATTTACAGTTTAGATCTAGCCATCCAGAATTTAGCAGTCTCTATCCGGATTAAGCTTTAATCTTCAAATTTTCTCAGCCTGGCAACACCATCTGTCACAGTAACATACGTCTGGTGTGTAACCCAGTCGCCTGCATTGATATATGTTTTAATATTCTGATCTTCGTCAACCCATATTAAAGCTTCTGGTATGTGTGTATGACCCATAATAAACACATCAACTTTGGGATGGTGTCTAAGAATATTTATAATTGATCTTAGCTTGTGCTTCTTAATTTGAATTTCCGTCCACCATGTTGTAAAGTCAAAGTTAAAAGTGAATTCAAGTATATTTTGAATAACAGATAGAAATTTAACAAATACTCTATTTGCAAGAGCACCCTTGTCGTAAGAATCGCCGTGTTCAACTCTAAACACTCGGCCTTCATCTTCAAAGTCATACCTTTTAACAAATTCAACACCCATTATTTTTTTACCAACAACTCCCATTAAACCTTCGTCATGATTTCCAACTACATAGATAATTCTTTTTGCATCACCCATTTTTTCAAGTATCTGAAGACATCTTTCTGTAAAGACAGGTATCTTTATAAAATCTATAATATCACCAGCGAGAACAAGCTCATCACAATCCTCAGACTCTAAAAATGATAAAAGCTCGAGAGACTTATAGAACCTAGTCCCAATATGTGTATCAGATATAATAACTCTTTTCATTGAACAGTTTGCTAACCTTATATTAATATTATATACAGAACTACAAGGTGTACTATACTTGTGTTACTGAAGTTTAAAAATAAAGGAAAAAAAATGACAGATACAAAAAACACATCAATGGCTTTTAGCGATGAGGTAATTGGACAAATTGCAAAACTAGTCCAACTAGCAATTATTACAGGGACAGATATTGTTGATAATTTAAGGATGATGCGTGTAACTCTTGATGGAGAAACTGATGTTCTTACACTAACTGAAGAATATCGTGAAATATCAGAGGCTCAGGTTGAAAAGCTTATGCAAGAAGTAGAGGCACTTCAATCAGAAGAGGTGTAAGCTATGGAAGATAGACTCTTAGAAATATTTAGGAGAAGAGAATCTTTTATGAAGAGCCTTGGTGATTCTTCCGGAGAATCTATGAACTGGCCACTTGATTTATCAAAAAAAGAAAATCAGCAACATGTCAGGGATATGGCACTAAGAGGTGTCGAAGAGATGTTTGAAGCACTTCAGCATTTAAAAAACTGGAAACCTCATCGGAAAACAGAAATAACTGAATTTGATAGAGAAGAATTTCTTGAAGAGATTGTAGATGCATTTAATTATTTTCTATCGATTCTTGTCCTTACAGGATTTGATGATAATGATTTAATTGATGCATACAGAAGAAAAGACAAGATTATAAATGAAAGATTGAGGACTGGATATTGAAAGTTAAAAAGCTATTTGAAGATCAGAATTATTTTTCAAAGATGATAGGTACTGTGTGTAACACATCAGAAGATCTTGATAACTTTACAAAAACCCTATCTCTTGCACTTCATAAAGAAGTAAGTGATCTTGTATCTGCTACTAACTATAGATCTCACACTGATGATAGTATGGTTCCAGATGCAGACAAGATACTTTTTGAATCAGTAGATGTAATTAGATATGCAGTAGCTATAATGAATGCGTGGAGCATAACTCCTGAAAAATTTCAAAAAGCATGGATACTAAAGGACAAGTATCTTTCACTTTCAAGAAAGATTGAAGGAAATACTTGGAAAGGGGAAAAAGTTGCAATTGTTGATATGGACGATGTTCTTTGTGAGTTTAGAGTAGGATTTTCAAATTGGCTAAATAAAAACTACAGCGTTATAACTGATGTAGAATCAAAAGAGTATTATTTTATTAATGCTCTTGAAAAAGCAGGTATAAACCCAGAGGGAATATTTTTAAAATTTGTATCTGAAGATGGATTCTCATCTTTAAAGCCAGCATCCGGTGCAATAGATTTTATTAAATCTCTTCAGGAGAAAGGTTATTTTATTCATATATTGACTGCAAGGCCAGGAGATAATCTAAGATGTCTTTATAATACACTTGACTGGCTTGACTCAAACAATGTCTGCTTTGACAAGGTTAGCTTCTCATCAGAAAAACTGAGATGGTGCATGCAATCAGAATACTGGTCATCAGGTGCAATAGAGTTTGCAATAGATGATTCACCTAAACATGCAGCAGAATATGCAAAACATGATATAAGAGTTCTTTTGCCAAGAAAGACTTATAATACAGAGGTTCAAAGTCTTTCAAATGTAATTGTCTATGATTCTTTCCTAGATATTGATATTTAATTTATCCAATGATTAAGAATTTTCTGCAGCAGTTGAATAATTAAACATGTTAACTGCTATAATTGTAGAAATAAATTTATTAACGAAATAGAGGAAAAGATGAAGCTAACTCAAAAATCTTTAAAGAAAATTATTCTTAGCGAGCTTAGAAGGTCCATATCAGAACAAGCACGAGATGCGGGTGACGTCCCCGGGGGCCAGGCACCAGCACGAGGCACCCAAGCCTATGCTGACAGCCAGAGAGAAATATGGGGTGTCTCTGATGAAGATCTCGAAAGAGAGCGCATCCAGAAACAGGCAGACGAGCGAGGAATATCTTTTGAAGAAATGGAGGCTATTCTTGCTCATATGGATTCCCCAGAGTACCGCAGAGAACAATACCTAAGACAGCAAGAACAGGCACGTGCCCATGCACGGGATGAAGGAAACTGGCCTGAGCCAAGGACTGGCAATATGTATGAAATCATTGGTGATCCACACAGCGTTGATATTCAAAACGGATTGAAGTGGTTGTGGCTTGGTGCAGTCCGGGACTCTAAGGTTTTGGAAGGTGTTGCTAAACAGTTCACCCCTAGAGTTCCAGCTGAGGGTGAGTACTTGGCAGGTTTTTCTTCTCCGATGTGGGCATTGGTTGATCACAGGGACGAAAATGGTGTATATACACAGCTTGTCACTCAGCCCGTGGGTGAGAGGCGAAGAGGCGCAGAGATATGCAGAATCACCGTCGAATACATTATGAAAGTATCGGGCGATCAAGTAGATTGTGAAATGGCATGGAACAGTGATATGGTTAGACCAGGTAGCCAGCTTGCGCGAATGATGGACGCAGCAGTTCAGGCAGTAAATGGTTCATCAGCTTCTTTCCCTGCATCGCTAAAATTCTTTCCTGATGGACGAACTGAGGGAGCAAACGCAGAAGTTCCAGCCTCAGAAGACGAAGTACCGGTTGCAATTCTTGAATTCACAGGAGGCGAGGTTGTGGCGCTGGTCAACATGGACTTCGGTTTTCGCGTTAGCCCATATGCTCGATAATAGACTGACAAATTATGAACACTTCGCATTGTTTTTTTCATAGTTGAGTTTTTTTATATTGTAAACTTTAATTTCTTGCTGTATTGTATAAATGTAAAGCACAGGAGGAAATATGTTTCGTTTTACCCTACTCACGCCCCTACTTTTTTCACTCTCAGCATACGGAGATATTCCACCAGATAATATTCGCATTGAATCTACTCTGGTTGGAAATGCTCCTATAGAGATTCCTGAGAGTGATTGCTCTTCTCCCATTTCAAACTCTATTGTTAAGTTTTTAGATACGGGATCAATGTGCATTGAAGGTGTTCGTGCCCATATTGATGGAAGAGGTTGTAATACAATTTTCTGGGAAAGGGGTTCTGATAATGAATATATCTTCTTTTGCAAGACAAGAGATACATGTGATATTACTCATGTAGGAAGATTTATTGCATACCCGACTTCACTTCCCGCACCTGAGATTTATTCTAGAAATCCTGCTATTTGCGAAGATTCAAATTATATTATTTTTCATGAACAAAATAATGTTAGTGAATAAAATTAACTAGCGTTAAATATAGGAATACAGATGCCAAAAAATAAAAACTTAGAACCAGTTACTTTTCCAATGAAGATTAGATTTGACGAGGATCCGAGCACTGAGTTTAAGAATGATCTTGAATCAATTAATATTTCACTACTAGACCATCCCGACCCGCTTAGGGCAAGAAGGATGGTGTACCAATTTATTAATGCAACATGGGAAGATGAGCCCGGTCTTCACAATCCAGACGATGTAGATGACTGGAAGCTTTTTCAAGCACTAGAAGCTGCGCTTCAGTTCAAAGCTTTGCCTACAGTCTTGGAGACGCTTGATTTTACATTTAGAATTGAAGGAATCGATGTCCAGACAGTTACACATTTAATTCGGCATAGAACAGGATCTTTCTCTGCTCAGTGTACAGGAGACAGGTGGCAATCTCATGCAAATGCATTAGTTCCCGGTCCCATTCAGAATAGTCCTGAGATTTATGAAAGATGGAAAAGTCTAGTTGTTGAGTCAAAGAAGCTTTATTGTGACATGATTGATACAAGGAAGATTTCGATTATGGATGCACGAACAATTCTTCCAAAGTGTCTCGAGACACATTATTACGCACGCTTTAATATGAAAGATCTTCTAAACTTTATTAGACAAAGAATGGATAAGCAAATTCAGCCAACAACTGACAATATTATTGCATATCAGATGTACTTAGCCGTTGCAAGAATATTTCCAGAAGTTACAACAGTCGTGAATATGCACTCACCTTCGAGACATTATGTTGCTACTGCAAGAACCGGAAAGGCAACAAATCTTTATTTTCCAGATAAAGATTCTGATTCGTTTGACTGGCACCCTAATGACTTTATCTACTCAGCATATCGCGATGAAGTAAATGGTACAGACCCAGATCTCGGCGGAAGAGAAAACTTTAAATTTTCAGAATTGGCATCAATGTACGATAGACAGGTCAATGACCTTGTAGAAAAGTACAATGAGTGGAAAGAAACTGTCGGATTTGAATCACCATAGGCGAAAAAATGTCTTTTTCAGATTCATTTAGCATGATTGAATCATGGCTTTTTGAAAAGGATTATGAAGTCTTGTACGAGACTGATGGTCAAGATGCTGTTTATTTTGGCTGTAAGCAAATTATTCTTAACAGTAGAAACCATATTGAAAAGAGACTATATATACTTTTGCACGAATGTGGTCACATACTAATAAATAGCAACTCTTTCGACAGGGTATTTTCCCTTAGCAGCGAAACAGAAGCTATAATGGGCGGTAGAAAAGTTTCTAGAAAAAGAAGAGTTGCAAAGCTAACAGAGGAAATTGAAGCCTGGAAACGAGGTGAGAATCTTGCAAGAAGGCTTGGGATAGAAATAAATGAAGAAAAGTTTGATAGAATACGTGCGAATGCTATTATGAGCTATATCGAATGGGCAAGAGATTAGCTCACTGAATGTTTAATATTTGTGTAGAGCTTAGTTAGAAATTTCTCTAGAGATTTTCTATCATTCTTTAATGTTTCTTTATATCTGGAAACTATTCCAGCAAGATCAGAGTCTTGCCTTTTGATAAGTGAAAGCGCTTCTTCTTGCGTGTATTTATCTAAAAGCTGCTCAGATGCTTCATATGCAAATGCATCAATTTCATTATGAAGGCTAAGGTAGTCTTCCTGCGTTCCGCCTTTTGACAACTGCTTGGGATCGTTCTGTAGTTCTTCCCATGCCTCTTCTTCACTAATCCCTTTGCTTTCTGCCTGTTTCTTAAGTTGATTATAGTGAACTAGTTCATGGTTGATAGTTCGTGATATTATCTTTGATAGCTCTGTAGAGTCTAAGTCATCCATATCATACTCATCAGAGTAGGGTCTAAACTCAAGCCATATAATGTGTTTCCCATTTTCAGGACCTCTGTATTGACCTCTCATCATCCAGTTGCTAGGATATCCTCCATATTCATCTCCCGGTCCTAAAGTATATAGCTCATTATCTGTAACACTGAGGAAAAAATATAGATCTGTACCAAGATCACTAGCAGATGTATTTAGTGCATCCATAAGAGTTTCAATTGCAGGAGTTGACCAGGTCGACTCATCAACAAGATCTACATCATTTTCATTGTGAGCCATTTCCCAAAACTTAGAATCGACAATTCCTTGAAAAATAGCTGATGTCAATTCTTTATCAGGTGCTGTTGATTCACACAGCAAGATCTCTTCCTTGATGATCTGTCTTAATTGCCTGCGTGTGATTTTCATGTTTAAACCCTGTTAGATAATAATTATTTCACTTTTTCTAATTTATTTTAAAAACTACTTGCGACAAAGTTATAATCATCTATACTATAAACAAGGAGAAATAGTAATGAAAGCGTATCTTGCAAGTTCATGGTTTAACCCTGTTGCAAATCAAGAGGTTGATGATATTATCTCATCACTTGAGAACAATAACTTTGAGGTATTTTCACCTCGTGATTTTTTTGTTTGTCCGCCAACTGCTGACCTGGCAACACAAAAGTCAACCTATGAGGGAAATCTTGAACATCTTCACAAGTGTGATTTTATGGTTTGTAATACTCATGGAAAAGATATGGGTTCAATTTTTGAAGCTGGATATTTTAAAGCACTTGAAAAGCCTATCGTTTATTTCTGCGCTGGGCTGCCCGCAGGGGCGGCATTCAACTTAATGTTGGCACAGAGCGGAGTAAAAGTATGCACATCTATTGATGAGCTTAATGACTACATGGCACGCTGTAACTCAGAGGGTAAGCTTCTTTTCGAGCCATACTATGGAAATATTGAGTAGAATTTAATAACATCGTTGCGTGTAAATTTGGCTAATTTATTTTATAATAAATTGAGGAATATAAATGTCATCTATTATTAAACCCAAGAAGTTTGTCGGTCTACATGCACATTCTGGAACAGGTAGTCCGTATGACGGTCTTGGATATCCAAACCAGCATATTGACTTTGTCTTGTCAAATGAAATGAATGCATGGGCACTGACTGATCACGGTAACGGTAACGGTCTTGCCCATGCACATGCTTATGCAAAGAAGCTAAAGAAGAAAGGTAGGGATTATCGACAGATTTATGGTGTTGAGTTTTACTTTGTACCTTCATTGCTTGAATGGCGTGAATCTTACGAAGCACATCGTGAAGAAGTTCGTGCAGCAAGGTCTGAAAAGAAGTTAAAAGAGTCAACAGATATTAACTCTGAAGATGAGATTTCTGGAGGTCTTATAATTGAAAATGAAGATGAGACAAAAAATGATTTCGAGAAAAACGATTGGAAGAGGCGATATCACCTAGTTGTCATCGCAAAGAATCAAATTGGTCTACAGAATCTTTTCACTCTTGTCAAGAAGTCTTATACAGATGGTTTCTACAGATTCCCTAGAATTGATTACAATCTTCTCAAGATGCACGGTGAGGGTCTTGTAGTAAGTACAGCATGCATTGGTGGCTATCCCTCATCTTTAATTGCTAGAGGGGAGGCAACAGGCAAGTCTGATAGTGATATTATTCTAGATTTAGAAAACATGTCTGATAGATTTATTGATGCCGTAGGCAGGAAAAACTTTAATCTAGAAGTTCAATTTAACTCTCTATCAATGCAACATAAAACCAATAAGCATCTTATTTCTCTACATGAGAAAACAGGTATACCGCTTGTCGCTACTGCTGATAGTCACTACTATGGTAGAAATATGTGGGAAGCACGAGAATTGTATAGAAAACTCGGCCGCATGGGTGCAAGAGGAGATGCAATGCCGTCACTTCCAGCTTTTGAAGACTTGAAGTGTGAGCTCTATCCCAAGAATGCTGAACAAATGTGGGATGAGTATAAACAGCATGCTTCAAGCTATGATTTCTACAAGGGTAAAGATCAGCTAATAGCTGATGCAATTGAAAGATCTTACGATATTGCATGGGAACAATGCGAAGATGTCTGGTTTGATGAGGAGGCAAAGCTTCCAAGATTTGGTACACCGACAGACTCAGCATTCAATCAGCTAGCACGAAGAGTTAAAGAGGCACTAGTTAAAGAAGACCTTCATAAAGATCAAGAATATGTTGATCGTGCAAAGATGGAGCTAGATGATATCAAGTATCTTGGATTTGAAAACTATTTCCTAACTATGACAAAGGTTTTTGACCTAGCATCACAAAGCACTATTATCGGCCCAGGTCGCGGCTCTGGCGCTGGATCACTAGTTAACTACTTGCTAGGAATTACAACAACAGACCCGATTAAATATGGGCTTCTATGGGAGAGATTTCTTCACAGGGCAAAGGCAGGATGGCCAGACATTGATACAGATGCTGGTGATAGAGATGTCCTGATCAATGCTTCAAGAGAACTTTTCGGAGAAGAGTCTGTTGTTCCAGTTTCCAATTTTAATACACTTAAGCTTAAGTCCCTTGTTAAGGATGTTTCAAAGTTTTATGGTATTGACTTTGGCGAAGTTAACGCAATGACAAATACTTTAGAAAAAGATGTTATGCATAAAGCTATGGGTGATCATGAAGAAAGATCAACATATGTTCTTACACATGAAGATTGTATGAAGTACTCGCAGAAGTATTCTGATTTTATGGATGAATACCCGAAGGTAAGTGAACATGTCCAGAATCTTTTTATGGAGTCTAGATCAATTGGTAGACATGCTGGGGGTGTTTTAATCTGCCCGAATCTCGAGAAGCATATGCCCGTTATTAAGGTAAGGGGCGAATTGCAAACACCATGGTCTGAAGGTATGAACTTTAGACATCTTGAAACAAACGGATTTCTTAAGTTTGATTTTCTCGGTCTAACAACACTTAAGATGGTCGAAGATTGTACAAGACTTATTCTTAGAAAGCAAGGCAATCTATCACCTACGTTTGCTGATATTCAAAAGTTCTTTGATGAAAAGATGAATTGTAGATATAATGATCTTGATGATCAAAATGTATGGGAGCATGTTTACCATAAGGGTCGGTTTGTACAGGTATTCCAGTTTACCCAGCAAGGCGCAAGAAACTTTTGCACTTCTGCAAAGCCAAGTACTATTGAAGAATTAGCAACAATTACAGCAATCTATCGGCCAGGACCTCTTTCTGCTGGTGTTCATAGAAAGTACGTAAAAGCTAAGAAGTCAGTTGAGGATGGTAAACCTATTGAGTATGATCACCCTGTTATCGAAGAGATTCTAAGCGAAACTTACGGCTTTATCTCGTTCCAAGAGCAGTTCATGCTCTTAGCACAGAAGCTAGCTAATTTTGACAAGGGTGCATCAGATAAGATGCGTAAGACACTAGTTAAGAAATCACTCGATTCAAATGCTGCAAAGGTTCAAGAAAGAATTGACCTTCACAAGAAGTTTGTCAACGGTGCAGTTGAGATATCTGGGATGGATAAGGACAAGGCTGAGAAGCTCTATGAGACAATTGAATTCTTCTCTGGGTATGGCTTCAATAAGTCGCATGCAGTGTCCTACGCCATTGATTCCTATTACTCTGCATGGCTTCACACATACTATGAAAAAGAATGGCTTGCAACATGCTTGCAAACACAAAATGGCTCTAGTAAGTTTGGAAAGGTCATCTCTGAGATTAAATCACTAGGATATACAATTTTACCGCCTGACATCAACGCCTCTTCTGATGTCTGGGTTTACAGTGATGAGAGGGGAGGCTTTGTCCCACCTCTAACAGCAATCAAGGGTGTTGGCGACGCTGCCGTTGCAGAGATTATGGAAAGGAGACCATTCTCCAGTCTTGATGAGATGATGTTTACTGAGGATGGCAAGTGGCGACCATCAAAGATGAACAAGACATGTTTTAGCTCACTTTCTTTGGTCGAGGCTTTTGGAAGCCTAGATGAGTTCAAAACTGGAAAGGTACTAAATCACAGACAACTTTACACTGTTATCATTGACAACTATGACCTCCTTAAGAAGGGCAGACATGGAATGACAAAGACTGCTGTTAAGAAATTGTTAAAGGAACAGGACTACATTCCAAACTTTATCGATATCAAGCTTAACGAGGTTGATGGAATGCCTGACTGGAATCGTGCAGAGAAGATTGGAAACAGTGTTGAATTAATGGCAAGTGCAGATGAGACTCTTGTATTCCCGCCAAGAATTATGGCAAAGATTGAAAAGGCAGATGTTCGCCCAGTCACTGCACTCTCGGGAAAAGAAAGAGATATTGTCTGGTTCTGTATTCAAACAATGGAAGAGAGAACAACAAAGAACAACAAGAAGTTCTATCGGATGAAGGTCATGGATAATAACTCTGAGAGCTGCTGGCTCCGTGTCTGGGGTAGGTTTGATGATCCCCCTGACCTATATACCATGTGGCTGGCTGAAGTAGCTTCTACAGAGTCCTGGGGTTGTTCTACATCATCATATAAGATGAAGAAGCTAGAGGTTTAGCCAGATATATATTATCTGAGTGTGACACAGCATGAAGATAACAGAGTCAAGAATCAGAAGAATTATAAGAGAAGAGCTTCTTCAGGAATCTAGTGACTTTAGATTTGACATTAACAAAAGTGTATATGTACTTCCTGATGCGCAGGTAGAGATTGAAAAAGCGGGGGATGGCTGGCTATTAAAGATCAGGAATTTACAAGCAGGACAATTTGGTTCAGTTCCTTTGAACATCTACGGACCATCCTACATGCTTGATTCGCTTGTACCACACGGAGCAGAGCCGGGCGATAAGCATCATAGGTTCTTGCAATCTGTAGGCTTTCCATTTGATGATCATCCTCCCTACGAAACCTGGGAGAATGAATTTCCCGGGGGCGCCAGAAGATTTATCACTGATGGTGACTACCTTGATCAGTACCTTGAAAGATTTCACAAAGATGAGGAATTTACTAGTGAGTTCAGGCTAAGCTACTTTGGCTACGCTCAGGATGTCTTACAGGGAATTCGCTTAACGCTTGATAGAATTGACAGCTATATACATAGCAATAGGGTTCAAAATATCATAGCTAGGGATCATGATGATTTTAAAGATAAGCTTGCAAAATTTTTCTCAATAAGTGAAATAAACATTGTTGATAAGACAGCACGAGATACGGCTGGTTTCTATATGCCATCTGAACACAGTATCACAATTGCAGTTGCAAGAAACCCGCGTAAGGTGACAAGGGAAACAACCTATCATGAATTTCTTCATCACTGGCAAGAAATTTTTGATGAACCTGAAAATTTTGATTGGAAGTTTCGTCCACTTGAACGTGAAGATGAGACAGGCTTAGGGCAAGAAGATGAAACATATGAAGCTCTTTATTCACAACTAATGGCTGCCTCAAATATTCCAGTAAGAAGGTGGCTTAGGAACCTCGGAGCAAGCTATCTTAATCTTCCTACTAATTTTGACAGATATACTGTTAGAGAGTCAATGAGAAAAGCTGAAAGCTTTGAGATGTCATTAAGCGCTGATGATAAGGGGGAGTGGAGTGGTTTTGATTCAGTCTTTAAGGCATTTTACCAGTTTCAGGAAAACCACTTTACAATGTCCCTAAGACGACTCTTTATGATCTTAAATAACTTAGGATATGATTTAGATTTAACTAGTGATAATAGCATTGAAAGATTTAAAGAGGGATTAAATTTATTTTTAAGATTTGGATTTCCACACAGCGTATATCTTAAAAACAGGGATTTGATTGCGTTACCTTTGTTTCTTAAGCCTACACCAAAGAATATAAATTTAATCACAAGAATAGGTGATACTCTTGCTTCTAATGAAATACATTCTGACAGTGGTACTGAAACTGTATAAAACAATTATTAAGAATAATTATATTAAGAGCAAAGTTATTATGAAAATCACACACAAGCGGCTAAAAAGAATTATAAGAGAAGAGCTTCTACGTGAGGCCAGTGGAGCTGCAGGTCCGGGCACAGTTCCAGGATACAATTATATTGAGGTATCTGAGTACAGAGGTAAACCTGCTCACATGATAAATGCTAAGCATCTCAAAAGAACTTTGAAAGAGACATTGGGTATAAAGCAACATGGAACGGCTGACGACCACTTCCACCAGGCGGGCTTGGGAGGTATTATTTCTGGTTGGGGAAGCCTAAGTAAGAAACTAACAAAAATCTGGAGCGATCGAATCCCCCAGGGACAAGGCGGTCATGGAACGGGATGCCAAAGCTGCTGGGCAGACTTCTTTATTCTTGTAGATCTTGGAAAATGTGGAGCATCTCAGGCATACTTGATCCCTGGTGTTAGCGTTGTTGAAGATATTCCAATTATAGTATTTGGAGATATTAGTCTTGAGCCTCTAATTGATCACATAGCAGATGAAGCAGGCTTGGCGATAATTGGGAAAGGCGAAAAAAGAGATGATGCTGAACAACAGACTGTTGAAAATGAGTGGGCAGAATGGACAGGTAGACAGTATGAGCTTATTAGTAAATTTCATAATAAGGTGTATTATGGAGGCGAGATGCTTTCCGACCTATTACACGATGCATTTGTTTTCCGGACACCAGTAATTGTTGTGCTCCCAAGGTCATCGCTAATTAAAGATATTGATCCGTGTGTCATTGCTAAAAATTATCAACTTCTTAGAGCGCCACCGGTGACACCGGTGGCTCCAGCTGTTAAGGATGAAGTAGAGCTTGATCCTGCAAGCGTGGAGATAGATCCCCAGGGCCAGCAAATAGATATTGATTCTGAGATATATGATGCGCCTCTTGAGCCGTATAAATCTCCCTTTAGAACTCCAATAGGTAAGCAAGATTAAAATGAAGATAACAGAATCCAGAATCAGAAGAATCATAAGAGAAGAGCTTCTTAAAGAAGATAGCGAAGATACCGTTCTAGGAAAAATGAGCTGGCCCATGGCGCCTGGTGTCTCAGACCCGTTTGGTGAACTACGATCCTCAAATCCCCCACCAGTTCTTTCAACATCAATGTGGTATGACCTCGATGGTGACGCAATGCTATCGAGTCATAAGATTGAATCAAAGAAATTTATTGAACACCTTATGGATACTATAGAGCACAGAGGTGGAGTTGCAAACTCTGTTGCAAATGCTGGACACATCGCAGCTGTCTACAAGGAAATGGGTGTTGAGACGCGAATAGCTCCATACCCTGGGCCTAAGCATTGGGGTGCAGGAGATTATGAGTCATGGGGAGAGTTTCCAGGATCAGCAAGAAGTTTTTTTAAAAAGTATGACCCATGGGTTCTTGATGCGGACGAGATATTTCTCGTAACAGTTGATAATACTTCTTACAGGGCTCCTGGCCAAAAAGTTACAGAGATTGAACCTGAAGATATGGAGATGGGAGTTGAATACGGAGGAACAACTGATCCCGCAGCTGGCAAGATTAAGCGAGCACTTAGCTCTCTACTTGGTGACCTTACGCTTCCTGCCCATTACGATCCTTCACCAGTTCAACTGACCGCTGCTAAATCATGGCTGTCTCAATGGCTTCCAGGAGGAAATCCATCTCCTGAAATGGCTAGGGCAATGGCAGCTACAAATCCATACAATGCTGTCTGGGAAACATTTCTAGGTCCAATAAAAGAGTGTCTAAGCGGTCAAGCAGCTGCCAAAGAAGAAGCTACTCGAAGAGCATCAAAGCAGGATGATTTCTATTCTAGAGAAGGGGCAGACATAACCTTTGCTGGAGGAGCAACGTCAGAGGATACCCAGGCTGTTCTCAAACAAATGCAAAAAACTGGGGAGGCAGAAAAGATATCAGATGAATCAATTGGGACTTCTTCTGCTGGTCTGTGTGCATCAGCCAGAGCATCAGAGCTTATAGCATTGTTAGTTTTGCCATCTGGACAGTTTACTTTAGCCGGAAGGATTGCGCTAGCAGCTGGTCTCGTTCATCTTGCAAGAGGCTCTCACAGAGAGGCTATGTTTGAACTACTGCTTGGTGCATTTGAGATTGTAGCAGCAACCAAAGCGATTGTAAGATATACCGCAGTAGTTAAAAGTGCACTTAGGTCAGGAAAGCTTCCGGCAGATGACATTCTCGAAGAAATGATTAAAGCTGGAGTATTTGAAGAGCATGCTGATATAATAAGGCGGTTAGCAAGACAGCCAAAGATGGAGGAAGAAGTTCAAGCTATGCGCCAAGAGATGGCAAGAGTAATCGAGACAATGGATAGTACAGATCCCTTGAAGCCTTATCTGGATGCATATGTTAGAGGAGCCAGTTCAGATGAGCTTAGGGGAATATACAAGGCTGCCAAGGCTGAGATTGAGTCTGGAGCTCGCTGGGACATTCACACGTCAACTAGACGTGCAGCTGATATTGATCCAGATGAGCTCGATGCGTGGCTAGAAAGACTTGAGGACTTACCGCTTACATCATCTCCTGGATCTAGAAAAGCTGTAATAGACAAGTATATAGAATCTCAGATCAGTATAAATAGAGCTCTGGAAGCTGAACAGGCAACAGCAAGAGGTGCAGGTCGAGGGAAATCGACTCCGGAAAATCCATGGGGAAAGGGTCCTGAGCCTAAAGCAATTAGACCCGCAGGATCTAAGGCGCCATTAGCACAAACAGCCAATATGGGAAGACAGATTATTGATTTAGCATATGCCAAATTACGATCGATACCTGATGGTAAAATTTATAAGATTGCAAAATTCGAAAGAGGTCACTTCAGCGACGTTGATAGAATTGAAATTAGACTGGATGGTTTGTTTGATGTTGATGATATTGAAAAAATTGTTGACGACTCTCTCGGTGACTATCTAAACACGCTCACACCCCCGCAGGCATCAAGGTATAAGCAAGATGTTATTGAAGAAATCCAAAACCTTGACTTTGTAGTAGGACCAAGGACTCCTGACAGGGTGGGACAATATGTCCAATCCGGACCTGGTCAAAGAGGCCAAGTCTGGGTTGAACCGTTTGACAAAGAAGAGTGGAAGGCTATAGTAGGAACCAATAGAGATCGACCAGATTTTGAAGAAGCCGTTAAAAAAGCTTTTATCGACGCTCTAGATTCTGGAACAAAATTTGATTTGCCAGAGCAGGTGAGAAATACACTTTCTCATGAACTTGGTCACTGGATAGACCTCACTATCGAGGGAAATAAATATGATCACCTTATTGTAGATTCAAATGGAATTCCCATGAGGGAAATCGATGGCAAGCAGATGACATTTGATCAAGCTGTCAAAGAAAGAAAAGTTAAAACAATAGAAGAATGGCTACAGGACCCGCCGGATATCTTTGGAGATTTCGTAACGCAACCCTGGCATGGAAGAATTGGGGAGCTAGATGCTGAAATAACAAGAGGCGTAACAGATTTTCAAGATTCCCTAGAGGCATCAATTAAAAGAATTCGTGACCTTGATGATCAATATAAGCTTCCCTGGGATATCTCTCCCAGAAAGCCGCCGCGAGATCAACAGCCAGTAGCATCTGATAGTCCGTCAGCATGGGATAGAAGAAGTACTACCAAACACCCATCACAGACTACTCGCAGACAAGAGCCGAAAAAATGGGATGATGCAGAGACAAAGTCAGCAATGCACAAAGAAGAGATGGCAGAGATCGGCTTGGACGAACTAGATTATACATATCAAATATTGACTGATAAAGATCTATTTAGGGATATATTTGTCGGAGACTACTTTCCTATTGAGCCTAACCGTGGGTATCTTGATGATTATGGATGGGTAGGAAGTGCAGAAAATATCGTAGATCAAAAGATTGATGACGTTCTTTTCGAACCTGGCGGATTATGGGACTGGGCTAGAAAGGAAGCAGGAATAAACGTTGAGTACATTGACATGCAGGAGTCAGTTGTATATGTGTCTCGGTGGATGAAACTTGCAGGTATAAAATGAAGATAAAAGGTGCCACCCAGGCTCACAAGGGTCATCTTGATTTCGAAGATGATGAAGAAATAGACATCGAATTTGATGATTACGATTCTCCATTCACTACAGACTTCTGTGAAATGTTTCCTGATCACCCGAAATGCAGAGATTAATTTATATCAAATCTTAAAAACTTTAAACTATCATGTTATAATAATATGATGTTAATGTTTCCAACACAAAATTTATTTATCGAAGGTCCTGACTGTTCAGGAAAGACAACACTCGTTAGAAATATTCACGATCTTTCCAGATACAAATGGCATATTCATGATAGATCTCAGATATCAAGAAAGATCTTTAAGTATGAATACAGTAGAAATCTTTACTATTCTGACGATGATTTTCACAGGGAGATTTTTAATCTTAACAATAGGTTTATTTTTCTACTCCCAGATATTGAAATAATAAAAGATAGATTTAAATTGAGAGGGGATAATATTCACAAGAGTATAAGCGATATTGAAAAAGTTTATCATCTTTTTAAAGAAGAGCTTGAGCGTATCTCCAGTTTACCAAATATTATACCGTGTTTCTCAGTTGCGACACCCAGGGCTGTTGAAGCTCTATGCACAACGCTGTCTCTAATAGAAAGAACAATGCTGAGAGAAGTTTCAGATCAAGTTATAAAATCTGTCAATTTTTGTGGTGATGAATGCTTTCCTATTGAGTTTACTCTGTACGACAATGGAATGTTTGAAGAGGCAGATCCATTATCAATGAGATATAAGCCCGAGGAGGAGTATTATGAAAAAATCTATGATAGAGTTCACAATAAAATTACAAATGAAATGCTGGGAAAAAATGAGTATAGTAGAACAGAATCATTTTTATCAAGAAGATTTGTTTATTCCGATGATAGTTGCATATCATTTATTCAGCTTTCAGTAAGAAAAAATGTTATGGATTTTCACACAGTAATAAGATCAACAGACGTCAAGAATATCTTTCCTCATGATCTTAAATTTTTATACTATCTTGCATCAACATGTTACAAAAGGTTCAAAGATAAGTGTAGTTCAGCAAGGCTTCGTTTTAATTTGAACTCTGCACACATAATTAGTTAAAATAATAATATAGGATTGGAGAATTTATGAGAGCACTAATCACAGGAGGTTGCGGATTTATTGGATCAAATCTTGCAAAAGCTCTTGTATCAAATGGCTGGACAGTAGACGTAGTAGATAATATGTCAGCAGGATCAATTTCTGCACTTGATAACTTAAAGATAAGACAATTACCCAATGCAAGCTTTTTACCACATTTTTATGAAAGTACTACTGGGACGGAAAGGGAAAGGATGCAAGATGAAATCTTGGTCATACCCGACGATCTTTCGCATGAATCAGTTTTAAATCATATAAGATCAAAAATGTATGATATTGTCTTTCATCAGGCAGCAATACCACGAGTAAGCTACTCAGTTGAAAATCCTGCAGAAACCACATACGAAAATATTACAAAAACAGTTTCACTTTTTGAAGCTTGTAATGGAAATGTTAAAAGGGTCGTCTGGGCATCTTCATCTTCAGTATATGGTGGCGCAAAGATTCTTCCAACTCCAGAATCAGAAAGAGGAAAGATGCTACCTCTTTCTCCATACGCCTGGCAAAAATTTGCGATTGAAGACTTTTCAAAGATTTGTGGAACACTCTATAATTTAGACATAGTGTGTTTAAGATATTTTAATGTTTTTGGACCTGGTCAGCTTGGAGACTCTCCGTATGCAACTGCAATATCTGCATGGTGCAATGCTGTAAAGAAAGGTTGCGGCCTTAGGAGTGACGGAGACGGCAATCAATCAAGAGATCTCTGCTATATAGAAAATGTTATCCATGCTAATATTCTAGCTGCTACTTCAAGTAAGACATTTAACGGTAGATGCTATAATGTAGCTTGCGGAGATAGAGTTTCAAATAATGAAATATTAGAGTTTTTTACTAATAAATTTGATGCTAGTATTATAAATGCACCTGAGAGACCTGGTGATGTCAAGCATACACAGGCAGATATAACTAGAATACAAGATGAGCTTGGGTATTCACCAATTGTTGAATTTTGGGAAGGTCTAGATAAAACTATCAAATGGTGGGGTCTTGAGTGAGTATTAAAATTCCAAAACATGTAAAATCTTCATGGGTAAAAAAAGGCATGTCAAAGCCAATACAAAAACCGTGGGGCCATGAATATGTGTGGGCAGGATTTTCAGGAATTCATGGAAAATCTCTATTTATAAAAAAAGATCATAGAACAAGCTTTAAGTATCATAGTTTAAAAACTGAAGTTTTGTTTCTTCAAAAAGGAACAGCAGAAGTTACGTTTGGCGATGAATACTCATTACGAGATCCAGTTGGACACCCATTTAAAATAGAAATCATTGATGCCGGAAGCTCTCTAATGGTACAGTCAAATTGCCCCTATAGAATAAAAGCAATATCTGACTGTGAGATTATTGAAATAGGTAATAACTCATCAGATACACCAGTAAGAATAGAAGATGACTACGGAAGAATAGAAAATGAATAGAATGCCAGAATTTATTATATTTACAGGTCCAATGTTTGGAGCAAAAACAAGCAGGCTACTAGCAACAATTGATAGATTTTCATATCAAAATAGAAAAGTAATAGCATTTAAACCTAAAATAGATAGAAGATATTCGCAGACAGATATAACAACACATAACGGAATTTCTATTGAAGCACATGCTGTCAATACAGGTGAAGATATAGTATCTCAGGTTCTTGAAAGAGAAGATTGCATAGACGTTGTAGCTGTTGATGAAGCATTTATGATAGAAGATTGTGCAGATTCCCTGTTAAAGCTATTTAGAATGGGAAAGACAATAGTAGTTTCATCTCTTCAGCTGTCTGCATCTGGAAATGTTTTTACAGAGATTAGAGATATGATGCCATGGGCAACCAAGATAGAAGTTTGTCCAGCAGTTTGCACTGTTTCTGGTCATGATGCATATTATACACACAAGAAGGTAGATGATCTTGCAGAAATTACTGTTGGTGGATCAGAGCTTTATGAACCTCGTTCATGGAAACATCATTCCTTCATGAATCAAACTTTTAAAAATTGAGAAAAAAATGATTGAACCTACTAGTGTAAATTGCGTAATTTATCATGCTGATTGTACCGATGGTTTTGGTGCTGCTTATGCCGCATGGAAATGCTTGGGCAATAGAGCTGAATATCATCCATGTAAGCACGGCATGGATACACCAGACATAACGGGAAAAAGCGTTGTTATTTTAGATTTTTCCTTTGACAACTCAACAACAAAAAAAATGATTTCTGATGCTGAGTCATTGCTTGTAATTGACCATCATAAATCTGCAATGGTTGAGTTGCATGATATTACTAATACTCGTTTTGATATGACTAAGAGCGGAGCAATGCTAGCTTGGGAATTTTTTCATCCCGGGAAAGAACCTCCAAAGTTCATCCAGTATATTCAAGATAGAGATCTTTGGAAGTGGGAACTCCCATACTCAAGAGAGTTTGCAGCAGCGTTTGACATGGTACCATTTGAGTTTGAAGAATTTGAGAAGTTTGAAGATGATTCTGTATTTGATGATGCTAGAAAGAGAGGGTCCTTTATCCTAGCTTATTCTAAGACAGTTGTTAAGAAAGTGTGTGAAAAAGCATCACCTCGAAAAATGATGGGAAAGGATGTAATGGTGGTAAATGCTTCACACTGGATGTCAGAGATTGGAGCTAGACTAGCTCCTGACTGTGATCTTGCTATGATATGGTACTGGGATCATGATGCAAAGCATACAAAAGTTAGCCTAAGAGCGTTTCATGATACCGTAGACGTTTCAGAGATAGCTAAGAAATTTGGCGGAGGCGGGCATAGAAAAGCAGCGGGATTTCAACTTCCAAAAAATAAGCATGTAGAAGATTTATTTGATAAGCCAAAGCCTGCAAAGAAGAAGAGGGTGACAAGGCCAAAAACTAAAGCAAAGCAAGATCAGCAAAAAAAAGATGATGAAAAATAAGGTTATAGCCAATGTCAACTATATTTGAAAAAGATGGAAGAAGAATTCTATTTGTTCATATTCCTAAGTGCTCCGGTACATCTGTTAGAATGATGCTCCAGGAGGAAGGGTGGAAACCTCAACCTCAGCATATAATAAGGCCAACATTCTTTATCACAGGAGAGTTTGCTGGTCCCGTTACGTCTAATCATCAGCACGCAGAGATGAGAAATGACTGGATTTCAAAATGGGATTATGAGTTTGCACTTGTAAGAAATCCATATGATAGATTAGTATCTCGTGGAAAACAGTCAGCAAGAAGGCTAAAGCTTACTTATATCAAAGAAGTTAATTTTTTTGCTTGGGCAGATGATGTTCTAGGAAGAGTTATGAGAAAAGAGGGTCCCGGCGCAGAAGATAATCACTACAGACCACAAGTAGAATTTATTTCAGATAAAACTCAATGGTTTAGAATGGAAGACCAGAAAGAGCTTTTTTTAGAAACCCTTAGAAAGGAGAATATAATATCAAACACTGCAAAGCTTGGCGTTTTTAACAAATCTCTTTCTGAGAATAATGAGTATAGCTTTAATTGGGGTATGTTTCCCGATATCCACAAAAGATTTTTAGATAAATACAAAAAAGATTTTGACGTATTTGGATATAAAATATGAAAAGGCCGACGTGGAATAAAATATGGCTAGAGTTTGCAAACTCTATATCAAAAAGATCATATGATCCAAGGTACAGAGTTGGAGCAGTAATAGTAACAGAAGATAACACACAGGTTTTATCAGTAGGGTATAATGGTAACTATGCAGGAGGGCCAAATCAAGTTGAATCTACAGTTCCAGGAGAGTCTGGAATGATACATGCTGAAATTAATGCTTTGCTTAAAATGGATTATAATAATCCAAAGTCTAAAAAGTTATACCTTACTTTATCACCGTGCAGAATGTGTGCAAAGGCAATAATAAATGCAGGAATATCAGAAGTTTTTTATTCCGAGATCTATAGAGATGATTCATCTCTTAAAATTCTAGATGAGTCGGGAATAAAACATAAGCTAATTCAATTAGAGTAAATAATTATTAATGTATCATGAAAGAATTGAACTCTAAATCCATCAACAAATTAGTCTCTTATATAAGAGAGAACCTATCAGTATCTGCAGGCACAGGTGATAACAAAAGAATTCTTATCAAGCCCGGGTTGAAAATAACGCATGTGGGCAATAAAGAAAATCAGGGTTCTGGGCTCAATTATACAGTTGATGCAGTTTTAGATTCAGAAGATGGATTACTTATAAGATGTGTAAGACCCCCAGACGTCTTTATCACACTCACAGGCACTGACCTAAAACAGTTTGAGAGAACATAATGACAATAACAAAAAAAGATTTATTATCTAAAATTAGAGATGATCTAAATTTATCAGATACCCTAGAAGAATCTATAATTGCCCAGCCAAAGAAGTTTAGATTAAAAACTGATTTATTGAGCGAGGCAAACAAGGTAAATCATGTTGAGCTATATGATCAGTACGTAAAAGACTTTAATAAGATAAGCATTGAGTTAGACTCAGCTAATAGAAAAGACTCTAGCTCTAACGGATCACTCTATAGATCTTTAAAAATAGATGAGACATACAATCTAAACTCAGTATATCTTCATGAGCTTTACTTTAATAATATTAGCGATCTTCATAGTAATATTCCAATGGACTCTTTGGTGTATATGAGGCTGTCTAGAGATTTTGGAACATTCGATGCCTGGCAGCAAGATTTTATAGCCAGCTGCATGGCCTCAAGATGCGGATGGGCTATCACATATTATAATATGTTCACACAGACTTATATGAATTGTCCTATTGATCTACACTCGATTAATGTGCCTGTTGGTGCATACCCAGTAATTGTTATGGATGTTTGGCAGCATGCATATTATCGTGATTATCTAAAGGATAAGAAATCTTATGTTTTTGGAATGATGAAACAGCTCAATTGGAGCGTGATTGAAAAGAGGGTTGAAAAAGCAGAAGAGATATCAAGAGTGGTAAAAGGTGGATAGGTAAATGTCAAGTTTAAAAGATATTAGTCTTTTCTTAGAAGAGACAGCAAAAGAATTATATGCAGAGCCTTTAAGCTCTACTGATGCTGTAAGGCAGACAGGTGACTCCGTTGATGATCAAATAGATTCATTTCTTATAGCATTTGAAAGAGACTCGGTAATTTCAAAAGATGAACAGGTAATGGAGTCTTTAAAAGATATGAGCCTAAGGGTTTTATTTGAACAGCCAAGCGCTGCAGAAGAAGCTGAGGATGCTGAGGGTGAAGATGTTGCTGTAGATCCAGAAGAAGAAGAGGCAAAAGATCCTGAAACTGAAGACCCTGTGGGAAGCGAGAGGATAAAAGTAGATGAACCAGTAGATACTCCCATGCTTCCCCTTGATATTGATTCATTTGCAAAGAGGGTTGCAAGGCTTGCTGAAAATGGACCTACACTTCTTGATCTTGAGACTGTTATAGTAAATCGAGCATTAAACTACCTAAGAGAAAATTATAACGAGCAACATGCTAAATCTCTTCTTGAGGTTCTTGATGATCAATTTGATTTCAATATTGACGATGCCGGTGCGCCTCTAGAGACACCGTTTGCTGTAGGAGCATATGCCGGCGGAACAGGCGGCCTCGGTGGAGGCGGGTGATATTTGACCAAGTCTATATTAAAAGAGTTAGAAAGAAGAAAATCACTACATTTTAATATTCCATCCTCAGCTCACTCTTCATTGAGAATAAACTGTTTTAAGCTTGGGATAACAATGCAAGATTTTTTTGAAGAGATTTCAAATCTTGTTGAGTCAGAATCACCTATTGTACTTTCAATTATGGAAACTGTCGCAGAGAATAAGAAAAACAAACAAATTAAAAAGCTTGCCGAAACAGATGTAGAATCGTTGTATAATATGATAGAGAAAGAAATCGGTGAAGGTAAAAGTTGACAAGTAGAGTAGCTAAATTTTTTAAAAATATAAGAAATAGATTTCATTTATTCTTTGTTGGAAAAGTCTTTGAAAAAAGGTGCAAAGATCTAGAAGCACAAGTAGAGTTTATGTCTTCAATAATCACACAACAGTCTCAGCTGATAGCATCCCTTGCTGTTGTTCAAAGTGATCTGGCAAAGTCCATAAGGGAGAATGGACTATTGGACTCTAGCGGAGAATATCTTACACTTAGGATACCCATCTCAGATGACGGTCCTGCTAATTAAGACTAATTAATCTCTATATCGTAATATTTATTATAAAGAGGAATTAATTATGGGTGACAATGAAATAGACATTCAGGAAGTAAATGCGCATAAAGCTGGAGAAAAGATTGGCCTTGTTGATAGGATTGTAGGTAGAATAATATCAAGAAAGTTTTTTGTATTTTTAACTGCAACTGGCCTTATGGCATTCTACGGTCTAGACAGTGAGACATGGGGCATGATAGCAATGATTTATATCGGCGGTCAGTCAGTTATAGATGCAGCAATTGCATGGAGACACGGTGCTTGAATCAATTACGATTTTGATTATTAAGGAAAAGCTTTCAGATATCTGGAGAGTAATAAAAAAGTATTGGCAATTTTTTCTAGGAATGAGTGTTGCAGTGATCTTCTTTATTCTTACAAGAGATACTAGTAAAGCAAGCAAAGCTCTTGAGCAATTTAGAAAATCTTCAAAAGACGAAAGAGAGCGATCACTAGAAATTCAAGAAGACAAGCAGAGTGATATTGAAAAAGCAGTAGACGAGTTTAGTGAAGATATCAATAGTGCAGCAGAGGATCTCTCTGAGAGAAGTCGACAGCTAGAAGAAGAAAAGGAAAGAATCAAAAATGAACTTCTTGAAAAAGAGGAAAAAGAAAGAGGTTCAATAGCAGAAGAGATATCAGAAACTTTAGATAAAATTTAACTTTTAGAACGAGATTTATAAAATTTAATCATGCAATTTTTTTCAAAAAATTTTTTAATTCTAGCTTTTTCTCTCTTTCTTACTGGATTTTCACCAGTATCACATGCAGATGATCTTGATGCAGTTCCTATTTCTGAAGGTGACCCAGCCCCGTTTTCAGGAACCCTTCTAACAAATGAAGCTGCTGCTTCTTTACTTGCAGAGATACATACATGCGCTGAAAGATCAACATCACAACTTCAGTTTGAACTTGACAGTACAAGAGCACGATGTGAACTAGACCTTTCTCTATCGCAGATAAATCTTGATAGCAGTGTACAGAGATATCAGTCTGTAATACTTGCGCAAGATGAGCAGCTTGAATATTTATTAAAATCAAATACAAATCAGGGAATGTCTAAAGAGGTTACATTTATAGTTGGCGTTGTTGCTGGTGTACTTGTTATGACAGGATCAGCATATGCATTACAAGCGATATCAAATTCCAACTAAATAACTTCAATTCTACTGAATAATTAATGATAGGAGAGTTGCATGATGAATGTTATTGTTAATAAGAAATCTCTCGTGAGCGCACTTGTTGAAGCGATCATGTCAGAAGAAGAGCCGCCAGAATTCGAAAGAGTAAACGTTCATGAAGATGAGCCAATTGTACCAAACGAGATGATGGCAACACAGCTTGCTGAGTTTGTGCCTCCTGTCGGAGATCCTGAGTTTGTGCCAGTATCAATTGAAGAATTGGGAAGCTCAGCACAAGCAATATCTCGTGAAGTTCCGCCTACTGAGATAGAATATTTTTATAGAAAGCTTCATCAATTGCTTGATGTATGTCTTGACAGAGAGGCAGAAAAATCAATGAAAATAGAAACTATTGTTCATAGGATTTTATCAGAAGCTGATAATATGAAAGATGCTTTTCTTAAAAAAGCAGTTGAGAGAGTAACTGCAGGTGAGGATGCGTATAGTGTAGCCGTTGAACTCATTGACTCATATGTAGAATTTGAAGAAGAAGATCCCGAGGAGTTATCATCAAATATTCAAATGCTATCTTACGGAATTGAAGATGATCGCAGTGAAGATGTCGAGATTGAAGATAGCAAAGAAGAAATCGAAACGACAGCTGAGCCTATAGATCAAGATACGAAAGGCAGTGAGAGTGAAAAAAGTGAAGATGACTTCTCATATACAGATGAAGATTACGATGCAGACCTTGCAAAAGAACAGATGGATGAATCAGAAGAATCAATTGCTAGTGATATTGTAGATCTAATTATGAAAAAAGGTCTTCATACAACAGTTCTAAAAGATCCTGAAACTGGTGAGAAAGAAATGGTACCAGTTGTAATAATTGACCCGGCCACAGGCGACTTTAAGATGTCTGAAAAAGAAATGAGAGTTCTTGCATCTGAATCTTACGGGTTTGAAATTATAAAAACAGCACTAGAGATGTCTGATATTGCAGGGCTTTTTTCAAAGCTTAGTGATAAGGCGGGAAGTGACAAAGCAGCATATCTATGGCTGTATTCAAATCTAAGTGAGATTTTAGGCAAAGAGGGCAATCCTGTTTCATCTGAGCTTGGTGCAGAGATGTATGCAAATCAAATTGCAGATACGATTGGAAAATACGGTGAAGCAGTTAAGGATCAACTTCTGGCAATGGCTGATCAGGTCGAGACAAAGACAGAAGACATAGCAACAGAAATTGGTCGAGGAAGCGACTCGCTGTCAATAGTTGTTCCACCCGATGAAATGGCAGCAGCTCTTAGGCTAGTCGCTGATCAAAGATTAGAGGTGCCAAGGAGAGGTCGACCTAGACTTTATGATGAAGATGAACCTCGTGAAGCAATGACACCCGAGATGAGAAAACAAATCAGGGCAGAAAGAAGAAGAGCAGAGCTTGAATTAGAGTATGAGCCTGGTAAAATGCACCTCTCACCTAAAGCTCTTAGGGCTATGATGGATGGCATTGCAACAAGTCTCGGAGTCTCACTTGGGAATGTTAGAAATGTCATATATGATGATCTCAAAGTCTATGGCCTTCCCGCTGAAGATCTAAGAAAGATGATACAGGTTGATAAGATGCCAGGCGGAAGAGAGAAAATACCATTCACATATGATCCGCTTAGAGTTCAGGCAAAAGAGAAGATTGTAGAGAAACTGTACGACATGTATAGAAATGCAATGATGTCGTATGTTGATGAAGTTGCAAGCTCTGATGATGAAGAAGATAGAGATATCGGTGAGGCTTATAGGGATCTATTCTTTGGAGACGGAGGCTTCTACCAGCCCGGCCTTGACGGGTATGTTGCACTTCAGGCGCAAGTTGGAGGCCCTACGCTCGAAGATCCAGACTCTGTTGACATTGATGATATAGCCTTTAGAACGAAGAGAAAAGCTTACGACTTTATTCAGGAATTTATTGATCAGGTTGCAAAAGAATGGCTTGACCCTGAGTCTCCTGAATACAAGCAGGCAAAAGAAGGGGGAATGAGAGCGTTCTTAAACTCCCTGGTTAATGATGAAACGTTTAGTGATGTAAGTTCTCGAGCTGATATTGATAATATTATTGATAAAGAAGTTGGTGATATATCTAACTCTCTAGACGAAGACAGGCTTAAAGAGATTATTGATATAGTATTTGACAAAGCACCAAAAAGAACTAAGAAATATATTGCTAGAGTTAAGAAAGAGCTAGGGAAGCAGGTATAAAAAATGAGATTGACAGACTTAATCGTTGAAAGTGCAGAAAGAGAGTTTTCCGGAGTAGGATCTGTTGACGATATGATACAACAGGTATCAGTAAAATCTACTATTGATGCAGGATTACCCATAATTGCTAGAGAATCAGACTGGGAGACACTTCAAAGTCCTACACGCCTTGCAAGATCTTTTTCATTTGAATCTCTAGATAAAATTAGATATTTTATTAATGAAATGCTTGCATATCAATCTATATCAAATCATCACTGCACAATGATAGTTCAAGAAAATATTATCCATATAGAGACATATACACATGATGTAAATAATATAACTGCTCAAGATTTAAGCTTAGCAAAATTTGCAGATGAGATATATGAAGACACTAGGTTCTTTTTAACATGAGTGAGCGTTTCATTATAAGCAGAGAGCTTGAAGGTATAATTGATAAAGAAAACGTTTTTGGAGACGAAGGTCTAAATAGCATTTCTATAGAAATTTTATTAAAAACGTTTAAAATAAATAGTAATATAAAGAATATAAAAATTAAAAAAAGATCAGTATCTTTCATGTTTTCAATAGCTGAAAGTGATATCTACAATCTTATATCACATAATGGGCCGATAGATCTAATATCTGTAGGGAGGCAACAAGATAAATTTGTTCAGTTTGCAGATTGTAATATTAGATCGCTAGACATAACAGCAAATGAAGATATGTATATTTGTAAAATTATTATAGATAGAATTGAATAATTAATCACGAGGAGTTATAATATGAAACGTAAATCTCAAAGCTTTTCTTTTGATAAGTTTGTAACAGATATAGAAAAAAGAGAAGAAGATGCTAGAAAAAAGGTTGAAGATCACCAAAGCCAGCAAGAATCTCACCCAGGAAGAAAATATAATAAGCTCTACAGAGAACACTGGCAAAATAGAGTAAAGTTTCGGAGAAAATAATGTCATCAATAAGATTAAAGACAAAGCAAGATATTAAAGATTTTTTTAAAATTCTTGCTGAAGAAAGTGTAAAAAGCGCAAAAAAGCAAGTTCTAGATACTGGTGCCAGCTATTTGAACAGTCAATCAAAGCTAGATAAAAAAGCTTATTCAGATATTAGAGAAGAGGAGGAAGAAGAAGTAGTCGAAGACGACTTGGACGTATCCGCAGCGACTCCTGAAGAACCTGTTGCAGCAGAAGAGGATATTGATACCTCAGTGGCTGTTGAGACTCAAGACATAGAAGATGTATCGCTAGATTCAATTGCAAAGAAAATAAAAATAATGAGAAGCGGTCTGTCAGTTGATGATTCTTCAGTTCAACAACCATTAAGAACATATTTTGATTTATTGAGCGATGCAGAAAGGAAAGCTTTGTATGCATTTCTAAATGCAATAGCTGGAATGATGACTGGCGAGACAACGGCAGAAAACGCTGATGACCCGAGTGATCCTCCTTATAATGTTACAATGAGTTCAGGTGAAATTGAAACTGAAGATGAAGAAAGTATAGAGACAGAAGATTTTCTAGATGATACATCAGATATAGATGTTGAAGTAGAAGAAGAGGAAGAAGTTGAATCAGACGGAAGTGTTCCAATTAGAGTTGGAGGCGTTCAGTCAAGGAAATCAATATCTGAAATTAGAAAAAAAGTAATTTCACTTCTTGGAAAGTCATGAAAATAAAGGGAAAATCAGAGTCTAGAACTATTAGCATTGGCAAAGATTCAACAATGGAAATTGAAGTAAGCGAAATAATTATTGAGCAGATAAAAAAAGAGTATGGAATTGAAAGTGTTGATGACTACCATCTTCAAATTTTCTTTAGGGATGTTTTGAAAGATGCATCTTTAAATATTTTAAACGACAGATAGAGGGTAAAGATAGAATGAGAATAAGTCGTCAAAAAATTGAAAGTCTGATTCTATCTGAGATAAGTTTAAAACATGAAATAGACTCAGATGAGTATATAAATGAACTTGATGACCTGATACTATCCATCAAGAATCTTAAAAGCTCTTTAAGAAAAGGGCCTAGTAGAAAGTCAAATAGAAAGGAAATGCATCGATTGCAAAGTGCAATAGAGGCTGTTAGATTTATTAAAAAAAAATCTAAGAGAAAAAGAGAAAAAATGCTTTCTGAGGGTGGAAGGAAAATTTCTCACCTGCCAGAAGATAAAATAGCAAAGCTATCTCCTGAAGTTGTTACAAGTGCAATCTCAATCTATAGAGACCTTATTGCCCAGTTTAATGATTATCTAGGGCAGAAAGGGCTAGATCCAGTTTCACCAGATAGAGCAGTTGGATCAACTGCTTATTATCAGGAAGATCTTGAGGAAGATTCAGATGTTATCTACGGAGATATAGACTATCTTGTTGTATTTCCACACGTTAAAAATAGTGAAAATTTTAAAAACTTAAGAGATTTACAGTCCAGAACTAAAAGAGAGTACTCTGGTTACTTTCTTGATTTTATAAAATCTTCTAGTCCCGACAATGTAGACGTAGAGCTAACAGGTGAGGTATCTCCAACCATGGTTGTCTTGTCACTTCCAGATGATAAAAAAGTCCAAGTTGATCTTATAGCAACGTTTCCAAGATATCAGGAATGGATGAATACAAGATGGGTTCCTGAAAGAGGTGTCAAAGGATATATTGGTGGAAATCTATACAAAGCATTTGGAGATTCACTTGTTCTAACAGTTGGAGATCAGGGTGTTATTGCAAGAACTATTGATGGAAAAAGAGTTTCGTCAAACAAGCGAGGAAAAGAAGTAAACGTTGAGCAAATATCATCAAGCCCACAGACTTTTTTTAAAGATATAGTTTCCTATCTATCCGGAGACAGTTTACAAATTTCAAAAGATCTGGAAGACTTCCAGGGAATGGATCCTAAAAATATTTCTGTATCTGATATAGCAAAAGGTATAAGACTTGTTTCAGAAAATCTTTATGAAAATGACTCCCTTCCGTCGAGATTTAAAAATCCAAGAGAGATGCTAGAGGAGGTTCTTGCTCGTTTTAAGATAGCTATAGACAACTCTCTTTCTAAGAAGTCAAAGCCAAGCTCTCAAGGTGGTATGTTAAGTGATGAAAAGCTATCAAAGCTAGTAAAAATGAATGCAGAGCAGTATAATAATGTTAAAAGTGAATTTAACTTATAGAACGGCTTCGAATGGATTTCTTTATATCTGACTGTCATTTCGGTCACAAAAATATAATACGTTACATGGATAGACCATTTATGTCTGTCGATGATATGAATTTAAAAATGATCAATCTTTGGAATGATACAGTTACTAATGATGATAGAGTCTTCTTAGTAGGAGACGCATTTCTTTGTAATGATGAAAAATCATCTGATATACTTAGTCAGCTTAACGGTTATAAAGTTTTAATTGCTGGCAATCATGACAAATCTGAAAGAACAATGCTTGACATAGGTTTCGATGAGTATCATAGAGAGCTTCAGTACAGCCTTGGTGATCTCGGAATTGCACTTATGAAACATTACCCACTTCCAGATATAGTGATCAAGGAAAAGGGGTATGACTATCTAATACACGGGCATCTTCATCGACCGCCTCACACACAGGGTCTTAAAATTAATGTTGCTGCAGATCTTATTGACTTTATTCCAAAGGACTCTAATTATATAAGAACAATGCTCACGAGATCAGTTTCAAATGAAGAAAATGAAAAACTAGATTTTAAAATTAAAGACGATAAGATTAGTTTAAATTTAGAAATTAGAATTGAAGATTTTTCTGGAAGTGTAGACCATATTTATAGTATATTAAGAAAGCATTGGGCTGAGGAAGAAAAATGAAATTAGGACTTTATGGCGGCGGATTTAAACCGTTTCACACAGGACATTTTGCAAAATTACTTCTTGCACTAGACGAGAGCGATAGAGTTCTTTCGTTTTTCGGAATAAAGAAGCAGAAGATAAGCAAGAAAACGGGAAAGCCTTTAAAGACACATTTTAGAAAATTCGGTGATGGCCCTGATGCAAGAGATTTTAATCAAGAAATGCAAGAGAAAATTGTTGCCATCTACGAGAAAGCTTTACAAGATGCATATCCTGGAACACTAGATGTTATACCATCAGCTGATATTACACCGATAACAAATGTCCATAGCATGCTAGATAGGTTTGCATATTCTCAGATGACAGACGAAGAGAAGCAAGAAGTGGGAACAGGGGAAAGCATACCAGAACTAACCTATCAAAGCTCTGGTGAAGATGGTGGTTCAATAAAAATAGATTTTAACGATATTGATGAAGTTATAGTTGTTGCAGGATCAGAAGAGATTAACGGTCCCGTTTACATGGGAGCAATCAATAGGCGCGCAGAAAGAGGTGATTCTCGCATTGGAGAAAAGGTGAAGGAGCTTGTTGATTTGGGAAAAATAAAGCTAACTTCTGGTACAGCAGATGAAGGAAGGCTTGTTAATCTTTTAAATCAATATCATGACAATGCAACAGAAGATATGGTAACTGTAAGAGGGACAGGTGTCCGTGGCCTAGCTGGAAGTAGAGATGTAGAGAATCTAATTAAATACCTGCCTAATATTCTTCCTCAGGATCAAAAAGAAGAAATAATAAAAATACTAATAGGTGAAGAACAGCTAGAACCATCAGCGAAGACGGAGTCATTTTTTATGCCAATTATTACAGATAGCACAGTCTTAAGAGCTGCAGCACGATTTACAGCAAGAAAAAAAATTAAAGAATCTGTAGCAAGAAAAAAGGGAGAGGATCATATACCCGGGTTGACAGAAGATATGTCTCTTACATTTGATAATCTTAGAAGTCTTATTGACGATGTTCTTAGCGGAAGAGTTGAGCATGTTGAGGAAAAGATGGATGGTCAAAATTTTACATTCACCGTCCTTGATAATGGTGAAATAAGACTGTTTGGAAAAGGTGTTAGTGCAACTACATTAGAAAAAGGCGGAGCTGGAAGAGATGATATTAGAGATCATCAAAGGTGGAATGAAAATGTTAAAGATGCTTTTGGATCTGGATATGATGTTGTAGATAAATACCTTGATGGTAAGGATGCTGATCTCATAAAAAGATTCTTTCAAAATGGAAAAGTTGTAGTTGAAGGACAGGTTATGACTCCGGCAAATCCTAATACGATACCATATACAGAAAATCATGTACGGTTTATTAGACCGTTCACGCCTTATGATACTGAGATAGATCAGGATTCTTACAGAGATCTATTTTCAGATGCAGATGTAGAAATTCAAGATGAAAAAGGCCGTGAGTGGTCACTAGGTCATGTTCCAAAGCTTAAACAAGTTCAAGTTGATGCAAGCGAGATGCATGGAAAAATACAGGAATTACAAAGTGACATAGACAATCTTTTGTCAGGTATGGATCCCACCCCTCAGACTGTTGGTGAATATGCATCCCATGTATTAGAAAAATACATTGAAAGAGTTTCACCCCAGCTTGATCTAAGTGGTCTCAGCAGTGATCAAAAGAGAAGAGCACTTCAAAGACTTGCAACGGGCGATAAAAAAGTAATTGGAAAACCTGAAATGGGAAGTGCCTGGGCTGAGTTCCAGCAATTTGAAAAAATGAGAACTGCTCATGTATCTGCTGCAATAGCAGATCTAGAAAAAATTGTTCAAAAATTAGGGTCTTACTTTTTCGATACTCTTGAGTTTGCCTTGGCAACAAATGAGGGTGTGGTTGCAGAGCTAGCAAATGAAGTTGAGAAAATAAAACGTGCAAGAGAATCAGACCAGATAGTAGTTAAAAATATTGAAACTGGCGATGTGTCTGATATGATTGATTCTAAATGGGCTACAAAGTTAGATACTTCTCTGGCACGAGTCGAACAGATGGATCTATTTAAAAAAGCTGTAGAGGGTGTCGTCCTTAGGTTCTCTGGCGATGATGGTAGAGACATTGTCACAAAATTAACAGGAATGTTTACACCGGTTCATAGGCTCGTAGGTCTTTTCAGATATCCAGATAGAAGCTCAAAAAGCCTTCTTTCAATTCAAATTCCAGATATTGAAGATGATATAGAAAGTGAAGATCTTACAGATGAAGAGGTTGATGCAATTAACGAAGTCCTTAGAGAGTTTGCTTTTAAACTGGGCTGGGAGAATATATTAATTGAAGGAGGTGCAGCATTTAAAAATATAGATGGTGATAGTTTAACTACTAATATTGAATTAAAAAATGTCAATGATACTCTTGAAGATTTCTTCTCTAGCCACTTAAAACCTGCTGGTGTTGATATCTATAGACCTATAGGAAGCACAGGTAAGAAATCGAAATCTGGTGATCTTGATATAGTGATTGGATCACCTCAAGGTATTGACAATCGTACTTTTAAAAATAAACTACTTGGTGCAATTCAATCTTCAATAGTAGACGGAGATGCAAAGCTTGTTGGACAAAATATAGCAGTAATGTATCCGATTAAAGGTTCACAACATGATGATTATGTTCAGATAGATATTATGATTGATAAATGTCCAGATGATGCATGCTGGCTTATGGCTGGAACAGGAGACGGTGAGATCAAAGGTGTGTATAGAAATTTACTACTTAGCCATATTGCAAAAAGGCTAAGCCAGGATTCAGAAAACACACTATTCCCAGATGAAAAGATAGTAATATCAAACCCCGGCGGTCTTCAGTATAAGAGAATTAAAGACAATATAGACGGTCACCCTCATGATAAAAAGAATAATAAGAAGTGGACTAATATAGGGGAAAAAATTACTTCACCAGAAGAGATATTAAAAATATTGGGAATTAACATTTCACCAGAAGAGGCATTGACATTTCGTGGTGTTGCAAATGCAATAAATTCTGATCCGTCTCTTCAAAAGTACTTTGTTTCCGGTGATGCTAGTGATGGATTTGAAAGACTTTCATTTGAGGAATACATCTCTAGACACTTGACAGATGACAAGACATCACAAGAAGCTAGAAAAGCAGTAGAATATATTAATAATCTTAGCCTAGATGGAAATATTTCAACCCTGGCACTAGACGAACAAATAATCATACAGCAAATAGTCAGTAAAATTCTATCAGAGGGTAATTCAAATTCTTCGTCATTCCCATTTTCAAAAATTAGATGGTCTGACAAACTAAAGATGTTTTCATCCGGAAAGTGGAATCTTTGGCAAGAAAGGGTTTCAGCAACAGCAGACGGTGGAAAAGATCCAGAAGGTGCAGAGAAAGCTGTTGCTGCTATGGAGAACTTAATATACATTAGTCAAAATGGATATTCCGTAGTGGGCCAAGAAGGCGGAGGAATTCTTATACAGGGAAAGGGGATTAATGCAAAACTTGATGCTGATGAGGCTGTGGAGTATATTATTGGAATCAGAACAAGCGAGGATGAAGGAGAGCCAGCTCTTCCAAAAGTTAGAATAAGACACGTTGCAGGAACAAAACCATATGATCTAGAGCTTGCAGAGAATGGTGAGGCACTCGAGGTTAAAAAGATGGGCGGTAAAGATAGGCTTTCAAAGCTTGGATCTGCAACAGGCCGTGTCTTCGATAGACAGGTTAAGATTATAAGGCCCATTAGAGATGCTGGACAAATTTCACAAAAGTTTATTGAAACTGGTTCAATTATTGATGAAAACGGCGCAGCTCTGATTAGAAGGATAGATTCTCCCCCTGAGGGATTTGAAATAGAAAATGTTGCAAAAGCAGTTGAAATGGTAGATTACTTTTTCAATAAGATTAGATTTGGAAACTCTAAAAAAGAACTTCCGGGAATAATGATAAAAGTAGAGGGTGGCCAGCTAGGCGCAGGAATGGTAAGAAAAATAAAGAGAAATGATCTTTTGAATATTCCAGATATGGGCAATCTCTTTGACATATGTAAAAAAGTATTAAATAATACACTTGGTGACTACTCTCCTGGAAAAGCAAGAGGGGATGACAGGGAGGGTGACAGTGTAGACGTTAAAGCTCAAACAGGAAATACTGAATTTGAAGGCAAGGTATCGCTTGATTATTTTTACGATGAACTTATTTATAAACTATTTGACACAGATGAAGACAGTGTCGAGATAGATCCAGAATTAATAGAATCATATGCGCAGTCGATAGAGATGCTCTCTGAAATCTATTCAGCTCTTGTCAAGATTAAAAATAATCAAGGAGAAGATGTATTCGATAATTTTATTTCAGATCTTCACTACGGGGGATTTTATGGCGTAGATTCGGAAGCCTATTATTCAATACCATGTGACTCAGATCATCTCGAAGTATATGGGACAACTCAGGGATTCAGAGCTGTTCTTTCAATGAAGTCAATCCCACCTGAGGGCAGGGGTATATCTAGTGTAAAAATTAAAAAACCTGTTCCAGAAGAAGAGGTAGACCTTGAAGTCGATTTAAACTCTATAGATCCAAAGAAAGAGAATCCTGATGAGACACAAGATCATGATGTAGAAGAGATCGATATAGAAAAGATAGAGAATGAAGAATCAGAAGATACCAGAGAAGATAGTTGATCAGCTAATTGAAGTTTCACAGTATGCAGGTGACTGCGATGACTGGATGATAATTAAAAAAGAAGTGATGAAAAGTATACCTTCTAGCCTTAGGATGCTATTTTCTAGAAGAGATCCTATAACAAAAGAGCAAGTTCCAAATGATTTTGATAATCTTGTAATAGAATATTATTTTAATATCACGGGAACCCGGCTTAAGATACGGACACTTGAAGAAAGAAGAAAACTAAAAAATTAACATTTTAAAATATTGTCTTATAGTTTTTTTATCAGGAGATTCTTATGAGTGAAAACTGGATTCCAGAAATGTTATATGAAGAGGGCGAGGACGGTGAGTCATCTGCAATTCCCTTTATTATGGTTCCTCCGGGAGAGGAAATGCCCAAGCTTTTATATGTCTTTGAAAGTAGAGATACACAACAGTTTGAACCAGGAGCAGAAGGAGAAGAAATACCAATTATTGAATGGGATCTTCATCAGTATGCAGACATGGTTGTTTTAAAAGATGGTCTCGATCTAGAGACTTATGATGCAGTTAGAGAGTGTCTTGGATTAGAACCGTTGAATGTTGCAGTTGAAAAGGGTATAAAGATTACAAATACTGTTCGTGAAAATCTAGTTTAGTAAAAACAAATTTTGCGTAATAATTAAATAGTGATTGGAGGCATTTAAAAATGAACCTAGACGTTGATAGACTTGCACAACTAGCCGGGTTACCGGTTTCTACAAAGAGAAATCTTAACGAAGCTTCAAATAGAAGCATGCATGATGACCCATCTGTTTCTGATGAGAAAGATCATCGCTTTGGAAAGAACCAATTGTCTGAAAGAGGCTCAAAGAAAGGTGACCAGTCTGCTACTCACTCAGACTATGAAAAAAATGAGGGTGGTGCCAAGAAAGGTGACCAGTCTGCTACTCACTCAGACTTTGAAGAGGCACTCAGTCTTCCCGATGAAAAGATTATGGGTGAGGAAGATGAAGTCGTTGATATTAATGAAGCAATGCTTGCCAAAGAGATTAAGAGAATGAGAAGGGAAAGACTTCAAGAGAATGAGCTTAGAGGAATTATTAGAGCTGAGATTGGATCTATTATAAAAGATCTTAAGAAAGAGTCGTCAAGAGGCAGCTCTCGTTCTAGGTCGCGTGCCAACAAAATGAGACAGGTTACAATGGGAATTCCAGGTCCTGGATTTAGATAAATCTAAATTAATTCTAATTAGTAAAAAAAGCCGGATTTTTTAATCCGGCTTTTTTATTTTTCTTTTTTTATGTGTATAATCTCTAAGAGGTTATAATGAATTTTTCCGTTGGACAGGTAGTCTACCTATTAACTAAAAAAGATCCAAATGTCTATCCAGCACTTGTTTGTGAAGAAATTCACAAAAGATCTCTTACTGGAAAAACAACGAGCTATGTTGTCAGACTTCCAACAAAAGATTCACAAGAAGTTGAGCTTGATAAGCTAGATGCAGAGGTATTCACTGGTATTGATGAGGCTAGGTCTGAGATGATATCAAGAGCAACAGACCAGATTAACTTTATATTAGGAAAAGCAGAGGAAATAAGCTCAGTGTTTTCTGAGTTTGTAATTAATGAAAGTGAAAATCTTTCTGAAAATAGCAGCCCAGACATCCTAATTCCAGAAGAATATGCAACAGTTGACCTGGGTGATGGCCAGGTTGCAAGAATTAATGTTGGTGAAATTGACAAGATGAAGGGAGAAAGAGATGGATAGTGATGGGAGTGAAGTTTCTCACAGGATGCTAGCAGAGCTAAGATCATCTGGAGTTATTTCAAATGAAGAAATAGCTTTTAGATCAGGAGATCTTCTTGTTGCTGAAAATGTTATAACTAAGCAAAGAAGAATTATAAATCCTGGAATAAATGAATCAAATAGAAACAAGAGAGTATTAAAGGGTTAAAATGGCTGAAGGTTCAAAAATTATAGAATTTGATGAAAGTGCAAGAGATAATCTCTTACAAGGTGTAAATATATTAGCAGATGCAGTTTGTGTGACAATGGGACCGCTTGGCATGAATGTAGTTATTGAATCACCTGGTCGGCATCCAATTGTAACCAAGGATGGTGTTACAGTTGCAAAGGCTGTAAGAGTAAATGACTCTTTTAAAAATCTAGGAATTGATATTGTAAAAGAGGCTGCATCAAGAACTGCAGACACAGCAGGCGATGGAACTACGACAGCAACAGTCCTAGCAAGATCTCTATTTTCTGAAGGCTTGAAAATGATTGCAGCAGGATATAAATCAAGGGATATTGTGAGAGGGATAAGAGAATCCTCTGAAGATATTATCAAAAATATATCTGATGCATCCAGGCCTGTGGAAAATTCAGAAGAAATTATGAATGTTGCAACAATATCAGCAAATGGTGAAAAAGAAATAGGAGAGCTTATAACTAATGCAGTTGAGAGACTCGGGCCAGATGGTGTAATAACTGTTGAAACTGCAAAAGGATTTAAGAGTGATTTAATAGTAGTTGAAGGTATGCAAATAAACAGAGGATATTTATCACCATATTTTGTAAACAATACAGAGAAAATGTGTGTTGAATTTGAAAATCCAAGAATTCTTATTTGTAATCAAAAAATATCGAGCATACACAAAATATCACATCTCCTCGAAGAGTCTCTTAGGGCCGGAGTTCCAATATTGATAATTGCCACTGATATAGACGGTGATGCAATGCAAGGGCTAGTTGTAAATTCTACTAGGGGAAACTTAAAAGCATGTGCAATTAAGTCCCCAGGTTTTGGAAATGCAAGAGTAGGAATGATTGACGATCTTTCTCTAACACTTGGGACAAGTTCGTACGACGTTATAGATGATGAACTATCAGAATTATCACTTGACGATCTGGGAACATGTGCAAGGGTGATAATAACTAGATCATCAACTACATTTATCGATTGCCCAACACCAGAGGCAGAAATAGAAGAGAGGTCATCGCAGATTCGTGAAGCACTTGAAGATCCCATGATATCAGAAGATGAGCAGATGGTTTTAAGGGTAAGACTTGCACGCTTAGCAGGCGGAGTAGGAATTATTAGAGTCGGCGGTGCTACTGAAGGTGAGCTAATAGAGCGAAAAGATAGAGTTGATGATGCACTTAGTGCAACACAGGCTGCAATTGGTGAAGGAATTGTTGCCGGCGGTGGTGTATGTTTGCTCTCTGCTTTGAATAAATTTTCAATTGATAACTATGATGAAAAACTAAGACCCGGTGCAACAGTTGTAAAAAACGCGTGCTTATCACCCATTAAGCAAATATTGAATAATGCTGGTGAATCAGCAGATCTAATAGTGTCAAAGATACAGGAGTCTCAAAGTGACTCATTTGGATTTAATGTTGCAGAGGGAAATTTTTGCGATATGATAAAAGAAGGGATTATTGATCCGTCTAAGGTAACTAGGTGTGCAATTGAAAATGCAGTATCTGCTGCATGCACCCTGCTCTCAGCTGGATGCGCAATGATAGTTAATTCTAATGAATAACTAAGAGAAATCTCGAATACTTATGTATTGAGGATCATGGTCAATGATTGATATAGAGTCATTAGAAAGATTAATAGAAGCTATTATTTTAAATGAGTACGAAGAGACTAGGCTGGATAAAGCACTAGTAAATGTTAATTGCCTCCTTAAGCTTGATAAAGATTCTCACGTTCCTGATACACTTACGAGAATACGAGTCCTGCCAACTGTTTCTGTTGTAGGACAAAAATCTCCTGTTAATAGAGGCGGTGACGGTGCCTCTGTAGAAGTATATGTCAAGTTTTTGCCAAACGGTTCTGACACCTACAAGAATCTAATTAATATAGCAAAATTAATAAAAGCATTGCCAGGAATAAATATTGTAAAAGTTACAGAGCTTGACGGCAAAAAAGTTTCCTATAAGGGCAAGCCAATAATTGTCTAAAACGTGTAAAGTTAGAAATTTTATGCTATAATAATAACATGCTGTCAAGGAGGAACTATGCAGCTAAATTTGATTAACGGAGATAGACTTCCGTCTACTTCAGACTATGATATTAATCGATCAATTGAAGATTTAACAAGGCGTCTTAGGGATTCTGGTGCAAACTGGAGAGTTTCCGGGGGCAAGAGAAAGAAAGAAATGGGACTATTTCTTGAAACTGAGATTTGTTATCTTCAACGTGAGATCATGTGGAGAAGGTGTAGAGAAGTTCATCACCAAAACTATCTCAAAGGTTTACAAAAAAGATAGTTTTCAATTCAATATTGGTGTCTATATTATACTGTACAAAAAACGTGCAAGTTTAAAAATTAAAAATTAAAATATAAAAGTTAAAACATAAAAGTTAAAACAGGAGAAAAACATGGGTAATTTACTTGATGTATATATGAAAGATGTTGGGAAATCTTCACTGCTCTCTCGAGAGCAAGAGGTTGAACTTTGCAAAAGAATTGAAATGGGCGATAGCTCTGCAAGAGATAAGATGATACAAAGCAATCTTAGACTTGCAATTAGCATTGCAAAGAGGTACTACAGAAGTGGATGCCCAATGGAAGACCTAATCCAGGAATCTAATATTGGTCTCATGAAAGCAGTTGAGAGATTTGACTGGAGAAGGGGATTTAAGTTTAGTACATACGCAAGCTGGTGGATTAAGCAATCTGTATCGCGGTACGTAGCATCACATAAAAATACAGTTAGAGTTCCCTCTCATGCAATTTCACTTGCATATAAAGTAAAGAATCTAATTAAAGAATATGAAGAGGATCTCGGGAGCGTTCCGTCTGTTAAGGAAATAGCATCTCTTCTTGGTGTTACTGAGTCCATGGTTGAGCTGAGTGTTGAATCTCTTAAGCTTAATAATATTCTATCTATTGATACACCGGTTGGTGATGCAGATTCATCTAGAACTATCGGTGACATGATTGAAGATAAAGATGCAAACTCTGTTGAAGATATACTAGATAACCAAAAAATAAGATCAGTAATTGTAGCTTCGCTTTCTAGACTAAGCAAAAGAGAAGAACAGGTTTTAAGATTGAGATTTGGAATCTCTGAAATTGAAAACGCAGAAGACTTTGAAATTTAAAGGAGAAAGTTATGCCAATGCCTAAAGGACACAAATCAGAAAATGGATACGCAACAGTTCAAGGACAAGGAGGACTTGGATACAGAGAGATTGCAGAACATATGACAGAGTGTGGAGATTCAATGAATCACTCTACTGCTCGAAATATATTTCTTCGTGCTGTTAAGAAAGTTGCAAGAGATGCATGCACAATGACAGGCTCTACTGCTACAGAAAATGAAATCGAAAAGATCGCATCTGATCCCAGGTTTCAAGCAGGCCTAATTGAAATAATTAGCGATGAATCCTCTAGAATTCTTATTTAAGTCTCTTCAGTCACTAAATACTGAGACTGCGCTTCTGGAAGCTTGTGAGTGGGATGAGGATAGAGTTTTGTATGTCAAGGATTGTCTTGAAACATCACTAGCAGAAATACTTAAAAGTAATGATACATTTTCACTTATTGATATTTCAAAAGAAATTAGAAAAAAAATGTTGAATACTATTAGTGAAAAAGAGGCTAACGTCTGCCTACATATTGTTGATGGGCTATTACATAGCACTGCAATTATAAAAGGAGATAGTTATGAAAATTAAGCTTTCTTATTTTTTAGGAAAAAGAAAAACAAACATTAAAGATCTTTGTAGAAATTACAGGATAAAGAGTTACAATTCTTTGTGTGATTTTCTTCAAGAGAATAGAGTTGAGGAGCCTTCCGAAAAAGATGTATCTTATATTTTCCGTAGTGAAGATAAAAAAAAATCTGAAAAACCTGCTTCGCAAAAGGGAAAATCATCAAGCTTGAAAAAGAATTCAGGAAACTATAGACCAGGCCCGAAGAAATAAACATCATAAAATGATTGAAACAGACGGAATTGCTATTGTAAATGATAGGTGCTATATAGATCTTGAATCTCATATAGTTGCAATTCAATTTGACAGAGTTACGTTTACAGTTCATGTTGAAGAGTTTTTAGATTTTTTTAATTCAATAGACAGTGTAAGAGAATATCTTATTAACTCTGACAGCTATGTAGTTGGAACTACTATGCAGGGAGAGAGAGAAGAGATAATTGTTCCAAAGCCCACAGATGAAGAGTGCTCATAGAGATGAACTTAACATTTTCAAATGACAGGTCTAGTGTAACATCTTATGCTCATGATCCGCTATTAGTATCTAAATTGAATAGTACACTTATAAACTTTCCAAAGATTTTAGATGGAATGGGAGAGAAAGTCGTTATTTGCGATTGTAAAAAATGCAAGCCATCTGGATTTGCAAAGTTCGCTGAGGTAATAATCTTTGAATGGACCGCGAATGGAAACAAGTATGAAAAAGCTTTTTCAGGATACAATAGTTACTTTATACAAAATATAATTCATAAGTTAGAATCAATGAATCAAGGTTAGAGGTATTTTTTGAAATTCGATCATATAGCACTTAAGTCTTCAGATATTGATGCATCAATTGAGTGGTACAAGACGTGTCTGTCTTGCACTGTAGATTATGTAGATTCAACATGGGCAATGCTAGACTGCAATGGTACAAAAATTGCGCTTGTGAAAGAAGGAACACATCCACCCCACTTAGCGTTTCAAGTAATGTCAGAAGTAAAATTTCCATGTGATGAGTCACTAATTAAAAAACATAGGGACGGATCTTCATATTACTATGGTACTGATCCTGATGGAAATATTATAGAATGGGTAGCATATCCAGAAAAACAAGAATAGTTATATATTAATAATGGAGAAAGATTATGTCATCAAGTAGATTCCCTGGGCAGGGTCCCAACTTTGTTCCAGCATACCAAGTGTCTGGAATTCCATATGTTACAAGCTCAGCTGGGCCTAAGGCAAATGCTGATCCAGTCTTAAGAGTAGCATTTCCAACTGTTACAAAAAGTGTAATGATTAAAAATACGGGAAACTATGGTCTAAGGGTAGCATTTACAAAGTCAGGATCATACAAGGCATCTGAGTCACATGAAGATGGAACGCCTCCAGCGTCATTTATAAGTCAATACTTCATGATACCTCCGTGTGACGCATCTGCGGGAGTTGCTGATGCCCCTCCTACAGTATTTGATGTCAGATGTAAGGAAATATTCCTTAGGTCAAACGATACAGGCAACGTTGCACCTTTCAGTCTGTATGCTGCATTGACAGGTGTTGAACAATTTCCTATTATCTCTGGAAGCACTGGATTCAAGGGAGTTGGCTAGTGGCTACTAGGGAAACAATAAAAGAACTTGTAGAGAGATTATCGACAATAGAAAATGAAATAAAACTTCTTCAAGTTGATAAGAAAGATTTAATTTCCTCATACAGTGACAGGGTTGATATCAAGGCTTTTAGAGCGGCATGGGCAGTAATGAAAGCGAAGAAGAGAGTTGATGAATCTGAGTTTGAACAGATTCTAGATGAGATTGAAAAGAGCGTTTCATTGACGTGATCAGCCCAGGCGATATTGTTATCGTTGATAAGAATGCATTCGAATACGCTGGAATAAGCTACGCTTGTGATACAGTAGGAGTTGTGATTTCAATACTATCAGGAAGAAGAGAGCTAAATCTCGATACTGATGAAATGTTTTGTGAAGTAATGATGCCCAGTGGAATGTTATCAATATTTTATAATAGAGACCTTGATGTTGCATAAAATGTAAATTAACTTTCATAAATTATATGAATGTTCTAGTTATCGAATATGTAATTAATGTAGGGTTCATTTTTTTATAGAGAGGGATTATGAAACTATTGAAAAGTAGATCATTTTGGGTTTTTCTCTCATCAATAAATGTAACTTCTGCAATGATCTGTGCATTTTGCGGATCACTTGAAGGAACAATAACTTGTATTCTTTCTTTGGGGGCATGTATGATATCATATAGCCTCTCAGAGAATCCCTAGATGAAATACTTAAAACCGATTAGCAAATATAAGTGGAATTCAGGTTGCGGTGACATTGTTTTTTTTGATGACATTATAGAAGATATAAGATTTCACACTAAAAATGGTGGAAATATTTATATAGGCGCTGATAGTCAAATACATGGAACGACATGCACGTTTGTTACTGCAATATGCCTTCACGGCGGAGATAAAAAAGCAAGCAGGTATTACTTTAAAAGAGAACCGCAGATAAAATATCCCAATAGAAATTTAAGAAATAGAATAAACGAAGAAGTTACAAGGGCAATTGATGTTTTTTTGTATTTGTCTGATACAGTGCCTGATATTAAAGTAGAGATACATATTGATATTGGCAGTACTGAGAAATCTAGGACAAGGACACTTGTTGATTCTATTACCGGGTGGGTAAAAGGGTTCGGAGTTCCCTATAAAATCAAACCAGATGCATGGGCATCAGCAGCAGTTGCAGACAGGCATACAAAATAACTCTAGGACTTCAACTAGGGTACCCAGATCAGCTCCAGATTTATTTCAAGTGATCCACTGATTGGTTTATTGGATAGGAACCAGGATGCTTCTTATGTTTAATTTAAGCTACTCTTTACGTGTAAATATTGCAAATAAATTATAAAATATATTTGGATATAAATATGATTAAAGTTCTTGGAAGAATTCCCAATAGGGTTGTTTTGGCGTGTAGCGGTGGGCCGGATTCAATGGCAGCTGCAAGTTTTATACTTAATAGTAGAAGAGACATGTCTATTTTGCATTTTGATCATCACACAGATCATTCAAAAGATGCAAGAGCTCTTGTTGAAAGATTTTGTGAAAATTATAAAATACCTCTTAGAGTTGTTGACATCGAAGGTTCTCCTGAAAAAGGCGAATCTTGTGAAAAGTGGTGGAGGGATAAAAGATACAATGTGTTTCACGAGTATAGTGCTCCAGTAATAACAGCTCATAACCTAGATGATGTTGCAGAGTGGTGGCTATTTACATCTCTTAGGGGAAACCCACGAGTAATGCCGTATAGAAATAAAAATGTATTTAGGCCTTTTCTAATTACAAAAAAACTAGATCTAGAAAACTGGTGTGAAAAAAACAATGTTCCGTTTGTAATAGATCCTACAAACTCAGGTGACAGGTTTGCCAGATCACTAATTAGAAAAAATATTATTCCAGAAGCACTAAGGGTGGCACCGGGATTTTTAAAGACAATGTCCAATAAAGTTAAAAAAGATTACTCGGAGAATCAAAATGAAAATTAAAAAATGTCTATCATTTGATGATATACTTCTCGTTCCAAGAATGTCAGATATTGTGTCACGAAGTGAAATTGACATTAACACTAATATTGGGGGAGGGATATCACTGAATCTACCAGTTATTTCTTCTCCTATGGATACTGTAACAGAATCTGACATGGCTGTTGGAATGGATCAGAACGGCGGCTTGGGAATTATTCACAGATATAACACAGTTGAAAATCAATGTGAAATAGTAAAGACAGCAATTAGTAGAAATGCATATCATGTAGGTGCAGCAATCGGTGTTTCTGGAGACTATATTGAAAGAGCAAGATCGCTTATTAGTGCAGGAGCAACTATTCTTTGCGTTGATATTGCCCATGGTCATCATACTTTAATGAGGCACGCACTCTCTACACTTAGAAATACTTTGGGTCATGATGTACATATTATGGCTGGAAATGTTGCAACAAGAGAGGGGTACGAATCTCTTGCTGATTGGGGTGCTACATCTGTAAGAGTTGGAATTGGCGGTGGGTCAATATGCTCAACTAGAATTCAAACAGGACATGGTGTTCCCACATTTCAATCAATACTTGATTGCTCGGAGTCAAGCTATACTTTTGATGTTCCTATAGTTGCAGATGGCGGGATTAAAAATAGTGGTGATATTGTAAAAGCTCTTGCTGCAGGAGCTTCATCTGTCATGCTTGGATCATTAATCTCTGGGACAGAGGAATCTCCAGGCGTTAAAATTTCTAGAGATGGACTTGTCTATAAGGAGTACAGGGGAATGGCTTCATCTCGTGCACAGATAAACTGGAGAGGAAAAATTGCATCTAGGGAAGGTGTTGCAGCTCTTGTACCATATAAGGGGCCTGTTTGTGAAATTCTAAAGAGCCTTGAGGCAGGAATAAGAAGCGGACTAAGCTATACCGGAAGTAAGAATATTGAACATTTTCAGGCAACATCTGAGATGATTATTCAGACATCGGCAGGAATCGCGGAAAGCAATACACATGTTTTTTCTCGAGGTTTAAAGTTTTGAAAATAACAGATAATTGTGTTAATATTATTATGGAAGAGGTAGAATATTTTGAATAATTTTTTTCTAGAAAAAGGTAGGCATGTCTATCTAAGTGAAGTGGGGCATAGAGGATTTCTCTATCCCGAGTCTTCAGAGACTGTGGTCCTATATTCATCAAATTGTGAAATGCTTCCATGGGTAGGGAGTAATACAAAGAAAGCAATTTTGGTACCGGAGAATTCAGTCTCAGTAGCAGGAAGTCCTAATAAAAAAATTCCTGTCTGGGTGAAAAATGGATAATGGATATGAATCATATCTAGAAAAGTTTCCGTATGAATCTATAAGAGATCAGCAGAAGACTGCGATAGACTTTGCACTGAAAACACTTCTAGCAGAAAATAAAAAGTTTTGCGTTATTGAAGCAGGCACAGGTGTAGGAAAATCAGCAGTAGGACTCACTGTTGCAAGAATTGTAGCAGAAAACTCTTCTTTTAGTGAAAAAACTTCAAAAGGATCATATTTTCTCACAACACAAAAAATACTCCAAGACCAGTACGAAAATGATTTTAACTCTATGGTGTCTCTAAAATCATCAACAAATTACAAGTGTAATTATCACAAGAAAAATACATGCTCTGAAAGCCAGGCGCTTCTAAGAACTGAAGAGAAAGGGACAAGATTTTTTAATTCATGTGCATTTGACTGTGTCTATAAAAAGAAAAAGAAGAAATTTCTTGAATCTCCCGAGAGTGTTACAAATTTTCCATACTTTCTTACAGAGGCTGGCTATAGTGGAAAGATAACCAAGAGACAAGTTCTCATAGTAGACGAAGCCCATAATGTTGAATCAGAACTATCTCGCTTTGTGGAAGTAAGTGTCTCAGCACATTTTGCAAAAACACTTTTAAATCTAAAATTTCCCGAAAAGCCTACACAGTATAGAGTTTTTAAGTGGATAGTAGATGTATATTTACCTGCAGTTACAAGAAAAATATCACACATAGAAAGGATGATTGAACAATTTGGTGGAGAAAAATTTAGAGAAAAGCTCAGCCAGTTTAAAAAAATTACACGACAGCTAGACCTATTAAGCAGTCACCTTTCAAAAATAGAGAATTTTGTAAACATGTATGATTCTGATAACTGGATATTTGATATCTCGAAAACAGACTATAGGGGAAGTCTTAGAGCGACTTTTAAACCTATCGATGTTTCCCCTTACGCAGAAGAGAGTTTATTTTCCCTAGGCGAAAAAGTTGTTATGATGAGTGCTACTATAATGGACAAGAAAACATTCTGTCAAACACTTGGGATAAATGAGGATGATTGCGGATTTATTAGTATACCGTCACCTTTTGATCCCAAGAGCAGACCTGTTATATTCTCCCCTGTTGGCAGTATGAGTGCTAGAAATATTGAGAAGACTCTTCCCAATCTTGCAAAGGCTGTTAAGGAAGTTTTAGATCATCATAAAGGTGAAAAAGGTATTATTCATTGTAAAACTTTTAAGATAGCAAACTACATTAAAAGAAATGTTAAATCAAGTAGATTTATTATACACGACTCTACAAATAGAGATGAGATGTTAGCAAAGCATATATCTTCTAATCGTGATACAATTCTTCTTTCACCCTCTATGACAGAGGGCGTTGATTTAAAAGATGACTCTAGCAGATTTCAAATAATCTGCAAAGTTCCTTTTCCATATCTCGGAGATAAGCTTGTAAAGAAGCGGATGCATAAGTTTCCCGGATGGTATAATTTACAAACAGCAAAAACAATAGTCCAGTCAGCCGGTAGAAGTGTCAGAAATGAAGATGATCATGCAGCCACTTATATTCTCGACTCTGACTTTAGCAGATTTTTACAGAATAATCGAGGGCTATTTTCAAAAGATTTCCTTCAGTGCTTAGTTGGATAAAAGCGTTAAGTTATTTTGTGGTTACAGCTAGCGATAAGTACTTTTTTATTTACTATTCTTCACACACTAGTCTGGTTTAGTACAAATTTACAGTTTGTAAAAGGATTTGACAATAGTAAGTCTCTATTTATTTCATTGTTGCTTTCTATACCGATTACTTTATGCGCATTTTATGCAACAAAGATTGCGTATAGCGCAATGAGTGACTCTCTTTGGTCTGTAAGATTTATAGGATTTGGAATGTCCTATCTTGTATTTCCAATACTAACATGGACTATTCTTGGTGAGTCTATGTTTACGATAAAGACTATTTCGTGCATATGTCTTTCAATTATAATTGTGTGTATACAAGTTTTCTTTTAGTAGAAACGAATAATTATAAAATAGAGAGGGCTTGATGAAAAATCATGTAGTTACCATTAGAGATATTCCCTTGTCTGTTGAGGTTGCAGATACTGAGGAACTAAGGCAGAAAGGTCTTATGAATAGGATGAACCTGGCTCATGATTCAGGCATGCTTTTTATATTTGAAGAACCTAGAGAATTAGGGTTCTGGATGAAAAATACAAGAATACCTCTTTCTATTGCATTTCTATCATCGACAGGAGACATTTTGAACATAGAGGACATGAATCCGTACGATTCTACTACACAAAAATCTATTTCAGATGCCAGATGTGCAATAGAGGTAAACCAGGGGTGGTTTAAGAGAAATGGTATAAACCCAGGAGATACAGTAAGCGGGATTCCCATAGAGGATACAGTTACAATAACAGAAGATAAACTTAGAGAAATAGTACGGAATGTACTTTTAGGATAAATATTATGAAACTAATTTCACTTTTTGCTCTTTTACTATCTGGCTGCGCAGCAACCCTTGACTCAGATGTTGGAGTTGAAGATTCTACGCAAGTAGACAATAGACAATGGCACACATGGGAGGAATGTGGCGCATTGCCCGGAGAGAACCCATGTAATTTTACGCTTCTTGATCAGAATAATAAAGAAGTAGAGCTTTATGATTTCTATGGAAAGGTAATCATACTAGATCTTTCTGCAATGTGGTGTGGCATATGTGTAAACATAGCAGGAACTAGTGAAACTCTTGTAGATGATCTTGGTAGTGATAAAGTTGTATGGATAACCGTTCTAATAGAAGATGAATCTGGTCTCCCGCCTGATCAGAGTGATTTACAAAGATGGGAATCTCAACACGGAGGATCAGGTCCAATACTTGCGGGAGATAGATCACTTGTAGATCCAACAGGAGAAACTGGATACCCAGTAACGGGTTGGCCAACAGTCGTAGTCATAGACCAAAAAATGACAGTATTCAATGGAATAACAGGCTGGAGTGAAGATATGGTTAGGGGATGGGTAACCTCACTGCTATAGTTGTAAAATTGTAAATAATTCTGTATTATTAGTTTGATAAAGAAGAATTTATTATGATAGCTAAAGAAAAAAAATGGTACGTTTATCTTCTTGTCTGTTCAGACATGACTCTTTATTGTGGTATAACTACTGACATAGGAAGACGACTTGTTGAGCATAACCAGTCAAAGAAAGGTGCAAAATATACAAGATCGAGGAGGCCAGTAGAGCTTGTGGGCTATGTTGAAAAGAATAGCAGATCAGAAGCGCTATCATACGAAATAAAGATAAAAAAGCTTAAGAGGAAAGAAAAAATACTAATGTTTATTCAATAGAATAATTACTTATTAGACATGACAGATAGTAAAAACATATTTAAAAAGTGGTTTTCACTTTTAGAATCAGAAGTAATAGACAGGTCAAGCCCTAGGTCACTACGTGTTCTTGATTTTGATCACACGGTTGCTTTTACTGGTGAGCTAGTATACGTTTTAAGCCCAGAAGGTGACGTAGTTGAAACACTTGATTCAGAAGAATATTCTCACCATAGCTTTTCTAGAGACGAAGTACTGGCTGGATTCTCTTACGATTTTAAAGAGTTTGATGACGTAAATCCAAGTAGGGCAAAAGAGAATAGTCATGTAACTACTATTTTGAGAAATTTTATTAATGCAAAACCAGAGAGAATTATTCTTATTCTCACTGCTCGAAATCAAGAGGCAGAAAAAGGAATTAGAAATTATTTAGAAACTATTGGAATAGATCACAGTAATATACATGTTGTAGGTGTTGGTAGTTCATCGCCGCAGAAGAAAGTAGATGAAGTGAAAAATATTTTAGATAAAAATATTTCTATTGATGAGGTAAGTTTTTTTGATGATTCAATGGCAAATACTGAGGAAATGATGAGATTTTTAAGCGGATATGAGAGAGACAATGGAGATACTGTCTTCTTTGATGTTGCAAAAGTCGAAGAAGATGGAAAATTAACTAGAATGCCCGGCTATAGGGTAAGGAGAAAATAAATGCTTAGAGTAGGTGATAGGGTTTTTCCCATAATGAATATGGGAGCAACTGGAACAATTGTAGATGTAAAGCTTGTTGAGTCTGGCGCATGGATGATCGGTGGTGCTTCTTCAAAAATAAGAAAGCTAATTGTCAAACATGACGATAACCAAATTTTAGAATACACTTCAAACGATCTTATGAGGCTAGATGACTAATGAAGAAAGATAATACTATAGATTCAAACACACCAATAGAAGATAGACTTGAAGCTCTTGAGGCTGAGCTAGCAAAATATAGCGAAAAATCTAATACAGGTGCAAACCCGCTAGGCTTTGTAAAAAAAATAGTTAAAAGAGTTTTCTGTAGGCAAAACTTAGAACTGTTCCTTTCAGTTGCAGCAATTGCAATTTCTCTAGCAACTGCATTTTATACATTGGGATCATAAGATATACAATTTAATGATTTATAAAATAAATTGTGATAGTCTTTTCACCTTGTGTATTATGTAACTATAGGAGTAATGAATATGGATATGTTTCAAGAAATTCTTAGTTCTGGATTTGAAATTCCAGTAGATGAAGCATTTCATCCCGAATGTATCTTAAGCGGATCGGGTTTTGGATGGTTCTATAGCGAAACAAAGAGAACAATGGTTAGAGTTATAAGGGGATCTGAATGTCTTATTTTTGACAAAGACCCTACAAATGATTCAAAAGTTATTGTTCAAATTGGAAATGAAGTTCTCTCAATTCCTGAAAGTGAACTTCTTGAAGTTGGGTGGAATTAAACAAGATATTGAAAAAAAATAGTGCTTGCTATAAACCCAGAGATAAAACAAGATATTGAAATTAATTTTATTTTTCTAATTTTGTTTTTTACCTCTTTATCTCTTGCTTCGATAAGGGCGAGAGAAATATCTACATGATACTCTCTAAGGTTTAAAGAGCACTCTTTATCTATAAGCTCTCTCTCTTTTTTCTGCAATAGAAATGGATGTGGAATTATTTTCATTTTTTATATAAGTCTCTATTGTATGTTTTTATTTTTGATCCATATTTTAGATATTTAATATTTGATACCTTTATACGTATATAGCATATAGACACGAGGTTAATATGAAAAACGCTGTACTTATAGGAATGATAGGAATATTGCTTGGATCACCGTTAGATTCTCATGCAGATCCTCCAGAAATAGAAGAAGTTCATGCAGGACCAGAGAGAAGCTTTGAATCAATAATGAGATCTGTAGTGGAAGTTAGAAGCTTTTACGGATATGGAACAGGAACAGTTTTTGAAAAATCTGGTAAAACATATGTTCTTACTGCTGCACACGTAGTAACAGGTGTTGACAATGAGCCGATTGCAGTTTTTGTAGTCCACGGTGAAGAGCAAAAGCCGGCAACAATAGCGTATATTGATTCAGGTTCAGATATTGCCATTTTAGCAATCGATGAAATGGAGACACGAGATCCGTATAGACTAAAATTTAGAAGATCTGAAATTGGAGTAGGTGATAGGGCTGGATACTGTGGGTTTCCTAATAGAAGAGATCTTGCTTGCTTTTCTGGCGGAATTTCACATACTTCTGACGGAGTAATAAATTTACACTCTTACGCATTCGGAGGTGCATCAGGCTCTCTTGTCGTAGACTCAAGAGGTAAAGCAATTGGAATACTTAGTGCAATTGAAGTAGCGAGGTTCTATGGTATGCCTACACCCCTTGAAAGCATAGTATGGATAAGACCATTATCTAGGGATATTCTTGAAAACCTATAGGATTGTAAACTACAGCATTGCTAAGTTATAATTTAATGAGGTAAAACATGTACTTACAAAAAGATTCAGTCACCCCTACACTAGCTAGATTAGTAAATTTTGAAAATAAGCTTGAGAGTCTCTTCTGTGATTTTAATTTAGATCTTAGAGAGAATACTGGCAGGAGAAATATGCTACTATCTCAGGCACAAGAGGTATTTTTTGCAGAAGCTATTTCTTCAAATGGGTACAATGTATCATGTTCAGGAAAGACTGGTGAACCAGATATTGTTATAGAATGTATTGGAAAGGAGCTTGAGTGCAAGCTAACATCTAGCGGAAATAGATCGTGGCCGTTACAATGTGATTATACTACAATATCAAAAAAAGGAAGCCTTGATTTTTTATATGTGCTTTCAAATAAAGATTTTTCAGAGTTCGCTGTTTTACTATTTGAAAATCTTACAGCAAAAGATTTTCACTTACCAGCACCCGGATCACGTCAGAAATCTAGAATGAACAAGGCGAACGCTATGAAAAAGTGCATAGTTCTTCATGGAGATGTTAATAATAAAAGCCAGCGACATATTTCAAAATATATCGATGATCTTTCTGAAGAAACAATGGGAAATAAGTCGAGAATTTCCGAACTTACAAGAAGGCTTGAAAATACTAAATCAGAAAAAAAGAGATTATCAATATTAAAAATGATAAAAAATGAAAAATTTAGATTTGAAAAGAAGAAAAGCAAGCTTTGTGAAAAAATTAAATACTGGACAGATTCAGGACCTCATTTTGAAATTTCGCTGGATGCAATTGCGTGAAAGAAAAGGAAACAAGGAAAATTTGCAGGATTTTTGATGATATTATGACACTAACTGGAAGTCTTGCATTAAGTGTCTATATAGTTTACTATAGTATCTTTAGATACAAAGGTAATTCCGCTACAGACAGGAAAGAATACCGTAAGTAATATCTATAGAGCTTCCATCTGCTGGCGATGTTGTAAATATAACTGTGTTAGATGATTGCTCATATGTCCAATCTGATGAAATAACACCGTCAACAGTAACTGCTATCGTATCTTCAATTGGAATGTCTGATAAAGCAAATGCCATCTGTGCAAGAGATTCTCTTGCTAGCGTATCCATTGTTGTACTCCAGTCAGATGCACATATTGACATAAATGTTCCACCCAGATCACTCACTACATCGTAGTATCCATCACCAAATTGTGCGCCGCCGTTTGTGCTACACCCGGAAGGGTAATCTCCCGAGATTGCGTGTGCAACAATTAAATCTGATGAGCTCTTTAGCGAAAGCAGAGATGAAGAATAGTCTGACGGAACCATCGTGCTTCTGTAAGTAGACCAGTCGGGTTCGTCGGAAACATATACAACAACTAGCCTAGAATGCGATCTAAAGAATCCTGTTGAAGACCCAGAAGAAGCATCACCAGTAGTAGTAGATTCATATGCATGCCATAAACCAGCTTCCATTGCGCTACCTCGTGTCCCTATAGAGTCAACTTGAATATTAAATTCTCCAACGGGATCAGCTGTTGCATTTGTAATAACGTCTCCGACAAAATCGGCACTGTCTGTTGTTATAAGTGCAACCTGGTATGAAACACCAGCAGCATTGAAAGCATTCATAAAAGCATCAAAGTTATTCTGTAAGTTGGTTTGATTTCCACCCATGGACCCAGAGTTGTCTATAACAAAAAGAATATCAACATCTACTGTTCCATCTTGTGTAAATGAATCTAAGATCCAAGCTTCTATGTCTCCCAAACCATCTTGATCTGCGTAGGCAAGTGGTGTTGCAGGATCGTTAGAGACTATCTCTAGGTACCCAGCATCATCATGAGTATCTAAAGGTAGGTAATCTATATTAAGATCTATAGTGTCTCCAGGAGCTACCGTGATAGGCAGAACACCCCATCCTGGCTCATAGTCTTGCATAGAGAAGTCTACAGGAAGACTAGCGAAAAACTCTATATCAGAAATTATAAGATTTGAATTTCCAATATTCCCGACTTCTACTGAGAGTGTATCATCACAACCCAGGTAAACATTTCCAAAATCATGATAGTCAGGTGTTATTGTAATTACCGGTGCATCACCAGATCCATCAAGTAAAACATTGACAATTGGCTCGTCATCATCATTAGAGACGATACTGATTGTATCATAATTAGTTTCATATGTTCCAGGAGCATAAGTGACAATAAGCTCAACTGAGCTTAAAGAATCTACAATCCCAAGCGGTATCGCTGTAAGGGAAAAGTTTGAATCTCCTGCATGTAGATAGATGTTAGAAATGTTAAGATCACCATTTCCTATATTTTTAATGTTGACAATAACATCTTGAGATTCTGATCCAGCACTAAGAGCACCGTAGTCATGATATGTAGGATCGACTTCTATTTCAGGAACAGTTATGCCCGGGTCTGATTCTTCTACATGTTTAGCAACTCCATAGTCACTTGTGCATCCAGATAGAAAAAATAGGAAAGTAAAGACTCCGACTTTAGATTTCATAAACATTATAACCAACCTCGACAACTGAGCTGTAGTTGGGGACAAAACCGAGCTGAACTGTATTTGTCTCTTCTACGTAAGTCCAATCATGTATTGCAACCTGGTCTACATATACGATAATTGACTCAAGAATAGGATCTTTCTCGCTTAGAATGATATAATCTCTTAACTGTGTAAGGTAAGATGAACTCGACAGCCAGACAGACCAGTCTTCTTCGCATATATCAATTGGATCTTTTCCGTACAGAATTGCTAATTCTTCATACTTGTATCCAATATCATATGTATAGCCACATTCGCTATCTTCGAGCTGCGTTATTGTAACTACGTCATGACTGACATCTTTAAACTCATCATTTAGCCAATCGTAGAATAGATCAGCTGAGATAGCACTTTGCTCATCTTCGTCAGAAATTAAGAATAATAGAAAATCCGCCTCTGGACGCCTGAAGGTTAATCCTTCCTCTGAGTCCAAAAAAGTGTATGTGGCTCCGAACCCCTCCTCTAAATAAGTGCTAGGAAGAAGACTGGGTGCCATTAGCATATCTATGGCTGTAGATGATGAATCATAGGGCCCAGTGTAAGATAGCTCGCTAGGGTCCATTGTTATATATCCAAACTTATAGTCAAGCGTGAGAGATTCAATATCAATTCTTAGTATGTCCATTCCGTCTGCAACATCTTCATAGTTATCTGACATCGATCCAGAGGTGTCTAATACAACCAAGACATCTAATTCTTTTAGCTGCTCTGATTGAACATATGAATCAATAACAACTCTCACCTCTTTAGTGTCTGTCACCTGATAGTCAGGTGTACATCCACAAAAAAATAACAAAACCAGGAGTGATACAAGCTTTTTCATAATTTGTCCTATAGAATTACGTATCACGAACTTCAATTCACTAAAAAAATATTTTACATTTAATTTGTGCTGTACCCTTGTATCACTATAATTAAAGAGCGCTATGGTAAGTGTAAGGGCAAAGGTTTCGATAGGAGATCTTGCAAGACATAAATGTGGAATTAACAAAGAAACAGCAGGCATTTCTGAAAGGATCGGACTAGTCATAGCAATAAATCCCGTTTTAGGATCGGGATTTCAGTCAGCAGAAATTATGTGGTGTACTAACGGAAATATTGAAACTGTTATGCTTAACTACCTAAGACCTATAAATAAACTTTAAAAGTTACGTGTAAACAACCATGGCTTTTATTATAATAAAGGTGTAATGGAAAACAAGCTAATTACATATAGGCCTATAGCTCAATCAGGTTAGAGCATCGCTCTCATAAAGCGAGGGTTCTCGGTTCGAGTCCGAGTAGGCCTACCATTTTTGATATTTTATAATTTAAAAAGACCCCCGGGCACAGTGCCTAGAAACTCGAAAGGAGAGAAAATGAAAATAAAAACAAATGAAAATAAGATCGCCGATCATCACTATACATCAGCAGATGCTGGTGTGATGAT